>MTKZ01000445.1_pt1 | contig 156529 bp, 138 predicted proteins | sample 1042781 | NCBI WGS metagenome assembly MTKZ01 (sample SAMN06212207, study PRJNA360539) | anaerobic digester metagenome | biome: Wastewater treatment plant; material: sludge; isolation source: anaerobic digester fed with sludge from wastewater treatment plant | place: Denmark: WWTP Viborg ... | reverse complement strand
ATGCGAAAGCGGGTGGAACTCCTCCGGCACGACAACGACCACGTCGTGGCCCGCGCGAGCGAGACCGGACGCGATCGGAACGTACGGGAACACATGGCCCCGGTAGGCCATCGAGTACACCACGATCTTCGCCATGATCAGCCGGTCCTTTCCTGGCCCACAGCGTTGAACGCCCCAACCCAACCGCTAATACCGAACGCAACTCAGGCTGGGTGGGCCCGGCAGACCGAATCGGCCGCAGGAGCGAGGCGGGTTGTCGTTGTCGGCGACCAGTTCGTGTGGACTGCCGGCGTTGAGAAGCCGGTCGGTACAGTCGAGCGGTGAACGACTCGGGCGCATCGAGCAGCGACGACGATCTGCGGGCACAACTACTGGAGGCCACCGCGCTCCTCCGGCGGGTCGCCGGGGCGAAGGACCTGCTGGCACCCCTGTCGGTCGAGGAGCGAACGGCGCTGCTGAACGCTGCGGGCGACGTGTTCTGTGGCGACGCAGATGAGCGGCGGCTTCGGGTGAAGGCCCGACGCAAGGCGCAGCGGGCCCAGAAGATCCGGCGCGACGATGAGGTGCTGTCGGAAACCGGCATCCGCACCCTGCGCGACAAACCCGTGTTCACGACGCCGAATGTGTTCCCCCCGGAGGGGTTCGAGCAGGCAGATGTTGACGACGCGCTGTTTCGCGAGACCGTCGAGCCGCAGCACTGTTACGTGTGCAAGGCGAAGTACTCCTCCGTGCACCACTTCTACGACCAGCTCTGCCCCGAGTGCGCCCAGTTCAACTTTGCCAAGCGTGGTGAGACCGCCGATCTGACGGGCACGGTGGCGTTGCTGACCGGCGGCCGGGTGAAGATCGGTTACCAGGCCGGCATCAAGTTGTTGCGCTGTGGTGCCGAGTTGATCGTGGCCACGCGCTTTCCCCGTGATGCCGCGGCTCGGTACGCAGCCGAGGACGACTTTGAGGACTGGGGCGATCACCTGGAGATCTTTGGCCTCGATCTGCGCCACACCCCCAGCGTCGAGGCGTTCTGCTCCCACGTGCTGAACACTCGGGACCGGCTGGACCACATCGTCAACAACGCCTGTCAGACCGTGCGCCGACCGCCGGGTTTTTACGGGCACATGATGGAGGGCGAAACCGCCGCGCTGGCATCGCTGTCGCCGGAGGTGTTGGCGTTGGTCGGCGCCTACGAGGGGCTGCGCCGCTCTGACATGCTGCCCGCCGATGCATCGGGGGTGGCCCTGACCGCGCCCGACGGTGACGGCCCCTCCGCCGGGTCTTCGGGATTGACGCGGGCCGCCGAACTGTCCCAGGTGCCGCTGCTGCCCGGTGACCACGGCGGGGACGGCGATGCCTTGTTTCCGGAGGGGCGCTTGGACCAGGACCTCCAACAAGTGGACCTGCGTGACCGAAACTCGTGGCGCCTGTTGCTGCACGAGGTGTCGTCGGTGGAACTGCTTGAAACCCAACTGGTGAACGCGGTTGCACCGTTTGTGATCAACGCCCGCCTGCGGCCCCTGATGGAGGCGACCCCGGGCGCCCACAAGCACGTCGTCAACGTGTCGGCGGTCGAGGGCCAGTTCTATCGACGATTCAAAACCACCAAGCACCCACACACCAACATGGCCAAGGCGGCGCTCAACATGATGACCCGCACCTCGGCGACCGACTTCCACGCCTCGGGCATCCACATGAACAGCGTCGACACCGGGTGGGTGTCCGACGAGGACCCGGTGGACAAGGCCAACGAGAAGCGAGCCGAGCACCGCTTTCACCCGCCACTCGACATCGTCGACGGCGCCGCCAGGATCGTCGACCCGATCATCGACGGCGCCAACACCGGCACCCATGTGTGGGGACAGTTCCTCAAGGACTACCGACCCACCGATTGGTGAGGATTGCTCACCTTGGCGGTTCGTGTTGCGTCGCCTGTGTTGCCGTACCTGTCGATTGGGTTCATGGATAAGGCGACACATTTTGCCCAGCGACGTTCGGAACGACTCCCGCGCCCTCGATCCCCACGAACTCATCGACATCGACTCTGCTATCACGTAGGATGATGCATGCCGTTCACCTTGAAGGTGCGGGAGGGGGTCTCGTGCGCTACCCGCAAGGGTTTCAGAACACGTTCACCGGGCTCAATGGATGGAAGTCGTAGCAGCGTGACAACCGAACTGGAGCCTGGGCTACTCCGACCTCTGGTCAGGATCGCTACCGGAGAGTCGGCGTACGCACCTACCGCGGCGGAGATTCTCGCCCGCTTGCCGATACCAACCACCACTCGGGAAGACCTGACCGACTCGGTCGTTCGCCGGATGGGCGCGTTGTCGAAGGGCGGCACAACGCGCCGTAGATGGATTGGAGTCCATGGCTACCTCGGCACGGAGCGTGCCACCAACCAACTCTGGCGTGAGGTCGGCCCGGCAGGGGCGCGTGCGGTCGCGCCGCTGGTGGCGCTGTCGGTCATAGGGGATCCCGATGTGACGCCGTTGCTGAAGGAGGCCATCGAATCGAGACCGTCCGAGCGAGTTGCCCGGGCCCTCACTCGTCAGGCCTCGACCGCCTACGACACCGGCTACACCAAAGTCCTGCGTCGAAACCTCCCACCTGAAGTTGATCTCTCAGTTTCGTTGCTTCAGTCGCGGTTCGATATGGGGGCTGCCCTACGTAGCGCCGTCACCCGACCCGGCCTGGCGTGGCGGTCGCCCGCCAAGTTCATACTTCGAGCTTCAGCCCGGCCGCTCCCAGACGATGTGGTTGACGTGATCTTGCAGGTCCGTCGGGAGATGGCCTCACCCGCAGCCAATGTAATCAACGCATGGGTGGGCGATGCCGACTGGGTGGGCCGTAGAAGTGGGCTTGTTACGCCGGAGACCACGACGACCGAAATGTCGATCGGGGAGTTTTACGCCGACCATCAAAGAGGACCCCGAGACGCGACCTCGTATGCGGCCTTGTGTGATTTCTTGTCCACGACCGACCCAATCGAGCGATCGGTGTACCTGGACGAGCAGGTCGACGCGACCTTGGAGCGAGCGCAAGTAGGTGACCTGGCGCTGACGACCGCCCGCCGACACGTAGTCAACCTGTATAAGGACCTCCTCGTCCGGGGTGACCCCGTCGATCGATTTTGTGAGTTGGTCGTGCACAACGAGGTTGGCCTGCAGTCGAAAAGCCCTGAGGTTGGCCAGGCGATCGCCCGCGCCGGAATCACCTCTGTCACCGAGTCGGTTCAGCCCTACCTTGAACGCTCCATTGACGAGATGGAGCCCGCCCTCGCTCTGCTCCAAAACGCTGTGGCCACCTCGAGTGCATTGAACTTCGAACCCTCTGGTCGAGCACTCCTCGCGGTTGCGGCAGCATCTCCGGACGGGCTTACCTCGAAGACACCGATCGTCGTCAGCGGTGGCGGCGGCGGTGAACGCCCTGACGGCGGTGGCGGCAGCGGTGATCGGGACGGGGCGACCCGTGTTGTGTATCCCCGTCTCGATGCCCCCGAGTCGGTTGAACCCGAGGTCGAGTTCCGTGTCACGTTCGGGATCTCCTCAACTCAGACTCCGGAACTGACCGGCACCGAATTTTTTGAAGTCCCGACGAGCCTCGTCCACCTTCAGATGAAGTTCATCGCCGACGGTTTCACGATCGTCGACGGGGTGAAGGACGTGATCGTGCCGGTCGGGCCGGGGCAGCAATACCCGACGGTGACGGTCACCCTTCGTGCACAACGCGATGCCCAACTTGATGCGCAACGCACGCTGACAGTGATGTACCTCGTTGGCAATGACTTTCGAGGTGAGGTCAGCCGCACGGTCACGGTGGTGGAGGGCGGCGTCTTACCTGCTGACGACGGTCAGGAGGCGAACCCCACGGGGAACACCGGATCATCGACGTCCATCGACGTCAGGCCGGACCCGCTGGAACCTGGGGCAACACTCACGCTTCGCCTGCTGAAGTGGCCGCACCAGGGTGCCGGCATCTATCGATTTGAGTGGTCCAGCGCTCGGCTCGACCTGTCGGGCCTTGACCACTACGTCGACGAGGACAAGCTCGTCGACCTCGGGGACGACCCGGCCAATTATGTGTCGAGCTCGCTCGAAGCCATCGGCGTGCTGCCGACACCACAAGCACGCTTCGACCAGTGGCTCGGTTTCGCAACCGACATCGGCTCAAAGATCCCGGACTCGGTTTGGGAGGTCATCGAGTTGGCACTCTCGACCAGCGACGACCTCGACAGACATCCGCCATCGATTCTCCTGATCGCTGACGATCATGTGGTGCCCTGGGAGCTTGCCCGATTTCCGTCGGGACACGCTCGATCCGATGTGCCCGAGTTGATCGGAGCGGCAGTCAACATTGGTCGGATTGATTCAGCAAGTTTGAAGAAGACCAGGGAAGGCGTTCAGGTAGTCTCAGCTGCCCTCGTGACGGCCGACTACTCCGTGATCTCGTCCGATATGGAACTCGACACGACCGCTGAAAAGGAAAGCCTCGGCAAGCAGGTGCGGCAGGTACACGACATCGACGCCAACTACAACGACGTTCCGCGGTTTCTTCGTACCCTGCCCTCCGAGCAACTCATTCACTTTGGTATCCATGGTCAAGCCAGCTCTTCCCCCGTCAACTCCGGGTTGCTGCTGATCGGGCCGGAGGACGACCATGGTCTTGTTACGACGTTTCTCCTCACGCCAGGCATGGTCAAGGGCTACAGGCTGCCGGGGCCGACGGGGCCATTCGTCTTTCTCAACGCGTGCGAGGTCGGCCAGGGCAACCCTGGTTTCGGCATCGCCGGTGGAATGGCCGATGCCTTCATGTCCGCGGGAGCGTCGGCGGTGGTGGCGCCCCTCTGGGCAGTCGAGAGCGACGCCGCATCGAAGGTGAGTAGTGCTTTCTACGAACGAGCGTTGAACGTCGGCGTGTTGCCCGCCGATGCACTTCGCCGAGCGAGGGCCGAGTACCTCCAGAGTCGAGCGGACAGCTTCGAGTCTGAGGCGCAAACCGGAGGAGCGCCCGCCGGAGTGGATGGTCGCGAGCATGTCGAGCCGAATGGCCCTCACCTCCCCGACGAGTTGGCGGTCATGGCCTATCAGTTCTTCGGACACCCGACATTCCGGCTGACAAAGGGGATTTCATGAGCCACACAACCGACATCAAACCCGACGAAGAAGTGAAGTACGGAAAACTCAGCGTGCGATCGATCGGAGTATCGGGGAAGGTCGAGGTGCATGACACCACCCCCTTCGGCCTTCGGGCCGCCGGTGCCCGGCAGTTCTCCGAGTCGTTGGATAGTGCGCTGGCAGAGGCCGAGATGAAGGTGCTCCACGAGATTGATCTCAAGGGTCTGACGACGAGCGCTGGTCACGCCACGGGCCGACGTGCGGTGACTGGTGGCCGGGCGGTTGCGGTTTCGGTGCCCGTTGTGAATGAGGCCACGGGGCTCTTCCAGGTGGCTGTGGTGGAGGACGAACTTGGGGCTGTGACGTTTCATGTGGGGGAGCGGGATCGCCCCCGTGTGGATCGCGGTGTGCCCACCACCACCTTTACCTTCCCGCAGCACCAGAGCGAAGGGCCAACTTCCCCCGCAGGCAAGAGGGGCGTTGGCAGCTGGTTGGCCAACAAAGCGGTGAAGATCTTCCTGTTCAAGGTGGCCGAGGTGGCCGGTAAGAAGCTGGGCGAGGCAATCGTCGAACACTGGGAGGCCAAGCATCACCGCCACCGGTTCCGTCGTGTTGGGCTCGCAGACATCAAAAACGACGTCGAACTCGACTGTAACGAGGCCGATTGGTGGAAGCTGGCGGAGGGCCGGTCGCTGCTGTTCATCCACGGCACCAACAGTCGGACCAACCTGGGCCTCGGTTCGCTGAAAGCCGAAACCATCAGCAGCCTCCACAATGCGTATGGTGAGCGACTCTTCGCGTTCGACCACCCCACGCTCTCTGCCACGCCATTGGACAACCTCCGCTGGATCGCCGCCAACCTCCCGCAGGGGGTGAATCTGGAGGTCGACATCATTTGCCACTCGCGAGGAGGCTTGGTGGCGAGGGCGTTGCACGAGTGTCCCGAGGCGGCTGGGCTCGCGGCGGGCCGGATCAAGATCGGGAAGGTTGTGATGGTTGCGACCCCGAACGATGGGACGGTCTATGCAGACCCGGACCATGCGCTGGCATTCCTGGACGTACTGGTAACGGCCGAGAAGATGATCCCCGACAATCCGGTGACCCCGATCATTGCGTCGAGCCTCGCGGTCCTCAAGCAAGTCGCCTGCGGAGCTGCGAATGGCTTGGTCGGCCTCATGTCGATGAATCGTGAGGGCGAGTTCCTCGCTACCCTGAACGGCGGGGTCGCCGATCGAACCGGATACCGGGCGCTCGGCGCTGACTTTGAACCAGTGCCGGGTACCGGAATCGCCACGGTGCTGAAAGACTCCGCCGCCGACCTGCTGTTCGGCTCGGACGCCAACGACCTGGTGGTGCCGACCGAAGGCTCATTCAAAGTTGGTGACGGCTCGGCCTTTGAGATCTCCGGCGAGAATCACCATCGGTTCGCGCCCGCCGCAGGCGTCAACCATTCGACGTTCTGGACTGACAACTTGGCGAACACAACGATGCTTGACTGGCTGGATATAGAGGGTGGAGGACCTCTGGTTTGACCATGGACTCCTGACGTCGAGGAGATGGATGCCCCATCGGTGGCGCACGCATCCGCTCACCAGCGTGGCCAAGAGGCGCTCAACATGATGACCTGCACCTCGGCCTCCGGCTTTCACGCTCTGGCACTTCTATGAACACCGTCCGATCAGGTCCAGAATGCGCAGATCGGCACGGCGAGAGTGTCGTCGTCCATCTGGATGACGTCGGGGCACGTATGGAACACGGCACCGACCACGAATCGATCTGGGAACCGGTCGCGCAGCCATCGCAGGTGCCGTGCGTCCTGCTCGGTGGGGGATGCCGTGGCTCTGGCCTCGATAGCGATCAGCTTGCCGCCAGGGAGTTCGATGACGATGTCGATCTCCTCGCGGCCGCCTTTGGTGCGCAGGTGGTGGATGCGGGTTCGGCGTGACATCAACGCAACGTCTGGACGGAGCTGAGCCATCACGAGGGTATCGAGGGTGCGACCCAGGAGATCGCCGTCGGCCATGACCGTGTCGATGCCGGCGCCGAGAGCGGCGGGCATCAGGGCACCCGTCAACCACGTATCGCTTGGGGGCTGTGACTAGCCGGTCGAGGCGGTTGCTGGTCCAGGCGGGGATTGTCTGGGCGACGAACAGGCTGGAGAGCAACCCACCGTAGATGTCGGCGGTGCCTCGGGTGATCTCGGCCGCGTCGTACAGGGTTTTGTGCTCGGGAATCCCGGCGGAACTGGCGGCCACGGCCCCGAAGTAGCGGGCGAGCTTGTACTGGTCTCGGCCGGCAACCGACGAGTGGCCGTCTCTAGTGAGGAGCTGGTCGAGGTAGCTGTCGATCCACACATCTCGCATCTGCTCGTCGCCCTCCTCGAGGACCAGCCCCGGGAACCCGCCGCGCAGTGCAGCGGCGACATAGTCCCGCAGGTCTGGACGCGGGGCCTGTGGAGTGAGCCCATCAGGATCGCGGGCTTCGAGCCGTTCGAGCATCGAAGCGCCGTCGGCCCAGAGGCCCAGGTGCTCGCGTTCGGTCAGGCCGAACATGTAGGTGCGGATCAACCGCCCCGTCCCAGGCCACATGCGTTGTTCAAGGTCGGCTCGGACGCTGCCGGTCAGAATGAAGCGGCCAGGCCGTGGGTCGTCGTAGACAGCCCGCTTGACTGCGCCGAACACGCCGGGGACTTCCTGCCACTCATCGAGAAGCACAGGTTCCGTCCGACCGCGTAGGGCTGAGTCAGGCTCGGCCCGGAACACGGTCGCTTCGGCGTCCCGGTCGAGGCGAACTTCGCTGCCGGCAAATCGCCGGGCCGTGGTGGTCTTGCCCGTGGAGCGTGGTCCGTTGATGAGTACGGCGGGAAACCGCTCAATCAGTGCGGCAAACGCAGAATCGGCCAGTCTGCCGAGATATTCCGGACCTCCGGGCTGCGGACATAGATCGAGACCAGCTGGATCATCGATATAGACCAATCTCAATCAGCGTTTTGGACCAGCAACTATCAGCTCTATGGACCAGCCAAGTCCGGTCCGGTGCGACGACGGTGGTGGCGGCGGTGATGCAACATCGGAGTAGACGGGTCCGACCCGCTCCTGGTCGACCGGAGCTATGGAACCTCGCGGACGGCGGTGACGCTGCGGGCAACGGCTGTGAGCGTGATCGGGCCGGGGGGCGACCCCAACTGCTCGTAGAGACGATCGCGAAGCAATGCTTGTTGGAGGGCGGGGAGCGCAACACAGTGGGCGCCTGCGGGGCCGATACCCGCCTGGAAACCGGTCCAGACCTCATCGAAGTCGACGTAGGTGGTGTGCACCTCGATGGTGGTCTCGTTGATGTCAACGAGGTCTGCATCGACGAAGAGCCTGGCGATCTCGCCGGGACGGCCGAATCGCAGCTCCCGGGTGGTGTCCGACACGTCGGGGTCGACCTCGTGGACGGCGTCCCAAAATGCTCGCAGCACGTCCATCTCCCGCTCGGCGTCCCACACGCAGGCGGCGACGGTGCCGCCGGGGCGCACGACTCGCCGCAGCTCGTCGGCGGCTGCCGGGGCGTTTGCAACGAAGTGGAGGACCAGTTGGGCTGCGGCCAGGTCGAACCGGGCGTCGGTGAACGGGATGGCCTCGGCCTTGCCGACCTGCACCTCGACGCCCGGGTTGCGCTTGGCGCACTCGTCGACGAACCCGGGCGAGGGGTCGCATGCCGCCACCGCTGCCGGGCCGAGGCGTGTGGCCAGCGCCGAGGTCAGGGCTCCCGGCCCACATCCGACGTCGAGGACCTGCTGGCCGGCGACCGGGTTGAGCGCGTCGACGAATTCAGCCGCCAGCGGGGCGGAGTATCGACCCATGAAGAGGTCGTAGGAGGCGCCGCCGGCGTGAAACATCAGTGAGTCGCTCTCGATCCGTGAGTGCGTGCCGCCTTGACCCGCGTGATGACGGCGACGAGAACGAAGCCGACCGCCAGACCGATCAACGCCGATGCCAGGGTGTTGACCACCCACGACAGCACGCCCCCGATGCCAGCGATGTCGTGCACCCGCGTTTCCAGGGAGTGCACGAAATCGTAGGGGCCGTGCCAACCCAGCTTGTCGGTGCCGTTCAACAGAATGTGGCCGCCGACCCAGATCATGGCGGCGGTTCCGATGGTGGCCAGGGCGGCCAACAGCTTGGGCATGCCATTGACCAATGCCCGTCCCACCCGCTGCGACCCGTTGCCCGATCGCTGGGCGAGGTGCAGCCCCACGTCGTCCATCTTCACGATGAGCGCCACCACGCCGTACACGGCCACGGTGATCAGCACGGCGACGATTGCCAGGATGATCGCTCGGGAGAAGAGGCCCTCGTCGATCACCTCTTTCAGCGCGATGACCATGATCTCCGTCGACAGGATGAAATCGGTGCGAACGGCGCTCTTCACCGTCTGCTCCTCCTGCTCGGGGCCGTCGGCCGGGGCAATGAGGTCGGGCGCATCGTGCGCGGCCTCGTCGACGTGGGAGCTGAAACGGTGGTGGATCTTTTCGGCCCCCTCGAAGCTCAGGTAAGCGCCACCGAACATGAGGATGATCTCGACGAGGATCGGGGCAACCTCGCTGAGCAGCAGGGCAGCCGGGAGGATGATCAGCAGCTTGTTGCGCAGCGAACCGGTGGCGATCCGCCTGATCACCGGCAGTTCCCGATCGGCGGTCAGCCCATCGACGTAGGTGGGGGTGACCGCGGTGTCGTCCACGACCACCCCGGCGGTCTTGACGCTGGCCCGTCCGGCGGCCGCACCAACATCATCGATGGAGGCTGCCGCCAGCTTGGCGAGTGCGGCGATGTCGTCGAGAAGACCAACCAGGCCACCGCTCATGTGATCCCCCTACCGCCGAAGGCGGCCTCGTTCGTCGTTGGGTGTTCCATAGTTTGCCCGCTGGGCACCGTCCAACCCGGAACTGCTGTTGGCCGGCTGTTTCGGGACCCTGAAACCGGCGGAGGAGAAGGGTTTGCTGTCAGCGCGATTCGGGGATGACGATGAGGTGAATGGCGCAACGGTATCGACCGATGGCGGGGCGGGGCCCGACGCGATCTACACGATTGGTCATGGCACGCTGCCCGCCGAAGCGCTGATGGAGCTGCTGGAGGCGCAAGACATCACCCGGCTGGTCGATATCCGGTCCTTTCCCGGCAGCCGACACAACCCGCAGTTCGGCCGGGAGGAAATGGAGCGCTGGGTGCCGGCGGCGGGGATTGACTACCGCTGGCTCAAAGTGCTGGGGGGACGACGCCGGTCTCAGGACGAGTCGCGCCATATGGCGCTTCGGCACCCGGCATTTCGCTCCTACGCCGACTACATGGAAACCAACGACTTCGCCTCGGGCATGGCCCAGTTGCTGACGCTGGCCACCGAGCAGCCGACGGCGATCATGTGCAGCGAATCGGTGTGGTGGAAATGCCACCGCAGGCTGGTGTCAGACCATCTCGTGCTCATTGAACACATTCCGGTGCTTCACGTGATGCACACCGGGAAACTGAACGAACACCCTCCGCTGGCCGAGGCCAGGGTGGAGGGAAACGATCTGGTGTACGACGTCGGCACGCTGGGGCTGTGACGTTGGGACGATCAGGTCACACGGGTGAAACGATCCTGCGCCCGACCTACCATGACCGACGATGAGCTTGGCCGACGCTGGGAGTTCCAAACCGAAGGCTGCCCCCAACCGGGTGGCGCAGGCCCAGGCGCAGGCTCGACCAACCTTGGTGCTGGTGGCCCTCTTTTTGTTGGCCGCTGCGGTGGCGGGTGCCGTGCCCCACTCGACCGGGCCGTGGTTGCCACTGCACCTGGCGCTTGCGGGAGCGCTGCTGCTGGCGATCTCCGGGGTCACCCAGTTTCTGGGGGTGACCTGGGGTGCGGCACCGGCACCCAACGCAACCCTGGTGATGACCCAACGTGTGCTCATCGCTGCGGGCACGGTGATGGTGGCTGTGGGCCGGGAGGTGCCGGCCGATGCACTCACCGGGCTGGGTGGGCTCTTGGTGATCGCCGGCCTGGTGGTGCTGATCGTCATTCTGGTCGGCATTGGGCGCAACGCGCTGCAACGGCGGCTGCGCCCCGCCATCGTGGCCTATGTGGCAGGCGCCCTGCTGGGTCTGGTTGGAATCACCCTTGGCGCAATCCTGGGTTCGGGCGGCGGGGGTGGTTGGTACGGGCAACTGCGCGAGGTGCACGCCACGATCAACCTGTTGGGACTGTCCGGACTGGTGATCGCCGGGACGTTGCCCTTCTTCGTGGCGACCCAGGCCAAGGTCAAGCCGTCGAAGCGGGCCACCCAGCGCGCTCAGTTTGGAATGCAGGCGGTGATGGCTGTCGCCCTGGTGCTGGCGGTCGTCGGGCTACTGGGCGAGTGGAAGGTGGTGGCGACGGCGGGGTTTGGGTTGTATGCCGCCACGTTGCTCGCCTTGGTTGGGCTCCTCCCGAACCTGGGTGGGAAGCAGTTTCATTGGGCCGGACCCAGGCTGGTGCAGGCGAGTGCCTCGATCGCTTGGTGGATCGGTGGGGTGACGCTGGCGGCGGTTCACGCCGCAGACGGCCGGGCCCCGATCTCGGGAGCGGTGATTCCGGCGTTGGCGATCGGGGCATACGTGCAACTGCTGGTGGCGTCGTTGTCGTACTTGGGCCCGGTGCTGGTGGGCGGCGGCCATCAACGACTCACGGCCAACTTTGCGATCACGCGTTCGTGGGTGGGGCTGGTGGCCGGCAATGTCGTGGCCATCGCCGCGTGCGCCGGCCTGGGTCGACCGATCTATGCGGGAGCCCTTGCGGCCTGGACGGTCGATGGGACGGTTCGGGCAACGTTGCTGATCAGGTCCCGCCTGCGCCCGGAAGTCTAAAACTATCAGTGATTGACATTACAGCCTGACCGTCGTACAACGAATGGCATGCTCGGGTCGTCGATCAGCGGGGAGGTACCGGGGTGACCACAGCATTCGTCTTGTCGGGAGGGGCCGCCCATGGCGCGGTCCAGGCGGGCATGTTGATGGCGCTGGACGAGCGCAATATCCGTCCGGATCTGATCGTCGGCACATCGGTTGGAGCGATCAACGGAGCGTGGCTTGCCGGCCACCCTCCCGGCGACTCCGATCTTGCGGGGCTGGCAAACCTCTGGCGGTCGCTGAAGCGCAGCCAGGTGTTTCCCACCCGTCCGCTGCTGGGACTGCGCGGGTTTCTGGGGCAGGCGCGGAACCTCGTGCCCGCCGGGCCGCTGCGCCGCCTGGTACGCCAACACGTGACGTTTGAACGCCTGGAGGACGCCCACGTCCCGCTGCACGCGCTGGCGGCGGACGTGCTCACCGGCGAGGGCGTGCTGCTGTCCACCGGTGACACCGTGGACGCGGTGGTTGCCAGCGCGTCGATCCCTGCGGTGTTCCCGCCGGTGAAGATCGGGGAGCGGTACCTGATGGACGGTGGGGTCGTGAACAACACCCCAATCTGCCAGGCCGTCGAACTGGGCGCCGACCGGATCTGGGTGATGCCCACCGGCTATGCCTGTGCGCTGACCGAACCCCCGGCCGGGGCGTTGGCAATGGCGCTCCACGGGGTGATGATGATGATCAACCAGCGCCTGGGTGGCGACGTGGTGACCTACGAATCGCAGGTGGACCTCAGTGTGGTACCCCCGCCATGTCCGATCCGAACCAGTCCCGCCGACTTCTCTCATGGTGCCGAACTGATTGAGCGCGGCCATGACACGGCGGTCGCCTGGCTGGATGGCAACATCCCCGACCTTGGCGCTGCAGTGTTCCTCGACCCGCACCATCACGGATGACGGTCGTCGGTTCGTAGCTGTTGGCCTACCAGGCGGCGGCGCACCCGATGCAGCGGTCGGCCTCGGGGATGGCCTCCATGCGCTCGAACGGGATGGCCTTGCCGCAGTCGACACAGACGCCGTACTTGCCGGCCTCCAGGCGTTGGAGCGCATCTTGGAGTTCGACGACGGCTTCTAGCGCGGCATCGAGTTCCTCTCGACCCAGCTCGCGGTCGACCGCCGAGTCCGAGTCGGCGAGCGCCTCAAAATCGATGGTGGCTTGCTGGACGCGCTCCCGCTGAATGGTGAGCTGGTCGGTCAACCAGTCTCGAAGGACCTGGCGTTGATCGTCGGTGAGTTGCCCTTCGGCACCCACGTTGGAAGATGGACTGGCGGTTGAGGTCGTCACGGCTGCGTTCCTTCCCGAGCTACTTGGTTGAGGTGCTGCACTTGAATGGAAAAGCGTTGATGCCGGGGCAGCGAACAAGCGTGCCCCGGCTGCGAATGGCCGTCGTCAGGACGGTGGCGCTGGCTTACGGGTCCAACAGTACGGCGCTCAGTGGCTCCCAGCTTCAGCAAAAACCCACGGATTCACGCCGTTGCACTGTGAGTTGTTCACAGTGCAACGATTGGTCAAACTATCGTGATGTGGCGGACCTGTGACGTTGGTGAGGTTGTCGACTTGTTGGGGGGCGACGCTCAGGTGGTGGCAGGCAAAGCCGGACTGGGTCGACAGGTGAGTCGGGCGAAGGTGGCGGCGAATGCCGACCTGGTCGGTCGGGCCGGTTCCAATGAACTGCTGGTCACCACCTCTGAGGCACTGGGCTCGGTCGACGACGGCTGGGACCTGTTGTTCGGAAGCCTCGATGTGGCGGGGGTGGCTGGGTTGGGGGTTTGTCTCAACACCTCGGGCGACCTCCCAGCCGGTCTGGTGAGCGCCGCAAACGGCCAGAGCATGCCGGTGGTCGTCTTTGCCGGCGGCGACGAGCTGGTGGACGTGACCGCGGGCGTGCTCGATGCTCTGCTGGAGGCGCAGGAGCGGCGCTTGGACCGGATCCTCGAAATCCACGAACGGTTTACCCCAATCGTGCTCGCCGGGGGAGGAGTGCCCGAGATCGCCACCACGTTGCACCTGTTGTTGGAGTTCCCGGTCGCCGTGCTGGACCCCGAGGGGCGCACCATGGCGATCGTGCCTTCGGATGCCCTGGATGGTGTCGACCTTGCCGACGCCTCGTGGCCTCGGCAGTCCATCAGTGCCGGACAGTTTGATTACGGCGAGATCGTGGTACCCACCGGCGAGGGCCTGAAGGAGGATGGGCGCCTGGCCATGCAGCGTGCATCGCAGGCCATCGCCGTGCGCATGGCCCATGCCAGCGCCGCTGCAGCCGAACGCGAGCGCTTTGAAGCCACCTCGTTGGAGGAACTGATCGCCGGTCACGCAGGAGACATCGCTGACGTGACCGAGCGTGCCATCAGCTTCGGGTGGGACCTGGCACGACCCCGCGCCGTGTTGCTGGCGTCGATCGACCCGCCGGTGGACCGCGAGGTTCTGCCGACGGTGCTGGGCACCATCGCCGCTGCAGCCCGGGCCACGCTGGGTGCCGACGCAATCGTCTGGACCCGCAGCACCACGATCGCCGCACTGATCGCACCCGAGACCGCCGACCCCGTCGAGCGGCGGGAGATGGCCGAACGGCTGCGCACCGAACTGGACAATCGAGTGGATCAGGTAACGGTGAGCATCGGGGTGGGCCGCCGAGTGGACGATCCCATGGCGATGCCGCAGAGCTACCAGGAGGCCGGCCGGGCCGTCGACGTCGGGCGGTGGGCCAAGGGCCGACATGCCACAGCGGTCTTCGACCAGTTGGGGCTGGAGCGTCTGCTGGCATCCACCCCAACCGAGGAGTTGGCCGAGTTCGTCGAGCATGCCATCGGTCCGTTGGCTGCCTACGACCGGGCGCACGACTCCGACCTGGTGGAGACGCTGGGCCTGTGGCTGGAGACACGAAACATGGCGGAGGCGTCCCGTCGCGTCAACATCCACTACAACACGTTCAAGAACCGATTGGACCGGATCGAGTCGATCCTGGGCCCGTTACTGAGCGACGCTGCCCGGTCGTTGGAGTGCGAGGTGGCCATCTACGTCTTCCAGCGCTACGACGGGCCGTGGTCGCAGTAGCTCGGCGAGGCGACGGACCGGGGCCGTGCGGGGCATGATGGTGCAGTGACGCTGATCGATATCGCCGTGGTGTTGGTGGTGGGGTACTTCCTCGTCACCGGCCTGACGTTTCTTGTCCGCCCAGAGTCGGTGGCCTTCTACGGCCTCAGCGCCGACGGGCCGGCCGGACGCACCGAGGTGCGCTGCTACTACGGGGCGCTGGCGCTGGGCCTCGGAGCGTTCGTCGGCTACCTGGGCCTCAACGATCTTGGGCGTGAGGCAATCACCGGCGTGTTGATGATCGCCTCGGCCATCCTGGTGGTGCGGGTGATCGGCGCCTTCGCCGATCGTGGCTGGTCCGAGCGCTACAACCGGCTGGCGGTGCCCACCGAGACCGGGTTTGTGGTGGCGCTTGGGGCCGTCTTGTTCTTCGGCTGAACACACCCGGTCACCGGAGTGTTCCGACGGTGCGCGACGCTGTAGTAGAGGGTTCGAGATGTATCCGGAGGAGACGAGATTGTGACCACGACCGATGCTGTACCTGAACCGGTGGCGGGTAGAGGCGGCACTCATGGGCAGCGGCAGGTGAGCGGGTCGCACCTCGCTCCGTTGTCGCCGAACGCCCACCTGCTCGAGCCCCTGATCGAACGGGCAGCCATCGACCCCGACCGGGTCGTTGCCGCAGTGCGGGAGGGGTCGGGCTTCCGCAATGTGACCGCGTCGGAGTTTCATGGTCGGGTTCGAGCGATGGCGAAGGGCCTCATCGCCTCGGAGGTGGCGCCAGGCGACCGGGTGGCGTTGATGTCGGGCACCCGCCTGGAATGGCTGATGGTGGACTACGCCATCCTGGCCGTCGGCGCGGCGACCGTACCGATTTACGAGACGTCGGCTGCCGACCAGGTGTCGTGGATCCTGGCGGACAGCGGAGCGGTGCTGGCCGTTGCCGAGACCTCGAACATGGCCGAACTGATCGATGGCAGCGTCGTCGATCCCGAGGTGGCCTGTGGCGAAGTGCTCGTCATCGACGGCGCCGGGTTGGACGACCTGGCGGCGAAGGGGAGCGAGGTCGCAGATGAAGAACTCGACAGGCGAATCGCCGCCCTGACCATCGACGACCTGGCAACCCTCGTCTACACATCGGGGACGACGGGCCGGCCCAAAGGGTGCATGCTCACCCACGGCAACCTGCGGGCCAACGTGAAACAGAACCTCGATGCGGTGGCGTCGATGCTCGGCCCCGACGAGCGCAGTCTGCTGTTCCTGCCGCTGGCCCACACGTACGCCAAGATCATCGCCCTGGTGGGTTCGGAATACGGAATCAAGGGCACGTTCTCGTCGGGGATCGCCAACCTGCCCGAGGAACTCGCCCTTTCCTCGCCCACGATGGTGGTGGCGGTGCCGCGCGTGTTCGAGAAGGTGTTCAGCACCGCACAACAACGGGCGGAGGCGGGCAACGTTGGCCCCATCTTCGACCGGGCGACCGAGGTGGCCATCCGCTATTCACGGCAACGGGCCGAGGGGTCGGTCGGTTGGCTCACCCGCGCCGAGCACGCACTGTTCGATCGGCTCGTCTATCGCAAGGTTCGCGACGGGTTCGGCGGCTCGATGCGTTTCGCCTTCAGCGGGGGTAGCCCGCTGGGTGAACGTCTGGCCCACTTCTTCGATGGGGTCGGTGTGCGCATCTTTGAGGGCTACGGCCTGACCGAAACCGGACCGGTGCTGGCGGTGAACCGCGTCGACGCCTGGCGTCCGGGAACGGTGGGCCGACCGGTGGCGGGCACCAGCCTGCGTCTCGCCGAGGATGGCGAAGTTGAGGCGAAGGGGCCCCAGGTGTTCCGCGGCTACTGGAACAACGAGGAGGCCACCCGCGAAGTGCTGGCAGACGATGGCTGGTTCAATACCGGCGATGTCGGCCGAATTGAGGACGGGTTTCTGCGCATCGTCGGCCGGAAGAAGGAACTGATCGTCACCGCCGGCGGCAAGAACGTGGCTCCCGAACCGATGGAGGACCAGTTGCGGGCGCATTCACTGATCAGCCAGGCGATGGTGGTGGGCGACAATCGTCGGTTCATCGCAGCCGTGGTGACGATCGACGAGGAGGCGTTCGACGCCTGGTGGCCGGGGGACCCCAACCACGAGATCAGCGTGGCCGAGGCGGTCGACCACCATGATCTGCTGGCCGAGGTGCAGCACGCCGTCGATGCGGTGAACGCAAAGGTGTCGCGTGCGGAATCGATCCGAAAGTTCGCCATCCTCCCGAAGGACCTCACCGTGGAGGATGGCGAGATCACGCCCACGCTGAAGGTGCGACGGGCGATCGTGGCTCAGCACTACGAGCACGTGATCGACGAGATGTACGCCACCTGAGCGGTTTGAATCCTGGGGCCGGCCCCACCTACTCCAGCGTGATGCCCAGGCCGGCGAGCGCATCGCCCAACGCATCGACGCGGAGCAACTCCTCAGCGGCCTGAAGCTCGGGGGCCAGGTAGCGGTCGGGCCCGCAGCCGGCAACCTCGGCCCGGAGCCGTTGTCGCAGCGCGTCGGTGGCGGGGGACGGCTGCAGCGGGGCGCGCAGATCGATGGCCCGAGCGGCGCAGACGTACTCGACGGCCAGGATCCGTCGCACGTTGTCGATCACCTTGCGCAGCTTGCGCACCGCCAACCACGCCATCGACACGTGGTCCTCCTGCATGCCGGAGGTGGGTAGGGAGTCGACCGAGGCCGGCGCGGCCAGACGCTTGTTGTCGGATGCCATGGCCGCAGCGGTGTAGTGGCCGATCATCAGGCCGCTGTCCACGCCGACCTCCTCGGCGAGGAACGGCGGCAGACCCTGGCTGCGGGTGTGGTCGAGCATGCGGTCCATACGCCGCTCGGCGATCGCACCCACCTCGGCGACCGCGATGGCCAGGAAGTCTGCTGCGAAACCCAGCGGGGCACCGTGAAAGTTGCCGCAGGACTCGACCCGGCCGTCGCTCATGACCATGGGGTTGTCGATGGCCGACGCAAGCTCGGCCTCGGCCACCGAGGTGCAGTGGGCCAGGGTGTCGCGTACTGCACCGTGTACCGAAGGCGTGCAACGAATTGAATAGGCATCCTGAACCCGGGTGTCGTCAGGCGTGTCATGGCTGGCCACGATTGGCGAGTCGGCCAGCATGGTCACCAGGTTGGCGGCCGAAACCGCCTGGCCCGGTTGAGGGCGGAGCGTCTGAAGGTCGGCTGCGAAGGGCGAGGCGCTGGCCAGCAGACCCTCCACGGTCATGGCGGTGATCGCGTCGGCCTGGGCGAGCAGACGTCGCGTGTCGTCGATGGCCAGGCACAGCATGCCGAGGATGGCGTCGGTGCCGTTGGTGACCGCCAAACCTTCCTTCTCGGCCAGTTCGATTGGCTCCAGACCGGCTTCGGCCAAGGCCTGGGCCGCCGGCTTGCGGACCCCATCGACCATCACCTCCCCCTCGCCCAGCAGCGCCAACGCTCCATGGGCCAAGGGGGCCAGATCTCCCGACGCGCCCAGCGACCCGTACTCGGGAACCACTGGCGAGATCCCGGCGTTCAACAGGTTGACCATGCCCTTGGCCACCAGCGGGCGGGCGCCGCTGTGGCCCAGTGCGAGGGTGCGGGCCCGAAGCAGCACCATGGCCCGAACCACCTCGTCCTCAACCGGCTCGCCCATGCCAGCCGCATGTGAGCGCACCAGGGCAACCTGAAGTGCCCGACGCCGTTCGGGTGGAATCGACACGGTGGCCAACGCCCCGAAGCCGGTGGAGATGCCATATCGGGGCTCGCCTTCGGTCATCCGGTCGACGACGGCCCGCGCCCGGGCCATGGCGTCGAGGGCCGTGGCGGTCAACTCGACCGCCTCGCCTCCGCGGGCCACGGCGACCACGTCGTCGATGGTGACGCCGGGTCCGTTCAGCTGGATGGTCATGCGAGGTCCTCCCCGGTGACGCGGAGTTGACGCTCCAGCGCTTCGACGGCCTGATTCAGTGCGGTTTCGTGATCGGAGCGTTCCTCTGGGCCGAAGCGGTGCTCCGGCCCAACGATCGATACGGCGATGCCGAGTGTTCCCTCGACGGGCAGCGCTCGGCTGATGGCTGTGATGTCATCTTCGACCGCCCCGGTTCGGTCGACGACCTGGCCGGGGCTGCGCAGCGCCGAACCCAGGGCGGAATTCTCAAGCGGCACGTCCTGGCCAACCCAGCCCACGTGGCGGATGGCCCGCGGGCTCTCTGCGGCAGCGACGTAGGTGCCGATCCGCCCGTCGCTGATCGCCAGGTATGCAGACTCGCCGGTCTGTTCGGCGAGGCGATCGAGGTGCGGCTGTGCGGCCGACGCGAGACGGTCGATCACGCTGCGGTCCCGGAGCGATGCGGCAAGACGCAAGAGGGTGGACCCGGCCGAGTAGTCGCCGGCGGCATCCCGCGCCAGATAGCCGCGAAGCTCGAGGGCACGCAGGTACCGGAGGGTGGTTGTTGGTGTCAGCCCGGCGCTCTGGGCGGCGTGGGTCAGGTTGCAGGCGTGCTTGGCGAGGACGATCTCCAACAGGTCGAGTACCCGGCCGACCGAGCGAGGCACCGCCGGATCTTCCAGCGTGGCACCCTCGGGCGTGGCCGACGTGGTTGCCGGATCTTCGGAAGCGTCCTCGACGGAGTCGGTCGGGCTTTCCGAGGGCGGCGCTTTGGGGGCCGGGGTGGTCATTGCCTGCTCCGATCGTTGGTGAGGTCGCTGCGGCGGTAGAACGCGGGAATGAGAGTGTCAGTCCATGACAATGAATGTTGCTGGTTGACAACGTAGCCAAACGTTGACCACACTGCAACCCATGAGTAGCAGCTTTGGAGCGATCGGCACGCCCGTGAGGAACATCTCGGCGCCTCGGGGCACCGACCTGACCTGCAAGGGTTGGCCCCAGGAGGCCGCCTTTCGGATGTTGCAGAACAACCTCGACCCCGAAGTGGCCGAAAATCCCGACGAACTGGTGGTGTACGGCGGCACCGGCCGCGCCGCCCGATCGTGGGACGCCTACCGGGCCATGCTCCGAGGGCTCACCACCCTGGAACGCGACGAGACGATGCTGGTGCAGTCCGGCAAACCCGTCGGGATCATGCGCACCCACGAGTGGGCGCCCCGGGTGATCCTGGCCAACTCCAACCTGGTGCCCGATTGGGCGAACTGGGATGAGTTTCGTCGCCTCGAGGCCCAGGGGCTCACGATGTACGGGCAGATGACCGCCGGTTCGTGGATCTACATAGGCACCCAGGGAATTCTGCAGGGCACCTATGAGTGCTTCGCCGAAATCGCCCGCAAGCGCTTCGGTGGCACGCTGGCCGGCACGCTCACCGTGACCGCAGGCGCAGGCGGCATGGGTGGGGCCCAACCGCTGGCGGTCACGATGAACGACGGCGTGGTGCTGATCGTCGACGTCGACCAGTCCATGCTGCAGCGCCGGGTGGATCACCGCTACCTCGACGAGATCGCCCCCGATTACGCAACGGCGATCGCCAGGGTCACCGAGGCCAAGGCAACCAAGACGCCGCTGTCCGTCGGTTTGCTCGGCAATGCGGCCGACATCCTTCCCCGCCTCCTGGCCGATGGTCTGGACGCCGACATCGTCACCGACCAGACCAGCGCCCACGACCCGCTGAGCTACCTGCCCAACGACCTCACCCCGGAGGCAGCCGCAGAACTGAAGCAGAACGACCCAACGGAGTTCACCCGCCGAGCCCGTGCGGCGATGGCCGCTCACTGCGAGGCGATGGTCGGCTTTATGGACGGAGGCGCCGAGGTGTTCGACTACGGCAACAGCCTGCGCGCCGAGGCCAGGCTCGGTGGCTTCGAACGGGCCTTCGACTACCCGGGCTTTCTTCCCGCCTACATCCGGCCCCTGTTCTGCGAGGGCCTCGGCCCGTTCCGCTGGGTTGCGCTGTCGGGTGACCCGGCCGACATTGCCGCCACCGACCGGGCGGTGCTCGAGGAGTTCCCCGACCACGAGGGCCTCCACCGCTGGATCGAGATGGCGGGTGAACGGGTGGCGTTCCAAGGCCTACCGGCCCGCATCTGCTGGCTCGGCTACGGCGAACGGCACCGGCTGGGCCTGCGCTTCAACGAGATGGTGCGCTCCGGTGAACTGTCGGCGCCCGTGGTAATCGGCCGAGACCACCTCGACTCGGGCTCGGTGGCCTCCCCCTACCGGGAGACCGAGGCGATGGCCGACGGCTCCGATGCCATCGCCGACTGGCCGCTGCTCAACGGGCTGATCAACACGTGCTCGGGCGCCACCTGGGTGAGCATCCACCACGGCGGCGGCACCGGCATTGGCCGCTCGATCCACGCCGGTCAGGTCAGCCTGGCCGATGGCACCGACCTGGCCGCCGAGAAACTCGAACGCGTGCTCACCAACGATCCGGGCATGGGCGTGATCCGTCACGTCGATGCGGGTTACGACCGGGCCATTGAAGTGGCCGATGAGCGCGGCGTCACGATACCGATGAAACAGGAGGGCAACTCATGAGCGTCCAACCGGGCGATCGCAACCACGCGGTCGAGGGGCACTGGGAGGTTGAGGGCGACTACGACGCCGACGGCGCCGTCTGCGTCCGAGGCGCCTTCACCCCTGAGCAGGTGGGCTGGGCCACCGAGGCAATCGATGAAAATCTCTCGGCGCTATCGCCGCGGGCCAAGCGAGCCTCGGCCGACGGCGACGGCGCTTTCATCGAGGACTTCTGCAACTGGAATCGGCTGCCCGCCATGGAGCGCTTCATCAAGGAGTCCCCCGGGGCCGAGATCGCAGCCCAGCTGACCGGGTCCGACACGATCCGGCTGTACCACGACCACGTGCTGGTCAAGGAGCCGGGCACCAAACAACACACCCCCTGGCATCAGGATCAGCCCTACTACAACGTCGACGGAGTTCAGAATGCGTCGATGTGGTTTCCGGTCGACCCGGTGGCTCGATCAGCAACGCTGGAGTTCATCGCGGGCAGCCACCGAGGCCCCTGGTACATGCCGCGGACCTTTCTCGATGACGAGGCCAAGTGGTTTCCCGACGGCGCCCTCGCCGAACTGCCCGACTTTTCCGCCGAACCCGAGCGCTGGCGGGTGCTGGGCTGGGAACTCGAACCGGGCGATGCGGTGTTCTTCAACATGTTGACCGTGCACGGCGCCGGCGGCGTGTCCGGCGTCAACCGACGTCGGGTGCTGTCGGTGAGGTTCCTGGGCGACGACATGGCGCACGCCCCCAGGCGCTGGACCACCTCGCCCCCATTCGAGGGCCTTGACGCCGAGATCCCCGACGGTGCGCCGATGGACCACCCGCTGTTCCCGATGCTCTGGACCCGCGCCGACGGACTCGTCGCAAAGGCGTGAACAGCCGTTGCCGGACCTTCAGCATGCGTCGGCCTCGGGCAAGGAGAAGGCCGTGAGCATCCGAGAGGTGTTGTCGATCGGCCACCCGGCATTGCGCGAGGTGGCTCAGGACGTCCCGTTGGCCGAGGTGGGTTCGGCGCAGGTGCAGGCGTTGATCGACGATCTGGTCGCCACGATGCGCCACGCAAACGGCGCCGGCCTGGCCGCCACTCAGGTGGGCGAACCGGTGCGCATCGCCGTCATGGAGGTGGGCGACAACCCCCGGTACCCCTACAAGCCCCGCATCCCGTTGACCGTGGCGATCAACCCGGTGATCGAGCCGCTGGACGACGAGCAGGTCGTCATCAACGAGGGCTGTCTGTCGGTGCCGCTGCGGGGCGAGGTGCGGCGCCACGTCAACGTGCGGGTGCGCTACCTCGACCGTGACGGTGCCGAGCACGACGAGGTGATTCGGGGCCTCACCGCCGCCACCTGGCAACACGAGTGCGACCACCTCGACGGTGTCCTGTTCATCGACAAGGTGGACGACCCGGCCACGCTCAGCACGTGGGACACCTATGAAGCGTTTCACCGGGACGCGTTCGTCGAGCGCATCACCGCCTTCGTCGCCAGGGTTGGCTCGTGAACAGGGTCGGCTCGTTCCGAGCATCGCCACGATGATCCCCGCGGGCCGTCAGGGTTTGCGGCGCAGCAGACTGGGGGCCGCACGGGGCCAACAGGACTCCGTCGGTACGGGAGGAGTTCGTCATGGAACAACGGCTCGATATGTGGCAGCTGGCGCCGGAGGCGTTCAAAGCGGTGTTGGCACTCGAGACCTGCGCCAGGAAGGGCGTCGAGCCGAAGTTGTTCGAGCTGATCAAGATCCGGGCGTCCATGCTCAACGGTTGTGCCTATTGCGTCGACATGCACACCACCGATGCGTTGAAGGGCGGCGAGGATCTGCGTCGGATCGTGGCCGTTTCGGCATGGCACGAGTCGCCGTACTTCTCAGAGTTGGAGCGCGCCGTGCTCGACCTGACCGACGCGGTGACCCGGTTGGGCGAGGACGGAGTGAGCGATCAGATCTGGGAGTCCGCAAGCGAGCATCTGAACGAACTCGAACTCACCAACGTGGTCATGGCCATTGCGGTCATCAACGTGTGGAACCGCGTCGCGGTGACCGCCCACACCCCTGCTGCGCCGTTGGCGGTTGGCTAGGCGGTTTTCACGAAGCGACCGGGACGCGGTGCGGTCGACCTCCCGCTCGGGTGGGCCCATGAGCGCAGTCGGCGCCGGGCGCTACCACTGCGACTTGGCGGTGATCGACGGAACGGTCCAGACGTCGGTGTCGATCGAGGTGGTCGACGGCAGGTTCACGTCGATCACCCAGGGTTCCGCGCCCGGTCCTGGGGCCACCCGTTTGCCGGGCCTCACGCTGCCGGGCTTGGCCAATGCTCACAGCCACGCCTTTCACCGCGCCTTACGATCTCGCACCCAGGCCGGAGGCGGCACCTTCTGGACGTGGCGTGACGTGATGTATCGGGCGGCCGCCCGGCTGCAGCCCGACAGCTACCACCGCCTGGCCCGGGCAACGTTCGCCGAGATGGCGCTGGCCGGCGTCACCTGCGTGGGCGAGTTCCACTATCTGCATCACCGCACCGACGGCGGCCGCTACGACAATCCCAACGCCATGGGGGAGGCACTTCTGGCGGCCGCCGCCGAGGCGGGGATCCGCATCACGTTGCTCGACACCATGTACCTGCACGGTGGCCTGGGCGATGCCCCCTCAACGAGCAGCTCCCCAAGCGACGGCTCCACTCACGACGGGTCCCCACAAACTGGTGGCTACCTCCCACCCAACGATGCCCAGCTGAGGTTCAGCGACGGCAGCGGCGACCGCTGGGTCGAACGCGTCGATGACCTGCGCGTCATCGACCCCACCACCCAGCGGGTCGGTGCGGCCGTCCATTCGGTGCGGGCTGTCGATCCTCGAGCGATGACGGCGGTCGCAGCATGGGCAGCGGCAGCAGGGGCACCGCTGCACGCACACGCGTCCGAACAAACCGCCGAGAACGAGGCGTGTCTCGCCCACCACGGTGTCACGCCAGTGGCCGTCTTCTCCGAGGCCGGCGCACTGGGCCCCCGGTTCAGCGCGGTACACGCCACCCACCTCAGCGAAACCGACATCGCACTGCTGGCCGCAGCGGGTGCCACCGTGGCGATGTGCCCCACCACCGAACGGGACCTGGGCGACGGCATCGGCCCCACCCACCGATTCGGCGCCGAGGGCATCGCAATGAGCCTTGGTACCGACTCTCACGCCTCGATCGACCTGTTGGAGGAGGCGCGGGCACTGGAGCTGAACGAGCGGCTGCGCAGCCATCGCCGGGGGAACCACGCGGCATCCGACCTGCTGGAGATGGCGTCCCGAAACGGTCATCGCAGTCTGGGCTGGGACGATGCGGGCACGATTGTCGTTGGGGCGCGCGCCGACCTGGTGACACTGGCGCTGGACTCGGTGCGCACCGCCGGCGCGCCGACATATTCGGCGGTTGAGGTGGCGATGTTTGCCGCGTCGGCAGCGGACGTGACCCACGTCGTTGTCGACGGACGGGTCGTCGTGGCCGACAGGCGCCACGCCACCATCGATGTCCCCGCCGAACTTCAGGCGTCGATCGCCGGGTTGTTCGAATGAGGGCCGGGTTCAACCAACCGAGGAGTCGCTGGATATGACCGCTGAATCGCTGGTGATCGACAACATCGGATCGCTGATCACCAACGACCCGGCGTTGGGCCGTGGGTCACTCGGCATAGTCGAGAACGCCTGTGTCGTCATTGCCGACGACGTGGTCGTCGCTGTCGGGCCGGCCGGCGCGGTCGCAGACCGTCGCATCGACGCCGGAGGTGCGTGCGTGCTGCCCGGCTTCGTCGACTCGCACACCCACCTGGTGTTCGCCGGGGATCGGTCGGAGGAGTTCACCGCCCGGATGGACGGGCGGCCCTATGATGGCGGTGGCATCCAGGTCACCACCGACGCCACCCGGGCCACCTCCACCGCGAGGCTCGATGCGCTGGTTCGAGAACGTTTGGCCGAGGCCCATCGGGCGGGCACCACCACCATCGAGATCAAGTCGGGCTACGGGCTCACCGTCGATGACGAAGTCCGCTCGGTCGACATCGCCCGTGCCCACACCTCGGAGGCGACGTTCCTTGGCGCTCACCTGCTGCCTCGGGAGTACGCCGGGCGCGCCGACGACTACATCGCTCTGGTGTGCAACGACATGCTCTGCCGGGTGGCCGGCACGGCCAAGTGGGTGGACGCATTCTGCGAGACCGGGGCGTTCGATGCCGACCAGTGCCGGGCGGTGCTCGACGCAGGCCGGGCGGCGGGGCTGGGCCTGCGGCTGCACGGCAACCAGCTGGGCCACGGCCCGGGCGTGCAACTGGCGGTCGAGTGCGGGTGCGCATCGGTCGACCACTGCACGTACCTCACCGACGCCGACATCGATGCGCTGGCGGGCGGCGAGACGGTTGCGACGTTCTTGCCCGCCACCGATTTCTCCACCCGCCAGCCCTATCCCGACGCCCGCCGGGTGCTCGACGCCGGCGCCACCGTGGCGCTGGCCTCCAACTGCAACCCCGGGTCCAGCTACACCACGTCCATCTCGTTCTGCATCGCCTTGGCGGTGCGGGAGATGCACATGACGATCGACGAGGCCATCGCAGCAGTCACCACCGGCGGGGCCGCAGCTCTGCGCCGAGAAGACGTTGGTCGGCTTTCACCGGGTTCGGCCGGGCATGCCGTGATACTCGATGCCCCGAGCCACCACCATCTCGCCTATCGCCCGGGTGTGCCGCTGATCCGTCAGACGATCGGCCCGCTCTCCAGCCGGGCGCTACCCCTATGTGGGCACGGAATGGGTGACGACGGCGTCGGGCGACAGCGAGTCGATGGGCACGATCGACCGGCCGAAGGGCCACAGTGACAATGCGCTCAGCTTGAACGCCTGGATCCCGAACGGAAACCCGATGATGGTGATGCACAGCAGCACACCGGCGGCGAGGTGGGCCAGGAACAACTCCCAGCCGACCAGGACCAGCCATACAACGTTTGCTCCCACCTCGAGGCAGCCGCCCTCGGGGCTGGCCACGACGGTCTTTCCAAAGGGCCACAGGGTGAATGCCGCCAACTTGAACGCCTGCACGCCAAACGGAATGCCGATGATGGTGATGCACAGCACCAGCCCCGCCAGTGCGTACCCCAAGGCCAGCCAGAGGCCGGCGAAGACGAACCACAGAATGTTGCCAAGAGTCTTCACGATGTGCCGTTCCGTTTCGTTCGTTCCGCCACCGACTGCTGGACCCAAAATATCAATTCTGGGGTGCGGTCGGTCGGGTTCGTGACGGGCTCGCAGGCATCTGCGAGCGGTGTGGAGGTTAGCCGTTTGCGCCTCGGCGGGCAGCGGTCAGCCGGTTTCTGGCTACCATGCCCGTCCATGACCCCCGACAGTGAGACCCGACGAACGGTGACGTACCTGTGAAGCGAAGCGATTTCGGCGACGACTTCACCTGGGGTGTGGCCTCAGCGGCCTTTCAGATCGAAGGTGCACCCTCCGCTGACGGTAAGGCACCGTCGATCTGGGATGAGCTGACCCGCACCGGCAAGATCGCCGGCGAGGGGGGCGATCAGGGCATCGACTTCTACAACCGGTATCCCGAGGACATCGAGATGATCAAGGACCTCGGCTTCGGTGCCAACCGCATCTCGCTGTCGTGGCCACGCCTGATGGGTACCGGGCGTGAGCGGCTGAACCCGAAGGGCGCCGACTTCTACGACCGGGTCATCGACGCCACCCTGGAAGCGGGCATGGAGCCATGGGTGACCGTCCACCACTGGGACATTCCGCTGGCCTTGTGGCAGGAGGGCGGCTGGACCCGCCGAGGCATCGTCGAGGACTTCGCCCGATTCGCCGAGGTGTGCGCCGAACGGTTTGGCGACCGGGTCAAGAAATGGATGGTGTTTAACGAACCTGCCAGCGTCGCTGGACACCTGGTGCTGGGGCTGTACGGCCGAAAGGGCCTCCACCCCAACACCACGCTGCGCAGCGTGCACCACATCAACCTGGCCTGCGCCGAAGCCGGACGTCGGATGCGGGCCGCGTTGCCCGAGGACGCTGAGATCGGCACGACCAACGTCATGTCGGTCGCCTACCCCTACGAGCCAACCGACGAGCGCACCGCCCGCCGCAAGCGGGCGATCGAGGCCCTGGCCATCGACATGCACCTCGACCCTGCCGGTGGGCTGGGCTACCCGTTCGGGGCCAACCGGCTGCTCAACTTGATGAAGCGCCACATCGAGGACGGCGACCTGGAATCGGCCCGCTTCGAGTACGACTTCATGGGTGTGCAGTGTTACGGGCCGTTGGTGGCGCTGCGCAAGTTGCCCGTCGTCGGGGCGGTGCCGACGATGACGGTGCCCGGTGCAGAGGCGAGGGTTTCCTCTGCCATCGGCATTCCTCAGGACGCCGACGCGTTGCTGTGGACGTTCCGCAAGTACGCCAACCACCCGGTGGCCAAACGGATGGTGGTGACCGAGGGTGGGTTTGGCGGCCAGGATCGTTTGGAGCCGGACGGCCGGGTGCGCGACGACATTCGTATCTGGGTGTATCGCCGCAACCTCGAGGCGGTGTTGGCCGCAAAGGCCGAGGGCATCAACGTTGACGGCTACTTCGCTTGGTCCTATGCGGACAACGTCGAGTGGGTGCTGGGCCGCAGCCCCCGCTTCGGCATCGTCTACACCGACTACGACAACGACTACCGCCGTATCCCCAAGGACTCGGCCAAGTGGTTTCAGCGTCTGCTGACAACCGACGCCGGCGTCGACTGAGTCGCTGTCGGCGGCGACTGGACCGTTGGCGTCGACACCCTGATCGGTCGTTGACACTCACCGCTTTCGGGCTCGGAGCTACCCACCTGCCGGACGAAGCCGGGTGCGAAGGTGCGTTGCCACATCGACCACCCGGTCGTTCAAGGGTCTACCGGAGGTGACGACCTTTGGGAGACCCTGGGGCCAGACGACGACCACACCCTTGACCCGCTGGGGCCGGCGGAGTAGGGGCCATTCGACGCCGATGAAGCACAGCACGCCCCGGATCGCCACGCCTGCGAATTCGTCACCGAGGGTGGTGCGAACCACCTCGATCTGGCGGCGCACCCCGTCGACCAGTTTGGTGCGGTCACGGCCCTTGACGTAGAGCCTCGGGTCGTGACGGAACATGCCACCGACGTCTCGGGCCTCCAGCTTGCCCGTGTACTTCTTGGCGTCGATGACGAAGACGCCTGACGGGCCGACAACCAGGTGGTCGATGTTGGCCCGGCTGCCCGGGATGAGGCGGTCGTGCAGCACCTCGATGCCTCGCACGCCCTTGAGTACCTCACCGACGAGCCGTTCGCCCTCGGCGCCCACCCTCCAGTTGGCCGTGGTCTGCGACTCCGGTGTGATCTTTGGCTTGGCGGTCAGCGCGGCCGCCAGGCGACCCATCACGGGACGCGCTGCCTTGGCCTCTTGGCGCCATCGGGCATCGGCGGCCACGATCTGCTGCTTTTTGGCCAGTTCCCGAGCAGATTTGCGGTTGTACATGTTCTGGGCCGATACGCCGGCGGTATCGGCATCCGCCGGGGGCGCAGGCGTAACGAGGGGACGATCATCTTGGAGTGAGCCGGTAGTGTCGCTGCGGTCGCCACCGGATGGCGGTTGCGCTCCCATGTGGGTGGCCCGCCAGTCCTTAACGAAGCGGTCCAACATGTCGCGCAGGATGGCTTGGTCCATCGTGACCCGACCGGTTTCCAGATTCACTCGTCCGATCTTGGACCCGTCGGGTGCGGTGACGTACAGCATGTCGTTGCCGTAGACGCGCTTGCGCCTGCCGATCAGCCCACCGGTTGCCTGGTTGTGACCGGACGCAGCGATCGTAGAAGTGCGAGGTTCGCCGCTCAGCCGTCGTACCTCATCCCCGCCGAAATGTGTGTCTTCCACTGATCCTCCGCGTGCGACGATGCTGGACCGAGCCTAGGTCCAGGGACGTTGGGAGCGTTCGGCCCAGTAGCGCTCAGGCTCGATCGGGGCGTCGCCTCCAAGGGCCAACGTCGGGTCGCCGTCCAGCATCACCTTGGTGGCCAGCAGGTTGGACTGCAGGTGTTCAACGGTGGCCGCTCCACTGAGTACCACGTCGGCCCACGGTTGGGAGGCGGCAGCCGCCAGTGCCACCGCGTCGGGCGGCCAACCCGTGAGGTGGGCGACGTCGGCCCGGTTACCAGCACCGGCCAGGCGGCCGTTGGCCAGGGCCTCCTTGACGATCACGCCCAACCCGGCGTCGTGTGCCTCGGCCAGCGCCGGTCCTGCCGAGCGTTCCAAGAGGTTCCACGTTGCCTGCACCGTCGAGAACAGCGGGGTGCCGTTCGCCTCCACCTTGAGGGCGCGTCGGATGACGTCGGCCTGGTCGGGTCCGCTGGTGGTCAGGCCGACGCGCACCCCGGTGGCCCGCAACTCGCCCAGCGCAGCGATCACGGCGCCGTCGTCGAGGACCGGCGAGTCCGGGGTCACCGAGTGGATCTGGTAGATGCCGAGATGGTCGCACAACTCGGCGCGGGTCTCGCCGAGTTGTCGCCGCAGGGCCGTGTGGGAGTGGTTCTTCACCTCGTGAGTGGTGGCGTCAGGGTCCCAGTCGGCCACGTAGGTGTAGCCCCACTTCGAACCGACGCTCACCCGATCGGAGGCGCCCAGCCGCCCGAGCCAGTGGCCGAGGAAGCGCTCGCCCAGACCGTAGGAGCGGGCGGTGTCGAAGTAGGTGACGCCACCCGCCAGCGCGGCGTCGAAAACCTCGCCCGCCCTTGCCTCGAGCGACTCTGGATCGGCAGCGCCCGCCAGGTCTTCGCAGTGGGTCTCGTTGATGTACAGCGGTCGACCGAGGGCGGCGGTTCCCAAGCCGATGATCGAAACCTTCGGGCCGCCGTCACCCAGCGTGCGCTGCTCCATCGAGGGGGTCATCGTCCGACGCTACCGCCGCATCGATGGTTTGGGTCGCGCCATTGCAGGGGTAGACCGAGGCAGCGGGTCCGGTCAGGACCCGGTCGAACCAAGGAGTCCAGATGCCCGACTTTTCCCAACTCAGCGCCCTGTTTCTCAACTGCTCGCTGGAGTACGACCCCGCCGACTCCCACACCGGACGGTTGATGAGTCGTTCGGCGGGAATCATGAAGACCGAAGGGGTGTCGGTCGAGACCGTCCATGCCCTCGAACACGTCATCCCCCACGGGATGTACCCGGACCTCACCGAATTTGGCCGGCCACGAGACGACTGGCCTCTGATCCAGGCAAAAATCATGGCCGCCGACATCTTCGTCATGGGCACGCCGATCTGGCTGGGCGTGAAGTCCAGCGTGGCCACCCTGGCCGTCGAGCGCATGTACGCCTCGAGTGGCGAGACCAATGACAAGGGCCAGTACCTGTACTACGGCAAGACCGCCGGTTGCATCGTCACCGGCAACGAGGACGGGGTGAAGGCGTGCTCAATGGACATTCTCTACGCCATGTCCCACATCGGCTACACGATTCCGCCGCAGGCCGACTGCGGCTGGATCGGCGAAGTGGGGCCGGGCCCCAGCTACGGGGACGTCGTCGAGGGTTCAGACACGCCAACCGGTTTCGACAGCGACTTCACCAACCGGAACTGCACGTTCATGACGTGGAACCTGATGCACACTGCCGCCATGTTGCGTGCCAACGGCGGTATCCCCACCGACGGCAACCGCGCCGAGGATTATCAGAACTTCACGAACGCCGCCGACCAGTCACCTGAACCGATCGGCTGAACCGTCCCGCCCCGGTCGGGGAAACCGACCGGGGGTGCGGATTGCGAGCTACTCGACCTCGATGAAGATGCACTCGCCGGGGCACTCCTCGGCGGCCTCGATGACGCTTTCGATCTCCCCATCGGGGATTCGGGCCTGACCATCGGGACCGGCGGGGTTGGTGTCACCGTCAAACTTCTTCTCGGTGCCGAAGTTTTTCGCCGACTCCTTCACGTAGTAGAGGCCGTCGTCCTGCGCGAAGAACACCTCTGGGGCAATCTCCTCACACAGGCCGTCGCCGGTGCACAGGTCCTGGTCAATCCATACGTGCATGAAATCGTCTCCTCCCGCCGATCTGGCGGGGTCTCGAATGGCTGTGGCGAACAAACCGAGCCGGTTGTCAGGGCTCACAGTCAACCACCGGATGAACGCACCAGGCTAACCGAGCGGCTCGGACACGCCCCCTCGGCGACGTCAGTTGATCAGCGGGTCTCGGGGCATGCCCAGGATGCGCTCGCCAATCTGGTTGCGCTTGATCTCAGACGTTCCGCCGGCGATCGACAACGCCCGGTGCATGAGCACCATCGGGTTGCTGATCGCCCCCATCCCATCCATGAACACCGAATCCGGGCCGTAGCACTCCGTGAGAATCGAGGCGGCGTCGTGGCCGATCTCGGAAAGCACCAGCTTGGTGATCGCTCCGCCCACCCCAGGATCGGCACCGGCGACCGCACGGTTGGCAGCACGCAGGTTCATCAGACCCATCGAGTGGTGCTCGGCGATGTAGCGGCCGACGCGGGCAGCGCCACCCGCCAGACGGTCGGGGTGCTCGTCGAAGGCCGACAACAGCAGTTCCGGAGGCATCGCCATGCCGCCATCGCCGCTGCCGATGCTGACGCTTTCATTTCCGAGGGTGGCCCGGGCCACGGTCCAGCCACCGTCGACGGGCCCCACCACGTCGTCGTCGGGAACGAACACGTCGCTGAAGAAGACCTCGTTGAACTCCTTGCCTCCGTTGACCATCTTCAGCGGACGCACCTCGACGCCTTCAGCGTGCATGTCGATCACCATCATCGTGATGCCGTCATGCTTCGCAGCGTCCGGGTTGGTGCGCACGGTGGCGAAACCCATCCCCGAATAGTGGGCACCCGAGGTCCACACCTTCTGGCCGTTCACCAGCCAGCCGCCGTCAACCCGGGTGCCCTTGGTGGTGACCCCGGCTGCATCCGACCCGGCGTCGGGCTCGGAGAACAGCTGACACCACACGACCTCCTGGTCGAGGGCGGGCTTCACCCAGCGGGCCACCTGATCCTCGGTGCCGTACTGGATGAGGGTGAGGATGTTCCATCCGGTGATGCCGTAGCTGGGACGAGACACCTTCGCGGTGCCGAACTCCTGCTCGATCACCAACTGCTCGACGGCACCCGCCGCCCGTCCGAAGGGCTTGGGCCAGTTCGGCATGGCGTAACCGGTCTCGACCATCCGGGCCTTGCGCTCATCCTCGGAGAGCCCCGAGATCGAGTCGACGAAGCTGCGGACCTCCGCGCGGATCGTCTCGGCCTCCGGCGGCAACTCGACGGTTTTGGCCCGCGCAACCCCGGCGCGTGAGAGGTCCACCAGGTCGGCCGCCGCACCGTCGGCATCGAGGAAGTACAACAGCGTGCTGGCGCGCCTCATGAACAGGTGGGCTTCGTGCTCCCATGTGATGGCGATGCCGCCGTGCACCTGGGTGTTGAGGTTGGCGCACAGGTCGGCGGCAGGTGCGGCCAGGGCGGCGGCGACCGCGGCGGCGTAGCTCAGCTGATCGCCGCCGGTGGAAGCGGCGCGGGCGGCGTCCCAGACGGCGCAGGTGGCCATTTCGGTGGCGACCGCCATGTTGGCGCAGTGGTGCTTGACCGCCTGGAACATGGCGATCGGCCGACCGAACTGCTCGCGCTCGTTGGCGTAGGCCGCCGCCGACTCGGTGCACTCGGCGGCAATGCCCACCGCATCGGCGGCCAGGATCACCCGGCTGAGGTCGCGCAGCGCAGTCGCTCCGCCGGTCAACACGGTGACTGCCGTGTTGTCGAGGGTGATCCGGGCCGAGCGTCGGGACGGATCGAGGTTGGGCGGGGTCTCCACGGTGACGCCGTCGGCGCTCGTGTCGACGATGACCACATCGTCACCAACTGCAACCAGCACGATTTTGGCCAACGCTCCACCGAGCACCACCCCGGCGCTGCCGGACGCAGTGTGGCCGTCGATGGTCACGTCGCCGTGGAGGGCAACGGCACCGGTGAGCGAGCCGTCGCCAAGACCTGGCAGGAGCTTGGCGCAGGTGGCCTCGTCCCCGATGGCGGCCAATGCGGCGCTGGCGATCACCGTTGGCACGAACGGCCCCGGTGCCACCCGACGGCCCAGTTCCTCGACGACGACCACCAACTCCTCCAGGCCAAACCCGGAGCCGCCGTGGGCTTCGGGCAGATGCAGCCCCAGCCAGCCGAGGCCGGCGATCTCATTCCACACCGCGGGCATGGCCTCCTCGTCGGCTTCGAGCAGCGCGTGGTTGGCCTCCAACAGTTCCCGCTTGCGGGCGAGGTCGGCGACGGTTTCGCCGAGTGCCAGATGGTCTTCGGTGATGGCGATGGCCATGGGGGGCGTGCTCCTGGTGATGGAAGTGGCTACAAACGAAGCGCGACCCTATTCCCGCGTTGCCGTGCTGTGCGACGTGAGCCGCTTCCGTTGCTCACAACCAGTTCCGTTGCTCACGACCGGTTCCGTTGCCTCCCGCATCGCTGAGCGGGAGGCGGGGGCGCGTAGGGTCGGTATCTCGACGACTTGGGGTGTTGATGTACCAACTGGGATGGGCAAAGGCCGATATCGGTATCGAACCTGCGGGTCGGGCCATGTGTGGCTACGGCATGTGGGATCACCGGGCCCGGGGGCAGCAGACACCGCTCTATGCCCGCGCCTGGTGGGTGGGCGGCGCCGACGGGCGGGCGGCGATCATCTGCGTCCTCGACATGGCCATGGTCACCCACTCCATGCGAGCAGGCGTGGTCGATGCCCTGACGGCCGAACTGGGCGACGACTTCAACCCGGAGACCTTCGTTTTGGCGTGCACCCACAGCCACTCCACACCGGGCGGATGTGGTCATGAAGCCATGTACAACATCGTGACCCCGGGGTTCGTGCCCGAACACCTTGAGGCGGTGGTGCGGGCGTGCGCCACCGCCGTCACCGGCGCCAAGGCGGCGGCGGCCCCCACCGGGCTCACCCTGGATGCCTCCGAGTTTGCGCCCAATGACGATGTGGCATGGAACCGTTCGCTGGGGTCGTACCTGGCAAATCCCGAGGCGATGCCGCTGACCGAGACCGAAACCCACCTGGCGCTGGACCGCACCATGTCGGTGCTGACCGCTCGGCGTGACGGCAAGCCGGCCTCCTTGCTCAGCCTCTTCGGCGTGCACTGCACCAGCCTGGGCAACTCGCTGGAACGACACGATGGTGACAACAAGGGCTACGCCGCAGCGTATGTGGAGCAGGCCCTGGCATCCGACGGTGGGGGAGAAGACGAATCGGTCGCCATCTTCGCCCAGGCCACCGCGGGCGACGTGTCACCGCACTTTCACGGCCCCGGCGATGTGGCCCGTCGCAATCGAATCTCCGGCGAGGCCGAGTACGTCGAGGCGCGGCGCAACGGCGACCTGCAAGGCGAGACGGCCCTGGCCGCAACGAGCTCGACGCACGGCAGGGGGTCTGACGTCGACGGCCCGATCGACGGGGTGATGACCTACCTGGATCTCACCGAGCAGACCGCCGATCCGCGGTTTGTCGACGGGCACCCCAACGCCCGCACCGGCGAGCCCTGCCATGGGGTGGCGTTCTTTGCCGGAACCCGCGTNNCGCCGCCGTCTGCGGGGGCTCGCCAAGCTGCCGGTCGAGGAGGCCGAGCGGCTGCGACGCATGTACGAGGCGCAGGACCCCAAAGACATCCTGATGGAGGCAAAGCCCAAGCTGCAGCTGGGCACGCCGATCGACCGCGTGCGACTCCCCGACTGGGCAGACCCGTCGCTCGCCGAGATGAAGCGGCAGGCCAGGATCGGGGCGTTGAAGACCAGCTCGATGGTGCCCACCGTGCTGCCGATTCAGATCGTGCGGATCGGACAACTGGCGCTGATCTGCTGCCCGGGCGAGTTCACCACGGTCGCGGGTCGGCGCGTGGTGGAAACGGTGCGTGCGGCGCTCGATGGCCACGGGGTCACCGAGGTGCTGATCATGACGTACTGCAACGACTACATGGGCTACGTCACCACCCACCAGGAATACGAGCAGCAGGCCTACGAGGGCGGTCACACCATCTTCGGTCGTTGGACCTTGGGAGCGTTCCAGACCCAGTTCGAGAAGCTCGCTCAACAACTGGCGATGCCCTCGGACGACCGTGATTACGACCGGGACACCCGGCCGGCTCCCCAACCCGCCGACGAGCTGGCGCTGCGGAGCAACCTCCCGGTTCCCTAGCCGCGAGGCGCAGGCTGTCCTTCGGCAGGTTGGCTGAAGCGCCAACCGAGGGCCACATCCTCGCTGGGAAGCGAGCGCGAGACCCGGGTGATTCGCACCTGGAATCAGGCTGCATCACCGGTCGATATCCGAGAGATTTAGTGACGCACTCACCCGTTGTAGGGTCGTGGTCATGGCAACCGCCGGACTCCCTTCGCCGTCGTTGAGTAAGGGAGAGCAGACTCGCCAGGACATCCTGCAGGCCGCCATTGTCAGATTTGGCCGAGATGGGTTCCGCGGTACGTCGGTTGCCGATATTGCGCGCGACGCCAACGTGAGCGGAACGGCCGCGTATGCGTACTTCAACAACAAAAAGGCGCTGTTCCTTGCTGCCCTGGACGAGGATGCTGCGGCGGCCATCTCCGAAGGTATGGCCATCGTCTTTGACGAATCGGTGGATCATCGCTGGAGGGACGGGTTGCTGTTCAGCCTGGTGGGGTCGGTGAGTCGCCACCCGCTGGCCCGTCGCGTGCTGGCCAACCACGAGCCGGATGTGCTTGATCGGGTGGTCGACCTGCCGGCCCTGGCCGAGCTGCGCAAGGCGGTGGCGGCCCGGCTGAGTGTCGAGCAGTCCGAGGGCACGGTGCGTCCAGACATCGACGCTGCGGTGGTTGGTGCCGGGCTGGTGTCGATCATCTTGTCGCTGCTGATGACCATGACGCAGTTGGGGGAACATGCGCCGGAGGATCAGGCGACCGACGTTCTTGCGGTGTTCGAGGCGGCCCTGACCATTCGCTAGACGCAGAGTTGTGCCACCTGCGAACTATTCGCAGTAACGTGACGGCATGTTGCGTACTCTGCAAGCGTTCGCCGTTCTGGTTGTCGTGGCGGCTTCGGCCTGCAGCGGGGGGTCGGACACGGCCACCGAGGGCAGGCCGGTCATCGTCACCACGGTGGCACCGATCACCAGCATCGTTTCCAGCGTGGTCGGAGATCGGGCAACGGTCACGGGAATCGTTCCGGAGGGCAGCGACAGCCACACCTTTGAACCGAAGCCAAGCGCCGCCGAGGTGCTGTCGAAGGCGGACGTGGTGTATATGAACGGGTTGCAATTGGAAGAGCCCACCAAGAAGCTGGCCCAGGCCAACCTGGCCGACGGCGCGGAGGTGGTGGAGTTGGGGACACAGGCGATACCTGAGAGTGAGTACCTGTATGACTTCTCCTTCCCGCGTTCCGGGGGAAAGCCCAACCCGCATCTGTGGACCGACCCGCCGTTGGCAAAGCGCTACGCCGAGATCGTCAAGGACGACGTATCGAAGCGTGATCCGAAGAACGCCGACTATTACGACACCAACTACCAGCGCTTCGCCGCCCAGGTCGACGAGTTGGATGCCGCCATGCGCACCTCGTTCAAGACGATTCCCAACCGGCGGCTGCTGACCTACCACGACGCCTACGCCTATTTCGCGAAGACCTACGACTGGAAGGTTGTCGGCGCCATTCAGGTCTCGGACTTTGAGGATCCAACTCCGAAGGAGGTGGCGTCGCTGGTCGGGCAGGTGAAGCGGGAGAAGGTGCCGGCGATCTTCGGGTCGGAGGTGTTTCCCAGCCCGGTGCTGAAGCAGATCGGCCGCGAGGCCGACGTTCGCTACGTCGACGTGCTGCGCGACGACGACCTGCCCGGCGAGCCCGGCGAACCAGAACACTCGTGGATGGGGCTGATGCGCTTCGACTTCATCACCATGACCGAGGCCCTTGATGGGGACGCCACCGCGCTGAAGGCCGTGGCGGTCGGTGACGGCGTTGAGGACAAGGCCGACTACCCGCAATGACGTCGGCTGTAGCGGGCGAACTGGTCCGTCTCGAGGGCGTCAGCTGTCGATACGGCGGGGACCCGGTGCTCTCCGACGTCAGCCTGAGCGTGGGCGCAGGGGAGTTCATCGGCGTGGTTGGCCCGTCCGGCTCAGGTAAGACCACATTGTTGAAAGCCATCTTGGGCATGGTGAAGCCGTTGGCGGGTTCGGTGTATCGGCGCCCTGGCGTTCGTGTTGGGTACGTGCCTCAGGTGGAGACGGTGGACTGGTCGTTTCCGGTCACGGTGGCCGAATGCGTGCTGATGGCCAGAGCCCGCCGCAGCGGTGGGGGATTTCGGCGCTGGGCGCCCTGGCCGGATCGCACCGAACGCATGGAGGTGGACGCCGTGCTGGCCCGCCTTGGGATCGCCGAGTTGGCTGATCGCCACATCCGCCACCTCTCCGGTGGTCAACAGCAGCGCGTGTTCGTGGCCCGGGCGTTACTCGGCCGTCCCGAACTCTTGCTGATGGATGAGCCGACCTCGGGGGTGGATGTCGCCACCCGTCACGAGTTCCTCCACCTCCTGCGCGACCTCAACCAGCCAGGCCCGAGTTCGCGGGATCAGCACGAAGACGGGCTCGCCATCGTGTTGACCACCCACGATCTCAACGGTATTGCCACCCACCTTCCGCACGTGGTGTGCCTCAACACCGAGGTGATCGGTGCCGGTGCCCCGCACGACGTCCTGACGGCGGAGGTGCTGGAACGCACCTACGGCGCCCGCATGGACGTGCTCGAACACGCCGGCATGCCCTTTGTCGTTGAGCACCACGAACTGGTTGCAGCCCCGATCGACAGGATTGGGGCCTGACCCGTGGACCTGCTGGGGCCCTATCAGTTTGAGTTCTTCCGCAACGGCGTGATGGTGGCCACCCTGGCGGGAGGGCTGTGTGGTCTGGTCGGTGCCTTCGTCGTGTTGAAGGGCATGAGCTACATCGGCCATGGCCTGTCGCACGCCATATTTGGCGGGTTCGCCGCCAGCGCGCTGTTGGGCGTCAACTTTGTGTTGGGTGCGGGCGCGTGGGGCATCGCCTCGGCGCTGATGATCAATGGGGTCACACGCCGACGGGTGATTGGGGCCGATGCTGCAATCGGTGTGATCACCACCGCTTCGTTCGCGCTGGGACTGGCGTTGTTCGCCGTGTTTGGACGCCAGGGGCAAAGCTTCGATGCGGCGCTCTTCGGCAGCATCCTTGGTGTTGAGCCCGCCCAGGTGTGGGGCATCGCAGCACTGTTCGCGGTGGTTGGCGCGCTGGTCTTCGTGTTCTATCGCCCGCTCCTTTTCACGACGTTCGACCCGGAGGTGGCCACGGCGTCCGGGTTGCCCACCGCCCGCATCGATGCGGCGCTCATGGTGGTGCTGGCTGCAACCATCCTGGCCACCATGCAGGTGCTCGGGGTGACGCTGATCGCCGCCGCACTGGTTATTCCGGCCACGGTGGCCCGAATGCTCACCAACAGCTTCAGCCGGTTACTCGTGCTGGCCACCGTCATCGGCTCGGCCACCGGGTTCGTGGGCATGAACGTGAGTTATCACCTGGACATTCAGTCCGGCCCGGCCATCGTGCTGGTCGGCGCGGGCTTGTTCGCCGTGGTTTTCGTGGCCTCGGGATCGTCGATACGGGGTCGTCTCGCCGTCGGGCATCACTGAGGGGCCTGACCGATTCGGGGGCCGTACCGGCGAGAGTTGGCCGGTGGCGGTCGGTTGCGGGCTACCAGGCCAGCTCGTCGCATCCCTCGTGGTCGGCCGGCTCCACCTGCAGGGTGGCGTGGCCGATGCCATAGCGCTGCTGGAGCAGGCTCCGTGCCCGGTCGAGCACGTCATGGGAATCGTCGGTCGACTCCACCACCAGGTGCACTGACGCGTTCTCCATCTCGGACGTCAGGGTCCACACGTGCAGGTCGTGCACGTCGATGACCCCGGGGATGGCGGCCAAGCGTTCGCCGACCTCCGCCAGGTCGATCTCGGGCGGGGCCGCCTGTAGCAAAATCCGCACGGCCTGGCCCCCCAACCGCCAGGTGCGGGGCAGTATCCATAGGCCGATGGCGGCGCCGATCACCGGGTCCACCCAGGTCCAGCCGAAGAGTTGCAGCAGGAGTGCGGCGACGATGACCCCCACCGAGCCGATCGTGTCGGCCAGCACCTCCAGGTAGGCACCCTCCACGTTGAGGCTCTCGGAGGCACCCTCCCTCAGCAGGACAAACGCCACCAGGTTGACCGCCAGGCCCAGCGTGGCCACGATCAGCATTGGAATGCCGAGTACCTCCGGGGTGCCGGTGAAGCGACGGAGCGCCTCGATCAAGACGTAGATCGCCACGCCGAACAGCAGCAGGGCATTGACGAACGCCGCCAGGATCTCCAGGCGGTACAGCCCAAACGAATGCTGGCTGATCTCCTGCTTGCGAGCGTGGTTGTTGGCCAGCTGGATCGCCGCCAACGCCATGCCCAAACCCACGACGTCGGTCAGCATGTGCCCGGCGTCGGACAGCAGGGCCAACGAGTTGGTGAGTATGCCGCCGACGGCTTCGACCACGAAAAACGCGGCGATCAGGGCGAAGGCGATCATCAGCCGCTTCTGGTGGCGGGCACCGGCGCGCAGCGCCCCGGCCCCGTGGTTGTGACCGTCGCCGCCCATCAAACAACGGCCTCAGCGTCGGCGCCGGGCCGGTGGGCGTCGTGGGCACGGGACACCTGGAGCAGCATGCGCACGTGGGCGTCATCGAGCCGGTAATAGACCACGCGACCGTCACGTCGGTTGGCCACGATGCCTGCTGCGCGCAGCAGCCGCATCGAGTGCGACACAACCGTTTCGGTCACCCCCACCGCTGCCGCCAGGTCGCACACGCAGAGCTCGTCTGCTTCGTACAGTGCGTAGAGGATGCGAAGCCGGCTGGGCTCGCCCAGCAACTTGAATCCGTCAGCCAATCGTCGGGCCTCGGCGGAGTTGATGAGGAACTCCTTGGTGGTGGCCACCCGGTCGGGGTCGACCATGCGAACCTGGCAGCCGTCGGAGTGCAGGTCGGTTGCAGTTGTCATCGTCTTCACATCTGTGAGGATGGCAGGCCGTTGGTGGATGGTCAACCCTCGTTGGTGTGGGCCGCCGCACCTTCATGTCGCTGGAACGGTGGAGGTCGGCACTCGGTCGGCACGTAGATTGGCCAATCCATTGAAACCCGGCCACGCGGGAGGGCAATGTCCGACTTCACCCACGTCCCCATCGTCGACCTGTCCGGCCGAGCCGGTGATGAAGCCGAGCGGCGGGCACTGGCCGAGCATCTGCGCGGGATCTGTCACGAGATCGGGTTTGTCGTCGTCACCGGGCACGGGCTCGGGTCCTCGACGATCGACGACGTGTTCACGCTGATGGACCGGTTCTTTGCACTTCCGGCAGACAACAAGGCGCTGATCGACAAGGCGCGCTCGCCGCACTTTCGGGGTTGGGAGGCCGTCGGCGCCGAGCAGACCAACAATCGACGTGACATCCGCGAGCAGATCGACCTGTGGTCCGAGTGGCCAGAACACCAGGGCGACGGGCCTGCCTATCTCAACCTGCTGGGCCCCAACCAGTGGATGCCCGAGGAACTGCTCCCCGGAAGCCGTCGGGTGATGGGGCGATGGTTTGATGAACTCGGTGCGTTGGCGAACGATCTGCTCGGTCTGCTGTCCATGGGGCTGGGGCTTTCGGAGGATCACCTGGTGACCTATTTCGGCGACACCCCGATGTCGCTGACCAAGCTGATCAATTATCCGCCCACGCCGCAGGGACAGGCCGGGGTCAACGCCCACCACGACACAGGGTTTCTCACCTTGCTGGCCACCGGTGAGCTGCCTGGGCTACAGGTGCAGAATTCGGCGGGGGAGTGGGTGGACGTGCCGCCCCATCCAGATGGCCTGGTGGTCAACCTGGGGGAACTGTTGCAGGCCATGACCGGCAACTACTTCGTGGCCACCGCCCACCGGGTGATTGCGCCCCGACGGCGTCGTTCCGCCGCCTATTTTCACGGCCCGTCGCTTGATGCCCGGCTGGACCCGCTGCCGCTCGACGAGTCGTTCGCGGCAACGGTGGCCGCAAGCGAGCGGCACGTGAGCGCCGGGTTCATGGCCCAGCGCGACGAGACCGATGCCGGTGTGGCCGACATGGCCAGCCGACATCGGCCCGATACCTACGGCGAACAGTTGTGGAACTACTTCGCACGCAGCTACCCCAACCTGATGGCTCGGTACGCTTCCACGGGCACGGTCGTTCAGTCCTCGCCGGGGAAGACATCGTCCTCGGACTGATGCCACACGGGGTGATCGCCGGCGGTCTCCACGTTGAAGCCGTACTCAAAGACCAAGGCACCGCCGAAGGTGGCGCCGACCGACACCAGTGCTGCAATCACCACCGAAAGCACGGCGATGGCGGCGGGTGTGGCGGTCGCGGTGTTGTACTGGCTCAGGCGCCACGCCAAGTTTGCCAACGCCAGCACCGTGACGGTGATCATGATCCCGGCGTGGGCGTTGATCGTCCGTCGGGCCTGGGTGCCCGCCTCGGATGAGTCTCGGGCATCGGCCAGGCCGGTGAGCGCTGCGAACACCGACACGACGGCTCCGGCGATGAACAGCCAGGTGCCCGCGTGCCAGAGTTCCGCCGCCCAGCCGGTGTCGTCGCCGACGGCGGTTGAGACGACGTCGAAGCCCGCTGCGATGATGTACGCAGCGATGGGGATGTCGGTTAGGGGCGGGTGGCTCGGTTTGCCCGACCAGCCGCGGGGTCCCTTGAACTTCCGGCCCTTCAGGGTCAGTGTTGGCGCGAACGAAAACTTCTTCATGGCACACGCTCCTTCTTCAGCTGAGTTTTGAATTGGCACGCTCGGTTTGGCCGGGTGTCCTTGTTGTGCTGCCTTCAGAGTACCCTTTCTAACAAGAATGTAAAGTGATTTTAGAATGGATGTCGACGGGTTGTGCGGTGCTGGTGACGGCCTTGAGGATCTAGCTTGGAGGCAGCGGTCGCCGACCGGATACCAACGCACCCGATTGAGGCACTGGCACCATGGTTGAAACCAGCAAGTGGGTCGAGATCACCGACGCAGACCCAACCCACTCCCAGCGGTACATCGATCGCTTCGCCAAGATGGCGGAGGAGGGGAGGGACCTGGCCGGCGAGGCTCGTTTTGCCGATGCCATGGTGCCGCGAGGAGCGCGCGTTCTCGACGCAGGTTGTGGACCTGGACGGGTCGGTTCGCAGTTGGTGGCGCTGGGCCATCAGGTCGTCGGCGTGGACGTCGATCCGGTGTTGATCGCCGAGGCCCAGCGAGTGTGCCCGTCGGCGACCTGGCTGGTGGGCGACCTGGCAGAACTGGATCTGGAGGCTCGCGGGGTCGCGGGGGGTTTTGACGCAATTCTGTGCGCCGGCAACGTGATGACGTTTCTGGCGCCCAGCACGCGGGGCCAGGTGCTCGTGCATCTGGGCCGACACCTGGCAGAGGGGGGTCGGCTGGTGGTGGGCTTCGGCGCCGATCGTGGCTACGAGTTTGAGGAGTTTCGCCGTCACGCCGAGGAGGCGCACCTGGCGGAGACCTTGGCGCTTGGAACCTGGGACCTCCGTCCGTTCACCACAGCGTCAGACTTTTTGATCTCCGTGCTCGGTCGGGCGGTGTCGTCATCGCCTCCGACCGCCGATCAGGCGGCCTGACCTGCGGCGTTCTGTGACGTCCGGTCATTTATCCTTCCGTCACTAGAATATTCCCATGACTCTTTCCACGACAGCGAGTTCGGACGCTTCCCCCGACTCGGATCAGGCGACCGGCGATGTTCTGGTGTTACCGGTGGCCTGGCGCAGCGGACTGCCGTTTGCTTGGTTGGGTTCGGCCTCGATCCTGGCCGGTGGGGTGGTGGCTGCCGTCTCCCGCCCCACCGGGTTTGAGCAGGGCCCGTGGGTGGCGGCGTTCCTCGTCCTGGTTGCCGGAGTCGCGCAGTTGTCGCTTGGGGTCGGACAGGCCGCAATGGCGAGCGCATCCCCAACGCCGCTGGTGGTTATCGCAGAACTGGCGCTGTGGAACCTTGGCTGTGTTCTCACCATCGTTGGCACGTTGGCCGCCGCACCGGTGCTGACCACCATCGGCGGGGTGGCTGTGATCGCCGCGCTGGTGGTGTTCCTGTGGTCGGTGCTCACCAACGGCTCAGCGGGCGGTTGGTTGCGAATCGGCTACCTGACGGTGTTGTGGTTTGTGCTGGCCAGCACTCCGGTGGGCCTGCTTCTGGCCTGGCTTCGACACAGCTGAAGGTGCCCGCCTGCTGTCGTCGCCATGGTGGCCCGCTGGTCAGTCACCATGTGCCAGGGCAACGGCGGCATCATCGCCATCCAACCGAAAGCCGACGGTCTCGGTGAGAAAAAGCTCCACCGCGTCGGCGTCGTGGTTGCGGTAGCCCAAGGCCACGTCGAACGATGCCTCAAGATGGTGGTCGCCGCCCTGCATCGAGAGCAGGAGCGCGCCATCGATGGTGGGCGCCCACACCAGCGGCCCGCCGGTGATTGTCCGCAGATGGTCCACCACGAGGCCGCCCTGGTCGGTCGATTCCATCACCCCTCGGTAGCAACGAGGTCCGAGTGCCAGCCCGTAGGGGCCGCCCACCCCGGCCTCTCGCAGGATTGATACCGCCTCCGCCACTGCAACGGGATACTCGGTGTAATCGGGGGGGATGGGCACAACCTCGTGTGGCGCGGCCGTGCGGATCCCCCTCGTTGCTGTGCCCTCGACCCCGTGAAACACCAGGTTGTCCTCAGCATTTGCGATACCTCGCGCGGCCTCCCGCAGCGGATCGAAGTCAACGTCGACGGCACCTCGTTCAAGCGCCTCGAGTTCGGTGCGGTTCATCGTGAAGCGGGTGTTGAACTCGAACATTTCCACCGTGACCAGCCGGGCCACGCTGACGTCGCCGTTGATCACCTGCTCCACCCGGCCGGTTGGCAGACAGGTGGCTCCGGTTGGGCCATGGAAGTCCATCAACCGTCGGGCGGCCAGAAACACGCGCAGGTTGTCCGCCGCCTCGGCATCCAGTGCCGCCCAGGCTGAGTCGGAGATCGGGGCAAGTTCTCGATGTAGCCGGTTCATGGTGATTCCAGTCCTTTCATCCCGCCGATACCGAGGCCGCTGGACCCGTTGGTGGGGAGGCGGTGGCCTTCGGCAGGATCTTCATCGGTGCCGTCTTCGGATGCTTCTTCGACCGTCAGCAGGGGGCGGTCGGTGAAGAGGTAGGTGCGCAGCTGCTCGTCCAAACCCGGGTCGTGGCGTCGGAGCCACTCCAGGTTCATCGCTGCGTGTTCCTTCTCCTCGTCCCGGTTGTGGGCGAGCAGTTCGGCCAGCGACTCGTCGGTGGTGGCCTCCACCCGTTGGTCGTACCAATCGACCGCCTCGAGCTCCTCCATCAACGACACGATTACCCGATGTCGGTCGATGGTGCCCTCCGACAGTCGGGCGGGGTCTTCGTGGAGCTCTGCACTGGATCCGGCCATGCGTCGTCCTCTCGTCCGAGTATCAAGCCTCGTGCTCATACCCGCAACGGCATCGGCGTAAACCGACATCGTGAGCGCTTGGCGGTCAGTCCCTCGGTAACGTGTCCCTTCCGTTGACAAGGGGAGCACGGATGACCGCATCGATGCGACTGGCGCAGCCAGAGTTTTGGAATCGTCAGCTGGCGGAACGCATGGCTGAAATGGCCGAGATCCGGGAGCGGGGGCCATTCGCCCACACGTCCTACATCAACCCGCTCACCGCGGAGACCGAGTCGTTCTACGCTGCCACCCGCTACGACGAGGTCGTCGAGATCTCCAAGCGGCCCAAGGACTTCTGTTCCGGCAAGGGCGCAGTGTCCGTGCCCGACATGCCGGAGGAGGCACTGAACTTCTTCGGTTCGTTCATCAACATGGATGATCCCCGCCATGCCCGCCAGCGCGGCATCGTGGCCCGCTCGTTTACACCCAGGCAGTTGCAGGGGGTGCTGGACTCGGTGGAGACGATCTGTGCCGAGGTGATCGACGGCTTCTGCCAGGACGGCGAGGCCGACCTGGTGCAGGTCTTCTCCCAGCCGTTCCCATTGCTGATCATCTGCGACATGATGGGTATCCCGCGTAGCGAGTTCGAGACGGTGCTCACCGCCACCAACGTGATTCTGGGCGGTGGCGACCCCGAGTACACGGGCGACGGCGACCCGCTGGAGGCGCTGTTCACAGCGGGCATGGCGCTCACTGCGCTGATGGGCGAACTGGCCGAGGAACGCCGTGCCAACCCCACCGACGATCTCACCTCCAAGCTGGTGCACAACGACGTTGGCGAGGACATGCTGGACCCGTCGGAGATCGCACCGTTCTTCATCCTGCTGGCAGTTGCCGGCAACGACACCACCCGCACCGCAATCAGCCACGGTATGAACCTGCTGGGGCTCAACCCCGACCAGCGCCGGCTGTGGCAAAACGACCTGGACGGCATCGGCCCCACAGCGGTGGAGGAGGTGGTGCGGGTGGCCTCGCCGGTCACCTACATGCGGCGAACCGCCACGCGAGACCTCAGCCTGTCGGGCCAGGACTTTGTGGAGGGCGACAAGGTGGTGCTGATGTACGCGTCAGCCAATCGCGACCCACGAATTTTCGATCATCCCGAGACGTTTGACGTGCGACGTGACCCCAACCCCCACCTGGGTTTTGGTGGCCCCGGACCGCATTTCTGTTTGGGTGCCCATCTGGCCCGCAGGGAGGTATCGGTGGCGTTTCGACAACTGTTGACCCGCCTGCCCGATATCGAAGTCTGCGGCGACCCGGTACCGTTGCAGACGATGGGCATGCCGCTGGTGGGTGGCATCAAATCGCTGCCGGTTCGTTTCACCCCCACCGAACCCGTCGGTTCGTAGAGCCAGGCCAACGGCGGTTCGAACGCCGAGGGTTATTGCAGGCCGTCCCAACGGCCGCCGTCCACCGGTATGGCGGCACCGGTGATGAAACGCGCCGACTCCGAGCACAGAAACGCCGCCACCCGACCGAAGTCGTCGGCATCGCCCACGTGACCCATCGGCACGTCTGCGGCGGCCCTGCTGAGGTCTCCCCCGTAGAGGCTGCGCAACCGCTCGGTGTCGTGCGAGCCCGGCTGGATCGAGTTGACGGTCACCCCGTCGACGGCCACCTCCAACGCCAACGACTTGAGGAAGCCGGTGGCTCCGGCCCGCGCCATCGTCGACAACATCAGCTTGGGGGTGGGCTGACGGACGGTTGCCGAGGTGATGGCCAACACCCGTCCCCATCGAGCTGCTCGCATGGCGGGCACCGCCGCCTCGCACATGCCAACGGTGGAGAGCGCGTTCAACTCGAAGGCCTTGGCGTACTCGTCTGTCTGGGTACCGGCGAACCCGCCGGCGGGTGGGCCCCCTGCGTTGGCCACCAGAATGTCGATGCCACCCAGCGCCTTGGCGGCCTGCTCGACGAACGCACGGCCACCGTCCATCGTGGCCACGTCTGCCCGGATGCCGACGACGTCGCCGCCGCCGCTGCGGATCGAGTCGACCGCGGCGTCGAGGCGCGCCTGGTCGCGGCCGCAGATGGCCACCCGCACCCCGTCGGCCGCCAGCGCCTGTGCCGTTGCGAGGCCCAACCCGCCCGATGATGCCGCCACCGCCGCCCGACGTCCGCTGATACCCAGGTCCATCGGCGCAGGGTACCCCCGACATGTTCGCTTGGCCGTGTTTGATCGGGTGGAGCCTCGCTCAGCCTTCTCCCGGTGAAGGCTTGGCGGCAGCGAAATCAGTTGGGCTGAAGCGCATCATCGAGGATGTCTGGCTCGCCGTGGCGAGCAGCGCTCCCGACTCGGACCAGACGTGCGCGGTCCCGTGGCCATAGTCGCCCACCGCCAGGTGTGGTCGAAGGTCGATGAGCACCCACTCGGTTGTCTCGAAGGCCCCGATGCGGATCGTGTTGTCCAAGCTGATGCCACCGGCCATGACACCGCAGGCGTGGGCCACTGAGAGCGGCACCATGTCGGCCACGTACGACGCAATCGCCGGGGTGATCGCAACCTGATCGCGGCGGCGTGCCCACACACACATCCGGCCCGGACCCGGATCGGGGTGAGCTTCGACGGTGGGCTCTCGGAAGTCGAGTGCGGCATTGAAGCCGAGGTCGGTCGGGAAGTTCGAGAAGTCCGCTTCGATGCCGGCATTTCTCACAACGGCAACAAACGGGTTGGGCCAGGGTTCGGAGCGCTCGGGTGGGCTGACGGTGGGTGCCTGATCGAACGTGCCGGCGAGTCCAGACTCCTTGTGGTGGCCGGTGGCGCCGAGCGAGGCGAACATGATGTCGCCTGCGGCATCGGTGCCCGTCACGCGCACCTGGTTGGTACGTCGACCCGGGGCCAGCACCTCGGTGTGGACCGAGATCCGCTCGTTTGCCGGTGCCGTGGCGATGAACTGTGTGGTCATCCACAACGGCGAGCGGTTCGTCAGAGCTTCGGCGGTGGCGATGGACACGGCGATGGCCGTGCCGCCGTAGAGGAGGCCGTCGAGGCGCGCCAGGTGGTTCTCGACGGTGAAGTGAAAGTGGCCGGGGCCGTCACCCGCAGTGAGCCCAAGGAACTCGATGTCGGTGTCCATCGGCGCACCGTATCGGGCGCCACGCGATCCTGGGACGCTGCCGGGTTATCGTCCGATGGCGGTTGCCAGGGCTCCCGGATCGGCGACGCTGACCCACAACGACGAGTGATCCTTCAACCCGATCACCTTGGGCACCTTCTCGGCGAAGGCGATGCACAGTCCGGAGGTGTGGTTGGTGCCGAAGGTCAGCCCATCGTCGGCGAAGCTGAGCCGAATGCCAACCGCCGTGTACCAGCGGTGCGGGCCGGTCACCCTGGTGTGGTCGACGTTGGCCAACGGGGTCTCCAGCGAAAACCGTCCGTAGGTGGCTCTGAGCTGTCCATCGTCGGTGAGGGTGACCCCGTCCGAGTTGCTGACGCCCAGGAGCACAAACATCGGCTTCCAGCGATGGTCCAGGCGATACGGAAACACGGCGTCGGGCATGGAGCACAGCCTGCCACCCCGGAGGGCCCCTCGCCGCGCCGGGGTGCCGCCATCGATTGCCGGTACGGTTGTGAGGTGAAGAAGACCGTCGCCCGCCTCGCCTTGACCCTCGGTCGCTACAAGGTCGTCAACCGTCCGCCAGCCGAACCGGTGATGTTGTTGATCGCCGCCCCCCACACATCCAACTGGGATTTCATCTTGATGCTGTGCATGGCGTGGGCCAGCGACCTGTCGCCCCGCTGGCTGGGCAAGCGCGAGATGTTTGATGGCTTGCTCGGTCCGCTGTTCCGTCGATTGGGTGGCGTGTCGGTGGATCGAAACAACCCTGGCAGCCTGGTTGATGACCTGGTGGCCGAGGCCCGCAGCACGTCCTCCCTTGCGCTCGTCATACCGGTGGAAGGCACTCGGGAGCGCGGCGAGTATTGGAAGTCGGGCTTCTACCGCATTGCGTTGGATGCCGAGATGCCGATCGTGCCCTCGTACCTCGACGGTCCCACCCGTACCGGCGGGTTTGGCCCGACCGTCATCCCGTCGGGCGACGTCTCGGCTGACATGGACAGGTTCAGGGACTTCTACGCCGACAAGCGTGGCGTCAAGCCGGAGAACAAGACCACTCCGCGCCTACGCGAAGAGGACTCGGCCATCGCCTGAGTGCGCCGCGGCGCCGCAGGTGATTGGGGCCCAAATTGATGGCCTCGCCGTTTCGGCTTGCCGGCCGTGTGTCGCCGGCTACTATCGAGCTGTGAGCGACTACGTGATTCCCGATCCGGAGCCCAAGGAGATCGACGAGAAGTTGTCGATCGAATTGCGCCACCTGGCCGACAACGCCGTCCTGAAGGCCAAACCCCAGGGCGACGAACGCTGCGACAACTGCCTGTATTACCTGGAGAACACGGCCGAGATCTCCTATTGCTGGCACCAGAAGCTGCGCATCCTCGTCGGCGGTGAGTGGTGGTGTCAGTGGTGGGAGGAGATCCCTGAGTAACGACCCGTCCGCCGCGCCGCTGTATTGGAACGGCACCGACACCGCTGCAAATGACCGCGCTCACGTGTTCCATTCGTGGTCGGCTCAGGCCCTGATCAACCCGGTGGCCATCGCCGGTGGCGAAGGCAGCTGGATCTGGGACTTCGACGGCAACCGGTACCTCGACTTCAGCTCGCAACTGATGAACGTCAACCTGGGCCACGGCCACCCCACGCTGGTGGCGGCCATTCAGGAGGCGGCCGGACGCTTGGCGACGATCGGTCCGTTCCATGCCAACGCCGACCGCTCCGAGGCCGCCCGGCTGATCGCCGACGTCGCACCTGACGGTATGAACAAGGTGTTCTTCACCAACGGCGGTGCCGACGCCAACGAGAACGCCATCCGGATGGCCCGGCTGCACACCGGGCGACACAAGATCCTGTCCGCCCATCGCAGCTATCACGGCGCCACCGCCGGAGCGATCACGATGACGGGCGACCCGCGTCGTTGGGCATCGGAACCTTCAATGCCGGGAGTGGTGCGGTTCTTCGGGCCCTACCCGTATCGATCGTCGTTTCATTCCGAGAGCCCGGAGCAGGAATGCGAGCGGGCGCTGGCCCACCTCGAGGAACTGGTCATGTTCGAGGGCGCCCACAATGTGGCGGCCATCATCATCGAGCCTGTGGTGGGCACCAACGGCATCCTCGTACCGCCTGACGGTTACCTCGTCGGTATGCGCGAGTTGTGCGACCGCCACGGCATCATGATGATCTCCGACGAGGTCATGGCAGGTTTCGGCCGCTGCGGTGAATGGTTTGCCATCCAGCGATGGGACGTGACCCCCGACCTGATCTGCTTCGCCAAGGGTGTCAACTCCGGCTACGTGCCGCTGGGCGGTGTGATCATGTCCGATGCCATCGCAGCCACGTTCGACGAGCGGGTGTATCCCGGTGGTCTTACCTATTCCGGCCATCCGCTGGCCTGCGCATCAGCGGTGGCTTCGATCGGCGTTTTTCGGGAGGAGGGCACCTTGCATGCCGCCCGTACCCTTGGCGACGACGTGATCGGGCCCGAACTGGAGGCGATGGCCGAGCGCCACCCCTCGGTTGGGGAGGTGCGGGGCCTCGGTGCATTCTGGGCGATCGAGTTGGTGCGTGACCGTGCCACCCGGGAGATGTACGTGCCGTACAACGCTGCCGGCGACGCCGCCAAACCGATGAACGACGTGGTGGCGGCCATCAAGGAGCTGGGTGTGTGGGTGTTCGCCCATTTCAACCGCATACACATCACACCGCCGTGCAATACGAGCCACGACGACGTGCGCAACGGTTTGGCGGCGATCGACAAGGCCCTGGAAGTCGCCGACGCCCATATCGCCTGAGCGGTCCCGCCGTAGGGTCGCACCCATGAACGAATCCACCGATGGCCTGGTCGTCGCCGTTTCCGTGTCCGAGCGCATTCCGGCCATGGAGCGGCGCATCATGGCCGCCCACCCCGGGGTGGAGCTGATTTGGACGCCGTATGTCGAGCCGCTGGAGGTGCGTTCGTCCAAGGCCCGCAACGGCGGTGTCGACCCTGAAGGGATGGAGACGCCCGAGATCACCGGCGAGTTGCGCGAGGCGTGGGCACGGACGCAGGTGCTGGTCGGACTCGACCTTCCCGCCGATGCGGCCGAGCTGTTTCCCCGGCTGGAGCTGTTTCAGCTGGCCTCGGCGGGCTACGACAAGTGTGACCTGGCAACACTTCGGGTGATGGGCGTGCGCCTTGCGACGAGCAGCGGCCTGGCCGCGCCCAGCATTGCCGAGTTCGTCATGGGGCGGCTGCTGGCCGAGTGGAAACACTTCCGCACGCTCGACGCCCAGCAGCATGCCCACGTGTGGACCCAGCAGTTGGGGGCCGAGGTGGCGGGACGCACCCTGGGCATCGTCGGGCTGGGCTCCCTCGGGCGCGCGATCGCCCGCCGGGCCAAGGCGTTTGACATGATGGTGCTGGCCACCCGGGCCTCCGCTCAGCCGGGCGACACCGACCCCGACGTCGACGAATTGCACCCGGCATCGACGCTCGACGAACTGCTACCCCGCTGCGACGCGGTGGTTGCCACGCTGCCCGCCAACGAGTCCACCTTCGACATGTTCGACGCCTCACGGTTTGGGGCGATGGCCGAGGGCGCAGTCTTCGTCAACGTCAGCCGCGGCTCGCTCGTCGTCGAGCCGGACCTGGTGGAGTCGCTGCGTTCAGGCCACCTGCGTGCCGCTGTCCTCGATGTCACCCGGGTGGAGCCGCTGCCCGCCGACGACCCCTTGTGGGACGCACCCAACCTGTACCTGTCACCCCACACGTCGACCTCGCTCGACCGCTATGCCGACAACCTGGTGGACCTGGCCGCCGACAACCTGAACCGTTTCGTCGAGGGCCAACCGCTACGCAACGAGGTCGATCTTGCCGGCCGCTGAGTTGGAGAAGGGAGAAGTGCTCGTGGGTGACGTCGCTCGAGCACGGATCTGGGTGGGGTTGTTGATCGTGACACTGCTGACGTTGGCCTTCTTGGGCCTTGCCCCTACGGGGGAAGGGACGTACTTCTGCGATGTGCCTCCGGTCGCGAGGCTGTTCCAACCCGAGGCCGAAGCCGCCCCCGCCGGCTTCCCGGATGAGGGTGCTCCGAGTGCCAACCAGCCTGAAGCGGATGTGCCTGTCGCCTGACGCTGTCGCTCGGCGCTGGACACCACTCCTGCGCAACGAGAGGCCGTCGAACTCAGACGTCGGCCTCGCTGCTCGCAGCAAATCCGACGTCCGCTACCCGACTGTCTCCCGCAGAACTACAGCAGGCCGAGTTCCAGCTTCACCGCGTCGCTCATCATGTGAGCACCCCAGGGCGGTGAGAACACCAGTTGCACCTCGGCCTCGTCGACGCCGGGCACGGCCTCGGTGGCCTTCTTGGCGTCACCGGTGAGCACGTCACCCATGCCACAGCCGGGCGCGGTCATGGTCATGTCGATTTCGATGCGACGACGACCGTCGTCCAGAATCACCTCTTCGACCCGGTACACCAGCCCCAGCTCCACGATGCTGACCGGAATCTCGGGGTCGTAGACCTCCTGAAGCGCCTCCTCGACGTACTCCATCGAGAACGGCCCCTTTGCCCGTTCGGCGTCGCGTGCGATCTTGTCGGCGAGCTCTTTGGGGAGCTCCCGTCCCAGCGCATCGGCATCCATGCCGTCGACGCGCATCAGGTTGCCGTAGTCGGTCTTCACCGTGAAGCTGCCGCCCAGCTCCTGGACGACTCGAACCTTGTCGCCCTCCGAGAGGACCACCTTCTCACCGTTGGGCACCGTGACGGCGTCGCAGTCCCGCGAGAGCGGACGCATGGCCGACGCGATGCCGCTCACGACGCGTCCAGACGCTTGGCTTCCCGGTGGAGATCGTCGTGACCGATCGACACCTCGGCGTGCTTGGCGGCGACGATCGCCTTCAGGTGATCGCGAAGCGACTTTGGCTTGACGGTGTCGATCACCTCGCGAATGAATGCGTCGATGAGCATGCTGCGGGCCAGGTCGGCTTCGATGCCGCGGCTGCGCAGATAAAACAGCGCCTCGTCGTCCAAACGACCGACGGTGGCGCCGTGGGTGCAGCGCACGTCGTCGGCGAAGATCTCGAGCCACGGCCGGGTGTCGGCCTGCCCGTTGGGGCTGAGGAGCAGGTTGCGGTTGGTCTGGTGGGCGTCGGTGTCGACCACGCCCGGGCGCACGATGATGTGGCCGCTGAAGGAGCTGCGGGAACGCTCCTCGATGACCGACTTGAACTCCTGATCGCTGTAGCAGCTCGATGCCCGGTGATCGGCGGTGATCATCGTGTCGTGGCGCTGCCCCTCGTTGAGCACCTGAATGCCCGACAGGTTGGCGGTGGCGTGCTCGCCGGTGAACTCCACCCGGAAGGCGTTGCGGGCGATCCGAGCGCCGAACATGACCGAGGTGGACATCAGGGTGCTGTTGGCGGCCTGGATGACGTCGGTGTGGCCGATGTGGATCGCCTCGCCGGCCTCGGTCTGCACCCGGTGATGGGTGAGCGTGGCGTCGGCACCCAACGAGATCGTGGTGTCGGTGTTGCGCAGCGCCGCGCCATCGAGGCCGACGAAGGATTCGATGATCGCCGCGCTGGCGTTCTGGCCGATCACGATGACCGTGCGGGGATGAGCGACCTCCAGCGTGTCGCCGGGAGCGGTCAGGTGCACGATGTGAATCGGTGCGTCGGTGGTCGACCCTGGTGCGGCGATTACGACGGCGGCCTCGCCCCCGTCGGCACGGTTGAGCGCATGGAACCCATCGGTGAACTCACGGGCTTCGGCGGTCTCCACCAGCGAGTGTTGTTCGGACGGGACCTGGCCGCCGGGCCCGCACCACACCTCGGAAGACGTGGCCGGGTCGGACAGATCGGCCGAGTAGAACCCGTTGACGAACACCAAACGCGGGCCGCCATGTTGCCCTGCGAGCGACTCGATGGTCGACGGGTCGACCGACCGGGCCTGCGCAGGTGCGGCGTTGCCCATGGCGGTGCCGAGCTCGTTGTGGGGGGAGTAGTGCCATGGCTCGTCGTGCCGGGTGGGCATGCCGTGCTCGGCGATCCAGGCGAACGCCTCGGAGCGCCGAGCGGCGGTGCCATTGGCCGACTCGGTGGGCAGTGGATGAACTAGACGCTCCAGGGGGGCGACTTCGAAGGCGGTGTTGGTCACGGCCATGGTTACGCCGGTGCGGCGGCGCCGGTCAGGTAACCCTGCGCCTCGATCTCAGTCGCCAGTTCGGGGCCACCCGAGCGCACGATCTTGCCCCCGGTGAGCACGTGCACGAAGTCGGGACGAACCAACTCGAGCAGCTTGGGGTGGTGGGTGATGATGATCATCGAACGGTCGGGGGACCGCAGCGCCTCGACCGCGGTGGCCACGACGCGCAGCGCGTCGACATCCAACCCGGAGTCGATCTCGTCGAGGATGGCCAGGCGGGGCTCGAGCAGGCTGAGCTGGAGCACCTCGTTGCGCTTCTTCTCGCCGCCGGAGAACCCGGTGTTCACCGAGCGGCTGAGGAAGGCGGGGTCCATGTCGAGGAGGGCCATTGCAGCCTTGGCCTGCTTCAGGAAGTCGGTTGCGGCGATCTCGGGCAGGCCCATTGCGGTGCGGCGTGAGTTGACCGCTGTGCGAAGGAAATACATGTTGCCCACGCCGGGGATCTCGGTGGGGTGCTGGAAGGCCAGGAACAGGCCGGCCTTGGCACGGTCCTCGGGATCCATCGCCATCAGGTCCTCACCGTCGAAGTCGACGGTGCCGCCGATGGTGTAGCCGTCACGGCCCGTGAGCACGTTGGACAGCGTGGACTTGCCCGCGCCGTTGGGGCCCATCAGCACGTGTACCTCGCCGGCGCCCACCTCCAGGTCGAAGCCGTTGAGGACGGTCTTGCCGTCGATGGTTGCCGTGAGGTTCTTGATGGAGAGCATCAGCCCACCGTTCCTTCCAAGCTCAGTCGCATGAGTGCCTGTGCCTCGACCGCAAACTCCATGGGGAGTTCGTCGAAGACGTCGCGACAGAATCCGTTGACGATCATTGAGGCGGCGTCCTCCTCATCGAGGCCGCGCTGGCGACAGTAGAACAGCTGGTCCTCGTCGATCTTGGACGTCGAGGCCTCATGCTCGACCTGAGCCGTCTCGTTCTTCACCTCCACATAAGGGAAGGTGTGGGCGCCGCACTCCGAGCCGATCAGCAGCGAATCGCACTGGGTGAAGTTGCGGGCGCCCTCGGCGGACCGAAGCACCTTGACCTGGCCCCGGTAGGTGCTCTGGGCCTTCCCTGCCGAGATGCCTTTGGCGAGGATCGTGCTTTTGGTGTTCTTGCCGATGTGGATCATCTTCGTGCCGGTGTCGGCCTGCTGAAACGCAGTGGTCACCGCCACCGAGTAGAACTCGCCGACCGAGTCGTCGCCCTGCAGGATGACGCTGGGATACTTCCAGGTGATCGCCGAGCCGGTCTCCACCTGGGTCCACGAGATCTTGGCCCGATGGCCGGCGCGACCACGCTTGGTGACGAAGTTGTAGATACCACCCTTGCCCTCTGCGTCACCGGGATACCAGTTCTGCACGGTGGAGTACTTGATGCTGGCGTCGTCGAGTGCCACCAACTCGACCACCGCTGCGTGCAGTTGGTTTTCGTCGCGCATCGGGGCGGTGCAGCCCTCGAGGTAGCTGACGTTGGCACCCTCCTCGGCGACGATGAGGGTGCGCTCGAACTGACCGGTCTGGGCGGCGTTGATGCGGAAGTAGGTGGACAGCTCCATGGGGCAGGCCACACCTGCCGGGATGAAGCAGAACGACCCGTCGGAGAACACCGCCGAGTTGAGTGCGGCAAAGAAGTTGTCGCGGGGTGGCACCACGGTGCCCAGGTACTTCTTGACCAGTTCCGGATGTTCGGCGACCGCTTCCGAGAACGGGCAGAAGATGACGCCCGCCTCGGCCAGCGTCGCCTTGAACGTGGTGGCCACCGAGACCGAGTCGATGATCGCGTCGACGGCCACGCCGGTGAGCCGCTCCTGTTCGCCGAGCGAGATACCCAGCTTGTTGAAGGTCTCAAGGATCTCAGGGTCGACCTCGTCCAGGCTCTTGGGGCCGTCCTCCTTGGGCTTGGGAGCCGCCCAGTAGTGCATGTCCTGGAAGTCGATCGGGGGGTGATGCACGTTCTGCCAGCTCGGCTCCTCCATGGCGAGGAAGTGCTCCAAGGCCGCCAGCCGCCACTCGAGCAGCCACTCGGGCTCGTTGTTCTTGGACGAGATCAGGCGGACGACGTCGGCGTTCAAGCCCTTGGGCGAGAAGTCGGTGTCGATGTCGCTGTGAAATCCGTAGGCGTATTCCCGTTCGACGAAACTGTCGAGGACGTCAGTCATGGTGCTCCTGCGGTCGCGATCAGACAATAAACCTAGCGCGGAGGGTGTTTATTGACAAGACGCCGGAACTCGGCACGATTTGCCGGGCCGACCGACGCCCGGACACCTCAAGGTACGCGATCGACACCCGATTCTTCCATCGGGGGGAGCGACGGACGGTTGAGCGAGTCGCTCACATCCCGTGGTCGGTGAACCATGTGAGGGCATCGGCGACCGTCTCGTGGATCGGACGAACCCGATAGCCGAGCTCGGTCGCCGCCTTGTAGTGGCTCACGGTGGGCGCGTAGCGGAGGGCGTGGAGCGAGTCGGGAGTAAACAGCGGAGTCTTGCCGCTCGGCGTCAGCTTCAGCACCAACGAGGCGAGCGGGGTGATCAGCGACAGCGGCATGTCGATGATCGGGGCCCTCGTGTCGGTGAGCCCGGCGACGAGCTGACCGAGCTCCTTGATCGAGATACGCGTGCCCGAGAGCAGGTAGTTCTCGCCGGTGCGTCCGTGTTCCCAGGCGGCGATCAGCCCGTCGACGACGTCGCGGACGTCGACGAAATCGAATCCGCCGGCGACGTTGACCGGGATCTTCCGATCGCGCAGTTGCAGGATGGTTTCACCCGTTCGCGATGGGGTGTGGTCGTGCCGACCGATCACCCCGGTCGGGTTGACGATCACGACGTCGAGCTCGTCGCCGGCGGCGGCCAGCAACCCCTGCTCGCCGGCGAACTTCGAACGGTCGTACACCGGTGCGTGGTCGCCGATCGTGCGCGGGCCGGTCTCGTCCAGCGATGGGCCGCACTTTTCCAGGTCGAAGGCGTGCACCGAGGAGCAGTGCACGAAGCGCGTGACCCCGGCGCTTCGGGCGGCGTTGGCGGCGTTTGCGGGTCCTCCGACGTTCACCTCCCACACGTCGCCGGTCGGATCGCCGACGATCGAGATCATCGCTGCCAGGTGAAAGACCACGTCAGCGCCTTGGAAGGCCGCTGCCAGGGAGGTGGCGTCGCGAACGTCCACCTCGACGAAATCGATGTCCAGGTCGTCGATCGCCACCGAGCGGCGAAGGTCGGCGGCGCGTACCTCCACCCCGGCGTCGAGCAGCCTGCGGACGAGGTTGGCTCCGACGAGCCCGGAGGCCCCGGTGACGGTGGCACGGGTCATCTCGTTCCTCCGTTGGGATCGGGGCGCATCGGTGCTCGGCGACGCCGGGCGCGCCGCCGCTGCCGACCCTACCGCTCGAACGTGGGTCGCCAGATCGAGCGATGGCCGAGCTGGGCAGACAACTCGGTCGCCGCGAGGAAGCCGCACTCCCGACGCCACAAAGCCACCAGCGCCTCCCGGAATAGAGCGTCGTGCCCGGAGTCGGAGGCGACATGGGCCAGCTCGTGGCACACCGCCGTTGCGTTCCAGTGCTGCCCGTCGACGAACCACACGATGCCGGCGCCGTCGCGCCGACAGGCGGCCGAGAAGGTGGCGGTGCGGGATCGACGCTCCACGTGAACCTCGATGGGCGCGCCGGGAAAGGTGTCGGACCACCAGTCCGAGCACACGATGGCATCGATGTGGGACCGCAGTTCGGCAAAGCTGCGGTACCGCCGCGGTGGGAACGCCGCAGCGGCGGCGTCCTCGGCCGCGTAGACGGCGGCGGTCGGATCGCCGCCGCCGGGCGGCGCCGAGGCGGGAGAATTCACCGCCGCCACGGCTCGGTGGGCGCCACGACGGCTGTGTTCGCTGCGGAGGCTCATCGTCGCAGCGACCGGGGGCTGGGCTTGAGATGTCCGTTCAGCTCGGCCCGGTCGCCGGCCCGTTTCCCCGCCCGGGCGCCGGAGGTTGAGCTGCCGCTGCTGATGTAGGTGCTGCGCAGTCGCGGAAATTGGCGCCGCGTTTCCTCGTCCACCCGTTTCGACCGGTCGATCAGGACGAGCGCCGCCGAGGGCTGCGACGGGCCGGCAGCGCGATCGTGTTCGACCCCGGCGGCCCGGCGGGCCGACTGGAGACGCTCGTCCACCCGGTTGGAAAAGGCGACGATGAAGCTACGGCGCCACTGGGCGGTGGCCGTCGGGGTTCGCTGGCGGGACTCGTCCGCGAGCATGGCGCGTGTCATCTGCACGAGCAGGGAGGAGAACAACAACTCGGTGACCTCGACGTCGTGGCCGAAGCCGATCAGCGCTACCCGGTGACCCTCCGACGAGGTCTGCATCCGGATGACCCGACACCCGTTGGCCTGGGCGACGACCCCGAGCAGCACCGTCTTACGGTTGGCATAGGGCGCCGTCACCTCGACGGTACGTGTGATTGGGGTCGAGCGCTCGGATTCTGGCGTGTCGGCCCAGACCAGTGCCTCGTCCAGTTCCCATTTGGAGATCAGCGCCGCCGCTTTGGACAGGTAGGTGGTCGCCTCGTCGGGAAAAGTGGTCTCCTCGGCCTTGGCGAGCAGCGCCCGAACCTTGCGCAGACGGTCCGAGGCGAGGGGAGCGCTCACGGCGTGCCCCCACTCCGGTGGAACGATACGGTCAGGTCGCAGATCTCCCAGGTCAGGTCGAAGTCGAACAGCACGGTCGAAGAGCTCATGTCCGCCTCGGGTCGGTCGGCGTCGGGGGACGTCCGACGATAGGACACCTGGCGCTCGACCACACCGGGCCATCGTCCCCGGGTTGTGCCCCGCGTCGAAACGTCGTCGCGTACCGCTACTGTCGTCCCGCCGGGAGCGAACGCCTGGCGAGAAGCGACGCCACCGGGGGGCCACAGCGCAATGTCCATGTCGACCGAGAAGACGCCGACCGACCAGACGCCCGACGACAAGCAACCGATCAACGTCACGATCGGCGAGGCCCGCTCGGACACGCCAATCGAGCTGGATCACGACGCCGTCGCCCGCTATCAGTTCCACGGACGCGACGTCGGCCGGCTGATCGAGCGGCAGGCGACCGCGCGCGGCGACCACCCATTTCTCGTCTGGCAGCCTCAGAGTGGACCTCCACGCAGCTGGACCTATGCCGAGTTCGCCGTCGCCAGCGCCGAGGTGGCCGCCGGGCTCGCCGCCCGAGGCGTCGGAGTGGGCGACGCGGTGCTCATCCACGCCGAGAACTGCCCCGAGGCGGTGATCGCCTGGTATGCGGTGGCCCGTCTGGGCGGCATCGCCGTGACGACCAACACCCGCAGCGTGGCGGCCGAGCTCGCCTACTTCATCGAGCACTCCGGTGCCGTCGGTGCCATCACCCAGCCCAAGCTGGCAGCGGTCGTCGCCGAGGCCGGACCCGCTCTGGCATGGACGGTGGTCACCGAGGACAACTCCGGCGGGCCTGCGGGCGACGACCGGGCGGCACACGGTTTCGAGCCGTTCGCTGCGTTGGTGGGCGACGCCGGCGCGCTGCCGTCGCTCGAGCCGGACCCGCTGCGACCGGTCAGCATCATGTTCACCTCCGGAACCACGTCCAAGCCCAAGGCGGTGGTGCACACCCACGGCAACGTGCTCTGGAGCGCCACGGTCAACCCGACCAACATCGACTTCGGCCCCGACGACACCTACATGTGCTACCTGCCGTTCTTCCACATCAACACCCAGGGCTGGGCGATGTGGACGGCGTTGGGCGCAGGCGGCACCGTCGTGTTGCAGCCCAAGTTCTCCGCCAGCCGTTTCTGGGAGGTCATCGCAGCGCACGGAGTCACCCACCTGTCGCTCATCCCGTTCGTGTTCAAGGCGATCGGTGGCGAGCCGATCCCCGAGCAGCACACGGTGCGGGTGGGCGTCTTCGGCCTGATCATGCCGTTTCTGGACGAGTGGTTGGGCATGAGGGTGATGGCCGCGTACGGCATGACCGAGCTGGTGACCCACTGTGTGCGCTCCGATCCCAACGAGGTCTACCCGGACATGGCGATGGGCAGGGTGGCGCCCGGCTATGAGCTGATGATCGTCAACCACGAGGCCGGCCGCCCAGCGGAGGTGGGTGAGATGGGCGAGCTGTGGATCCGTGGAGTGCGTGGCATCTCGGTGTTTCAGGAGTATCTGAACAACCCGGAGGCCAACGACAAGATGTTCACCGCCGATGGCTGGTGTCGCACGGGCGACGTCGTCCGCCTCGAGGCCGACGGCAACATTTTCTACTGCGATCGGGACAAGGACGCACTCAAGGTTGGCGGCGAAAACGTGTCCGCCCGCGAGGTGGAGGACGCCTGTCGCTCGGTCGCCGGCATCGAGGACCTGGCGGTCGTGGCCAAACGCCACGAGATGCTCGACATGGTGCCGGTGGTGTTCGTGATCCGCGCCGAGACCGCCGGTCCCGAAGCGGACATGTCGGCCGCGATCATCGCTGCGTGCCGGAACGTGTTGGCCGACTTCAAGGTGCCGCGCGCCGTCTACTTCGTCGACGAGTTCCCCACCGCTGAGCTGGGCAAGATCTCGAAGAAGGACCTGCGCGAGCTGGCCGACTCCTTCGACGCCTGAGTACCCGGTGCCCGGGCCGCTCGTCCGCGCCTCGATCGGCTGGTCGGCCGGGCGGCGGGCGCCTACCGTCATCCGATAGACATTCAGAACCGACGACGTGCCAGGGGGGCCGCATGCGGGTTCGGATCGATGTGTGGGGCAGGCAGTGCCAGCAGGTGTGTGCGCCCGCGGTGGCGATGTGAGCGCCGAAGCCGTTCCCGCCGGTGAGTGGATCAGCGCTGGAGTTCGGGCCAACCGACCCCCGGAGGAGGAGCGGGTTCGCCGGACCAAGACCGCACTGCGTGAGGCGATGGTGGCGTTGGTGCTCGAGCAGGGTTACGACGCCGTCACCGTCGAGGCGTTGGTCGAGCGTGCCGGTGTCACCCGGGCGGCTTTCGCCGCCTACTTCGGGACCCGGGAACGCCTGCTGAACGCGGTCGTCGACGAGTTTGCCGAGACGGTCGCCGTCGCGTTCGAAGATGCCGAGATCGACATCGAGGGAGGCCGGCTGCGCGTGCTGCTCGAACAGGCCCGCCGATCCCACGACGTGCTGGCGATCATCGTTCGGGGCGAGGGCGATGGCGAGCCGTTGCGGCGCTTCGCCGGACGCATCGCCGAAGTGCTGGCCGAAGACTTCGACGACGAGCTGCTCCAGTCGGGCACGGCACCGCGGGCCGACCGCCAACTGGTGATCCGCATGTGGGCGGCCAGCCTGACGGCCGCCGTCGCGTGGTTCATCGACGCCGACGAGCGGGTCGACCCGGCGAAGGCCGCCGCCGAAGTGAACGCCATCGCCGAGCTCGGTTGGTCGTGGGCGGCCGGGCGTGAGGCGGGGTCGTCCGGTTCGGCCTGAGCATCGATGCTTACGGTGTCATTCAAAAGTTTTCATTGCACATGCGATGAGGCTTCGGTACCGTGACCTGAACTTCCCTCGGTAGCAGTTGTGGGGCGGCAGGGGTACGAAGAAAGTTACTTCGAATTTCACTCGCTTGAGTGGTGATCTTGTGCTTGAGCGCGAGGTGTGGAAAGGTTGTCTTATGCGCATCAGAGCTGGCATTGGTGGGACTAGGCACGGTCAATTGCCAGCACGTTCGTTTCGAAACGGGGTCGGTCCCGTGCTCGACGAGCGGGTGGCCTCGTCGCCGGTGTCGACCGGCTTCCACGGCGGCATCAGCCCGCTCCAGCGGGACGAATTTCGAGGTCGCACCATTCGGGAGACAGCCCTGTGTCATCGCTCGCTCGGCGTCGAGGCGCTGGCCGAGCTCACGCGATTACCGAACGCCGTCGGTCGGGTGGCACCACGTCGAATCGATGGGGCGTCACATGTTGCGGTGAACACACCCCGCCCGGTTGCGGCGACGCCTGACATCGAAAACAGGGCCGCTCAGGTGCTCAAGGCAGATCAGCTCCGCCGACGTGACGAATCGTTGGAGGACTACGTCGACCGTCGGTTGGAACAGGCGGAATTGTTGGTCCTCCCCAATCGCTCGATGGTGTACAAGTTCGCCAAGCGAAGCGTGGACCTGGTGGGAGGGTTGGTGCTGTTGGCGGTGGCTGCACCCCTGCTGTGCGCGCTGGTGCTCCTCATCCGTTTGGACTCGCCGGGCCCGGCCTTCTTTCGTCAGGAACGGGTCACTCGGGGCGGCCGGACCTTTCGGTTCTTCAAGTTGCGCACGATGTACCACGATGCTCGACAACGGTTTCCAGAGTTGTACGACTACGACCTCACCGATGCCGATCTGGCCGAGTCGTTCTACAAGCTGGCCGATGACCCCAGAAACACCCGGGTCGGCAGGTGGTTGCGGCGCACGACCCTGGACGAGTTGCCCAACCTGTTCAACGTGATCCGGGGCGATCTGTCGTTGGTCGGCCCTCGGCCGGACCTCCCCGAGTTGATCCAGCACTATCGGCCCGAGGAGCTGGCGTGCCTGTTCACCAAGGCCGGGGTCACCGGGCTGGCCCAGGTGGCCGGGCGGAGCCTGCTGACCGTTCGCCAGCGACTGACGTTGGACGTGCGCTACGTGGCCCATCAGACCGTCCTTCTCGACCTTCGCATCATGTGGCGCACGGTGCTGGTGGTACTGCTGGGAAAAGGGGCGTTCTGATGGCGTTGACGCCGCCTCTGCTCGGCGTCGGCGCCCGCGAACGCGGCACACCGGAGGCCGGAGCCCCGGAGCGTCGGTCGCTCGGTGCGGCCACCCCCGTCGACCTGGCCGTCGTGATCGTCTCCTATCAATGCCGCGACCTGGTGGTGGCCTGCGTCGAGCGGCTGGCCTCGATCGGGGCGGACTGTCGGGTCGAGGTGGTGGTCGTCGACAACGGTTCGACCGACGGCACCGCAGCGGCGTTGGAGGGTCGATGCCGGGTGATCCCCCTCGGGTACAACTCGGGCTTCTCCACCGCCAACAACGTGGGCTTTGCCGCCACCGACTCGCGCCACGTCCTGGTGTTGAACCCGGACACCCTGGTCGACCGGGGTGCGCTGGACGCGTTGGTGGCCTTTCTCGACTCCCACCCCAACGCCGGGGTCGTCGCACCAGACCTGGTCAACCCGGACGGCTCCGATCAGCGCACCGCCCGGGCCTTTCCCAGCCCGACCGTGGCGCTGTTCGGTCGACGTTCACCGTTGAGCCGATGGTTTCCGAACAACCGGTTCTCGAAGCGTTATCTGGTGGTGCCCGGCCGTCGCTGCGACCAGCCGTTCCGAGCGGACTGGGTGTCGGGGGCGGCGATGGCCCTTCGACGGGCGGCGATCGATGCCAGCGGCGGCTTCGACGAGGACTTCTTCATGTTCTGGGAGGACGCCGACTGGTGCCGCCGCCTTGGCAAGGTCGGCTACGAGGTGTGGTGTGAGCCGGCCGCCCGCGTCGTCCACGACGAGGGCGGTACGCGGGCCAAAGGCTTCTCGGCCCGCCTCAACAGGTCGTTCCACACCGGCGCCTACCTGTACTGGCGCAACCATCACGCGCCTCAGCCCTGGAACCCCCTGCGGTGGATGGCCGCCGTGGCGCTGGGGGTTCGAGCGGCGGTTCTCATGGGCGTCCATGGTCTTTCAATCCGACGATCCTCCGACGCATGAACGTGCGCTGAGGTTGAGCAGAAAGCAGGTCAAAGCCATGTGGGGACTCGTGAGGGCCTATTGGCGTATTCCGGTGATCGCTCTCCTCGGTGGCTTGATCGCGTTCGGTGGCTCGTTCATCGCTGCGGAGAAGTACAGCTCGACCACCAGGGTCCTGATCCGCGGCCGTGAGGCGACGTTTTTGACCACCTCGGGGACGGACCTCAGCCAGGCGCCGGGCGTCATCGATGCCTCGTTGGCCAAGAGCCTGGCCGAGACGCAGTCGGGTGTGGTCACCAGCCGGGAAGTGGCCACCATCGTGGTCGACGAACTCGATCTCGATCAGCCGAAGAAGTCGGACGGCTTCCTCTCGTCGATGGTGAGCGGCCTCGGCCGGGGCTACAAGTGTGCCAAGTCGCTGGTCAGCCACGGGTTCTGCAAGGAACCGAAGCCTCGGGAGGGCGCGATTCAGGCGGTCCAGGCCGGGGTGTCGGCCAACCAGCTGGGTTCGACCGACGGGGAGGCATCGGGTCAGCCGGCCGGGTTCGTCATGGAAGTGGTGGGTACGGGCGAGAACCCCGAGGAGGCGCGCGCGGTCGCCAACGCCACCGCCGACGCGTTGGTGGCGGTCAGCGAGAAGCGCTTCACCTCAGAATCCGCTCGCAATGTCGACAACCTCGCCGAACAGGCCAAGAAGGCGGCGGCCGAGTCCACGGCGGCCAACCAGGCGGTGACCGAGTTCCGGCTCGAGAACAACATGTCGTCCGCCGAGCGGCAGGAGGTGGCGGAGTTGACGGCGGTCTCCGAGTCGGAGACCAACACGGAGGATGTGGCGGTCAAGCTGGCGGGGGCACGCTCCGAACTGGCCCAGTTGGAGCAGTCGGTCCAGTCCGCCTCGCAGCGACAGAGCTCCTCGCAGGTCATCGAGACCGGCCGGTCCCAGAATCGCATCGATGACGATTCGCCCAACCCGGTCTACAACGACTTGGTGGCGGCGCGCGAACAGCTCAAGGGCCGCATCGCCGACCTCGAGGCGCAGTCCGCTGCGCTCGCCGACCTCCCCAACGGAGCCACCGATGCCGAGTTGAGTCGGGATCAGACCGAGCTGCTGACGCTGCAGACCGCAGCCGACCTGTCGGCCGACAACCAGGCGGAGGTGGAGAAGGAGTACCGCGCGGCACTGCTCGGCGGAACCCGTGCCTCCAGCGAACTGACCCGCATCGGCACGGCCTCGCTGCCCACCTATCCCGACGAGCCCAAGCGCATCCTGTATCTGGCGTTGGGCCTGTTGTTCGGTGCCCTGGCCGGCGCGTACCTCACCTGGCGTCGCCTCCCCACCCCGGTGCTGGACGAGCTCGGCGAAGTGGTCGACCCCCCCGCTGTCGACGAGTCGGACGGCGACCAGCCGTCGGAGACCGCTGAGGTCGTCGTGAACGGCGCAGCAGCCGCACCAAACGGCAAACGCCACAAGGTGGATGCCCTGAGCGGGGGTGGCAACGGCAAACGCCACAAGGTGGATGCGAGCACCCGGGGTGGCAATGGCTGAGCCGTCGGCGGGCGTCGCCGAGGTGACGTCGCGTCAGGTGGCTTTGGCCAGCGGAGCGCAGTTGGGCGCCAAGGGAGCGCACCTGCTGTTGAACGTCGCGTCGACGTTGATCGTCGTGCGCTATCTGCCCGAGGCCGACTTCGGGGAGTACGTGGTGGTGCTGTCCACCGTCATGTTGGCCGGCCTGGTCGGCGAGTTCGGTCTGCCCGCCCTGGCGGTGCGCGAGATCGTGCGTCGACCCGATCAGCGTGACGAGATCCTCGGCACGGTGGTGGGGCTGAGGCTGGCATTTACCGTGGTCGCCTGCGGGTTGATCCAGTTGGTGTTGGTGGCGATCGGGTCCTCGCCCACGGCCCACGTCGCAGCACTGATCGCCTCGGTGTCGCTGATCTTCGACGCCTTCTTCACGGTGATCGTGGTGACCCATGCCGAGATGCGCCAGCACCTCGAAGCGTTCCTGCGTCTGGGGATGGAAATCGTCGAGATCACCGTGCTGGTCGGTCTGGTCGCCGCCGGTGCGACGTTGCCCATGCTGTTTCTCGCACCGGTCGTGGGAGCCTGTGCCGGGGCCTGCGGGGCGTACGCAGTGGCCCACCGCACCTTTGGGCTGGCACCTCGGGTGTCGCGCCCGCACACGTGGCCGCTCCTCCGGGAGGCGGCCGTCATCGGTCCGACGGTGATCATCGGTGTGGCCTATTTGAAGTCCGATGGGTTGATCCTGGCCGCTCGGCGTTCGAACGTCGAGGTCGCCCACTATGGCGCCGCCGCCCAGCCGATCGAGTATCTGTTCTTGTCGAGTGCCGTGGTGGTGGGCGTCGTGTTTCCGCTCCTGGCGCGGGCGTTCGGCGCTGGAGACGAGCTTCGCTTCCAAACCACGTACCGGGCGGGGACCGAGCTGCTGTTCACCGGCTGCCTGTTGGTGCCGCTGGCCGTAGCACTGAGCGGACCCGCCATGCTGGATGTGGCCTATGCCGGCAAGTACGACGACGCGGCTGTCCCATTCCTGGTGTTGTCGGTGGCGTTCGTGCTGATGGTCTCCAACGCATGGCGATCGTTCGTCCTGCTGGCCGCAGGCCAGCAGGTGGCCACGCTGCGTTACGACCTGGTGGCCTGCGTGGTGGCACTGGTCGCCGGGTTCGCCCTGGTGGGTCCGTACGGCGCGTCGGGCGCGGCTGCCGCGACGCTGTGCGTGGCGGTGGCGGTGGCGGTGATGTCGCTGATGGCGATACGCCGTCGGGTGGCGGCATCGCTCCGGCCCGCGCCGCTGGTCACCGTGGCCGCTGTTGCGGTCGCGGCCGGCGGCGTCGGGTGGTCGACGTCGATGCTCGGCGCAGGGCCGTTTCTCCAGACGGCCGTTGCGATCGGTATCTATTGCCTGGTGGTCGGCCTGGTCGCTCGACCCTCGATCTCCGACTTGGTCGGCGGCGAAGAGCGGGAACCGACCGACCGCTCCGGGTCGTCCTCGCCGACGGCGTTGGCGGGTCTCGATGCCGCGTCGGACCCGCCGGTCGCGGCGATCGCTGGGGGATCGGGGGGAGACCGATGACCCTGCCGTCGATCTCGGTGATCTTTCCCACCTACAACCGCTGCGACGTGGTTCGGCGCACCCTCGAGTGCCTGATCGCATGTGACTATCCCCACGACCTGGTCGAGGTGATCGTCGGCGACAACTCTTCCGATGACACCGCCCGGATGGTTCTCGATGTCGCGGCGGGGGCACCCTTCCCGATCCGTCACCAACGGAGTGACGAACGCCTGCCGGCGGTGAAACGCAACCAGGGCCTGGCGGCGGCCACCGGGGATCTGGTGCTGTTCCTCAACGATGACGTGTGGGTGGGACCGGAGTTTCTCACCGAGCACGCGCAGACGCACCTGACCCACGATGAGCCGGTGGCGGTGCTCGGGCTGGTCGAACAGTCGCCCGAGATGCCGTCGGATCCGTTCATCGACTGGTACCGCCCGTTCGCCTACGACGAGATCGCCGACCGCGCCGATCGAGCGGTGCCCTACCGCTACTTCTGGTCGATGAACCTCAGCCTGCCCCGATCGGTCATGATCGAACGGAACCTCGTCTTTCACGAGGACTGGGCCCACATCGGCCACGAGGACGTCGAGCTGGGGTACCGCTGGGCGGCGTCCGGATTTCGCCTGATCTACAACTCGCGGGCCCGTGGCGATCACTTCCATCCCCACGACCTCCACAGCGCATGTCGGTTGCAGGAGAGCGTGGGACGCGGGCTGCGCGACCTGGAGGTGCTGATCCCCGAACCCGATCTTCTCGAGCGCTACGGCCTGTACAGCCGCACCTCGTCCCTGCGTTCGAGGCTGCGAACCGGGGCTCGCTCGGCGCTGTTCAACCACTGGACGGTGCCGCCGCTGCAACGGCGCCTGGCCGGGTCGCCCTCGCCGGGCCGATGGGCCGAGTGGGCCTATTGGAAGATCATGTTGCACCACACCGCCGTCGGGTATCGCAGCGAGGGGCGGGCGCGGGCGGTGGGCACGGTGAGCGTGCGATGACGATGCCCGCTGAAGGTGCGCCACCAACGAGCGGACCGCGTCCGCTGACGACGCTTGCGGTCACCGTTGGGGCCGGCGTGGCTGCGGCGGTGGTGGCCTCGCTCGGCACGATGGGGTTGTACGCATCGCTCGGCGTGGCTGGCCTCGCAGCACTGGCGTTCGTGGTGCGCGATCAGCTGGCCCCGGTGTTTGGCGATGCGTTGGAGCGGGCCCGGCGCGTGGGCGGCGCACGAACGCCGGGAACGCCTTCGAGGCTCGCGGCCTGGGTGCTCGTGCCGGGTGCGTCGTTGCTCGCCGTCGCCTTCGTCACCGCCGGAACCAAAGTGGCGATCGCAGCAGCGGCGTTACCGCTGGCCGCTGTCGGCCTCTGGCTGGCGTGGCCGCTTGTTCGCGAGCTCGTTCTGCGCCCTCCGGAGGATCTCGTTCCGCGGCCGTCGGTGCAGGTCGACCCCATCGCCCCGCCCGCCGCTGCAGGTGGGGAACGGCACGGCCCCGGCACCCTCGGTGTTGCCGTGGTGGTGCTCAGCGCCGGGGGAATCGGCTTCTTTGCCGCCGGTCTCGGGCTGAAGGGCCTGATCGTGGCGGTCGGCGCCACCGTCGCCGGCGCCGCCTATGTGTTGGTCAAGGACCGCAGCACCTTCGGGATGTTCGCCGCCACGGTGTCGCTCACGTTCGTGTTGCACAAGTCGTTGTCCGCCCAAGACCTCAACGTGTCGGGCGGGGCAATCTCCATCTTTGTCACCACCTTCGACATGATGCTGCTCGGGTTGTACGGGCTGTGGATGATGGAGGGGACCCTCGTCGCCGACCTGCGTGCGGGCATGCGACGCCGGGTGATGTGGCTGCCGCTGGTGGGTGCGTTGGCGCTGTTGCCCAGCCTGCTCGTCAGCAAGTCGCCGCTGCTCGGCGTTGCCGAACTCACGCGGATGGGCTGGATGTACCTGCTGTTCGTGTACGTGGCCATTCGCGTGCGGACCCGTCGCCAGGTCGAAGTGATCCTGCTGGGCCTTGGCGTCTTCGCCGCTGTCGAGGTGGTGGTGATCCTGTTGCAGTGGCGAACCGGTGGGGTCCTCGGTCTGAGCTTCCTCGGTGTGCCCACCGAGCTGGGTGAACGGGTCACCGACACCGGTTCGTTGGGGCGCCCGTTCGGCACGATCATCCACCCGGTGTTCATGGGAGCCACCATGTCGGCGGTCGGGCTGTTGGCGTTGTCGGTGGCCCTCGCCCGCAGGAACGGGTTGGCGCGCACCTTCGCCTGGGTGACCGTGGTCGGTGCCCTGGGGGCGATGTACGTGGCCCACACGCGGGCGGCCATGGTCGCTGCGATCCTGGTCGGCCTCGGGCTGGTGGCCCACGCCTGGCGACGCGGCGACGTCACCTCGACCCAGCTCCGCCGGGTGGCGATGGTGGGGTTGGTCTGTGCGATCGCTGCGCTCCCCGTGCTGATCCCCAAGTTCGAGGAGAACTTCGGCACCGGCCACTTCTTCGAGGAGGTGAACTCACGCCAACAACTCAACGTGATCGGCTTTCAGATGTGGGAGGACCACTCGATGGTCGGCGTAGGGCTCAACAACTTCGAGCAGGTGATGGGGCCCTACCAGAAATACGGTGCGATCTTTTTCAACAATCCGGTGCACAACCTGTACCTGCTGTACCTCGCCGAGACGGGGGTGGTCGGGTTCGTCGGCTTGATGGTGACCACCGTTGCGCTCGTCGTGCCCGGCGTTCGCGCCGCCCGATCGCGAGATCCGCTCTATGCCGCTGTCGGGCGTGGCGTCGTGGCGGTGGTGGCCTTCTTCGCCGTGGAGGAACTCCTCGGATTCTCGCTGCGTCAGGACATACCGCTGGCCATGCTGTGGCTGATGGCCGGGTTGGCCGTCGCCGCCTGGAACCTGGCCGAGCGCGACGGCGCACGCCTGCACCGACCGAGCCGGTGGGGGTTGGCGCACCGCGCCGCGATGGCGGCTCCTCGACCGGCGAAACCCACGGCCGGATCGGCTGCCCGGGTTTCGGCCGCTCGGGGCCTCCGGGCGCCGGCGCGCTGGCGGGGCAACCCGGCCGCCGGTCGGCAGTCGTCCGTGCGACCCGTCCGCCGTCTGGTGTCGCGGGCAGTACCCGCAGTGATGGCTGTCGGTTTGCTTGGACTGGTCATGGTGTCACCATCGTCGGTCGCCGGCGCGGCCGGCTCGGACGTGCAACTGGTGTTCAGCGCCACCGAGCGGTCCACCGGCCAGACCGGCATCTACGTCGCCGGATCCGACGGTCGCCCCCGCCGGTTGACCCCAGCTGACGGTCGCTTCTACTCCTGGCCGGAGTTCGCCCCGGGGTCGAGGCGCATCGTCTACACCGCTCGAAGCGGCCCGCCGGGAAGTCCCACGTCGATCTACGAGATCAACGCCGACGGCGGCGCTCCCACGCTGATTCGGTCCTTCGAGTACGAGGTGGCCCAACCGAAGATCTCCCCGGACGGCACCGAAGTGCTGTTCTCCTCCACCGCTCCCTGGTTTCGTCTGGTCGGGTTGTACTCGATGGCGCTGTCGACCGGCGACGTGACCAACCTGTCCGCGGTCACCCAGCCCAACGGCGCCTCCGACGCCGACCCCGTCTACTCCGCCGACGGGAGTTCCATCGTCTTCGCCGACAACGCGCACCGCTCAACCCAGATCGCCCGGTACGCCTCCGACGGCACGGGTCGGCGCCTGCTCACCTCCGACCGGTTCTACAACGTCGACCCGGATCTGTCGGCAAACGAAGCCCAGATCGCCTACTCGTCGTACCGGGGTGCGGGCGGGCCGTTCACCCGTCAGAGCGACGCGATCAACACCAAGGTCGGCGGGTGGCAGCTGGTGTCCCGCCCGATCGCCGGCGCCGGGACCGAACTCGAGCTGACCGAGGGGATGGACTGCACGGGCCGGGATCCGTCGCGTCGTTGTTCCCCGGCGGAGACCTCCGCCTTTCGACCCCGCTACGCGCCCGATGGTGCCTCGATCGGATTCGTTGGATCCCTCGATTCGTTGCACAACTGCATCTGTTCAATCGGCACGGATGGGCGTGACCCCCGGGTGGTGCTGGAGAGCACCGATCTGGCCATCGACTGGTTCGACTGGGCGCCGATCGGTGCCGCTCCTGCGCCCCGACCGCTCCCGCCACCGGCGCCCCAACCGTTTGCTCGGGCGCTGCTGGTGGTGCAGGGCAGCGACGAGGCGGCCCGGATGGTGAGCGCCTCGCCCGACTTCGTCGACCAGCACGAGTTGCCGTTGCCGCCGGGCTACGAGGTGCTGATCGCTCGCTGGGGGCGCAACGACGACGTGATCTTCTCGGCCCGAGCCGACCTCGGCGGAATATCCGCCGCTCCCCACCCGGCGCCGCCGGCGGGAGCGCAACGACGCGCTCACTTCACCTTCGATCAGTTGGACCCGGCCCGCACCACCGAGGACCACCAGGTCGACGTCACCGAGCAGCTGTTCCGACGTCGTGGCGATGGCACGGTGGAACGCCTCACCGATCCCTACACCGAGGATTGGCGCGACGGCCTCCGCAACGGTGACGCCCGATCGAACGGGCAACCGCGGGTCACCCCCGATGGCTCGACCGTGCTCTACACCTCGACGTCGCGGCTCACCGGCGAGTCGTTCGTCATGTCGTTGTCGCTGCGCACCGGCGAGGTGCTCAACCTCACCAACGGAACCTCCGGAGCGGCATGGGTGAACGACCAACATCCGTCGCTGTCGGCCGATGGTATGCGGGCGGCATTTACGTTCACCGATGGGTGGAGCGACGTCTGGGCGATGGACGCCACCACCGGGTTCAACGCCGGGCGACTCACCGACGACGAGTGGACCGACACAGCGCCGGTGTTCTCGGCCGATGGGGCGTCGGTGGTGTACTCCAGCTATCGAGGTCCGGGGTCCGGCGCCACAGTCGATGCCGACGGATCGGTGACGGTGCGGCCCGAGGGATGGGTCGTGGTGCGGCGCGACCTCAACTCCAACACCGAAACGCTGCTGAGCGACCCGTCGCAGCCGTCGGCCTTGCAGCCCGAAGTCGACCCCTCGGGCACGTGGGTGTACTTCCTGTCGCTCACCCCGGGTGGCCCCCGCATCGCGCGGGTGCGACGGGATGGAACTGCGGGGCCGTCCATCGTGACCGGCGACCTGCGCGCGCATCGATCGGTGGATCTGCGATGACCGCACTCTCCCAGCGGGGCACCGCACTCGAGCCGTTTGCCGTCGCCGAACCGATCGTCGACCCGGGCGGCCCGGCAGCCCGGCCCTTCGATGTGACAACGGTGATCGTCAACTGGAACACGGTCGACCTGCTCGACGACTGCCTCGCCAGCGTCGCCGCCGAGATCCCCGACGGGTTCACCCACCAGGTGGTCGTCGTCGACAACGGTTCCCGGGATGGTTCGGCGGAGTGGCTCCGTACCCGACACCCCGACGTCACGCTGATCGAGAGCCCGGTGAACCTCGGGTTCTGTCGGGCCAACAACCTGGCCTTGCGGTCCTCGAGCTCGAAGTTCGTCCTCCTGATCAACACCGACGCCCGACTGACTCCCGGCTCGTTCCAGGCCATGCTCGACCGCCTGAGCGACGACCCCCGCGCGGCGATCGTTGGACCCCGCCTGGTCTACGGCGACGGGACCTTCCAGCGATGGACCGCCGGAGCCCCCATCGGGCTCCGGTCGATGGCGACCTACCTCTTCGGCCTCGACCGACTCGGTGGCCGGAGTCTCGCTCGGCAGGGCCTGTACCTGGGCCGCGACACATCGGAGTCGTTCCAGCCCGGATGGGTGTCCAGCGCCGTCATGCTGATCCGCCGCGAGGCGCTCGACGAGTTTGGTCTGCTCAACGACTCGATCTTCGTCTACATGGACGACGTCGACCTGTGCCACCGGGCCCGGGCTGCGAACTGGCACGTCTGGTACGCCGCCGATGCGACCGCCGTACATCTCATGGGCGCCTCCACCAAGCGCGTCACCGGGAAGGCCTCGCCCGAGGCGCTCCGCGCCCTCAACCGTTGGTTTGTGCAGACCCATGGCGCCGACCGCGGCCGGTCGCTTCGAGCACTGGAGGTTGCCGGGTTCGGCGCGCGCATCGCCGCGTACGGCGCCGTCGCAGCCGCGCGGCGGGTGCAGCCGCGCTCGAGCGGCAGGGCCCGGTCCGCGCAGGCCCGGGCCCAGGCCGCCGCTCATCTCGCCCACCTCAAGCTGGCTTTGGAGGCCATCGATGTTGCTGACTGACACCGACACCGTCGAGACCCACGACCGCCATGACCACGAGGCCGAAACCTACGACGCCATGGCCGAGTGGATCTTGGCGACGTGGGAGGACGACGACTACCTCATCGCGCCTGGCCCGATCCCGTTCGCCAACCGTGAGCACGTGGACTATCTGACCGACGCGATCGATCAGATCCGCCCGCTGGCCGGGCGCCGCATCCTCGAGGTGGGAGCCGGCGGCGGCACGCTGGCGGTGTGGTTGGCCCACGAGGGGGCGGAGGTGGTTGGCATCGACGTGTCGTCGGGCATTCTCGACGTTGCCCGCCGCCGCGCCGAGCTGAGCGGCGTCGGCGACGCCTGCACGTTCGTGCACACCCCGATCGAAGCTTTTGCCGCGGAAGCGTTCGCCTCGGCCGGGGGTGGCTTCGACGCCATCATCGGTAACAACGTGGTGCACCACTTCGACCGCGACCTGGCGATGGCACGCATCGCCACGCTGCTGCGACCCGGCGCAATCGCCGTCTTCTGTGAGCCGATGCTGTTCGTGCCCGAACCGGTGCGCGCTTTGCGTTACTCGTCGATGGTGGCACGGCGCTTCCCGCCGCACACCCACACCGAGGACGAGCGGTCGCTCAACGATGGCGATCTCGAGGTCATGGCCAAGCACTTCCGTCACGTCGCTTGGAAGCCGTTCCAGCTCAGCGCCCGCCTGCAGAACTTCGTCGAGCTGTCCGACGCTTGGTGGAACCGGCTGGAGGCCTTCGACCGACGGTTCCTGGCCGCCGTTCCCGTCAGCCGACGGACGTGCCGAATGGCCGTGATCACCCTCGGCCTGCCCCGGGATCACACCGTTCCAGGCACACAGCACTCCGACCCGATCAACCACCAGCAGGAGCGTTCAACATGAAGATTCTCGCAACCGGAACCGCTGGAATGCTGGGTAGCTCGTTGGTCCCGGCGCTCGTGGCGGCGGGCCATGACGTGGTCCCCACCGACATCAACCTGGCCGATCGGCATCCCTGGGGTCCGTTCGGTCCCGAACTCGGCCACCTCGACGTTCGCGATCGCCACGCCGTGCGTGAGGTGTTCGAGTCCGTGCGTCCCGACTTCGTGGCCCACCTGGCGGCCGAAACGTCGCTCGAGGTCAGCGACGCCAACCCGGCGCACGCCTACCTCACCAACACGACGGCAACCAAGCTGATCGCCCAGCAGTGCGGTCGTCGAGGGATCCCGATCGTTTACATCTCCACGGCGGGGGTGTTCGACGGCACCAAGACCGGTGCCTACACCGAGTTCGACGAGCCGAACCCGATCAACACCTACGGCGACTCGAAGTGGCGAGGTGAGGTGGAGGTTGCGCAGTTCGCACCCCAGCACTACATCGTGCGGGCCGGATGGATGGTGGGCGGAGGTGCGGCCAAGGACCACAAGTTCGTGTCCCGCATCCTCGACCAGGTGCGCGCCGGGCGGACGACGCTCCATGCGGTGGGCGACAAGCTGGGGACCCCCACCTACACCACCGACTTTGCAGCCTGCCTGCTCAACCTCATCGACTCGGAGGTGTACGGGCTGTACCACATGGCCTGTGAGGGCGAGGGCACCCGCTACGACGTGGCCGCCGAGATCCTGTCGGTGCTGGGACGCGATGACATCGACCTCGTCGAGGTGACCTCGGAGTTCTTTGCGGAGGAGTTTCCCTCCATGCGTCCCTACAGCGAGATCATGATCAACCAGGCCCTCGATCTTCAGGGCATGAACCTGATGCGTCCGTGGCGCGAGGCGCTCGCCCACTACCTGAGCCACGAGTTCGCCGACCTGCTGGCCCCGGCAGCGAGCCTGGCCATGTAACGAAGCCTACGCCCGGCCCCGATTGCCCACCCCAGCGTCACGCCTGACTCGATCACCCAGAAAGGGAATATCCATGACCCAGCTCATCACCCCGGCTCAGCCGCCCTCGAGGGCAGCCGCCCGGGTCGCCGCACCGCTACCCCACGACCGGCAGGAGGCGTCCGGCAAGAGCCGATCGGTGGCCGTGGTGATCCCGATGCCCAACGATCCGCCGTGGGATCTGTTCGACCAGATCCCCGACGACGTGGCCATCATCGTCTCCGACGACTCCAACGGCAATCTGATGCCTCCCCCTCGTGACAACGTCTACGTCTATGACTACGCCGCCCAGGAGGCATACGCCGGGCCGCACTACGCGGCGATGCCTCACCGCTCGGCGGCGTCTCGCAACGTGGGTCATTACATCGCCTATCACGAGGGCTTCGACGTGATCATCGCCCTCGATTACGACTGCGGCACCCGGGAGGGATGGCTCGAATCCCATCTGGGGGCGATCGACGCGGTGGTGGATGCCCCAGCGGTCAAGCCGGTGGTCGACCAGGGCTGGGTCAACTCGATCGACACACCGGGGTTTTACGCCCGTGGTTATCCCTACGAGTTTCGGTCCGAGGACCGCTCCGCCGTCGAGGCGACCACCGCCACCGGCGAAGTGAAGCTCAACATGGGTGTGTGGGACGGCATCCTGGACCTCAACGGGGTCGACAAGCTGCAGGGCGGCGAGCCGGGGGACCCGATGTTGGCGTCGCCGATCAACCGCATCGCCTTGGGCAACATCCCCGTGTGCGGCATGAACACGGCATTCAGTGCAGAGATCACCCCGGCGTACTACTTCCTCCCGGACCTGTGGATCAACGGCTGGCAGCTGTCTCGACACGACGACATCTGGGGTGGCTACGTGGTCAAGAAGCTGCTCGACCTGCGCGGCGACCTGTTCGCCTACGGCAACCCGGTGGTCGCCCACACCAAGCAGACCGCACTCGAACGCGTGGTCGTGCTCGAGCAGTGGATGCACCTGATGTCGATGGGGTTCTACGGGCTGATCGACGACGCGGTCGCCGAGGTCGTCCCTGGGTCCTACGCCGACATGTTCGCCCATCTGGTCGAGGAGTTCGAGCGGGGAATCTCGCGTTCGACGTTGCCGTCGCACTACCTGTGGACCTACGGCGAGCTGGCCGATTGGATGGGCCGTTGGGCCCGTGCGTTCCGGTGAGGACCGTTGGGAGCGAACCCGGCGCGTCGCTGCGCTCGCTGGTGCGTGGCGACCTCGAGGAGCTGGCCAAGGTCAAGGGCACCTCCACCCGGTCCCCGCTGTGGTGGGGGGACGTGCTCACCCTGCCCGGCGCGTGGAGCACCATGTTGTGGCGCGTTGGGACGGCGCTCAACCGCCGTGGCCTCACCGTGGTCTCGCGGTTGTGCTATTTCGCCAACGTGGTGTTCTTCGGCGCCGAGTTGCACCCGGGCGCCACCGTGGGGCCGGGGCTGGTGACCCCGCACCCGGTCGGGCTGATGCTCAGCTCCGAGGTGCAGATCGGCGAGCGCTGCCGACTGATGGGGAAGGTCAGCGTCGGTGGCAGCGGCGATCCCTCCAAGCCGGGACATCCCAAGATCGGCGATGACGTGTGGCTGTTCGACTCGGCGCAGGTGTTCGGACCGGTCACCATCGGCGATCGCAGCATCATCGGAGCCCGGGTCACGGTCACCACCGATATCCCCCCCGACAGCTTCGTCACGATGAGCGCCAAGCCCCGCATCCGTACTCTGGCCGAGATGGGATTGGCGACCCACGGTGGCAGCTTGCCGTCCTCCGCGATCGACGAGCTGTCGGGTCGATAGGAGTGGCCAGGTCGAGCATCGTCGGGCACGAGCGGTCCCGGCGCCGCCGTCCCGTGGCGCCGGCGCTCCTGTCGATCCGTCGGGTCCATGCCGGGACGCCGGTCCGATGAGGGTGGCGTTCGATGCCAGCTCGATCGGCTCCGGCCTGGGCGGCGACGAGACGATGGCGCGGGCCCTGGTGCGCGCGCTGGTGCGGGGCGCCGGGCCCGACGACGAGATCGACCTGCTGTTTGCCGCAGGCGTCCAACCGGACGTCGACCGTGCCTCGGCGCACGTCAGGGCGACCGTCGAGCCCCGGTCGAGCGGCCCACGCCACTTTCTCCGGGACCTGCCCCGCTGGGTCGGCGGCCTGATGCCGACTCCCGAGGTGTTGGTGTCGCTCACTCACGCGCCCTGTGGCGGTGGCGTGCCGGTGGCACTGATGGTGCCCGATCTCAGCTTCGAACATCTGGGTGATGCCTTTCCGCGGCCGACTCGCCTGCGTCTCCGCTCGATCGTGCGCCGTCAGGTCCGACGGGCGGCGGGGGTGCTGACGATCAGCGAGTTCTGCCGCTCGGACCTGATCAGCACGTACGGCCTCGGAAGCGACGTGGTTCACCACGTGCCCCTGCACGTCGACCCGCCCGAGCACGCGCCACAGGCCGATGAGCTCGACGAGCTGCGACGACGACTCGATCTCGCCGACCCGTTCGTGTTGTACGTGGGCAACCTGCACCCCCGGAAGAACCTGCCGGCCGCGGTCGACGCCGTTCGAGGTGCTCGTCGGCGATGCCCGGCCCTGGCCGATCATCGCTTCGTGGTGGCCGGCGCAACCTGGTGGGGGTCCGAGGCTCACCCCGGCGGAGCGGACGACTGGGTGCGGTTCCTCGGGCGGGTGTCCGACGACGATCGACACCTGCTGGTGCACGCAGCCGAGGCGCTGATCTACCCGTCGCGCTTCGAGGGCTTCGGGTTGCCGCCGCTGGAGGCGATGGCGCGAGGTACGCCGGTGGTTGCCTCCAACGCGACGTCGATCCCGGAGGTCTGCGGAGACGCCGCGCTGCTCGTCGATCCCGATGACATCGATGGCATGGCCGATGCGCTGGTGAGAGCCACGACCGACGACCCGGTCCGATCCTCGCTGATCGCGGCCGGCCACCGCAGGGCCAGGCACTACAGCGTTGAACGAACCGCCCACGGGCTGTGGGAGGCCCTGCGTGCCATCGCCCTCGAACCCGCCCCCATCCCCGCGCCGACACGATGACCGGTCCTGACCCGTACCCGGACTCGTCGGCCGTGGGGGCACGAGCAGCGCAGCCCGGTGACCCGTCCGGCGCGACGCATCGTCGAGGCCGAGGCTGCCTGATCTCCGCCGGGGTGTTGGCGGGTCTCATCGTCCTGGCGGTGGTGGTGGCCGTCGTGGCCATCAAGCGGTTCGACAGTGCGGCGGCGGTACCGAAGAACTTCGCACCGCCCGGGTCGCTTCCGGGCGCGACCCCGCTCAGCGATCGGTCGCTCGCATTCGATTCCGACCGCACCGGAAACTTCGAGATCTTCGTGGCTGCGGTCGACGACAGCTCGGCTCCCCGTCAGCTGACCGACGACCCGAGCCTCGACTCGTGGTGGCCACGCATCTCGCCGGACCGACGCACGATCCTGTTCTACCGGGCACCGGCCGGCGTTCACGACCTGGACGCCACGAAGGTGAGCCTGTGGGCGATGGACGCCGACGGCAGCAACCCGGTGGAGCTTCGCCCGGCCGGTCTGGACGGATGGACGCTGCAAGGCCACGCCGAGTGGCAACCCGACGGAACGGCGCTCGTGATGTTCGGTGGCAGCCGGCTGAACCCCCAGGTGTTCATCACCGATCCGACCGGGCAGCAGCCCCGGCAGCTCACCGACCGTGGAGGGCGCAACATCGACCCGGCCTACTCGAGCGACGGACGACGTGTCTGGTTCGTCGGCTGCCCCAAGTCCTTCTGTTCGGACGGCGACCAGGAGATCTTCTCGGTCGAGTTGAACGCGGCCGGCGATGGCCCGGTCGCCGAACCGATCCGCCACACCAACGACGGGCTGCGCGACAACGACCCGTACGAGTCGCCCGATGGTTCCTCGCTGGGATGGCTGACTCAGCTGGAGACCGACGGCATCGGCGTCTGGGACATCCGCTTGGCCACGATCGATCGGGAGGGGCGGTTCACTTCGGAGCCTCGTCGCTTGATGAACGATTCGGCGGTCACCAGCCGGCCGCAATGGTCCGCCGATGGCGCATCGATCATCACCCACCGCCTCGAGCCGGGGGGCGCCGACTTCGACCTCGTGCGGATCGACGTCTCAACCGGTCGGCTCGAGCCACTCGGCTTCAACAGCTCATCGAATGACGAGTACCCCTCGTTGTAGCAGCCATCGCGCCGTCGGCCTGCGCCCCCGAGGCCGACGCGCCCTACGATCGCGGGTTCGGCGCGCCGATCGTCGGGGGAGGGCCACATGGCGGAGTTTGCAGCGAGGTATGGGCGGTGGGCGGTCGTCACCGGCGCCGCCCAGGGGGTGGGGTTGGCGTGTACCGAGGCGCTGATCGCCCGTGGGCTGGGCGTCGTGTTGGTCGACGTCGATCCCATGGTGGCCGACGTCGCCCGGGCGCTCGGCGACGAGGCCACGGCCCGCCCGCTCATCGCCGATGTGGCCGACCCGTCGTGGATCGAGTCGCTCGCCGAGGCGACCGACGGCTTGGAGGTGGGCCTGGCGGTCGCCAACGCAGGAGTGGCCTTCGTCGGCCGGTACCTCGATATGGAGCCGGCCCGCCGACGGGCAATCCTCGAGGTCAATTGCGCCGCCACCGCCGACCTGGCGTCCTGGGCGCTGCCGGCCATGGTCGAGCGAGGTCGCGGCGGGTTCGTGGCCACCAGCTCCGGTTCCGCTCTGGCCGGCACCGGTGGCGTTGCGCTCTACAGCGCCACGAAGGCGTTCTCGATCAACCTGGTGGAGGCGCTCGGCTGGGAGCTGGCCGACTCCGGGGTCGACACCCTCGCCGTCGTGGCGCCGACGATGGACACCCCGATGTTCCGCGCCGGCGGCGCCGACCCGGCGCGCGCCTTCGCCGCGCCCGTCGATCCCCGCGTCGTCGTCGAGGCTGCGCTCGACGCCCTACCCGAGGGCGGCCGGTGGCTGGCCGACGAGGGGTTGCGGTTCGCAGCAGCGGTCGACCGCTCGGAGCGGGTGCCCATGCTGAGCCTCGCCACCACCTCCATGTATCCGGGGGTCTTCGAACGCCAGGCTCCCAGGCCGGGGGGTGCCCAGTGACCAATTCGAGCCCCGGCCTCACCTCGCACGACGGAGTCGAGCTCAACGGCTGTGCCAACATCGTTGTGGCCGATGCCGACCGCATCCGCACGATCACGATCGATCGACCCGAAGCCAAGGGCGCCATGCGGGGTGAAATGTGGAGTGCCCTCGGCAACGCGTTGGCCGATGCCCAGGACAACCGGGAGGTGGCGGTGGTCGTTCTGACCGGTACCGGCGACGCGTTCTGCGCCGGGGTCGACCTCACCGAGATGGCCGAGATCGCGATGGGCACCGGTGCGGCCGACGCCCATGCGTTTCCTCGGTTGGCCGACACGATGTCCACCTTCTCCAAGCCGCTGCTCGTCGCGGTCAACGGCATCGGGGTCGGGTTCGGCGCCACGGTGCTCGGGTTTGCCGACCTGGCGTTCATGGCATCGACGGCCCGGATCAAGTGCCCGTTCACCCGGCTGGGCGTCGCCCCGGAACTGGCGAGCAGCTTCACGTTTCCAGCGCTGATCGGGCGACAGAACGCGTCGTGGGCGTTGCTCAGTTCGGAGTGGCTCGACGCCGAGGAGTGCCAACGCATGGGACTGGTGTTCCGGGTATGTGATCCCGACGAACTGCTCGCGGTGACGATGGAGCACGCTCGGGTGCTGGCCACCAAGCCGATCAGCTCGCTGGTCGAATCCAAACGGACGATCCTGGCGGGGATGGCACCCCAAATCGCCGCCGCCCGTCAACGCGAGGACGAGGCGTTCCAGCGTCTGCTCGGCACGCCGGAGAACCTGGAGGCGATGACCGCGTTCGCCGAGAAGCGGGAGCCGGACTTCACCGGCCTCGGCTGATCCTGCGGGCTGCCACCGCTCTGCGCTCAACGTCGAGGCCCGGGCCAAGGACTTGGTGCTGGGCGGTCGGGAGAACGTGTATTCCGCCGAGGTGGAGTCGGCGATCGACGAACACCCGGACGTGTACGAGGTGGCCGCGGACGGGGTGCCTCACGAACGCCTGGGAGAGGAGGTGGCCGCCACCGTGTGCGTGAGGGACGGCCGGTCGCTCGACGCCGTCCAGCTCGGTGAGTTCCTGGACGCACATCTGGCACCGTTCAAGATCCCCAGCCACTGGCGATCCGTCGATGCGCCCCTGCTGCGCAACTCCGCCGGCAAGATGCTCAAGACCGCACTCCGATCCGAAACCCGGGCCGCCTCGTACAGCGAGGGATCGAGCTGTTCCCCAAGCTCCCCTCACTCGGTGACCAGGCGCGCCGGGGTGCGGTCCGCACCGATCGCGCCCAAGGGTGATCTGGGTGCGTTCGGTGCGGACCGGGTCACACCGATCGCGCCCAGTTGGCGCGTGGGCGCGATCGGTGTGGCGGTGGGATCGCAGCTGAGCGCAACGACGGGTCGGACGAACCGGGGCCAGATCACCGGTGTCGTTTGTGTCGTTGGATCGTACGGTCGACACCCATGGAGCTCCTCGCTGTGGCGGACAGGCTGGGCAGTGCACAGGCGGGTGTGGTCGCTCGTCGTCAGCTGCTCGAATCGGGCATCACCAAGTGGGCGCTGCGGCGGGCCATCGATTCCGGACGACTCGAGTTGATTCTGCCGGGAGTCATGCGGTTGCCGGGGTCGCCTCGGAGCGAGGAGCAACGACTGTGGGCGGCGTATCTGCGGGTGGGGCCCGAGTCCGTGATCTCGCATGGATCGTCTGCCCGGCTGTGGGGGCTGAAGTCGATCGAGCAATGCCGGCCCACTCTGGTGGTGCCGCACCGGCTCTCCCCTCGCGTGGGATCGGAGCTGATCGTGCACCGCTCCCGTTGCCTCGACGACATCGACGTCGACGCCGTGGCCGGGCTGCCGGTGACGTCGCCGGCGCGGACGCTGGTGGACCTGTCCGGCGAGACCGGCAGGGCACGGCTGACCGCTGCGCTGGAGGAGGCCCACTACGACCGGCTGGTCGGATATTTGGACGTGGGGGGCGCGTTGGTGCGCCTCGGCGAGCCGGGGCGTCGAGGCGCCGTGTTGCTCGGGGAACTGCTCGACGAACGGACCGGTGGCCGCGAGCTGGAGCAGTCGGCGCTGGAGCGGCTGCTCAGCGACCTCTTCGATGCCGCCGGAATCACCGAGGTGATCCGCCAACATCGGCTGCCGTCCCGCGGCGATGTGCGCGGGTTGGTCGACGGGCTCGTCCCCCGGGGGGCCGTGATCGCCGAGGGCGACGGGCGGCGCTGGCACAGCCGCTGCGCCGCCATGGTGCGGGATCGGGAGCGTGACCTGGCGGCGGCCGAGCTGGGCTTCCAGACGCTGCGCTTCATGCACGAACAGCTCACCTCCGACCTGGAAGGGTGTGCCGCCCAACTCCGGGCCACGGTGCAGCTGAGGGCCGGCCAGGGCCTGGGCATGGATGCAGCAGCAAGCTTGCTGGGCTCGTTCTCCGTCCCGCGCTGATCAGACGCGTTCGATGATGATCGCCGGGGCCATGCCGCCGCCGGCGCACATCGTGACCAGGCCGGTCTGCAGGTCCCGGCGCTCGAGCTCGTCGAGGATCGTGCCGATCAGGATCGAGCCGGTGGCACCGATCGGGTGACCGAGGGCCATCGCTCCGCCGTTGACGTTGACCTTGTCGCGATCGAGGTTGAGGTCGCGCTGGAACTTCTCCGACACGACGGCGAAGGCTTCGTTGATTTCGAACAGGTCGATGTCGTCCAGGGTCATGCCCGCCCGCTCGAGCACCTTGTGGGCGGCGGGCACGGGGGCGTTGAGCATCAGCGTGGGGTCGTCGCCCATGTTGGCGGTGGCCACCACCCGGGCCCGCGGCTCGAGGCCGTGAGCCTTGGCGTACGTCTCACCGGCCAGCAGAATGGCGGCGGCCCCGTCGACGACCCCGGAGGAGTTACCCGCATGGTGGACGTGTTCGATCGTCAGGTCGGGAAACTTTTGGGCGACGAGTTCCCGGTAGGTCCGGGCATCGCCGTCGTGTCGGTAGTCGGCCACCGCGTCGAAGGAGGGCGGCAGCTTGGCCAGCGACTCGGCCGTCGTGCCGGGACGGGGGAACTCCTCGTGGTCGAGGGCCAGGGAGCCGTCCCGGTTGTACACGGGCACGAGGCTCCGGTCGAAGCGTCCCTCCTCGATCGCGCGGGCGGCCCGAGCCTGGGACGTGGCGGCAAGCTCGTCGAGCGCACGGCGATCGATGCCCTCCAGCGTGGCGATCGCATCGGCGCACACGCCCTGGTGGGGCTGGGGGTGCAACTCCTGGAGGTGGGCGTTGTTGGCGCCGATCGGCAGCATGCCCTTCTTGGGTAGCGACATCATCTCGGTGCCCCCGGAGATCACCACGTCCTCCATGCCGGCCATGATGGCGTTGGCGGCGATGTTGGTGCTGGTGATGCCCGATCCACAGAACCGGTCGAGGGTCACCCCGCTCGCCCGGACGTCGTAGCCGGCGTCCAGCGCCGCCATGCGGCCGAGGTCGCCGCTCTGCTCGGAGACCTGCGAGCTGGTGCCCCACACGATGTCGTCGACGTCGGCCGTGTCGAGGCCGTTGCGGTCCCGAAGCGCCGCCAGCACGGTTGCGCCCAGGTGCTGGGGGTGCAGGTGCGCAAGTGCGCCCTTGCCCTGCTTGCCGATGCCTCGCGGCGTGCGGCAGGCGTCGATGATGAAAGCGTCGGCCATGGTGGTTCCCCCGTGTCGAAGTGGTTCGGTGCCCGAAGGGCCCTGTGCCATGCGTAGCTGACCGGTGGCTCGTGACGCCAGCGCCGCCGCCCGCGACGCCCCTACGATGGGCACGATCTCGACCGACGCGCTGCCTCCGCCAACGTTCTCGTTCGTCGTCGAAGAAGTGGGTGCCCCGTGAAAGTCCAAGAGATCGCCAGCTATGCATCCGACCTGCCGGAGAACGACGACCACCCGTACCGGAGCGGTGCCTGGCGACCCCAGCACACCGAGTACGACGCCTGGGACCTGGACGTCGTCGGCGAGATCCCCGACGACCTGACCGGCACCTACCTGCGCAACACCGAGACGGCCGTGTTTCGGCCGATCAAGCGCTACCACCCCTTTGAGGGCGATGCGATGCTCCACTCGATCACCTTCGGTGGGGGCGAGGCCCGCTACGCCAACCGGTTCGTCAAGACCGATGGGTTTCTGGCCGAGCAGCGGGCCGGACGGTCGCTGTGGGCGGGCATCACCGAACATCCGTCCAACGCAATCGCCGAGCACGGCTGGGGCGCTCGGGGCATGTTGAAGGACGCCGCCTCCACCGACGTGATCGTCCACCGTGGCGAGGCGCTGGCCAGCTACTACCAGTGCGGCGAGCTCTACCGGCTCGACCCGGTGACGCTGCAGGACCGGGGCATCAGCCGGTGGGGCATCGAGTACTCCGGACGCGGGGTGGCCGCTCACCCCAAGGTGGATCCCCGCACCGGCGAGTTGTTGTTCTTCAACTACACGCGTGACGACCCCAGTCTGGGATACGGCGTGATCGATGCCGACGGTGAGCTCACCAACTACGTCGAGGTGCCGTTCCCCGGGCCCCGCCAGCCTCACGACACGGCGTTCACCGAGAACTGGACGATCCTGAACGCGCCGTCGCTGTACTGGAACCTCGAGGCCCGCTCATGTTCGCCTTCAATGGCTTGGTGAAGCACGACCTGGAGACCGGCACCGAGGAGGTGCTCGACGCTCCGGACGGCGTGTTTGTGTCCGAGGCGCCGATGGCCCCACGCGACAACAGTACCGCCGAGGACGACGGCTACCTGCTGACGTTCGTTTCCGACGTGCCCAACGATCGGTCCGAGTGCTGGGGTGCTGGACGCGTCGTGCCCGAGCGACGGTCCGCTGGCCCGGATCAGCCTGCCCGAGCGGATCTCGAGCGGAACCCACTCCACCTGGTCGCCGGCAGCCTGATCAGGCCGCGGCGTCCGCTCTCCTCGGCCGGTCGGTATCCGGTGACTCAGCGCGGCCAGTAGGGGTTGGTGCCGGCACCCGGCAGCTCGTCGATCGGCGGCGGCCCCGGGGCGGTCCCGTCGCCGAACGGGCGACCGCCGAGACGCCCGCGGTCGTGTGGCGTGGTCCACGGTGCGAGGTCGGGGCCGATCGGCACGATCCCCGACGGGTTCAGCTGACGGTGAACCAGGTAGTAGTGCGCCTTGGTCTGAGGAAAGTCGATCGTGTCGCCGAACCCCGGCGTCTGGAACAACTCGCGTGCGTACCCCCAGAGCGCCGGCATCTCCACCAGCTTGTTGCGGTTGCATCGAAAGTGGTTGTGATAGACGGCGTCGAAGCGCACCAGGGTGGGCCACAGCCGCACGTCGGCCTCGGTGATCGTGTCGCCGACGAGGAACCGGTGGCTGCCGAGGTGAACCTCGAGTTCGTCGAGCCGGGCGAACAGCCGATGGTAGGCCTCGGAGTAGGCCTCGGCGTCGGTGGCGAACCCGGCCTCGTACACGGCGTTGTTGACGTCGCGGAAGTTGGCGTCGGCCACCTGAGTGATCTCGTCGCGATGTTCGGGTGGGAACAGGTCGTGGGCCCCGGGGCGGTGGAGATCGCTCCATTCCTGGCCCATGTCCAGGGTCATGTGCTGGAAGTCGTTGGTCACCACCTTGCCGCTGGGGACGTCGACCAACGCTGGCACCGTCACACCGCTGCCGGTCTCGACCCCCCTGGCCTCGTAGGCCTCGCGCAGCAGGTGGATGCCGAGCACCGGGTCCTTCTCGCCGTCGTCCAGGTTGAACGTCCACGACTCCTCGCCGTGGGTGGGCCCGGCCAGCGCCAACGAGATGCTGTCCTCCAGTCCGTAGAGCCGTCGGGCGATCAGCGCGCGGTTGGCCCAGGGGCATGCACGGGCGGCGGCCAGCCGGTAGCGGCCGGCCTCGACCGGCCACCCCTCTGCGCCGTCGCGGGTGATGCGGGTGGTGATGTAGTCCGAGTTGCGCCGGTACGCGCCGGTCTCGTCTGCGTAGTCGGTCTCTGCGCTCATGGGTCGGGTCTAACAGCTCTGCTCAGCGCAGCGGTAGCCAGCGAATGGGCCCGTTCGTACCATGGGTGGAGCCAAGCGGGGGAGTGGGCCCAGGGGTGGGCGGGCGTGTGGACCGTCGCCGGGGGGTGATGCGATGGGCATGGCGAGGGTGGGGTGGACACCCCGGACGACATCTGGCTGCGTCAATCGATCCGGCGCCTCGGCCTGGCGCGGGCGGTCCGGGTGCAGTCGCTGGCGGCCGGTGGCTCACGGGTGGGCGACGTCATGGCGCGGGTGGACGAGGCGGTGGCGCTGCGGCTCGACCTGGCGGTCGTGGCCGTCGGCTCCAACGACCTGATCCGGGGCATGCCGGCGCAGACCCTGGCCCGGACCTCGGAGTGGTGATCGACGCGTTGCTCGAGGCCACACCGGTGGTGGCCGCTGGTCGGTGCGCGGCTGCCAGACTGACCCCCATGGCTCCTCCGGTCGTTCTTGTTCATGGTTTTGGCACCTCCTTCGACCTCACCTGGGTCGCCAACGGCTGGGTCGACCTGTTGGCCGACGAAGGCCGCGAGGCGATCGGCGTCGACCTGCTCGGCCACGGCGCGGCGCCGAAGCCCCATGACGTAGCGGCCTACGACGACCTCGGCGCGCGGGTGGTCGAGGCGCTGCCGGCCGATGGACCGGTGGACGCGATCGGCTTCTCGCTCGGGGCCAAGACGCTGCTCAAGGTGGTGGCCGCCCACCCGGACCGGTTCCGGTCGCTGATCGTCGCCGGGGTCGGCGCCAACCTGTTCCGCTCCGACGACATGTCGGTCGTGGTCGACGCGGTTCGCAGCGGCGACGACGGCGACAACCCGGCGCTCGGCTACTTCTCCGGTTTGGCGCAGCTGCCCGGCAACGACCGGGAGGCCCTGGCGGCCTGCATGGCCAACGGCGGGGGCCGGGTGAGCGTCGAGGAACTGGCGGCGGTCGCCTGCCCCGTGCTCGTCGTACTCGGCGAGCACGACTTCGTGGCCCCGGCCGATCAGCTGATCGCAGCGCTTCCCGATGCTCGCCTGGTGACGCTGCCTCGCACCGACCACGCCCGCACGCCCAAGTCGTTCGACTTCATCGACGCCGCGCTGGGCTTCCTCAAGGCTCAGGACTGACGGCGGGGCGGACCCGCCGAGGTGAAGCGGGTGCCGGGCGGGTCCTCCGCCCACCGTGCGGGTTGCTCCCAGCCGTCGTCGAAGACCAGCTCGTCAACCGGTCGTCGGCGGACGGGCCCGTGCCCACCCTCGGGTCGACCGAGCGTCAGCGTGGCCGAGATGGCGACGTCGTCGGGGATGTCGAGCAGTTCCCGCAACTCGTCCTCGACGTAGGCGTGCCACATCGTCATCACCCCGCCGTAGCCGAGCGCCCGGGCGGCGAGCAGCTGGTTCTGGCACGCCGGGTACACCGAGGCGCCCTCGGTAGGGGTCGGACTGCGATGGCGGATCAGGCAGGCCAACACGACGACCGGGGTGGTCTCGAAGTGATCGACGAAGTGCTCCATCGTGGCGGCCATGCGCGCTTTGGGCGTGTCGGACTGCGTGCCGCTGCCGGCGTCGTAGCCGTCCCGGCGACGCTTCTCGGCCCACAGGGTGCGGAAGCTCTCGCCGAGCAGCGCCTTGGCCTGTCGGGCGCGAGGACCATCGCGCAGCACGACGAACCGGAACGGCTGGCGATTGCTGCCCGACGGGGCGCGGGTGGCGTGCCACATGATCGTCGCCAGGTCGTCCTCGAGGACCGGCTCGTCGCGGTACCGACGGATCGCGCGGGTGGTGGCCAGCCCGTCGAGCAGCGCAACCTCGTCGGAGGGGCCGCTCTCGCCCGATCCGGCCACCTCGTCCGAGGCCATCAATCGCTCTCGTCCGTCGTGTCCGTCAACGTGTCCGAGGGCTCGTTGTCCGGCTGGTCCGGCATGCCGACGACCTCGGTCGGAAGCTGATGTCGGTAGATCAGGTCCGGATCATCGACCGCCATCTTCAGGTACTGCCGCGACTCGTCGTAGGCGCCGCTGATCAGCTCGCTGGTGTGGTCGAGCTCAAGGTGGGAGAAGTCGGCCCGGGGCGGTCCGGGCAGGTAGAGCACCGGCACGTCGGAGGGGATGAACGGCAGCGCTGCGCTGGCCTGGCTGTTCTGGGTGAGCGCCATCGCCCACTCCATCACCTGCCACAGGTTGGTCGGCCGCGGCGCGGGTTGCCCGGGGAAGGTGCAGTCGAGGAGCACCAGCGTGCTCGCACCCATCGACAGCGCCTGGCCGATCGGCAACTTGGCGACCAGGCCACCGTCGTAGAGCAAGTGATCGTCGCGCTCGACCGCCGGCAGAAAACCGGGCATCGACGCGCTGGCGAGGAGCGCCGACTTGGCAGAACCCGAATCGAGAGCGACGGCGGCGCCGGTGTCGACGTCGGTGGCCATCGCAGCGAACGGCACCTCGAGGTCGTCGATGTCGACGACCGGCAGGTGGGTATCGATGAACTCGGCCAGACCCTCGTTGGAGTACAGATGGGTCTTGTCGAGCCGAAGCGTGCGGATCGACTGCCACGGCGAACCGGGAAAGATCTGCTCCTTGGTGATCGTGGGCCAGATGTGCGAAAGCCGGTTGGCGCCCCCTGCCGGGTCGGAGGCCAAGAACGCCCCGTTGAGAGCACCGACCGACGTCCCGACGATCAGGTCCGGCGTCACGCCGTACTCGGACAGCGCCTGCAACATGCCCACCTGGGCAGCTCCCAGGCTGGCGCCGCCCCCCATGACGAAGGCGATCGGGCCGGGCAGGTCCAAGCGGCCGTTGCCGTTGGCGTTGGCGTTGCCGTTCGCCGCAGTGGAGTCGGTGCCAGAGGTTGAAGAACTCACCCCTGGAGTTTGGCACCCTGCCCTGGCTCGTCGAACCTTTGGACGAAACTCATCGCCCGCCGCGTCCCGCCAGGTAGCGGGCCGCAGCAGCGCGTGCCCCGGGGTCCGCAAGGGCCACCGCCAGGTGCGCCGAGGCGGTCCAACCCGATTGCGTCGACACCAGGTCCTCGGCTGCATCGTGGACCTGGCGCTTGGTGGTGCGCAGCAGCGAGACCGGCTTGGCCGCCAACGATGAGGCCAGCTCGTCGGTTTCGGCCCGCAGCCGATCGCGTGGCACCACCCGGTTGACCATCCCGAGGCCCTGCGCCTCCACGGCATCGAAAGGACGGCAGGTCATCACCAGCTCTCGGGTGACAGCGGGGCCCACCTCGCGAACCAGGCGAGGGATGCCTCCCCAGGCCAGGGGAATGCCCAGGTCCACTTCGGGAATGGAGAAGCGGGTGTTGTCGGCGGCGATGCGCAGGTCGCATCCGACCGCCAACAGGATGCCGCCACCGACGCAGTGCCCGTGGATGGCGGCGATCGTGATGGCCTCCATCCGCTCGATGGCGTCGACCATCCGATAGCCGAGGTCGACATCGGGTGGTTCATCCGACGGCCCGCTGATCTCACGCAGGTCGAAGCCCGCCGAGAAGGCACGGTCGCCGGCCGAGGTAACCACCACCACCCGAGCGCCCTCGTCGTCGAACCAACGAGCGGCCTCTGCGATCTCGGTCAGGGTGTCGGAGCCCAGCGGGTTGAGGCGGTCCGGCTGGTTGAGGGTGAGCCGCCCGATGCCATCGGACAGCTCGACGACGAGCGTGACGAAGGTTGCCCCTGCTGATGCCATCGGCCGATCCTCCCAGATCCGAGGCGGCGAAATGTGCGCGATCGAGCGATTGCTCGGCCCTGGATGCCCTGCCGAGGTGAGCGGCGTAGGCTCCTGGCAGCCGTGCCACGAGGCGGCCAGCGGTCAGCAGGGGGACACGAACGATGAGCACACTCGACCATCGCCACACCGGACACTCCGGCCCGGAGGGCACCGAACCGACGCACTACGACGTCGTGATCGTCGGCGCCGGCATCTCCGGGATCGGCGCTGCGTACCACCTGGGGGCGCTCAGCCCGGACCGCAGCTATGTGATCCTCGAAGGCCGCGACGATCTGGGCGGCACCTGGGATCTGTTTCGTTACCCGGGCGTGCGCTCGGACTCTGACATGCACACGCTCGGCTACAGCTTCAAGCCGTGGAAGGCCGACAAGTCGATCGCCGACGGACCGTCGATCCTCGAGTATCTCAACGAGACGGTGGACGAGTACGCCATCCGCGACCACATCCGGTTTCGTACCCTGGTCGAGCGAGCGGAGTGGTCGACCGAGGACGCTCGCTGGACCGTCACCGCCCAACGACGCACCGACGGCGACGGCTCCACCTCCGACGGGTCGACCGAAACGGCCACCTACACGTGCAACTTCTTGTTCATGTGCTCGGGCTACTACAGCTACCGCACGGGTCACACGCCCGAGTTCCCCGGTCGGGACCGCTTTCGGGGAGAGGTCGTCCACCCCCAGTTCTGGCCCGACGACCTGGACTACGAGGGCAAGCGGGTGGTCGTCATCGGCTCGGGTGCCACCGCAATCACGCTGGTGCCGTCGATGGCCCCCGCCGCCGAACACGTCACCATGCTGCAGCGCTCGCCCACCTACCTGATCAGTCGACCGGCCAAGGACGGCCTGGCCAACACGATGCGCAAGTACCTGCCGGAGCGGGTGGCCTACGACCTGACCCGTCGTAAGAACACGCGTCTTCAGGAACTGCTCTACCACAGGACGAGGACCGCCCCCGACAAGGTGAAGGCCCTGCTGCTCAAGCTGGTGCGGCGCGAGCTGGGCGAGGAGTACGACGTCGACACGCACTTCACGCCCAGCTACGACCCGTGGGATCAGCGGTTGTGCCTGGTACCGGACAGCGACTTCTTCAAGGCGATCCGCTCGGGCGCAGCCGAGGTGGTGACCGACCACATCGATACCTTCACCGAAACCGGCATAGCACTGGCCTCGGGCCGGGAGCTCCCCGCCGACGTCATCGTGACCGCCACCGGGCTCGAGTTGGTGACGCTCGGCGAAGTCGACTTCGTCGTCGACGGCGAACCGGTGGACTTCGCCGACACCTGGACCTACAAGGGGCTGGCGTACTCCGACGTGCCCAACCTGGTGTCGTCGTTCGGGTACGTCAACGCCTCGTGGACCCTGCGGGCGGATCTGACCTGCGACTACGTCGCTCGCCTGCTCAATCACCTACGCGATTCCGGCACCGACATCGCCACGCCACGGCTGCGCCCAAGCGATGCCGACATGCCGGCCCGCCCGTGGATCGATGACTTCTCCGCCGGCTACATCCAGCGGATGATCCCGTTTCTGCCCAAGCAGGGCGATCGGGATCCGTGGGTGAACACCCAGCGCTACTCCGACGACAAGGTGTTGATCGCCAAAGCGCCGATCGACGACGGGGTGATGACCTTCACGTCCGCCCGGCCGCCCGACGCGGTCGCAGGCTCGTCGCTCGGCTACGCCACGCCGACCAGGGTGTGACAGGCCCAGCTCTCGGGCGGATCGCCGGCGTTTCGAAGCACCTGTTGGGCCTCGCGGAGCGCCGTGGCCGGTCCGGTCGTCCGATGGCGCAGGCGGACGAGGTAGTCGAGCGCCATCGCATGTGCCGGCGTTGGATCGACCGCGGCCGTCGTGATGCACGCTGACACGGTTCCGCCGTGCAACAGCCCGGTCCAGAACCCACCCGGCAGGTCGGTTCTGCCACGCGGCATCACGCCGGAATAGCAGGCGTTGAGGACCATGATGGGCGCGGTGCGGTCCGGGGAGTCAGCCAACGCTCGACCGTCCAGCCTGGCCCTGTCGGCCAGTTCGATCGACGCGGCCGCCAGCACGTCGGCGTCGTCGCCGACCTCGCCGTGGGCGATGATGTAGGCCGCGTCGCAGTCCCCGAGCGCTGCGAGTACCGCTTGCGGCTCGGCGTCCTCGTCGGTGAGCAACAGCGCCCGACCCCACGGCAGCGCGGCGATCTCCGAGGCCGCCCGTGCCAAGGGGCCGAACCCGTCCTCGTCGCCCGCCCCGACGCTCAGCACGGAATCGGTGGCCAGTGACCGCCCCGACGGTGCGGCCACCAGCCATCCGATGCTGGGGATCAGGCTGAGGCTCACCGCGTCGCCGAGCACGCGGCCGTCGTCGAGCGGCATCGCGGCCCAGGGCAGCGACCACAGCGGGCCGTCGGCGACGACGTACAGGTGGGAGGTGTGAGCCAGCGCTTCGGCGAGGGCCGTTCCGATCAGCGCACCGACTCCATCGAGGGAGGCGATCAGCCGACCCCTGGCAGCGATCGCGGCGGCGGATCCCGCCATCTGCGGGATGAGGCTCGTGACCGCCACCGGGGTGTCGATGCGACGGCTGTCGCAACCGCCGTCCGGGCGGGTCACCGTGACGAGCAGGTGGTGGTCGAGGTCGGTGCACGTCAGCAGGGAGGCGCGGTCGCTGCTCAGCCGCGCGGCCAGGCGATCGCCGAGGTCGTTGCCCTCGAGCGCGCCGACCGCGTCGGCGAGGTTGGCGCTGGAGGCGAACGCTTTGCCGATGTCGACCCATCGGCGGGTCGATTCGCCATCGCCAAGGCGGGCGGCCAGGTTGGCCGCGCCCTCCGAGAGGGTCTGCGCCTCGTCGAACCACAGGCTCCACCCGTCGGCCCCGGCGTCGGTCACGGCCGTGCACAGTGCGGCGCGACCGTCCTCCATCGCCGAAAGCGCCGCCGGAAGATCATCGGCCTCGGCCTCGACGGCGGCACGGTAGATGGCGGCCCAGATGCGGTCGTTGGGGCTGGTCGCCAACTCGCTCAGCTCGTCGACCAGCGTGCGGGCCTCGTCGGTCAAGCCCTCCGAGAGCGCCCCGTACACACGGGCCCGGATGAGGCCGGCGTAAGTGTCGGGCCGGTCCTGGTGACGGAGCTCGGCTGCGGTGGCCTCAACCTCAGCGTCGATCCGACTGCGCAGCTCGCCGGACACGTGAGGGGCCACGTCGATGAGGTCGGTGGCGGCGTCCACACACATGTCGTTGCTGCCCAACGCTCGGGCCACCGCCAAGGCCTCGAGCATCTGGGTTGCCCCCAGGTCGTGGCCCCCGACGATGACATCGGCATTCTCCGAGAGAAACCCCCCGGACTCCAAGAGGATCCGCCAACGCAGCCCGGCCGAGGCTCCGTCGCGCTCCATGGCTTTCAGCCCGAAGCGATAGGCGGCTTGGGCCCCACCCACATCGCCAAGAGCACTCAACCGCCGGGCGCGGGCGAGGGCAGCGTCGGCGCGGGCCGCTGGGACGGGCGTGACGGTCAGCTCGTCCCATGGGGCGCGTTGCTCGTGGAGCGTCGCCGTCAAGTGACGTCGCCACCGATCGGCCCACGCCTCGTCGCGGTGGTGTTCGACGGTCGCCAGCGCCTGGGTGAGCAGCTCGGTCTGGGCGGCGCGGTCACCGTCCGCCATGGCAACCGATGCCCGAAACGTCAGCGTGCTGACCACACTCTCGGGGTGGCCGGCCTCCTCGAGAAGTGCTGCCGACCGCTCGAGATGTGCGTGGGCCTGGTGGGAGTCACCCGCCCGGTGATCGAGCCGAGCCAACGTGCCGAGGGCGAAGGCCAACGTGGTGGGATCGTCGTCGCCGGCCGTCGCCGCGATCACCTCGTCGAGAACGTTGCGGGTTTGGGCATCGGGCAGTCCGACCTCGATGGCGACCTCGGCCCACAGCCGTCGCAGCTCGGGGTCGGCTGGACCGGCCCCGGCCGACAGATCGATCGCCTCCTGGAACAAGGCCAATGCGCCGCGGAGGTCCGTTCCCACCGCTGCGGCGCCCTGCGCTGCCAGGTCCCACGGTTGTGGGCTTGGCGTACCCGGGTGGCCGCCCGCCCCGCTGTCGTCGGGGGTGGGGTTGTCGGTCATCTCGAAATCGTGAACGGCCGCTTATCGGGGCGTCAGCCCAGCAAGCCGGTCAGCTTGGAGGTGACGAAGGCCTCGACAGCCTCGATCACCTCCTTGGGCTCCCGGGTCTCGATACCGATCTCGGTCGAGGTCGACGTCGCACCGTCAGCCGAGGCGGCTGTATTCCTCTTGATCACGATCTTCTTGTAGCTGGCCATCAGGAAGACCACCGCCCCGATGATGAGCGGGATCGGCGCCAGGTGTGCCTCCTCGGCGGCCGATACCGACTCGCCGACAACGTCCTCGAGTTCGGGAATGGCGTTGAGTTCCGTCAGGATGGCCCGAGCTGCGGCCCCCCGTAACGGCTCGTTGGCGCTGTCGACGACCTCCGCCCTAAAACGCTCGACGTCACCGTCGGCTTCCAGCCCAACCTCCTCCACCATCGTTTCCGCCTCGGCGTTGGATGGTCGACCGTCCGGCCACAGCGACGACGGCGCCCGGTCCCAAAATTCCAACAGCGCCCGCTGAGCGACTTCGTCGCTCAGGGCATCGATACCTGCCTGGTCCATGATGGTTCCCCCGTCTCGACCGCCCGGCGGTCGACATGGTCGACGCTACCAAAGCCATATGGTTCACGCTGGGGGAAGCCGGGTACCATCCTCCAGCTCAGGTGTGGGCGGACGTGACCGCCTGCCCGATCGGCGTCGTTCCGGCGGTCAGCTGAACGGTGGAGTCGAGAGGGGTCCCCTCGAGGAGCAACGCCTGAAGCACGGCGGCCACATCGGAACGGGAGATCGAATCGCCGTCGGCATCTGGGCTCAGCGTGACCGTGCCCACCGGGTCGTCGTCGGTCAGCGACGTCGGGCGGACGATGCTGTAACCCAGCCCGCTGGAGCGGAGCGCGTCGTCGGCCTGCCCCTTCGCCCGAAGGTAGGCATCGAACACCTCGTCACCCTCGTGTTCGGCGTCGGCACCCATCGAGCTGACCATCACGTAGTGAGCGACGTTGCGCTGCTTGGCGGCCTCGACGAGGGCGACCGCTCCCTGGTGGTCGACGCTCTCCTTGCGGGCGGCGCCGCTGCCCGGACCCGAGCCGGCGGCAAACACGACGGCGTCGGCGTCGCCGATCGCCTCGGCCAGCTGGTGGCTGGTCGTGTTCTCGAGGTCGACGAGCACCGGTCGACCACCGACTTCTTCGATGTCTCCGAACTGTTGCTCCTTGCGGACCAACGAGGTGACGTGGTGGCCGTCGCCGGCGAGCAGACGGGTGAGGTGGCGGGCGATCGTTCCGTGACCGCCGGCGATGGTGATGTCCATGAATACTCCAGGGTGCTCTGCGTGCGGCCATCGGCCGCCCGGATCACTGTGCCCGTTTGCGAGCCGATGAAACGTTGCGCGACGACCCGCAGCACAGCGACGCCCGTCGTCGCGGACCGTCGTCCCGGCCCGTAAGGTCACGCTCATGGGTGCTTCGCTGACCGACGACGTGGTGGCCATCGGCCGGCTCAACGCCGCCTACGCCGACGTCATCACCCGTCGTGCGCTGACCGAGTTGACCGACCTGATGCTCCCCGACTGCGGCATCCACCTCGACCTGGTGTCCGCTCCGGTTCGCACGCTGGTCGGACCCGTCGCGCTCGCCGGGATGCTGGCCGGCGCCATGGAACGCTTCGACCACTTCACGTTCGTGATCCGCAACAGCGTGGTCGACGTCGATGCCGAGGCCGGCGTTGCCACCGGACGCATGTTCATCAGCGAGATCCGCCATGACCGGGCCACGAACGAGTGGGAGGAGACCCACGGGATGTACGAGGACGATCTCCGACGCGTCGAGGGCCGATGGTGGTTCGCCCAGCGGCACTACCGGTCGCTGGCACGCAACGCCGCAGAGCCGGTGGTGTTGGGCCTCCCCGCCACGCTGCGACACGGGCGACGGCCCGGCCACTGAGGTTTTGCGGCGAGCCGAGTAACCCATCGCCTACCGTGAGCGCCGCCACGAGGGGGGAGCGACGATGAGCCATGCACGGGACGAGGTCGAAGCGGCGGTGACCCGTCTGATCGGGTTGCGCGACCGCATCAGCGACGGGGTCGGGCGCTGGGCGGATCTGGCGCCGTTGTTCACCGATGATGTGGTGTACGTCGACCCGGCCTGGGGTCGTGTCGAGGGCATCGGAGCGGTGAAGGCGGAGGTGATGGGCGAAGCGATGGAGGGCCTCGACTGGCGCTTTCCGACCGACCACTACATGATCGACGGCGACACCGTGTTGATCAAGTGGCGCCAGGTGATTCCCGGGGCGGACGGGACCGACTACGAGCAATCCGGCTTCTCACACCTGATCTATGCGGGGGACGGCAAGTTTCGCTACAACGAGGACCAGCTGAACATGGCCCATGTCATCGAGGATCTCGGCGCCAGCGGCTGGCGCCCCCCGGCGGGCATGAAGATGGCGATGCCGCCTACTTCGCCGAACCGCGACTTCTCGATCCCCGACCGGTCCTGACCCGTCGCCCGTGCGCAGGGCTGTTCACCCCGGTGCTGATGAATTCTGCCAGGTCGACCCGTTCGGCGAACCGCTCCATGACCGACTCCAGGCGGTCGAGTGTGGTGCTGACGAGCACCGCAATGGCGGCTGCATTTCGGGCCTTGGTCGGGCGCGATGACATGGCGTCACCACTCGGACGACGCGTCGCCCGAAGGAGTTCCCGGCTCGTCGAACAGCGGAAACGCGGAGTCCTCGTCGGCGAGTTCGAATCCCAGCTCCGCGGCCATGGCCTCGATACCGTCGCCGAGCGACTGCTCCCACAGCTCGGCTGGATCGACGCCGGGGTTGAGGTGCGTTTCCAGGCGCAGCAGCGCTTCGTCGGTGATCGACGCGGGCCACTCCTTGTGTCGGTGCGTGTAGCGAATCCAGGCCCCGACCACGCGCATGAGCGCCTCGTCGTCGCCCTCGGAGGTGATCTCGGTGCGCAGGTACCAGTCGACGAACGCTGCGACCACCGCCGGGGACCAGCGGTGCACGTCGCCGTCCGAGCGCTGCTCGACGTAGTCGAAGAAGCGCTCGACCAGCTCGCGCACCTCGGACTCGCCGCTGTCACCATCGCCGCCGGTGCCATCATTCAGCCCGGCGGCGCCATCGGTCAGCCCGGCGGCCTCGGGTGAGGCGAGAAAGGCCGACGCGGCCGCCGCCCGTTCGGCATCGCTCGACCGGGGGACGTCCGCCGGCGGCGCCAGCGTGATCGTGTCGAGCACCAGCCCGGCCAGCGGCGCCAGGCTGTCAAACCCGGGCTGGAGCGGGGCCTCGGCGTCGGCACCGGCGATGGCGATGCCGTCGCGCAGGGCGCGAGCGGTCTCGCCCACGTCGGCCGGTTCGAGGTAGCGGATCGCGTCGGCCAGGTACGGGCGATCGCCCGGGCCGACCAGGTAGCCGGTGCCCGGGACGTACACCTCGGTGAACTCGTCCAGCGTGGCGAGCACCAGGTCGTTGACGAAGGGACCTTCGGTGAGGATGAGGCTGCCGAACAGCACCCGGTTCTCCCACTCGCCCGGCCACGCCAGCTCGATGCCCAGGTTGAGGGCGTCGCCCAGCCGGTCGCCGGCCCGCCAGGCGCCGGTCGGCGTCGCCCGCCAGATCGCGTCCGCCCATGCCGGCGCGTTCGAGCGTGCGTCGGCACGCTCGAGCACCGTCCGAACCTCATCGGCGGTGGCGGCGTCGACGAAGGGCACCAACGCACGTAGACAATCGACGTAGTCGGCGCGCGGGCGCACCCGTTCGGTCTCAGCGAGCAGTGAGACGGCCACGCCGACCATCTCCAGGCCCCGCCTGCGGTCGTCGGGGCCGGGCGAGGCGCTGCCGAACTCGTCATCGTCGTCGGCCCCTGCAGCGGCCATCGCCATGATCGACACGAACTCCGAGGCGAGCTCCTCCGCCTCGGCCGGGTGCGCGTCGCGGCGCTGCCCGATCGCCTCCGCCATGGCGGCGAACACCGAGTGGACGTCGGGCTCGGACTCGGAGTCCCCGGCGCCCGTTCCGCCACGTCCGGACCAGCCGGCGTCCGACCGGCTGGGGGCCGCCCACCCGAGGTCGAGCTCGGCGGGTGTCGACCCTGCGCCGTCGAGACCCCGGGCCTGCTTGGGCGCGGTCACCCGACCGCCCTGGCGCTTCCGGTTGGGCTTGCGCTTGCGAGACATCGTTCCAGTCTGGCAGCGCCGCTCGATGGAGCCGAGGGTGGCACCCACTGCCGGGTTTCCCTTGGGTAGCGTCACGGGGGGAGGGGGCCACCAGATGACCGATCGGGCAGCGGACTGCGTACCAGCGACCTCGGCACCAGCGCCGACGAGCGTGGACTTCCACTTCGACGTGCTGTGCCCGTACGCCTATCAGACCTCGAAGTGGATCCGCACGGTGCGCGATCAGGTGGGCATCGACGTCAACTGGAGGTTCTTCAGCCTGGAGGAGATCAACCGGGTCGCGGGTAAGAAGCACCCGTGGGAACGGGAGTGGAGCTACGGCTGGTCGATCATGCGGATCGGTGCGCTCCTGCGTCGGCGCAGCAACGACGACCTCGACCGCTGGTACGAGCGCACCGGCCGGGCGCTTCACGAGGACGGCCACCGTCCCCATGATCCCGAGGTGGCCAGACACCTGCTCGATGAGCTGGGCCTCGACCCGGGATTGGTCGATACGGCCCTGGCCGACGCCTCGACCCACGACGAGGTGCGCGCCGACCACGACCGGGTGGTCGCCTCCGGTGGGTACGGGGTGCCGACGCTGTTCTTCGACGACCCGGTCTTCGGTGAGCGCTGCCTGTTCGGTCCGGTGTTGATCAACCCGCCGACCGGCGATGCGGCCGTGCGGCTGTGGCGTGCGGTCACTGCGTGGTGCGAGTTTCCCGATGTCTTCGAGCTGCAACAGCCAAAAACGTCCGCCGACGAGGTGCGCATCGTCGAGACGTTCCGGCCCTACCTGGAGGCGCGCGACTGGGTGAGCATCAACCGGGGCACGGTGATCGGGCTCACCGAGGACGGGTTTACCGCCGAGCGCAACGCCGACGGTTCCCCGCGCACGGTCGACTGAGCGGTCCGGGACCCGGCCTCAGCCGCGCCGTTCGGCAGCCGCCTCAGCGAGCGCTGCGGCGAGTGCCGGGCCAAGCGTGGTCGACACGACCTTTCGGCCGAGTGCCTGGTCGTAGATGTGAACGCCGTCGGGTCGAAGGGCACGGTCGTCGCGCCGCTCACCTGCGAACAGCCCACCGCCCTCGGTCAACACGACCCCGTCGGTGTCCTCGGCGATCCGTCTCAGGTCGGCGGTCACCGCTTCTGGCACCCCCGGCGCAATCGCCTGCTGCCACTCCGGTTCGGGCCAGGGTGCAACCAGCACCACCAGCGCGCCGACGTCGACGTAGGTGGCGACCGCCGCCTCGACCCGATCGGTGAACAGGGTTGGATCGGTCGCTGCGAGAAAGGCCATGTCGGCGACGCCGAACGTGAAGACGACGGCCCGAGGTTTCAGCGTGGTGGCGACGACGTTGTCGTCAGCGATGGTCGGGCAGCCGGAGGCTTCCCCCGGGTCATCCCCGATTGCGCCGGCTTCCCCGTCACCGTCGACCGGACCGACGGTCGGCGCATCGCCGCCAAGGACGCATCCCGGGGCCCCCAGGTTGATCAGGCGGTAACCCAGTTTCGGCACTGCATGCGATAACGGCCCGCCGAGGAACCGGGCTGTGGAGTCACCGCGCAGCACCAGAGCGGGCAGGTCCGGATCGGGATCGGCCAGCATCTCGGGTCGTCGGCCCAGGCGGGCGAGCTCTCCATCGCGCTCGAAGCGGGCCGCAACGTCGCTCGGAAGCCCGGCGGCGAAGGGCTCCGCTGTCGGAGCGGTCGGAATGGTGGGCAGCGTCACGATGATCAGCACGGTCACCGCACCCAGGTACGCGGCGGCCAGCCGGCGTCCGACGAAGCTGTGACGGCGGCGTATCGGCGTCTCGACCCAGCGGAACCCAGCCTCGGCCAGCGCGATGATCGCAACGATGCGCACCGCCCAACGGACGGTCGCCGGGGCGTCGATCACGCGCGGACCCGTGGCCAGGATGATCGGCCAGTGGACCAGGTAGAGCGAGTACGACCGACGCCCCACGCCGACGACCACCGGGTGGCTCAACCAGCCGAGCGTGTCGGTGCTGGCGGTCACCCCGGCGATCAACAGTGCAGCGGCAGCGGCGATCACGGGCAGCCAGCCGTCGAAGAGCCAGTGCGTCGTGGCCGGGCCGAGGATCCAGACGGCGACCAGGCCGATCAGGAGCACCGGGGCCGCCCGGCTGAGCCATCGCCGAATCTGCGGTGCAGCCAGCGCGCCCCGATGGGCGAGCGCTCCGGCGATCACGCCAAGGAGCAACTCGAGTGCCCGGGAGTCGGTACCGAAGTAGGCACGCTCGCCACCGGTGGCCAGTCCGATCGCCAGCGAGACCAACGCCGCCGCTGCTGCCACCCCGAGCACGACCGTCACCAGGTCGGCGCCGCGTCGCACCGCCACCCACAACGCCACAGCCAGCAGGATCGGCAGCGCCAGGTAGAACTGCTCCTCCACCGAGAGCGACCAGAAGTGTTGCACTGGGCTGGGAATGTCTGTGGGTCCGTCGTACCCCCTCGCCCCGCCGATGAACCACCAGTTCACGACGTGCAGGGCAGCGGCGATCGTGTCGCCGCCGACGTCATCGCGTCCCCAGAAGAACGGATGGACCGTGTCGACGAGGGTCACTCCGGCCAGGGTGACCAGCGCCATCGGCGCCAGGCGTCGCACCCGTTGGGCTGCAAACGTGCCCCAGCCCCACGTGCCGGCGCGGTGGCGGTCGAGGATCTGTCGGGTGATCAGAAACCCGGAGATCGTGAAGAACAGCGACACGCCGAGGTAGCCGGCTCGGGCACCCAGCTCGGCGTGGTAGGCGATCACCGCCAGGACGGCCAGAGCGCGCAGCCCGTCGAGTGACGGGGAGTACGTCAGGGGTGTCCACGGAGGGTCGACGGCGGCCGCTCGCCCGGCTGGGACATCAACCGTGGCCATTCATCAAGGATGCCATGCGAGCGGCTTCGGCAACCCAGCCGTGCTGTCTAGCCTCCAGGCATGGAGCTGTTGAGAGTCGAGTTGTCCGGGGTGGCCGCTCAGGCCGAGACCGCCACGGGATCCGAGCCCTACGACCTGGGCGTGTTGGGGGTGGCGGTCCACCCCAAGGAGATCGATGGTCTCGAACACACCGTCGTGCAGATGATGTTCGACGACGACCGCAGCGACTTCGACCCGTCGCTGCTCGAGTGCCCCCTCGTCGCCGAGGTGCGAACGCCTGCGGGCGATCTGATCGCAAGGGAGTTGTTCGACCACGACGCGTTCAGGCGGCGGCTTCACGCCGAACGCCAGGCGGACGGAGACGAGCTGAGAGGTGTCCTCGTGCTCAGCGACGGTGAGCTGCCGCCGCCGTACCTTCGGCTGTCGTTCCTCCCCGTGCCGCTCGCGGCCACCGCCCACACCACGCTGAGCGTGGTGAGGTCCGCCCGCAACGACCTGATCGATGGGGTCGAGGCCGGATTCGCCGATGGCTCGCTCACCGATCGCCAACGGCGCGACCTGATCGTGGCGATCGAGCAGCGACACCCGCGGTAGCGCCCGGTCGCGCCTCGAACGTCGCCGCCTGTCGGCCGGTGTCAGTGGTCACTTTGGCGCCCGGGTGCTGGGGAGTCGGCCCTTGAGGTTGCTAGCTTCCGTACACCGTCTGAACTGCAGACCCTCTTGGCATCGCCGAGCCAGACGACGACGATTCTGGGAGCCCCCAACATGTTTCAACGCCTCGCTCACTGGTGTCACGACCGACGCCGCCTCGTGCTCGGCTTGTGGCTGCTCGTGCTCGTGGGAGGCGGCGCCCTCTCGAGCGTGGTTGGCACTCAGTTCCGCACTGAGTTCAACCTGCCCAACGTCGAGAGCCGGACCGGCCTGGACCTGCTCGAGAAGGAGTTCGGCGACGGTGCCGGCGGTCAGGGTGGCACGATCGTGTTCCAGTCCGAGCGCCCGGTCTCCGACCCGGCGGTCGAGCAGCCGATGTCCGAGCTGTTCGACACCGTGGCCGACCTGCCCGATGTCGAGGACGTTGTCAGCCCCTATGGCGAGGCCGGGGCACGCCAGATCGCGCCGCTCGGCGAACAGGCCGGAAAAATCGCCTACGCCGAGGTGAAGCTCGACGATGACATCGACCTGGAGCGGGGCGCTGAGCTCCAGAAGAAGATCGCCGAGGCCGCGCCGACGATCGATGGCGTCAGCATCGAGTTTGGTGGCCAGGTCTTCGCCGAGTTCGAGAGCCCGTCGTCGGAGATTCTGGGGCTGGCATTCGCCATCGTCATCCTGATCCTCGCCTTCGGATCGGTGCTGGCCATGGGTCTGCCCATCGGGGTGGCGCTCTTCGGAATCGGCATCGGCAGCGTCTCGGTGGCTTTGCTGAGCAACGTGTTTACCATCCCCGACTTCGCCACCGTGTTGGGCGTGATGATCGGCCTTGGCGTCGGCATCGACTACGCGCTGTTCATCGTCACCCGCTATCGCGAGCAACTGCATGCGGGCCACACGGTGCGGGAGTCGACGGCGATCGCCATCGATACCGCCGGCCGGGCCGTGGTGTTCGCCGGCACGACGGTGGTCATCTCGCTGATGGGCATGTTGATCATGGGGGTCGGCTTCGTCACCGGGTTGGCGGTGGGTGCTGCGTCGGTCGTCGCCGTCACGATCGTCGCGTCGGTGACGCTGCTCCCGGCATTGCTCGGTTTTGCCGGCGAACGGGTGGAGCTCACCCGCTGGCGCGGCCTGATCGCAGCTGGTTTCGCTGCGCTGGCGCTGGTCGGTGCGGGCCTCAACTTCACACCGCTCCTCCTTGCATTTCCGGTCGCCGCCGTCGTGTTGATCGCCGGGTTCTTCGCCGGTCCGCTCAAGCGCGAGGTGCCTCGACGCCGCCAGAAGCCGTTGCGAGAGACAGTTCCCTACCGGTGGAGCCGCCTCGTCCAGCGTCACCCGTGGGCCTCGGTTCTGGCCGGGTTCCTGCTGCTGATCACGATGGCGCTGCCGGTGTTCGGGTTGCGCCTCGGTTTCTCCGATGAGGGGAACTTCCCCGAGGACACGACCACTCGCAAGGCCTACGACCTGCTGGCCGAAGGCTTCGGGCCCGGCTTCAACGGGCCGTTCCTCATGGTGGCCGAGCTCCCCGACGGGTTCGACGCCGAGGCGCTGGCCCCGATCCAAGCTGCGGTGCAGGACGACGACGGCGTCGTGTTCGTCACCCCGGCGATGCCGAACGACGAGGAGGATCCCGCCGCGGCCACCGCCGTGCAGTGGGCCATCATCCCGACGAGCTCCCCCCAGGCCGAGGAGACCACCGACACGGTCCACCGGCTGCGGTCCGACGTGTTGCCCGCCGCCCAGGAGGCCGCCGGCGTCGACGTGGCGCTGACCGGCTCGGTCCCCGTACAGATCGACTTCTCCGAGTACCTCACCTCCCGCCTGCCCTACTTCTTCGGGGCGGTGCTGACGCTGTCGTTCCTGTTGTTGATGGTCGTATTCCGGTCGTTGCTGGTGCCGTTGAAGGCCGTCGTCATGAACCTGGTGTCGATGGGCGCCGCCTACGGGCTGGTCGTCGCCTTGTTCCAGTGGGGCTGGTTCAGCGGTATCACCGGCATTCAAACCGGCCCGATTGAACCCTTTGTTCCGATGATGTTGTTCGCCATCGTGTTCGGACTCTCCATGGACTACGAGGTGTTTCTGCTGTCGCGAGTGCGCGAGGAGTGGCAGCGCACCGGTGATAGCCGCACCTCGGTTGCCGACGGGCTGGCGTCCACCGCCAAGGTGATCACCGCAGCGGCGGCGATCATGGTGTTCGTCTTCGGCAGCTTCGTGCTCGAGGGCGATCGCATCATCAAGCTGTTCGGCGTCGGGTTGGCCTCATCGATCTTCCTCGACGCCACCGTGGTGAGGATGTTGCTGGTGCCGGCAACGATGGAGCTGCTCGGCGACAAGAACTGGTGGTTGCCCGGCTGGCTGGACCGGCTGCTGCCCAACATCGACGTCGAAGGTCCCTCAGGCGAGGAATTGTCGATGGACGAGCCACCGAGCCCCGAGGCCCCACCCCAGGATCGGACCCCCGAGCTGATCGGCTGACGTCCGGAGCCGAGGTTCGCCGCTATCGTGCCGCTCTAGGCGCGGAAGCGGCGAACCTCGGCGTCTTGCTGTCAGATGGGACGACCCGGCGGCAGGAGGGAGGACCGGTCGAGCGCTGCCTCGATCTCGTCGTCCGCGCCGTCGCGTCCCAGCAGGTCGGTGAGCCCGAGGTGCACCTGGGCCAGGTAGGGCTCGCAGCGGCGCCGGAGGACGTCGGGCACGCTGGCGGTCACCGTCCACAACAGCCCGTCGGGGTGGTCGATCGCCACGACCGTGTCGTACTGGCTGATCGGGCGCGTGACCGGTGCGGTCCACGGCGAGGCCCGGGCGTCGGCGGCCACCGCTTCGAGCACCAGGTCGACGGCGAACCCGGCGCGGTCGGGTGCGACGCCGGCCTCACCGGCCACGACGGCGATCAACGAGTCCCGGTCGAGCGGCCAGGCCCGGCCGGTCACCTGTCCGTCCGGGTCGGGGGCGATCGTGGCCGCCGATCCGTCCCAGCGGATGGAGTGGCCCTGAAACCGTAGGTGCCACCCCGGTATGGTCACGCGTTCGCCGACGGCGTGGTCGGCGATCGCCCCGACGTAGCGGCACAGCCCGCCGGCGACCAGGTTCGAGCCGTAGGCCAGGTACCGAAAGTCCTGGGCCATCGAGCCGCTCATCCTGGAGTGCCGGTGGGCGGGTCGGCGATGATGGCGGCGTAGGCGTCGGCGAGCAGCTCGTCGACCTGGGCTCCGACCGCCTCCACGTCCAGGGGTCCCAGGCGGGCGAGCACCCGATCGGGCGGGTCGGGCGTCGGGCTCAGCCGAGGTTGGAACGCTCCGGTGACCTGCGGCAGCCGACCGGGCGTCAGCGGCCACCACACGGGCAAGCCGTCCCGACCGTTCGGATCGTCGTCGGTCGAGGCGCCGAGGAACGCCAGCAGGTCGTCCCTGCTGCGACCGTGCCACTCCAACAACAGCCACGGGTCGCCGTCGAGCTGGTCGGCGAAGACGTACAGCACCGAGGCGATGTGCTTGCAGGGGTTCTCCCAGTCCGGGCACGAGCAGGTGGCCCGCAGGTCCGCCCAGGTGGTCGGAAACAGGCTGAAGCCCGCCTCGGCGCAGACGTCCTCCAGCTCCGGTGGCACCTCCCCGGCCAGCAGCCCGGCGGCGAAGCGAACCTGGGCGCCGAGCGCCTCGTCCAGCGCCGCCCACTGCGCCGGGGTCGGCTCGGCGCAGCGCACGGTGACGGCATAGGGGGTGCGGCGGGATCCCTGCACCTGGGCGACCAACATGCCGGGGTTGACGTCCACCGACAACACCTGGCCCGTGCGGGCGTAGCGCCGCCCCCGCTGCATGCGGCCCCCCAGCCCGTAGGAGGCGAGCATGGCCACGAACCGCTCCGACCACCAGCTGTCGGCCATGGCGCCGCGCTGCTTGGACGTGGCGATCCCGTCGGCGGGCAGCGGCTTGGAGGCGGGGTAGTACTGCCAGCGATCGTCCCAGCCTCGTCGTGCCACAATCAGGCTCCCGCGGCGCGGTGTTCGGGCGCTTCGGTCAACCGACTCATGACGTGCCCACCGCTTGGTCGCGCAGCGAGATCACGTCGCGCAGCTCGTCCACGCTCAGCTCGGTCACCCAGGCCTCGCCGGTGCCGACCACGGCCTCGGCCAGGGCCCGCTTCTCGTTGATCATCGTGTCGATGCGCTCCTCGATCGTGCCCACGCTCACCAGCTTGTGCACCTGCACGGTCTGTCGCTGCCCGATGCGGTAGGCGCGGTCGGTGGCCTGGTCCTCGACGGCCGGGTTCCACCATCGGTCGAGGTGGATCACGTGGGACGCCGCGGTCAGGTTCAACCCGGTGCCGCCCGCCTTGAGCGACAGCAGGAAGATCGGCGGGCCGTCGTCGTCGCCGAAGGCGGCCACCATCTCGTCGCGTCGGGCCCGTGGCGTGCCGCCGTGGAGCCACAGCGGCTCGACGCCGTAGCGTCGGGCGAAGTGCGTGGCCAACAGGTCGCCCCACGCCGTGTATTGGGTGAAGCACAGGGCCTTGTCGCCGGCGTCGACGATCTCGTCGAGCAGCTCCTCGACCCGGGTGAGCTTGCCCGAGCGGCCCGCCAACGCCGACCCGTCGCCCAGGAAGTGGGCCGGGTGGTTGCACACCTGCTTCAACTTGGCGATCCCGGCCAGCACGAGGCCCCGCCTCGTCATCGCGTCGTCGGTCTCGCTGCGCTCGGCCCGCTTCCTGGTCGAACGCTCGGGTCGGTCCGGCGCCCCGGACACAGGGCCGAGCTCCTCCATCGCCTCGAGCAGGTCGTCGACCACGGCCTGATACAGGGTGGCCTGCTCGCTGGTCAGCAGGCAGTCCTCGCGCTGTTCGATCTTGTCGGGCAGGTCGTCGATGATCGACTTGTCGCTCTTGAGTCGTCGCAGCACGAACGGCCCGGTGACCTGGCGGAGCAGCCGGGTGGCCGCCTCATCGCCGTCTCGTTCGATCGGACCGGAGAAGCGCTTGGTGAACGAGGTGATCGATCCCAGCAGGCCGGGGTTCAACACGTTCATCAACGACCACAGCTCGGCCAGGCGGTTCTCCACCGGCGTGCCTGTGAGCGCGATCCGGCGCTGCGCCGACAGCGCCGCTACCGCCTTGGCGGTGTTGGTGCGCGGGTTCTTGATCTGCTGGGCCTCGTCGAGGGCCAACCGGCCCCAGGTGAGCGTTTGCAGCTGGTCGGCGTCGCGGGCGACCAGCGAGTAGGTGGTGAGCACGACGTCGAAGCCGCTGACCAGGTCGGCGAAGGCTGCGGTCGTGTCACGCGAGCGCTCGTCCCCGTCGCCGTCGGTCGCCGGGTCTCGGTGCCGGCCGGTGCCGTGATGGACGAGCACGGACAGCTCGGGGGCGAACCGGCCGATCTCGCGTTCCCAGTTGCCCAGCACCGACACCGGGCACACCACCAGCGTGGGGCCGGGCGACGGGTCGGCCAGGATCGTGGCGATCAGCTGGGCGGTCTTGCCCAGCCCCATGTCGTCGGCGAGGCACGCCCCCAGGCCCAGCCGGCCGAGGAACGCCAGCCAGGCCACGCCCCGCTGCTGGTAGGGGCGCAGCGCACCATTGAACCCGGGAGGATCGTCGATCGGGGTGATCGTGCCCGCCACGGCATCGTCGAGCAGGTTGCCCAGCCAGCCGGTGGCCACCACGCCGTCCACCTCCAGGCCGTCGGGTGCGCCCAGGTCGTCGAGGCCCAGCCCGGCCCGCAGCAGGTCGGTGGCGCCCGCCTCACCCTCGGTCCCGACCGTCGCGATCAGGTTGGCAATGTCGTCGGGGTCGATGAACACCCACTCGCCCCGCAGCCGAACCATCTCCGCCTTTGCTGCCGCGGCCTCCTCGAGGCGAACCAGGTCGGTGCTGGACAGCTTCCTCCCGCCCAGTGCCGCCTCCCAGGTGAACGACACCAGCGCGTCCATACCGAAGGCGGAACCCTCGACCGCTCCCGGTGGCGAGGCCGGTGACTTCGCCTTGGCCCGCAGCGCCACCCGCGCCCGTCGGCTCCACCACGACGGCAACAGCACCGCCACCCCCACCTCGGCCAGCGGCTCGATCCGCTCGGCGGCGAAGCGCAACATCGTGGTCGTGTCCAACACCAGCTCGGTGGGCTGGGCCTCGTCGAGCAGGCCGGACAGCTCCGGTGCCAGGCGGGCGGTCCGCCCCAGCTGGCCGAGGAGCTCGTGGAGCGCGCCGGCGCCGAACAGCGTGCGGTCGTCCCAGACATCGGCCAGCGGGACGAGCAGGCTGGGTTCGTCGGCGTCCTGGGCCAGCAACTCGAGGCGCCACGCCGCATCGGGGTTTCTCGATCGGGCCGGCGGCTCGTGGACGCGGAGGCACAGGCGGGTGCGGGTGGCACGGTCGGCACCGGCGGCCACCCACTCCCGGACCCGATCGGTCAGAGCGGTCAGCTTCTCCGGGTGCGTCGTCGCGGGGAGCAGCGGGTCGGCCGACTCCAGTGCCTCCATCCATGCGTGGGGCACGGTCCGCCGCCCGCTCCGGCTGGGAACCAGCCGATGGCGGGAGGCAGCGAGGCGGGCTCGAACCTCGGCGTCGACCGCTCGGGCGAGCGCGTTCGCTGCCGTCCGGTGACCTTCGGCGCTGTCGGCCACCACCAAGGCGGCGAGCATCTCCCGGTCGCCGACGCCGGGCAGCGGCCACCAGATCGCTCGTCCCCTGGGCTCGTCGTTTGGTCGGCCCGGGTCGGAACCCTTCGCGACAGCCGCGTCGACCTCCAGCCCGGCGACGAATCGCCCGGCATCGACGAGGGCGCTGGCCACCGCAGCGGTTCGGTCGGCGTCGGGGCTCAGCGAGCCCGGCGCGTCGCTGCGCGGTGTGCTCGCAGGACGAGCGCGGGTCGAGGCGGCGGCTGCTGCGGGCACGGGCGTTAGTTTCGCGCGTTGACGGTCGGCGGGGCGCCCCCGCAAAGGAGCTACTCGTCGGGACGTTGACTGTCACCGACGATCGTTACCGTGCCCAAATGGGGAAGAACAACAGGGCACGGCGGGCGGCCAAGGCCAGGTCGAAGGCACGGGTGAAGTCGAAGTCGCGCCAGCAGGCGCAACGACGCGACCGGGGAGGCGCTAACGGCCGCCCCGATGGGGGAGCGCCGGGAGGCGCGGGCAACCCCTTCGACGAGGCGTATCGGGTCGACCCCGAGGGGTGGACCCACGGTCTGCTGATCGAGGCGGCCTCTTTTCAGCTCCGGTCCAAGCGGAGCGATCGATACGAACCCGATCTCCACGCCGTCACGCTCGCCCTCCTCGATCGGGTGCCGCTCGATGTGCTGACCGCGGCCGGTGAGCGGGTGTTGCTCTCCTGCCTCGGGTCGGTGTGGGGCGGCGGCTGGCAGCCGGTCGAGGTGCTCCGGCAGGCGCGTCTCAACGGCAGCCGGGCGGTGACGGCCAGGCTGATCAGCGAGGCGATCGCCAACGACGACGTTCGGCGGCGGGCGTACACCCTCGACCCGCGGTGGATCGCTCAGGTGGATGCCATGGCCTTGCCTCCTGCCGACGGCAAACCCGGATGGGTTCGGCGTTGGATCCGCGCCGAACAGCTCGATCTGGTGGCCGCACGCGACGCGTTGATCGATGCCGTGGCGGTGTTGTATCTGCCCAAGTTGGAGTTCCTCATCCCACCGCCGGGTTCGAAAGGGGCCGCGCAGGCCAACACGATGAGGCGAGATCCCCGAGCATCCGAGCGGAATCCGTTGCTGGACCGCATTCGCGCACTCCTGGCCAAAGCGGAGTCGACCGACTTTGAGGAGGAGGCGATGGCGTTCACCGCCAAGGCACAGGAGCTGATCACCCGCCACGCCATCGACGCCGCGTTGCTCGCCGGTGCCGACGGGCCATCCGTCGAGGACCCCAGCATCATTCGAGTCCCCCTCGACCCCCCGTACTGGGATGCTAAGGGCCTCATGCTGCAGATCGTCGGCGACCACACACGTTGTCGTGCGGTGATGATCGGCGGCTTGCACCTGTCGCGGGTGGTCGGGTATCCGGCCGACCTCGCGGCGGTTGAGATGCTGTTCACCTCGTTGCTCATCCAGGCTCAGACGGCCCTCGCCCAAGCGGGCAGGTCGGCGCCTCCGGGCACCCGCACCCGCAGCACCTCATACCGGTCCTCGTTCCTGGTGGCCTACGCCCATCGCATCGGCGATCGGCTGGCCGAGATCAACGCGGCCGTCGCTACCGAGGTCACCGAGCAGGAGGGCGACAGCTTCCTGCCGGTGCTGCGGGCCCAGGAGGATCGCATCGACGACTTCGTCGCTGACCGCTTCGGCGAATCGGTCAGCAGCGCCGTGCGGGGTGGGTACGACCCCGCTGCTGCGGCCCACGGGCGCCAAGCAGCGGATGCGGCTCAGCTGAGCTTCGGCGACGTGGAGGGCGATCAAGGGGCTGAACCGGATGGTGCCCCGGCGCCGCAAGCCATCCAGACGAGGTAACCCGCCGCTCAGGCGCCAGGCTCGATCGGTTGTTGCAGTTCGACGGTCCACAGGTTGCCGGGACCGCGCTCGATGTCGAGTTCTCGGTGATAACCGACCGGCCGGTACCCGGGGTCGTCGACCCACCTCAACAGCGCTTGGCCGGTGGTCTCCACATCGTCGAAGGTGCCCCGGTGAACGGCGACAGCGGCGTGGTCGATGGCCGGAAGTTCAATCATCTCGAATCCGAAGTGTCGGCGGAGCCCGCCGGTGGCTCATCGATGGTCAAGGTGGCGTGGACCATCACTGACCCGTCCTCGGTGTCTGAGTACCAGGCGGTGGACGGACCGGTGATTGCGACACCAGCCTGTTCGAGTTTGGCGGTGAGATCGGAGAAGAGCGGTTGGATCACCGGGCCGATGTGCTCGGGCGCCCACGATTCGGCCACGGCCGAGACCTGAGCGACCAGCCGCGCCGGGAGTGCTTTCAACTCCACTTCGACCGACGCGTCTGCGTTTGCGTCAGCGGTTGAGGTGTTCATGGAGGTCTCCTTAGATGGTTGGGCGAGGTGAAGGTCGATCTGTTCTAAGCCGCGCTGCAGCTCGGCGAGTTGGTCCCCGATGTCGACTCGTCGACCCTCCAAGTTTGCGCGAATGTGCTCCTCGCTTGCGCCGGGTGCGAGCAGCTCGGCCACCTGGGTCAAGGTGAGGCCCAGGTTCTTTAAGGTGACGATCCGTCGCAACGCCGGAACCTGGCCGGCGTCGTACAGCCGGTAGCCGGTGACTTCGTCGACCTCTTCTGGGACGAGCAGGCCGAAGTCGTGGTAGTGGCGAAGCATGCGCACCGATACCCATCCACGGCCAGCAGAGTCTCCAATGCGCAGCAAGGTCATGGGCCCATCCAAACACTTCACATCGTGTGAGATTCAAGGCCTGGAGGGAAGCGGGTCTCGTGGCTCTGATTGGTGCCGTCGTCCTCCGGTAGACCGTGCCACCGGTGATGCACAGTTGCACGGTCGACATAGCGGGGCTGGGAACGACCTACCCTGGCGTTGTCATCGACTAGAGTAAAGAACACCTGTTCGACGATCAGGGGGATGCTGTGGCGGACAAGTCTTCGATTGAGTGGACCGAGTCGACGTGGAACCCAACGACCGGGTGTGATCAGACCTCACCTGGGTGCGACAACTGCTACGCGCTCACCCTCGCCAAGCGGCTCAAGGCGATGGGGACCGCGAAGTATCAGCGCGATGGAGATCCCAGGACAAGCGGTCCGGGCTTCGGAATCACTACACATCCGGAGTCACTGTCGGTGCCGTACGGTTGGCGTCAGCCGCGCTTGGTGTTCGTCAACTCGATGAGCGATCTCTTTCACCCGCGAGTGCCGGTCACGTTCATCCAAGAGGTCTTCGATGTCATGCGAGAAACTCCCCGGCACACCTATCAGGTGCTGACAAAACGCTCGAAGCGCATGCTGGATCTCTCACCGGCGATCGACTGGCCTTCCAACGTTTGGATGGGGGTGAGTGTTGAATCAGCGCGCTATCGGTTTCGAATCGACCAACTTCGTCAAACAGGGGCGGCGGTCCGGTTCATTTCCGCCGAACCTCTCCTTGGCTCGCTCGGACGGGTAGACCTCGCCGAAATTGACTGGGTGATTGCTGGAGGTGAGTCGGGGCCCGGGGCAAGAGTGATGGACATCGCATGGGGGCGAGACCTACGAGACCAGTGCCTGGAGGCAGGCGTGAAGTTCTTCTTTAAGCAGTGGGGCGGCCGAACCCCGAAAGCAGGTGGACGGGAGCTGGACGGGCGAACGTGGGATGACCGGCCAGCAGTTGCGGCGGCTGGGTAGCGAGCTGTGTCTGCCAACTCGAAGTTCTTTGGAAACCGCGATGCCAAGGCAGTGCTCAAACACGGCCTGCTCGCTCGGTATGCAAAGTACTTTGCCGGGAGAGCTGGGCTGGCAGCTCACGGACGAGTTGCCTTTATAGATGGATACGCTGGTACCGGCCGCTACGAAGACGGGAACCCGGGGTCGCCCTTACTGCTCGCGACTGAAGCGGAGAGTGCCAAGTCGTTCGGAAGGGACGTCAAGCTCGCCTTTGTAGAGCAGGACGATAAGTACCGAGCCCGGCTCGAGCGGACACTCGGGGATGAGCATGTTGTCGCCGACCAGCTGCTGGGAGGGGATTTTGATTCGGCTCTCGATGCGTTACTTGCCCGGTACGACCGCCATGCCGTTCTGTTGTTTGTTGACCCCTTTGGGCTGGCGCTCAGCCGAGAAACGTTGATCAGGGTCTTGAAGAGGAACTCGGCCCGGCAGCCGATCGATGTGCTCTTCCATTTCAGTCTCTTGACCGTTGCTCGGCAGGGTGCACTTGCGGTCACGAGGGGGCCGAACTCGATCCACTCCGCCGCCCAACTTGACCATGCGTTGGGCCCCGATATCTGGCGCAGACCTTTTGAGGCCAACCAAGGTCGAGAGGGTGAGGCGACGGAAGCTGCGATAGAGGTTGCGAGGGCCTTTGCAGAAGACCTCCATTCGATCACGTCAACCCGATCGACCTCCGTACCAGTCCGTCGACGACCCGGAATGCTACCCACGTACCTGCTGACGTTGCTGAGCGGTGATAGAAGAGCCCACTGGGACTTCGTCGACATGGCGGGGAGATCGTACGTCGATTGGCTGCATCATTGTGATCAAGAGGACTTTGAGGCCAACCTTCGGAACGATGAAGGCCAAGGGATCCAGCAGCTCTTCCCCGAGCCAGAACCTGACGTCGGAACAATTGACCGGTTGCTTGCAGCGCAAGCTCAGAAGCACTTCTCAGAGACGCTTCCTCGCCTCCTGAAGCAGCGGGGCACGGTCCGACCCATTGACCACCTTGAGGAGGTGTACGGCTCGATGCTCGGCCAGGCGAGGAACCGGCACGTGCAGGACGGTTTCAAGTCTCTTTTCGCTGCAGGTGAAATAGACGGTGAGTGCAAGGGGAGACGGTGGATGGAACAGCCATTGACTTGGCTGGGCGGCCAATAGTTCAGAACAACTTGGTAGCTGCTACATCGTCCAACTCCAACGGAGGAGCTCATCGATGATCGGTTGCGCGGTCAGAGCGCCTGCAACCATGTTGACGACCGAGGCAACCGGAATGCGAAGTCCCCGGATACAAGAAACGCCTCCCATCACCTTGGGGTTCACTGTGATCCTCTCCACACATCAAACGTAGCGCCTAGGACTTGGCGATTCGATGGGAACGAGCTGGGGGTATCCCTTCATGGGCTAGCGGCGGCATCCTCCCACGGTACTCTCAGACTGATGGTTCTTCAGGACAGCGCCAGGTCGGAGGGTGAGGCGCAGAGGCTTGCTGACAGCGGCTCGCGCAAGCTGAGTCTGGCGGCGGTATTGGTGGCTGCTGCCTTGTTGCTCGGTCTCGCGTGCGGCGGGAGCGACTTCGAGAAGTCCATTGGTATCTCCGATCAAGGCGAACTCGATCTAAGCGCGTTCGGATCGGGCTTCGGTGACATCGTCAACCGACGGGGCGACGTGGCATCTATCTACAGCGTCGGCACCGGCGACTATGCCCGTGGGCCAGCCCGGGCGGGTGCTGCGTTGTACCGATCGACCGGTGCACGGCAGCGGGTCATGTTGCCCGCCGGCATGGCCGTCAACACCTGGGGCGCGGTTGGTAACGAGATCCTGATGTTGACTCACCCCTGCTCGGATCCGGACAACTCCGAAGGGGATTGCAAGGAGGAGGATCGAAGTCCAATCGGAGCGCTGCTCATCGACGAAGAAGGGGAGACGATGGAAATCGCTTTGCCTCCCAAGGCCAACCAGGTCGGCCGGTTCCTGGCCAACACCGGTGAGGTTGCCATTTTTCAAGGAGCCGACGGCCTGGTCAGCTACGACCTCGCTTCCGACACGTGGTCAACCATCGATGGGCAGGGCCATCGGAACAGCACGACCTCCTTTGCCTGCCCCAACCTTGGCCTAGCGCTGACGCGCAACTTCGCTGTCGAGGAGTCGGGCCTGGCAACCAGCGATGCTTCCGCCGTTGTGCTGAAGTCGGTCGCTGTCGACGGTGAGCGCATCGCTGGCGACGTCCCGATGCTCAGGGAGCGCGACGCCGACCCGGTGGCCTGCGTGGACGATGGAATCGTGTTTCAAACCAAGAATGGCTTCGAGACCGTGTCCGGTGCGGGAAAGGTCACCCGAAGCGTGCCGTATCCACCAGAGGCGGAGGAGGGGCCCGGCGCGACCTGTCGACCGCTCGCCGGCCCGGTTTCGGCGGTCAACTGCACAACATTTGGAGCCGAAGGCACCTCTGATGGGACGTTGGTGATTGACGTGGGCCTGCAATCGCAGCAGGCGATTCCCACGCCCTCGCTGAACGGGGGCTCGACCCCTCACGCATTGGTTCCAACCGGGGAAGACGCCGACAAGCTCAACCTGATGCTGAACGATGGTGAAGCGGTCGCAGTGAGCCGATAGTCGACCACGTGGTCAGCGTGCTGGTGGGCGGGAAGTCCCGCAACCTCCTGGGGTACGGTCGTAGCGATGGATCTTTTGGACAGCGTCCCGTCGGCGGGGGAGGCGCAGCCCACGCCTGAACCGCTGGCAGATGCTGTTGACCGGCAGGCAGAGACCGGGCCGTCGGCCGATCGGCGGCCCGGTGCGCTGCCCCTGCGCCTGCTCGACGGCGAGGAACGCAACAAGCTGCGCGTGCTGAAGGCGGCGACCGAGGCCAACGCGCCGATCTACCTGGCGATCCTGGCCGTGTTCGTCGCCGCCCGGGAGCGCTACGAGGTGGAGGTCCGCACCGAGCGGATCGCCGCCGAGCTCACCGCGTCGGGTATCGCCACCGAGGGGCTGGAACCGGCGCTGGAGCAGCTGCGCGACTGGGGCAACCTCACCTGGACCCAGGACACGGTCCGGGTCTCGCGACTCGAGGACTTCCGGCGCCGGCGGGCGCTCTGGCAGCTGACCGCCGCCGGGCAGGCCTCCCACGATGCGGTAATCGCCGTGCTCGGGGCGACCGATCAGGGCGGATCGTTGCAGCGCACGCTGTTTCGCGACATCCGCGACAACCTGGCGTTGCTGGCCGACGCCGTCGACCGGGCCGATGCCGAGCAGGTGTACCTGCGCCTGCGGGACCTGGACGGGTCCCTGCGCGAGCTGGCCGCCAATGCCCGCGACTTCCACGCCGCCGTCGCCCAACTGCGGCGCGAGCACGACGTGGACCCGGCGCGATTTTTGGTCTACAAGGACCTGCTCATCGACTACCTGGAGCAGTTTCTCGACCACCTGATGACCCAGCGAGGCCTGGTGGCCCGAGGCGTCGAGGCGGTCAACGCCCTCGGGATCGACCGGCTGGGCGAGCTGGCGGCGGCGGGGGACGACTCGGCGGGCCTGTTCGACACCGGCGATCGGGCCGAGCGCTGGCGCAACCGCTGGACGGGCCTGGTCGACTGGTTCGTGTCGGTCGGCGACCGGCCCTCCGGTGCCGACGATCTCACCGCCGCCACCACGACCGCCATCCGCGAGCTGCTCGCGCTGTTGCGCCGAGTCACCGAGAGCGCCCGGCGGCCGATCACCAGGGCCTCCGAGCTGCTGGTGCTGGCGCGCTGGTTCCGTCGCATCGACGATGCGGCCGCAGCCGAGCTGTTCGACGCCGCCTTCGGGCTCGGGCGCCCGCTCCACCTGGGCGATGGCGAGGCCGACGACGAGACGGTCGCCGCGTCGACGTCGTGGTGGGATGCCCCGCCGGTGAAGGTGCCGGTGACCCTGCGCGAGCACGGGCGACGCCCCTCGCCCGGTCGCCCGGCCCAGGCCGCCGATTACTCGGCGACCAAGGCCCGGCTGATGGCCGAGCACCGGGCTGCTCAAACGGCGCGGGCTGAGGCGGCGGCGCGGCTGTGCGCCCGACCGGTGGAGGGCCGGGTGCTGTCCGACGCCGAGGCGACCATCCTGTTCGAGCTGCTCGACCGGGCGGCCCATCTGCGCTCGGTCGGCGATGAGCCCGGCAGCGACGAGCCGGTGCGCGTCGAGGGCGCCCAGGCGACGTTCCGGCCCGACCCCGACGGCATGGTGGTGCGCACCCGGCGCGGGTCGCTGACCATCGGGGAACATCGGCTCCACATCGAGCCGGTGGGTGTCGCACCGTGAGCGCCTCGACCGGGCTCGTCGCCCCCTTTGAGGCGTCGACGGCCGGCCCTCGGGCGGCGGTGCAGATCGACGCCGGCGAGCTCGACGACTTCCAACGCACCGCCCGGTTGCTGCTCGGCCATCCGTTGGTGACGCCGACGTGGCCAAACCCCAAGGCCCTCACCGCGGTGCGCCGCTGGGAGGTGCCGCTGCGCAACGAGTTCGCCCGGGTGCTCGGTTTTCGCCTCGACGTCGGGCGAAGCTCGGCCCGGCTCTACCGCCGGGCGGCCACCACCTCGGTGCATCGAGGCGCCTACACCCGCACCCTCCGTCCGTTGGGGCACGTGGCGTGCTCGTACCTGTGCCTGGTGTTGGCGGCTTTGGAGGAGCTGGGCGATCAGACGACGGCGTCGCGCCTGGCCGACGCCGTGCTGCGGTTGCGCTCGGGCGACGACGCGTTGCCGGTGGACCTCACCGTGTACGCCCAGCGCCGGGCGTTCGTCGACGCGGTGACGTGGTTGGAGGACCGCGGCGTGCTCGGCCTGCGGGACGGCGGCGCCGATCAGTGGCTGGAGAACGACGCCGAGGGCGATGCCCTCTACGACGTGGATCGCGACTGCGTTTCCCGGCTGTTGGTCAGCTCGCCGAGCGTGCTGCGCGGCGTGGGGAAAGCGGCCGACTTCCTCGTGGAGCCCACCACCCCGGGCACCGAGGACCGCCCAAAGACGCTCCACCACCGCGTGGCTCGCCGCTTGGTGGAAGGCCCGATCGTCTCCTACGCCGATCTCGGCCCGGACGAGTTGGCCTACGTGAGGGAACGACGCACTCGGCTGGTCCGCGACCTCGAACAGCTCACCGGCTGCCACGTCGAGGTGCGCTCCGAGGGGATGAGCCTGATCGATGCCTCGGTCGAGCCGATCACCGAGTCCAAGCACCGCTTTCCCGGCGGAGGAACGGTGACCCAGGCAGCGCTGTTGTGGGGAGCGGCGTTGGTCGAGCTGGCAGCGACCGGCGACAAGGTGGTGCCGGAAACCGCCACCGCCGCTGGTGGTGATGCGGTTGTCGACGGCGCTGGTTCAGCCGCTTCCGAGCTGGATTCGACGAACGGCAGGGATCTCGCCAGGGCGGAGCGAGGCCCCTCTACACCGGCTGCTGCTCGGTCAGTCGATGCCGGCGCCGCCGATGAGGCTTGGGAGGACATCGTCGACCGGTATCGACCCAAGTTCTCCTCCGACTACCGGGAGTCGCCGGACAAGCTGCGTCGAGAGGTGGAGGAGCTGCTCGAGCGGTTCGGCCTGGTGTTCGTGGAAGGTCACCGGTTGACCGTGCACGCGGCCCTGGCCCGATACCGTCCCGATGCCGGTTCCGAGACCAACTTTGCCGATCCGCCGTCCGTACCGGCAGCGCAGCTGTTTGGAGACGATCACCCGTGAGCGAGACCAACCTCGACGATTCATCGGCGATCGATGAGGGGGTCGATCGCTGGCGGCCCCATCGCGCGGGCATCCGCAACGTGTGGGAGTACGACGACCAGGTGTTCAGCTTCGCCGACGGGCGCCTGATCCTTCGGGGCCCGAACGGGTCGGGTAAGTCCAATGCGCTGGCACTGCTCTTCCCGTTCCTCATGGAGGGGGTGATGAGCGCCGATGCGATGGACCCGTTTGCCGGCGGCCGGTCGATGCGAAGCCTGTTGCTGGGGGTGCTGCGCGACGACGACGCCGGCTCGCGGCGTTTTCGCCACGACCAGCGGCTGGGATATGTGTGGATGGAGTTCGAGCGGAACCGGTCGGGCAACGGGGCGGCGCCGGAGCACCTCACGATCGGCTGCGGCGCCCGGGCGACCGCGGCGTCCACCAACACCGCCTCGTGGTTCTTCGTGACCGATCGGCGGGTGGGCCTCGACTTCGACCTGGCGCCAGACGGGTCACCCCTCACCCGAGGCCGCCTGCGCGACGAGCTGGGCAACGCCGCCGTGTTCGACACCGCCGAGACCTACCGGGCGGCGGTCGACCGCGCGCTGCTCGGCATGGGCGCCGACCGGCACCAGAAACTCACAACCCTGATCCGGGTGCTTCGCCGCCCCCAGCTGGCGGGCAAGCTCGACCTGCGGCTGTTGTCGGAGGTGCTCTCCGGCGGGCTGCCGGCGCTCGACGACCACGTGCTCGACGACGTGGCCCAAAGCCTGGACGACCTGGAGGCGACCCAGCGAGACCTGGCCGACCTGAAGGCCACCCGTGCGATCGTCGACGCCTTCGTGCCCGTGTACGTCGACTATCTCACCGGGGAGGCGTTGGGGCGGTCGACCGCCGTGATCGACGCCGCCCGGGTGCTCCGTCGGGCCAACCGCACCGTCGTCGAGACCGAGGCCGAGGCGAGGCGGATCGAGGGTGCGGTCGCCAACAACGAGACCGAACGCCGCAGCCTGGGGCTGGAACGGTCGGCCGCCGATGGTCGCCGCACCGCCGTCCTGGAGTCCCCCGCCTACCGGGACGCCAGCAGCCTGGCCGAGGTGGAGTCGTCGGTCGGTCGGGCCGCCAAGTTCGAGGCGAAGGCGTCGGAGCAGCGCGACGGCGCCGCCCGACGTGCCGAGGCGGCCGAGGCGGCTGCGGTGGCCGCCGCCGATCGCGCCGCCGAGACGCTGGCGGGCGCCGAGGCGGCCCTTACCGAGGTCGAGGACCTGGCCGACGCCGCCGATGTGGCCTGGACGCTCACGCGGGCTGAGGCACGCCGGCCCGACCGGCTGGAGTCGGGCGCACGGGTGGCCGAACGAGCCCGCCGCGACGATCTCAAGGCGGTGCGCTCCGCGCTGGCCCAACGCGACGAGGCCGCCCGCGATCATGCTCGGGCCGAGGAGGCCGCCTCCCAGACGTTGCGCTCCGCCGACGAGGCCGACGCCGTCGTCGCCGAGGCGGCGGGCGCCACCCGGCTGCGTCGAGACGAGCTGGGTGCCGCCGTCGAAGAGTGGGTCGCGAGGACACCGTGGACGACCGAAGCCGAGGGCCCCCAGCGCGACGCCGGATCGGGTGAGGCGCCATCATCCGTCGCTGGGCTGATCAGCGTTGCTGCGGTGGCCACCCGCCTGGGCGAGGCCGCCGACGGGCTGGGCGAGTCCGGCGCTCCAAGCCTGTCGGCCGCGTTCACGGAGGTCACCGACCCGGCCCGGGTTCAAATGATCGAACACCGCAGCGCCAGCCGAGGCCGCATCGACACCCTGGAGGCCGAGGTCGCCTCGCTGGCAACCCAACGCGACCAGGTGGCCTCCGAGGCCGATCCGGGCCCGGCCCCACCAACCTGGCGCACCGAGCGCGAGCCGGGTCGCCCCGGCGCACCGCTGTGGCGCTGCTGCGACTGGGCGCCGGACGTCGCCGATCACGATCGGGCCCAGCTGGAGGCGGCGCTCGACGCGGGCGGCCTGCTCGACGCCTGGATCTCGCCGGACGGCGCCGGCCCCTGGCTCTCGGCCGCCGGTGGGCCGGACCCCGGCGACCCTGCAGACGCCTGGCTGACGCTGTCGTCCGAACCTGGGGTTGAGGCCGGCTCTGGCAATGAAGCGGCCGATCGCTCCGGCCTGGCGGCGGTGCTGGTGCCGTCGGTGCCCGAGGGGTCGGGGCTCACCGAGGGCACCGTCGCCGACGTGCTGCGCTCGATCGGCCTCACCGCACACGGAGAGGTGCGACACGGCGCCGCGGTCACACCCGGCGGGCGCTTCGCCCTCGGGCCGCTGCGGGGCCGGGCCGCCAAGCCCGAGCCCGAGTACGTGGGGGCCACCGCCCGGGCCGAGCGACGCCGCCGCCGGCTCGCCGAGCTCGACGCCCTCATCGCTGCGGCCACCGACGCGGTCGAGGCCGAGACCGCCGCGCTCCGCAGCTGGGACGCGGCGCTGGCCGCGCTGACAGGTGCACCGGCGACGCTGCCGTCCGAGGAGGCACTGCTGCGAGCGGTCGACGCCGAGCGCAGCGCCCACTCCCACGCTGAAGCCCGGCGCGAGGTGGCGGTCCGGGCATCGGAGGCCGAGTCGATCGCGGCCGAAGCGGCGGGTGCCGCCGAGGCCAAGCTTCGGACCACCGCCCAGCAGCATCGCCTGGCCCCCGACGCCGCGTCGCTCGATCGGGTGGCCGACCTGGTCGATCGCTATGCGGGGGCGGTGCGCAGCGCCATCGCCACCCGTCGCTCCGCCGAGACGGAGGCCGGCCGGGCCGATCGCGAACGCGAACGTGCGGCCGAAGCAGCCGAGGTGTTGGGCGCCGCCGAGCGGGACCTGGCCTCCGCCGCCGAGGAGCACTCGACGCTGGCGTCCCGCGCCGCCACCCTGCGCGAGCGGCTCGGCGAGGACGCCGAGGCGCCGCTGGAGGCACTGAAGCGAGCCGAGGCCGAGCTGGCGGCGATCGAGCTGCGAACCGAGCAACTCAGGGAGGCCCTGGGTGTGCTGCAGACCTCGCTGGGCCGGGCCCGAGAGGCCGCCGACCAGGCCCGAAGCGCAGTTGCCCGGCACGAAGCGACGCTGGCGGCGCGCTCGGAACGCCTGCCGGTGCTCCGGCGTCGCGACCTGCTCGCGTTGCTGCTGCCGGACCGCTTCCCGACCGAGGCACCCGACCAGGAGGGAGCCGCTGCGGCGAAGGGTGACGGCGCCGCCGCGCCGTCCGCCGACGCGGTCGAGACCCCCGAGCCCGAGCCCGAAGTCGATCCGCTGCCGGTCGACGCGGTCGAGTTCGCCCGGTGGCTCACCGGTCGCCTCGAGGGCACGGCGCCGACCCCCGACCAGCGCGAACAAAAAGTCGCTGCGCTCGATCGTGCCCAGAAGAAGGTGATCGACGAGCTGCACCACGGCTACGACGCCGCGTTCCCCCACGACGACGACCTGGTGACCGTCGAGATCAACTCCGACGGCGGCACGGTGTCGCTGGCCGACCTGAGCGCCGAGCTGGCCCGTCAGGACGCGGCTCTCCAGAGCTACCTCACCGAGGGCGACCGCGAGGTGTTCGAACGGTTCCTGCTCAACCAGGTGTCCCATCAGCTGCGTCGGTTGCTGACCGACGCCGACGAGTTTGTCGCCGGGGTCAACCAGGCGTTGGCCGACGTGCGCACCACCAGCCGACTCGGCGTCGACCTGGGCTGGGAGCTCAACACCGACGACGCCGGCATCAAGGAGGCGGTCAAGCTGCTGCGCCACGACACCGAGCAGATGGGGGAGGAGGAGCGCCAGGCGCTGCGGGCGTTCTTCGAGCGGGTCATCCGCACCCAGCGGGCCGAGGATCCCGCCGCAGGGTACCGGGCGGCGCTCGAGAAGGCGCTCGACTACCGGTCGTGGCACGAGTTCCACCCCTACCTGCGCACAGCGGACAACAAGCGGGTGCGGCTCACCCGCAACCAGTACCGCCAGCTGTCCGGCGGCGAGCAGGCGATGGCGCTCCACCAGCCGCTCTTTGCCGCGGCGGCCGCCCACTACGACCGGGCCGACCCCACCGCTCCCCGCATGATCGCCCTCGACGAGGCGTTCGCCGGCATCGACGAGGAGATGCGGGGCAAGCTGATGGGGCTGACGGTGGCCTTCGACCTGGACGTCATCCTCACCGGCCACGAGCTGTGGGGCGCCTACGGGGAGGTGCCGTCGGTGGCGGTGCTCGACCTGTTGCGCCGTCCACCCGCCGAGGGGGTCAGCGTCGTATCGCTGCGCTGGGACGGCCACGACCTGATCGAGGACGACGACCTGGCCGGCACCGCCGCCGGGTCGGTGCCCCAGTCGGCCCCCAGCGAGGGCCTCTTCGCCTCCGACCCCGACCGGCCGTGAGCGACCAACGACGCGAGCGGGCGCGGACCGCACTCCGGGGAGCCGAGTATCGGCCCCTGTGGGCGACGGCGCGTCGACGTCTGGAACGAAACGGCCTGACGCTGGTGGGCACACCGCTGCGCCTGGACGGGCTGGACCACGACGAGCGAGTCGCCATCGCCGGGCTGCTCGGCGTCTCCGCCGCCGGCGACCAGCCGCTCAAGGTCCGGTTGGACGTGCTCGACCCGACGCTGCGTCGAGGGGCGGCCGCCATCGGGCTGATCGAGTGGCTGGAGCTGCTCGACGGCCCCCTCCAGAATCGTCCGGCCGAACGATCGCAGTCGCGGGCGGCAGCCGAGGATGCCTGGGAAGCCACCGAGGCCCATCCCGTGCTCGCCGACCGGCCGGAGCTGGTCGGGTGGCTGGCCCACGTTCGGCGGAGGGGCGTGGCCACCCGGCTGGCCGGATCGGCCCCGGCCGGCGCCCGGCTGGTGGCCCAGGCGCTCGACGTGGTGTCGAAGCTTCCCGTGCACAACCACATGCTGGCGGCGTTGGCCGCCGAGCACACCGGGGACGCCCACGCGCTCGACCGGGATCAGCCGCTGGCCACCATCCTCAACGGCGCCCTCGAGGCGCTCAGCCCCGACGATCTCGCGGAGGTCGACGACCGCGGCGGCCTTGCGGACGCCTACTTCTGGCGCCGCCGCTGGGCCCGTTTCGGGGTGATCTGCGACGAGCTGTCGGTGAGCGTGCTGGCGCTCAACCTGCCGACGGACGGAAGCGAACTGATCGCCGGGATGCTCGCCGAGCATCGGCTGTTCGGTGAGCCCGTTCGCCTCACGCTGCGCCAGCTGGGCGACACCGTGCTCGAGGCACCGTCGGGCACGTTGGTGCGGGTCTGTGAGAACCCGGCGGTGATGGCCCATGCTGCGACCACGCTCGAAAGGGACGCAGCCCCGCTGGTGTGCGTCGAGGGCGTCCCCAACACGGCGGCCTGGGCCCTGCTCGATCTGCTGGCGGCCGACGGCTGCCGCTTCGCCTACCACGGCGACTTCGACTGGGGCGGCCTGCGGATCGCCCGGTCGGTCATCGACCGCTACGGAGCCGAACCCTGGCGCTTCCAGCGGGACGACTACCTGGCAGCCGCCTCGCTGGGGCGGCTGAGCTTGGGCCCGCCTCCAACCGGGGCGGTTGCTTCGTGGGCCCCCGGCCTGGTGGATGCCATGACCGAAGCGGACGTGGCCATCCACGAGGAGCAGGTCCTCGATGACCTGCTCGCCGACCTGGCCGGAAGCTGATCGTGGCTGAGACATCCCGGTGATGAACGTGGCCCACCGGCCCGTCAAGCGTTGGCGTAATTGTCACGAGCCATCCATAGGGTCAGGCATGTGTCAGGTCCGTGGTCGCCTCACCCCTACGAGTCCGCGACTGACGGTGTTCCGTTCGAACGGTTCGTCACTCGTCTGACCGACTTCAAGGTCCTGGCTGTCGACGAGGCGATTGGCAGAGTGCTCGCCGTTCGCGGTCTCGGTTTGGTGCGTACGAATGGCTCAAGCCCCTCGCCAAGGGCCTTCACGAGTTCCGCATTCGCCATGAGGCAGAGGAGATCGCTCGCATGTTCGGAGGTGAAGCTCCTGCCTCTGCTGGGCCTCAGGAGCGCGTGCTCCTTCGAGTGTTCGTGCACTTCCACGGTGACAAGAAGATCCTGCTGCTGGGTGGGTACGACAAGGGCCAGCACCCTCAACCGAGGCGGCAAGAACGAGAGATCGCTCGCAATCGGAAGTACTTGAGGGAGTTCAGATCCAACGCGAGGCAGTGAAGGCGTAGCGCCCGCCCCCGGTCGGTATGTAGATTTGCACATGACGAGTGAATGGAGATGGCGGATGGGCCGCAGCTACGACGACATCATGGCCGACAGGATGGCGCGGATGGGTCCTGAAGCGGATGCCCAGCGTGAGGTTCTGGAGCGGAACTACGACATCGCCACTCAGGTGATGGACCTGCGGCTTCAGCATGGATTAACCCAAGCTGAGCTCGCTGAGCTGTGCGGGATGGGACAGCCTGACATCAGCCGTATCGAGCGAGGCTCCACGAGCCCAACCACGGTCTCCCTCCAGAAGGTTGCAGCCGCCCTCGATGCTGAGGTTCGGCTGGTTCCCAAGGCATCATGAACGTCGGTTCAGGCGCATCGGGCCGCTCCGGCAGCTGTGAGTGCAGCCGATGCGTTGATCACGTCCGATGTCCCTGCTCGGCCGCACAGCCTCGCTGCACAAATCACCCGCCGGGTGTCGGTGCCTCAGGCTCGGCGAGGGGATCGGGCGGGTACTCATAGCTGGCGATGGTCGATCCGTCGTCGCCGAGGGCCTTCACCGAGTAGTTCCCGAACTCAAGCCCTTCGGTCGGCCGGTCGACGTCCACGATGAACACCGAGGCGATGCCCTCAGCCCCGACGGGGATCACCTCGGTGGTGACCGCCACCCCGTCGACCGTTGCCTCGATGGTCGACGTACCGGGGGGTGCGATTCCGCCGACGACCTGTTGGGTTTCTCGGCTTGGAGCTTGCCGGCTGGTGATGCCGGCAGCGAGCGGGCCGTCGGTGTCCTCGAGGAACTCGATCCCGACGACCTCTGGTTGGCCGTCGACCAACTGCACCCGCGTCAGCGCTGGGTGGGTGACGCCCCCCTCGTCGACTTCGGTGAGGGCGAGGAACGGGTCGGTGGCGCCGTTGTCCCAGATCAGCCGTGTCTTCCACTGGCCTGAATAGTCCGGGGGGTTGGCTATCAAGCCGATGACCCGCGCCAACTCGTCGTGTTGCATGACCGTGACGCGTCGTTCCAACTCGTCGGCGTCGACAAACTCCACGCCTTCTGCAATGGAGACCAGCGAATCTCCGGTCAAGAATCCGCCAACCGGCGTGTTGCTGTAGGAGAAGATCGCGAACCCGAGGTCGGGGGCGATGAGCGCCCGAAAGCCCGACGCAACGGTTGCAACCGTTGCCTCGGTCCCGGCCACCTCGACGGTTTCGGGCGTCTTGAAGGTCTCAGCGTCCTCGACGGACGCAGCCGTCCGCAGGCTGGACTCGGGATCGCGGTTGGCCAGGCCGAGCAGCACGGCTGCCTGGTCGTGATCGATACGCCGGATCGACACTGTCTGGTCGATCGACGGATCCTCGGTCTCCTCAGCGTTGAACCCAACCGCAAGGCCGCCCTCGGGTGCTGCCCACCCTGCGGCAAGGTGTCCGGCCGGGCTCAACCCCAGATCGTCGTCGATGTCGACTTCGCCGTCGCTGGTTGCTGTGATGCCGGCGGCCAGCTCGCGGAGTCGCTCCGCGGAGGCACCCCGCTGGGCGATCCGCACCATGGTCTCGTCGTCGCGGACGGAAACGACCGGTGCGTCCTGGGGCACCCCGGAGAACGGCTCGCCCGGCTTGAGGACAACCAGGGCCGGGCGGCCGTCGATCGGTTCGTCGGTGAGTTCGGGGTACTCGTCGGGCGCCGCTGGCCGGGCCGAGACGAACACGGGCTCCTCACCGCCACCCGACAGCATGGTGACGTGGGTGGCCTGCTCACCCGAACGCCGACCGCCCCATTCCAAGTCGGGTTCCGAGAACCGGCTGACCAGGGCGACCCGCTGGTTGGGCGGCGCCGCCGTGGGAAACGGCAGGAGATCTGCTGCGGGAAGATCCGCCTGCCCAGTCGTGTCCGACTCGGAGGGACTCCCGCACCCACCGATGGCGAGCGCCACCGCTACTCCAACCACACCAACGATCCGAGCGGTCGGGTCCGACGATCGAAACTTGAACATGGCCCGATGCTGGCACAGCCGGATCGGGGCCGATAACGACTTCTCCCACGATCACCGCCCGTCGGACCTCGCCGAGCTGATGGAGGTGCCGCCGGACAACGGGCGGTGCTGTACCTCCACCTGGTTGAACGGCTGACACACGACGAGGGTGCCGAGTTGCTCGACATCACGGCCGAGGCCTCGCGGGCTCGGCTCTCCCGCGGCTTGCGGCGACTTCGCGTGCAACACGACGACCTGGAGGTACACCCGTGAACGATCTCAAACGACTCGTCGATCGCCTGGAAGAGTTGGCCGACCCTCCCGGTGGGCGGGCAGCCGAGGACATCTTGAATGCCGCGGCCGGCGGGTCGGCAACTGCGACCGAGGGCGGGCCCAATCGACGGCGATCCTCGGCGCTACTCGTGACAGCCGCCATCGTACTCGTGGCCGGGTTCGTGTCGTTACACGTCTGGGACGGCGACGACACCAGGTTGGTGACGACGCCGGCAGGGCCCACAGAAGCGTCGCCCAGTTCGGCTTCCGCTGACGAGGGGTCGACCGCCTCGTCGGCCGGCCTCGACATTGAGAGACGGTTGGCGGAGTTCAAGCCTGATATCCCGGCCCGGGAGGTCCCGCTGGCTCAGCCACTTGCGGATGACGAGCCCGGCCTGTCCGACGACGAATCGCCAACATGAAGTGGCTGATCTCCACGATGTCGCGAGAGAACGCAGAACGCGAGCAAGAGGTACTCATGGAATACGCGAGTGCGAGCCCGGAGGCCCGGGACGAGTTGCTGCCCAAGACCGCTCCTCAGATCGGTGAACGATCGATACTCGTCATCCCGGGCATGGGTGCAGGCTGGCTGGAGGTCGACCAGTACGGACCGACTCGGTCAACGAGGAGACCGGGCGGGGGATCGTCTACCGATCATCCACAGGCGGCGACGCCATCGGCGAGTACGACGGGCAGTACTACTACCCCGCCGATTCGTCAGAGCGCATCGAGACGCTCCAACTGGCGGTGTCCGACGAGTAGGTGCGCTGCCCGGCGAGTTCGGCGCTGCGAATCGAGCCGAACGACACGGTCGTCCCGCCGCCGAGGCCGAGGCCGTCGGTCGCCACCAGGCTCAACGTGCGCAGCAGTTCGGTGGGGACACCTCCCGCTTCCTCAGTCGGTCCTCGGTGACATGACGGGCGGAGTACCCGGCGATGAGGGTGCCGTCGAGGTCGAAGAAGGCGCCGTCCTGCGCCCGGCTGGCGACGCCTCGATCTCGGCCACCGCGCCCGTAAGACGCCGCTCGTCGCGCATCAGGCTGCTCCGTCGGCCGCCGAGCCGGCTCCGGGTGGCCGCCCGACCGCCACGACGTCCTCGAAGCCCCACTCGAGGGACCGGGCGAATTCATCGGTGTCGGTGACGGCGGCGGTGTCCAGGTTGACCCCGACGTAACAGTGGCCGGCCTGGGACACCATCGTGGCCATCAGCGCCACTCCGGGCACCGGGCCGATCGGCACGTTCGAGAGGATCTTGGCCCCGCCGATGTAGCGGTCGGCCGGATGTCCGGGCACGTTGCTCGCCTGCACGTCGATACCGAGCGTGGCCGGCCCGGCGCCCGCCAGAATCGCGTCGGGCAACCAGACCGCCAGCGGTGCGACCAGCCTGGCGGGGTCGAGCGTGGACCCGCTACGGGCGGCCAGCACCTGCTCGCGTACCTGCTGCATCCGGCGGACCGGATCGGGCTGATCGGTTGGCAGCGCCAGCATGGCGGTCGCCCAGTTGTTGGAGATGCCCGTGTCGTCCGGTGCCCGAATATTCACGGGCATGGCCAGGGGGACGGCGGGCACCGGGACGCCCATCGTGTCGTGATAGTGCCCCAGCGCACCGCCGAGCGCTGCCAGGTACGCGTCGTTCACCGAGCATCCGTGCGCTTTCGACGCTGCCCGTAAAGCCGACAGCGGCAGGTCGTAGGCGACGACGTGGCGGTGCAGGGAACGTTCGGCGAGCAGGGGGGAGGGAGGGGCCGGCGCGGTGAGCTTGAACTCGGCGAGGTTCGAAAACGCATGCAGCGCTTCGTCGGCCGTCCCGCTCGGGTCGCTGACCGCCCTGCGCGCGGCGCCCAGCGCCCCCGAGGCGGCTCGCAGGCCCTGTCGCAGCAGCGAGGTGGGTAGGTCACGCGCGGCCGACCGGGTGAGGTCGAGCGCGCTGACGTCCTCCGGTTCGGGCACGGGGGGCGTCGCCTCGGGTTTGGGGTGCCGCTCCTCGGAGCGGATCACGCGGTCGAGGATCATTCCCCCGATTCCGTCGACGACCGCATGGGAGAGCTTCCACACCAGCGCAGATCGTGCCTCGCCCTCGTCGATGCCCTCGATCACCGTCACCTCCCAGAGCGGACGGTGCGGGTCGAGGGGTGTGGCCTGATCGATCTGGGCGAGGTCGAGTACCTCGCGCAGCCCGGCGGGGGCCGGAAGCGAGATCCACCTCAGGTGGTAGTCGAGGTCGAAGTTCGGGTCGATCACCCAACGGGCCGCTGCCATGGGCACGAGTGGCGCCACCACGTGCTGACGCAAACGAGGAACGATGCGACTCGCTCGGTCCATCGCCTGGCGAAAGGCCGCTCGGTCGGGCACCTCGTCGAGCAGTTCGACGGTCATGATGGTCGTTCTCGAGTGCGGATCGGCGTCGGCGCGAAACATCATGTAGTCGAACGGGCTGAGCTCGTCGCTCCACTCGATCATCCCAACGTCCACGGTTCCCCCTCGATCCGTCGAGCGACCGTCACGATACCCCGGTGCGATGTCTCATGTGCCCGGTTCGTCAGGCCCCGGCGCACGCACCCGATTGCGGTTCTAGGGTCGGCCGGGATCATCGCTGGTGGATCAAGGGGGGACACATGGGATCGGACATCGAACGGCTGCTCGACGATCACGACGCCACGGCGATCGCCGCAGCGATTCGTTCCGGGGAGGTCGACGCCGGCGACGTGGTGGCGACCTCGATCGCCCGGGCCGAGGAGCGCAACCCGGCGCTGAACGCGTTCGTCACCACGCGCTTCGACCGGGCGGCAGCGGAGTCGTCGTCGGTCGACCGCGAGGCGCCATTCGCCGGGGTGCCCTTCGTGGTGAAGGACCTGGGCGCTGAGGTGGCGGGGCTGCCACAGACGCGAGGATCGCGGCTGTTCGCCGACGACGTTTCGTACGCCGACTCGGAGTTGGTCCGGCGCTACCGGTCGGCCGGCTTGATCATCCTGGGGACCACCAACACCCCGGAGCTCGGCCTCAACGCCTCGACCGAGCCGGCGCTCAACGGGCCGACCCGCAACCCGCACGGCCTCGATCATTCGGCCGGCGGTTCCTCGGGCGGCACCGCCGCGGCGGTGGCGGCGGGGATCGTGCCGTTGGGCCACGGCAACGATGGCGGCGGTTCGATCCGCATTCCGTCGTCGGCCTGTGGGCTGTTCGGGTTGAAGCCATCTCGCGGACGGGTCAGCGCCCACCCGGCAGCCACGCTGTTGGCCGACCCGATGGGTTGCCATCACGTGCTTACCCGCTCGGTGCGAGACTCGGCGGCGCTGCTGGACCTCACCGCCGGCTCGATGCCGGGCGACCCCTATGAGATCGCCGGACCATCCCGGCCGTGGGTCGACGACGTGGGCGCGGATCCGGGCACGTTGCGCATCGCCATGGTCCTGAAGGCCCCCGGCGGGGCTGTGGCTCATCCCGAGTGCGTGGCGGCCGTCGAGTCGGCGGCGGCAGTGCTCCACGAGCTGGGCCACGAGGTGGTCGAGGCCGATCCGCCCTGGTCGGTCGAGGTGTTGGTGGCCGTGATGAGCGCGTTGATGGGCACGCCGATGGCGGTGCAGATCGACGCCCGCCTGGCCGAGTTGGGCCGCGACCTCGCCGACGACGACCTCGAGCCGTTCACGCGGTTCCTGTACGACGCGGCGGCAGCCACCACCGGTAAGGAGGTGGTGGAGGCACTGGTCGCCCTGGAGGAGCTGGCTCGTTCGATGGGCGACTTCCTCACCGGCTACGACCTGGTGTTGACCCCGACGCTGGCCCAACCCACCCCGCCGTTGGGCTACCTCGACACGACGAGCATCGAGGCGATGTTTGAACGCGCCGCCACGTACTCGGCGTTCACCAGCCCGTTCAACATCACCGGGCAGCCGGCGGCGTCGCTGCCGCTGACCATCGGGTCGAACGGCATGCCCATCGGGGTCCAGCTCGCGGCCCCCTTCGGCCGGGAGGACCGGCTGATCGCCGTCTCGTCCCAGGTCGAGGCTGCGCACCCGTGGCCGGTGGTACCTGCGTGGCCGGCGCGTTCCGAGGCGGGCTGGACCGACTACGTCGAGTCGCTGGCGCACACCACCGTGCGCACGGGCGCAGGTCGTCGGTGACGACGCAGCCAGACTCATGGCCCGGCTGAAGCTGACAGTTGTGTCATGCCGGAATACCCTGCGACACAACGTGTGAGGCCATCGGCTGGGTGTCGGAGCGCCGGTCGGTGAGACTGCTCCTCGTTCCCCGCGGCCCTCCCCCGAGAATCCTGGTGACCCCAACGTGCTGATCAAACTGCTGCGAAACCATCTCGGCCCGTTCAAGTGGCTGCTGGTGGGCATCGTGTTCTTCCAGTTCCTCCAGACCCTGGGCACACTCTTCCTGCCCACCCTGAATGCCGACATCATCGACAAGGGCGTGGCGCGCGGTGACACCGGCTACATCTGGTCGACCGGCGGGGTGATGCTCATCATCACGCTGGCTCAGGTGTGTTTCGCAGCGGCCGCCGTGTACTTCGGCGCCAAGATGGCGATGGGGTTCGGCCGTGACGTGCGGTCCAGCTTGTTCCACAAGGTGACCGGGTTCTCCACCCAGGAGGTGGGCACCCTCGGTGCGCCGTCCCTGATCACCCGGGTGACCAACGACGTCCAGCAGGTGCAGATGGTGCTGGTGATGGCGGCGACGCTGATGGTGGCCGCCCCGATCATGGCGACCGGTGGCATCATCCTGGCGCTGCGTCAGGACGTCGGTCTGTCGGCGTTGCTGTTGGTGAGCATCCCCGCTCTCATCATCGGTGTGGGCTTGGTGCTCGTCCGGTTGGTGCCCCAGTTCCGGGCGATGCAGGAGCGCCTGGACGTGGTCAACGGGGTGTTGCGCGAACAGCTGATGGGCATCCGGGTGGTGCGGGCGTTCGTGCGGGAGCCCTTCGAGGGGCTGCGCTTCGGCGGCGCCAACGCCGACCTGACCGAGACCTCGCTGAAGGCCGGCCAGTACATGGCCTTCATGTTTCCCTTCGTCATGGTGGTGCTCAACCTGTCGAGCGTGGCGGCGGTGTGGATCGGTGGCAGCCGCATCGACGCCGGTGATCTCGAGATCGGCCAGCTGATCGCCTTCCTGTCCTACCTGATTCAGATTTTGATGTCGGTGATGATGGCCACGTTCATGGCGGTAATGCTGCCGCGGGCCGCGGTGAGTGCGGATCGCATCCAGGAGGTGCTCGATACGCCGTCGACCATCGTGGTGCCGGACCGTCCGGTCGAGGCGCTGCAGCGCAGGGGCTCGCTCGAGTTGCGCAACGTCGGCTTCGGCTACCCGGGCGCCGACGCCCCGGTGCTCGAGGGCATCACGTTGACGGCGTCGCCGGGCGAGACGACGGCGATCATCGGCAGCACCGGGTCGGGCAAGACCACCCTGCTCAACCTGATCCCCCGGTTCTACGACGCCACCGCCGGCGAGGTGCTCGTCGACGGCGAGAACGTGCGCGACGTCGTGCCCGAGTTGTTGTGGAGCCGCATCGGGATGGTGCCCCAGAAGCCGTATCTGTTCTCGGGCACCGTCGCCTCCAACCTGCGCTTCGGCGACTCGGACGCCACCGACGAGCAGCTGTGGGAGGCGCTTGAAGTGGCCCAGGCGACCGACTTCGTCTCCGAGATGGACGGCGGGCTCGACGCCCGCATCGCCCAGGGCGGGTCCAACGTGTCGGGCGGTCAGCGTCAGCGGCTGGCGATCGCCCGGGCGCTGGTGCGCAAGCCGGGCATCTACCTGTTCGACGACTCGTTCTCGGCCCTCGACCTGGCCACCGACGCACGGCTGCGCGAGGCGCTGGTGCCCTGGACCCGGGATGCCACCGTGGTGATCGTCGGTCAGCGGGTGTCCTCGATCCGCACCGCCGACCAGATCCTCGTACTGGAGGACGGCGAACAGGTGGGGCTGGGAACCCACGAACAGCTGGTCGAGAGTTGTCCCACCTACCAGGAGATCGTGGAGTCTCAGCGGGTGGAGGAGCCGGCATGAGCGACGCCTCCGGCAACGGCAACGGCAACGGCAAGGACCCCAACGGACACCTGGCTGCCCTGGAAAGCGAAGCGGAGACCGGGTCGGCGGCCGACGCCAAAAAGGTGGCCGCCGATGCCCGGGCGTCCGCCACCCACGGCCCCAACCGGGCCGCAGCGGCGGGCATGCCGGCCGAGAAACCTCAGGACCTGACCGGGTCGGTCAAGCGCTTGGCCGGTTTGATGCGGCCCGAACGCATGGGTGCGATCATCGTCATCGTGGTGGCGATCGTCAGCGTCACGCTCACCGTCATCGGCCCCAAGGTGCTCGGTCGGGGTACCGATGTCATCTTCGAGGGCCTCCGGGGAGGCACCGGCATCGACTTCACCCGACTGCACAACATCTTGTTGCTCGCCGTGGGCCTGTACGTGGTGGCCTGGGTGCTGTCCTACGCCCAGAACTACATCCTCGCCGGCGTGGTGCAACGCACCATGTCGCGCATCCGCACCGACGTCGAGGAGAAGATCAACCGGTTGCCCCTCAGCTACGTCGATCGTCAGCCCCGCGGCGACCTGCTCAGCCGGGTGACCAACGACATCGACAACGTGGCCCAGAGCCTGCAGCAAACGCTCGGCCAGATGCTGACATCACTGTTCACCATCGTGGGGGTGCTGGTGATGATGTTCATCATCTCGCCGCTCCTGGCACTGGTGGCGTTGATCACGATCCCCAGCGCGCTGTTTCTCACCAAGTTCATCGCTGCCCGGTCCAAGACGCGCTTCATCGCCCAGTGGAAGCACACCGGCGAGCTGAACTCCCACGTGGAGGAGGCCTTTACCGGCCACGCACTCGTCAAGGTGTTCGGGCGCCAGGCCGTCACCGAGCAGCGCTTCAACGAGGTCAACGAGGAGCTGTTCAAAGCCAGCTTCGGAGCGCAGTTCATCTCGGGCATCATCCAGCCGTCGATGATGTTCCTCGGCAACCTCAACTTCGTGGCGATCGCGGTGATCGGCGGCCTGCGGGTGGCCTCGGGCACGATGAGCCTCGGCGACGTGCAGGCGTTCATCCAGTACTCGCGCCAGTTCACCCAGCCGCTCACCCAGGTGGCGGCGATGGCCAACGTGTTCCAGTCGGGCGTGGCGTCGATCGAGCGGGTGTTCGCCCTGCTCGACGTCGACGAGGAGTCTCCCGACGCGGTCGTGCCTGCCGAGATCGAGGGCACGGTAGAGGGCCGGGTGGAGTTCGCCGACGTGTCGTTCTCGTACGATCCGGACCGTCCTCTGATCCGGGACCTCTCGCTGGTTGCCGAGCCGGGCGAGACGGTGGCGATTGTGGGGCCGACGGGTGCCGGCAAGACCACGCTGGTCAACCTGTTGATGCGGTTCTACGACATTGATTCGGGCACGATCACGATCGACGGGGTCGACGTTTCGGAGATGACCCGTCATCACCTGCGGGCGTCGATGGGCATGGTGCTCCAGGACACGTGGCTGTTTGGCGGCACCATCCGCGAGAACATCGCCTACGGCAACCTCGAGGCGTCCGAGGAGGAGATCATGTCGGCCGCGAAGGCCACCTACGTCGACCGGTTCGTCCGCACCCTGCCCGACGGGTACGACACGGTGATCGACGACGAGGGCGGCAACGTTTCGGCGGGCGAGAAGCAGTTGCTGACCATTGCCCGTGCGTTCCTCGCGAAACCGGCGATTCTGATTTTGGATGAGGCGACGTCGTCGGTCGATACCCGCACCGAGGTGCTGATTCAGCATGCGATGGCGGCGCTGCGGACGAACCGCACCTCCTTTGTGATTGCGCACCGCCTGTCGACGATCCGCGATGCGGACATCATCCTGGTGATGGATGACGGCCACATCGTCGAGCAGGGCAACCACGACGAGCTGCTGGCCGCCGGCGGTGCCTATGCCACGCTGTACAACGCCCAGTTCGCCGGTGCCGCCCGCGAGGTCGTGTAGGTCGACGAATGCGCTGTGGCTGTGGCCGGTACCCAGCTTGAGCGGTCATGAGCGATCAAATATTTCGCCCTCACCGCCCGCCGTCGTCCCTACCGTCGAGCTTGGTCGTTGCCAATACTGCCAAAGGTTCGGAGTCCCCGCTCCTCCGGTTTGTGCCGACGACGTAAGTGGCCTCGGAGAGCTCCGACTCGCCAAGCAGTACCCGATACGCGACCTGGCCCTTGCGATACCCGCGTAACGGGATCCAGTTGGCGAGGCCCGGGTTGCTCTCCGAGACGACGACGGTCACTTTGCCGTCTTCGTCGACCTCGGCCGTGGCGCTGTTGATCGACGCCGGGGTGGAGCGCTGCTCCAACGACTCGAACCACGGGGTGGACACCACGACCGACCAGAACCGGCACGCCGGCGGCCTGAATGTGATCTCAAGCTGGTCGTCGGTTTCGAGCGTGAACCGACACCCCTGATAGGCGATGTCAGGCGTCGGGTAGAACAGCGACACCAGGTCGTCGGGAACCTCGACATCCTGTTCTGCCTGAACACTCGATCCCTGCGGGAAGGCCATCAACCCGTAGAGGGCGGCATCGGCGCGGGCCTGGCTGAGTATCCAGTCGCCGGCGGCATCGATGCCGGCCGTCAGATCGTCTGGGTTCGGGAGTCCGTCGGTGATGTCGCCGTCGGTTCGTTCGATCGTGATCGTCGACGCTCGATGGTTGCGGGGGTCGGAGAAGTACTCGCGCACCATGATCCAGAACGACCGATCGTCAAGAAGGAGGCCCTGGGGGTCATCCGGGTCGACGTCGGACCCGACCTCGATCTCGAACCGTCCGTCGACCGACTCCAACCTGGTGTCGATCACGCTCGACACCGCTCTCACCGGGCCGCCCGGCTCGTCCCGCGCATAGACGACCACGCCGATGTAGACGGCATTGCCGGGCTGGATCGTCAGGGCGTAGGTATGGTCCGGTGACACCGGGACCGTGGTGTAAATCGTGTCCGGGCTGTCGCCAAGGAACTTGCGGGTGGGCGACATCCACACGGTCGGCAGCGGCCGGGCCGGGTCGGCCCGCTCGACGTACAGCTCAAGACCAGCCGAGCAGAGCCGCAGCAGGTGTCGATGAGCGTCGGCCTCCTCCTGCGCGCTGTCGAAGGGCCCCATCCCCTCGAGCGCTTCTCCCACATGGTCCAACAGGCGGCGCATCGCATCAGCGGTCATGCGCGGCAGGGTATCCAACGGCCGCTTCGTCTCAAGCCGTCCGGAGCGCGATCAGCGCTGCGGCGTCGGCGAGGCCGTTGATTCCCCGGTGGGCGATCAGCGCTACGGCGTCGGCGAGGCCGTTGATTCCCCGGTGGGCGAGCATTGGTGCGATCAGGCGCTGTGATCATCAAGGCTGGGCGTCCGCCGCCCGGTTGGTGATGAACGACTCCGAGGTGGTGATCATCTCGTCCGACCAATCGTTGTGCTCCCCTTCCCAAAACGTTAGCTGCTTGCCGGCGGCGTGAATTGCGTGGAAAAGGCGATGCACGCCGGGGACCGGAAAGATGTGATCGTTGGTCGTGTTCAGCATCAGCACCGACGCGTGCTGGAGGTGTGAGGCGCTGTCGGTGAGCAGATCGTTCAGCGGCTCGTCGTCGATGCCACCCCCGTCGGGGTATCCAGACACGACGAACACGGCGGCCCTGATCGAGGGCATGGCAGCCACCGTGGGGAAGCCGAACAGGGCACCCATCGAGAAGCCGACGTAGGCGACGGGAGCCCCGATCTCGTGTAAGGCATGGGCAGTCGTCTGCCAATCACGAACCATCTGTGGGCTGTTCGTTGAGTGCCACTGGCGAGGGAGCGATCCGGGAACGGCATCCTTCGCCTTTCGTTCCCCGTGGGCGATGGCGTCGATACACGCCACGGCAAGTCCGGTTGCCTCGGCATACCGCCTGCACAGGCGAACGAAACGAGTGCCATCCTTGCTGTATCCGCCGCCGTGCCCCAGCAGGAGCAAGCCGGTTGCGCCCTCCGGCCGGCACAGCCTGGCGGGGACCCCGCCGTTCTCGATGCGTTCCTCGTGCACAACGTGAGGGTAGGTGAGACCATGACCACCCTGGCTGGCTACGCTCGGCCCGTGAGCCCACAGATCACCGTCAACCTGCCTGATGCGCCGTTGACCCGGGTGGACGCCTTGGCTATCGCCTCGATCGCCTCGATCGCCTCGATCGCCTCGATCGCGGAAGAGCCGTGGGACCCGTGGTGGTAGTGAGGTGCGCGTGGTGAACCAACGATTCTTGGGGCGGCGAGCAATCGTGACCGGGGCGAGCCGGGGGATCGGCGCCGGGGTGGCGGAACGGTTGGCTGCAGAAGGTGCGGCGGTGGCGCTGGTCGCTCGAACCGTCGAGCAGCATGATCGCCTGAGCGGCAGCTTGCAGGAGACGGCCGACCGTTTGGCCGGCTACAGCGTGAGCGTGGCGCTGGTGCCGGTGGATCTGTCCGATCCCGAAGCTCGGGCGCAGGTGATCGAGAAGGCGTCCGAGCGGCTGGATGGACCGATCGACATCCTGGTGAACAACGCGGCTGCGGCGATGTATGGCGAGGTCGCCGACATGCCGCTGAAACGGCGCCGGTTGTTGTTCGAGTTGAACGTGCACGCACCGTTGGATCTGGCGCAGGCGGCGATTCCGGCGATGCGGGCGGAGCGGGAGGGCTGGATCGCCAACGTGTCGAGCGCGACGGCCAGGCCGTGGGCCGGACCCCCGTTCACTCTTGGCACACAGGGTGCGACAACCACCGCCTACGGGGCATCGAAGGCGGCACTCAACCGCATGACCAATGGACTCGCCGCCGAACTGCACGGCACCGGCATCCGGGTGAATACCATCGAGCCTCGTGGGGCGGTGCTGACCGAGGGTGCCGAAGCGTTGATGGGCGGGAAACTTCGGCCCGATCAGATGGAGACCTTGGAGCAGATGGTGGAGGCCGTTGTGGCACTCTGCGACTGTCCCGCCGAGGTGACGGGTGCGTCTATGGTCAGCCTTGACCTGCTCGATGAGTGGGGGGTCGAGGTTCGGGGGCTCGACGGCACCGTGCTGGAGAGCATGGGGCCCGGCAAGGACACCCGCGAGTAACAGGGGGAACCATGGGCGAGACACCGAGGAAGCGGATTGATTATGCGGGCAGCGTTCACGACGAGGCGGAGATCGCCGCCGTCGTCGAGGTGCTGAGCGGGTCGCCGACCGCACTTCGCATCGGCAAGAACGTGCGCAAGCTGGAACAACTGGTGGCCGCCACCTTCGCCAAGGAACGCGGCGTGATGGTGAACAGCGGCTCGTCGGCGCTGTACCTGGCGGTCGAGTTGCTGCGACCCCAGCCGGGCGACGAGATCATCACCTCGCCGGTGACGTTCTCCACCGACATCGCGCCGATGGCCCGAGCCGGGGTCACCCCGGTGTTCGTCGACGTGACGCCCAACACCTACCAGCTGGATACCGTGTCGCTGGAGGCGGCGGTCACCGACCGAACCACCGCCATCCTGGTGCCCAACCTGATCGGCAACTGTCCCGACTGGGACGTGATCAGGGACGTGGCCGACCGCCACGACCTGGTGGTCATCGAGGACAGCTGCGACTGCATGGGTGCAACGCTGCGGGGTACCCCCACCGGAGCCCGGTCCGATATGTCCCTCACCAGTTTTGCGCTGTCCCACATCATCACGGCGGCGGGCACGGGCGGCATGATCTGTTTGAACGACGATGAGTGGATCGACAGGGCGCTGAAGCTGCGCCGCTGGGGGCGCCGAAGCGAGGTGGCGCTGTGGGGCTCCAAACGGGGCGCACCTGTGGAGGAGGGCGAACGACGGTTCTTCTCGCAGTTGCCCGACGGCCAGACCTACGACGACCTGTTCATCTTCGACGAGCTGGGCTGGAACTTCGAGCCGTCCGAGCTGTCGGCTGCGTTCGGTGTTGTGCAGATGGACCGGTTGGATGGTTTCCTCGAGCGCCGCAAGCGCAACGCGTTGTTGCTGACCGAGTTCTTCGATCAACACCCCGAGCACTTCGTGACGCCGCAGCTCACCCCCGACGTCGATACGGCCTGGCACATGTTTCCCATCCAGATCCGACCGGAGTCACCAATCGATCGGGGCGACTTTCAGCTGCACATGGAGCGGGCCGGCGTCGACACCCGCATGGTGTGGACCGGCAACGCCACCCGCCAACCGGCCTTCGCTGACATCACCTTCAAGCAGCCGTCCGGTGGCCTACCCAATGCCGACCGGGTGATGGAGACCGGCCTGGTGCTGCCCTGCAATCATGCGATCGACGACGACGCCGTCGCCTACATCTGCGAGACGGTCACGGCCGCTCTGGACGGGCTCGCGGGTTCGTAGCAGCGCCTCGTCAGAACCGGAGCGTTGCGTAGCATCCGGTGATGGCGCTGACTTCGTATCGCAACGACGGGTTGACCTTCGAGGTCGACGACAGCGGTGGGGACGGCGAGGTGGTGGTGCTGTTGCACGGCTTCCCGCAGTCACGTACCAGCTGGTCGAAGCTGACCCCGCATCTGGTGCAAGCCGGCTACCGCGTGCTCGCCCCCGACCAGCGGGGCTACTCGCCGGGTGCGCGCCCGAAACGTCGCCGCGATTACGCGATCGACCTGCTGGTCGCCGACATCGTTGCTCTGGCCGACAACGCGGGTGCCCGACGGTTTCACGTGGTCGGCCACGACTGGGGAGGCGGGGCCGCCTGGGCGCTCGCCGAGCGTCATCCCGAACGGTTGCTGTCGATGACGTCGCTGTCGACGCCCCACCCACGGGCGATGGTCGCCGCCATGGTGCGCAGCAACCAGGCGCTGAAGAGCTGGTACATGTTGGCGTTCCAACTGCCGTGGCTGCCGGAGGCGGCGATCTCCTCGAAGCGTGGCGGCACCCGGGTGCGTCAGGCGCTCATCGATGCCGGCATGGCGCCCGCTGAGGCCGAGTCCCGCCTGGACATGTTGCGCGGCGGCGCCGCCCGCGGTGCCCTGGGCTGGTACCGGGCGCTTCCGTTTGCCGGCAAGCCCGCCGGTGGGAAGATTCGGGTGCCGACGCTTTACATCTACAGCACCGACGACGTGGCGCTGGGCCGCAAGGCCGCCGACCTGACCGGGAGCTACGTCAGCGGCCCCTACACCTACGAGGTGCTCGACGGCCTCAACCATTGGATCCCCGACGTGGCCGCCGACACGATCGCCCCGATGATCCTGGATCACCTGGCCTGAGCTGGAGAATACACAGCGCATTTTCAACTGGGTCCTGGCGCCGCCAGAGGGGCTCGAGGACGCATTTGAAGGGGGCCGGCCGTATCGTGAGGCGCATCAAAGCAACGCTTCAGATCGACGGGGGACTCCACTGATGTCATCGACTCGTATCACGGCCGAGGCACCCAAGATCACCATGGTCGGTGCCGGCGGCATGTCGTTTGGGCCGACCATGGTCAACGACGTGGTGCACACCGCCGGCCTGAGCGGCGCCCGGCTGGTGCTGCACGACGTGAACCGCGAGCGCCTCGACCGGGCCTACCGCTTTGCTGCGAAGCTCAACGCGTCCAGCGGTGCCCCGGTGATCCTTGACCGCACCACCGACCCCGCCGAGGCACTCACTGGAGCCGACTTCGTGCTTTCCAGTGCCGAGTTCGGTCGGTTCGAGCACTGGCGCCAGGACTACGAGATCCCCAACCGGCACGGCGCACGGCAGATCACCGGCGAGAACGGAGGTCCGGGAGCGGTGTTCCACTCGCTGCGATCCATCACCAACACGCTGGGAATCTGCGCCGACATCGAGCGGTACTGTCCCGACGCGTTCCTCATCAACCTGACCAATCCGATGAGCCGCGTGACCTTGGCGATCAACCGGGCCACCAAGGTGCGCAACGTTGGAATGTGTCACGAGATGCCGATGGGCATCAATCGTCTGGCGCGACGCCTGCGCGTGAAACGCAGCGACATCGAGGCTCGGGCGTCTGGCATCAACCACTTCACGTTCTTCACCGAGTTTCGAAACAAGCGGACCGGTGAAGACCTGCTGCCAACGATCCGGGCCTGGTTCGAGAAGCCGGTCTTCGACTACTCACCGAGGACCCAGCGCGTGGCGCGGCGGCTGGACCGATCCCTGGGAGGTGCCGGTCTGGTGGAGTTCAACTACATGCCCTTGGTGACCCACGTGGTGCGCGAGCACGGCCTGGTGCCGTGTTCGGTGGACAGTCACATCGGCGAGTATCTGCCCTTCGCGCTGGATGTCGCCGACTGGATGCCCGTCCCGATGGACTTTCATCAGCCGTTCTCAGAGCTGGCCGAGCGGGCGGCCGCGTGGGTGGCCGACACCAGAGTGCCGCTGCCGATGCAGATTGCGGGCATGTCGGGCGAGGAGGTGGCGGCCATCATCGATGCCATGTGGAACGACCAGCCGGCGAGGATCCTGGCGGTCAACGTGCCCAACGACGGCTACCTTCCGGACGTGGCCGAAGGGGCGATCGTCGAGGTTGGCGCCGTGGTCGACGGTGACGGGATCCACCCCGAGCACATGGACCCACTGGGCGAACCATTGGCGGGATGGGTGAAGACTCAGGTGGAGCTTCAGGAGTTGGTGGTGGAGGCCGCGCTTGCCGGGGATGCCGACCTGGCGTTCAAAGCGGTCCGCGAGGATCCGTGCTCGCCGCCGGACGAGGCTTCGTGCCGGGCGATGTTCGATGAGTTGCGACACCTCCAAGCCGACAAACTGCCATTCTGAGCAGCGTTGTCGCCGCCCTAGCCGGTGGCCGGGAACCTGGATGAGTAGTTCCAAGGGGTGTTGACCGCGGTTGGTGGTCGTATGGGGTGAGGTGGCGGGCTGGTCCTGGTTGGCTGGTGGTTCCGTTGTGCCAGATTGCTGTGGTGAGCGCGAGAAGCCGCTGGAGGACCCGGGCGCAGACCCCTTCGGCCTTACGTCCGCCGTGTCGTTCGAGGTCGAGTTGTGCTTTGAGGGTCTGGTTGACCGACTCGATGATCTGACGGAACGGCTGCAGGAACCGTCTGCCTGGTCGTTGTTTCTTGCCTTTGCGAGTGGGTCGGATCAGGGTGATGCCCTGGGCGTTCAGCTCGGCTTCGAACGCTGCTGACCGGTAGCCCTTGTCGGCCTTGAGCTTCTGGCCGGGCCGATACATGGCCGGATCGGTGTCCAACATCGCGATCGCGGCGGCTCGTTCGTCGCCTTGGTCGCCGGTGAGCGCTGCGGCGATGGGGAGCCCGGAGGGCGTGCAGATCAGATGCAGGCGGAGGCCCCCGAAGAACCGGGAGCGCGACGCGCAGTACCCGTAGCTGGCCCACCCGGCAAGGTCGGAGCGTTTCGCTGTTTCGCGGGACCGTCCGCACTCGACCGGTGTGGAGTCCACAAGCCAGAGGTCGTCGTGGTAGGTCTCACAATCGCGGCGGAACACGGCCATGAGGTGTTGCATCAGGACCACCGGGTTTCTGAGCCGTTTGTTGTAGCCGGACCGTTGGGGGAGGTAGGGGAACCATGGGCGGAGGTGGGCCCGGGCATGGCGGAGGAACTGTGCCGCGGAGGTGAACACGAGGAGAGCTTGGATGATCGCGAGGGTGATCAGCTCGGCGTCGGTCAGTTTCGGGGGGATCCCGATCGCGGGCCGTTCGGGTGCCCATGCGGGATGATCCTTCAATGCGTCGTCAATCCTCACGTAGCGTGTGGTCGCGAGGGTGTCCAGGTTGGCGTTCATTCGCAGGTCCTCCAGGGCCGGTGCGTGTGATCACCGCTGATCCTGGACGCTCTCGCTAAGTGGTGGATCTTCGCGCGGAGCGCGCAAGGTCACTCTCAGACGCGAAACAGCCCCACCAACACAGGCCCAGCCCGCTACCCCTCGGAGCTACTCATCTAGATGGTCGCCGACGACGAAAGCGGTGTCTTCCTCAGCCGTGCACACCGCACGCCCCGGCCGGCCGCCATACTGCAAGCTCGAACGCTTCCATCAAGGCGCCCGGTTGCCCGGCGACCTGCGCCCACCAGCTCGCCCTCGTTTGCAGGTACTCCTCACACATGTATGGCCGGTCCAACAGGTTTTGGTATGCCGTCACGGCCGCAACCTTGGAGGCCCATGACTGCCCAACTTCACAGAAGACATTGCCGTCGAAGTCGGAGGAAGAGATCGGTGGCTCAACCCCAAGCACGATCGCAGGACTTGGCCAACGACGCGTACTCAAACGAACAGCGTCATGTAGTGCGATGTGGTCCTGGTTCTGGATGCCGCTGCGTGCATGAGTGATGACAAGCTGCGGCTCGCTTTCTCTGATGAGGTCGTCGGTTGCACCTACGAGCTCGGCGTCGACCCGCATCGACCCTGTCTCGAACTTCAAGAGTCGGCTCTGTGCCCCCAAGAGGGTGCATACCTGTTTAAACGCCTCGTCGCGCCCTTGAGCTCCGTCTGAGAAGCAGACGACGGTGGTCTCGACATCGATTCTTGTCAGCTCCGCAATCGTCCCACCACACAAAAGCGCCTCGTCATCCGGGTGAGCGAGAATGACCATGGCGCGGGTGAGCCCGCTCCCCACAAGTTGGTCGATCATCGAGGTAGGCGCCATCCGGCTAGTGCCCACGCCGCTGCGGCGACCGCATCACACCCACCCGTCACGAGCTCGTCGACCACCCGGTCGGCATTGACGAGTCGGACACGATCGACCTCGTCAGTGCTCGGGGTTCCGACCTCGAGGATGTCTCGCACCATGCAAACGTGACACGTCTCCGTTGTAAGGGCCGTCGACGGGGTGACCTGTCCGATGACTTCACAGGAGGTACCGCGTATGCCTGTCTCCTCCTCAAGTTCCCGCACGGCAGCTTCCCGAGGAGTCTCGCCCTCATCAATCGCTCCTCCGGGGAATTCTGTGAACGTCTTCTGATGAGCGATCCTCCATGTGTCGACCAGGACGGTGCGCTCGTCGGGCATCCGAGCGATCACTGGTACCGAATCACCTTGCTTGACAACGTAGTAGGTGTCCAGCCCGTGAGGGACAGCGTGGACGGCCCAGAAGGGATTTCTGAAAACCTCCGTAGTGCTTACCACTCGATCTCGCAGATGAACTCTTCTGTGAAGTTGGCCGCCGCCACATCCCGCGCCGATCGCAATAGAGCGTTGCAAGAGCCACGGCTGTACCGTCGCGAGCGCGGACAGTCACACTCGACGCCCTTTGCCCGACTGCCCCGTCTCGAGAAGCCGTCGAGAGTTCGACGGTGGCCGTAAAGCGCAATGGGAATCTTCCGAACCCTATTGAGCGCGAGCTGATGCAGCATGAAGTCCAAGTCCTCGCCTGGCGCTCCCTCATAGTACGGGTACCACTCCCGGACAGCTTTTCGAAAGACCACGAGCTGATGCAGGTGCGGCTTCGCTCCGCTGATGTCAGGGTCATCAAGAAACAGTCTTGGAGTGGGGATGTACGACAACGAGTCGGGTACGGCCGCTGTTCGACCATGGTCGTCGATGTACCACATGCCGGTCGTGTACACGTCCGCTAGTTCGGCCGCAGCCGCAGCGTTGGCCATCGCCATCGCCATCGCCATCGCCATCGCCATCGGGTGGATCAGATCATCGCCATCCAAATATGTAACCCAAGCGGTCGAAGCTCGGGCCACGCCAGCGTTGCGAGTGGCGCCAGCGCTCCACCCTTAACGGAGACGACCTCACAGCTAGAACGGTCCCACTGTTGTGCGACGGTGCGGGGTCAACTGTGCCAGGGGGCGGACGCCGTCATCATGCACGGCGCCACCCCGGCGGAACTGGCCCCGGTGGTCGAGTCGTATCGGGTCGCAACCTGAAGGGGCGGCACGCGTGGTCGGTGGGCGGCGGCACCGTCGGTGAGACGCCGTGTGGGTGATCAGGACGCGAGCAGCACCTGGAGGCACTCGGTCCAGGCGCGACGGATCTGTGATTGGGAACGGCCGTGGGTGTCGCGCAGAAGTTCCCACGACTCGAACGATGTGATCGAGTCGATCACCCCCACCAGGTCGTCGCCCCGGGCCGGAGTGCGGGTTCCGAGTTCGGCGGCGAAGTGGGTGCGGACCTGGTTGGCCGAGCCCGCCCGGGTTGTTGCGAGGGTGGTGGCGAACCGTGGTGTTTCCAGCGCCCGAAGCCGGGCGATGTGGGCGATGGGCGCGATGGCCTGGTAGAGCGCAAGGCGGGAATCGACCATGGCCGAAAGGCGACGGGGGAGCTGGCCCTCGCCCAGGTTGGGGATCTCGAAGAGCGGGGCGAACCGTTCGAAGTACCGTCCGATGGCGAGCTCACGCAGGTCGTCCAGGCCGTCGAAGTAGCGAAAAATGGACGAGACCGACACTCCGGCGCGCGCGGCGATCTCCTCGACGGCGGGCTGCACACCCTGTTCCTGAAGAAGGGCGAAGAGTGCGTCCACCACGGCGGTGCGGCCCCTGGCGCGACGGGCGCGACGGCCGTCGACGGTGTTGGCTTCACCGGGAACGTCGGCGGTTGGGATCGCATCGGACATTAAACCATCGTAGGGCGGGTTGGTCGTTGTGCGATGCGGACTCCCAGAACCTTTTGACAGTGTTACTCTCACTTGTCCCCGCCCTGGTGCCACCCGATTTGAGGAGCCGACCATGCAGACCGTGCGCACACCCGACGACCGGTTCGCCGACCTGGTCGGCTACCCGTTTGCCCCGAACTACGCCCAGGTTCAGGCCGATGAAACGGACCGTGGCACCATGCGGGTGCACTACCTCGACGAGGGCCCGGCCGATGCCGCCCCGGTACTGCTGATGCACGGTGAGCCCACCTGGAGCTACCTCTACCGCCACATGATCCCCGTGCTCGTTGCGGCCGGGCATCGGGTGATCGCCCCCGACCTGGTGGGTTTCGGTCGCAGCGACAAACCAACCGAGCAGGGCGACCACACCTACGCACGCCATGTCGGCTGGATGAGCGAGTTGCTCTTTGGCCACCTCGGCCTGCGGCACATCACCTTCTTTGGACAGGACTGGGGTGGCCTGATCGGCCTGCGCCTCGTCGCCGCCCGGCCCGATCGCTTTACCCGGGTGGTGGTGGGCAACACGGGGCTGCCCACCGGGCACGGGAAGCCCACCGAGGCGTTCCTCGCCTGGCAGGAGTTCAGCCAGACCACCGAAGAGTTTCCGGTGGGCTTCATCATCAACAGCGGCTGCACCACCGACCTGAGCAGCGAGGTTGTCGCCGCCTACGACGCACCGTTCCCCGACGACACGTTCACAGCGGGTGCCCGCGCCCTGCCTGCGCTCGTGCCGACCAGCCTCGACGACCCCGCCAGCGCCGACAACATCGCTGCCTGGGAGGTGCTGACGGCCTTTGATCGACCGTTCCTGACGGCCTTCAGCGATGGCGATCCGATCACCGGAGGCGGAGAGGCACCATTCCAGGCCAAGGTGGCAGGGGCGCAGGGGCAGCCGCACACCACCGTCGAGGGTGGCGGCCACTTCCTTCAAGAGGATCGAGGCCCACGGTTGGCACAGGTGATCAACGACTTCATCGCTGCGACACCGTGACGGTTCGGCTGTGATCACCATCGAGCGACGGCTCGACGTTCCCCATCCGCCTCAGCAGGTGTGGGATCGTTTGGCTGATTTCGAGGCGATCAGTGCGTGGGCGGACAATGTCGATCACTCATGCCTGCTGCATCCCGGCGGGGAGGTTTCGCCGGTGGGGGTGGGAGCAACCCGGCGGGTGCAGGTTGGGCGCCGCACCCTGGTGGAGCGGGTGGTGGTGTGGGACGAGCCTCAACGCTTGGCCTATCAGATCGAGGGCCTGCCGCCGGTGGTGACGAGCCTGCAGAACGAGTGGAGCTTCCAGTCGGTCGCTGCCGGCGCGGGCGGTGCCGGCGCGGGCGGTGCCGGGGCGCATCACACCCGGGTCACGTTGGCCACGACGGTTGAATGCGGGCCCCGTCCGCCCCAGAAGCTGGTTGCGCGGCTGATCGCCCGCCGCATGGCAGGCGACTCCGACACGATGCTGTCTGGGCTGGCCCACTCGATGAAGGAGTCGTCACATGCCTGATCCGGATCAGACGTCGGGGCGCCCCGACGTGGTCATCATCATGACCGACGAGGAGCGGGCCATCCCGCCTTATGAAAGCGACGAGTTGCGGGCCTGGCGGCGGGACACGCTGCCCGGAAGGGCCTGGTTTGATGCCCATGGGGTTGGCTTCGCCCGGCACTACACCGGCTCGTTGGCCTGCGTGCCCAGTAGACCCACGCTGTTCACCGGGCAGTACCCGGACCTTCACGGGGTCACCCAGACCGACGGTCTGGGAAAGACCGCCGACGACTCCCGGCTCCGCTGGCTGCGTCAGGGGGAGGTGCCCACGCTGGGCAACTGGTTTCGGGCCGCCGGCTACGACACCCACTACGACGGCAAGTGGCACATCAGCCACGCCGACCTGATCAGCCCGGATACCGGCAGGCCGCTGGCCACCAACGATGCCGACGGGCAGGTGGACCCGGTGGCTGTTCAGGCATACCTGGACGCCGACCCGCTTGAACCGTTTGGGTTCTCCGGTTGGGTTGGGCCCGAGCCCCACGGCGCGCCCCTGGCCAACGCGGGCATTCGGCGGGATGCGCTGATCGCCAACCGGGTGGTTGCCTGGCTGGAGGACCGCTATGCCCGAAGGTCTGCGGGCGACCCTGAAGCGCAGCGGCCGTTCCTCCTGGTGGCAAGTTTCGTCAACCCGCACGACATTGTGCTGTTTCCCGCCTGGGTGCGGCGCAACCCGATGGAGCCGTCGCCGCTGGACCCGCCATCGGTACCTCCGTCACCAACCGCCGATGAGGACCTGTCCACGAAGCCTGCCGCCCAAATTGCCTATCGGGCGAGCTACCCGACCGCGTACGGACCCCCGGCCCTGATCGAGCGGACCTACAGCGCCAACGCGCAGCAGTACCGGGACTTGTACTACCGCCTGCACGCCGAGGTGGACGGGCCACTCGATCGGGTGCGTCGGGCGGTGACCGACGGCTCGGGCAGCGGCGAAGCAGCCGCCGACGGATCGGGTGGCACCGTGCTGGTGCGAACCTCCGACCACGGCGACCTGCTCGGCTCGCACGGTGGCCTGCATCAGAAGTGGTTCAACCTGTACGACGAGGCCACCAGGGTGCCGATGGCCATTGCCCGCATTGGTGTGGACGCCACGACGGGCCGCACGGTCGATGACATGCCCACGTCGCACGTCGACCTCGTGCCCACGTTGCTGGCGGCGGCGGGCATCGATCCGGTGTCGACGGCTGCTCGGTTGGCTGCAGACTTCTCTGAGGTCCACGAGCTGCCGGGGCGCGATCTGATGGGGATCGTCGACGGCACCGCCGAACCCGATCCGCAGCGTTGCGTGTACCTGATGACCCGAGACAACGTGTTGGAGGGTGACAGCGAGCTGTCGGGGTTGGCCCGTCGGCTTGGCCGCACCAAGGTTCCGGCGCCGTTGCGGATCGAGGTACCCGCCCATGTGGCGTCCAACTTTGAGGGGGTGGTGGCCCGGGTCGGGGACACCGACGCCGAGGGTGGGAAGGGCCACCTGTGGAAGCTGGTGCGCTCCTTCGACGACCCCGCCACCTGGACCGAGCCGGGAAAGCGCCACCTGGCGGCAAACGGCGCAGGTGGCCCCCGGTATCGCACCGAGCCGCTGGCCGATCAGTGGGAGCTGTACGACCTGACGGCCGATCCGATCGAGGCAAACAACCGGGCACCCAGGCCGGGCGGCACCGACCGCCGGTCGGCAGCTGAGGATGCGGCCGTGTTTGCCCATCTGCGTCAGGTACTGAAGGCCCAGCGAGCCGCCTCGGTGCCGGAACGCAACGAGCCGTGGCCCTACGCCGAGCGGCAGCCGACGGTTCCCGCTGCGAAGCAGCCACCGCCCCCGGCGCGCCTGCTGCGTCGGGTGGTGCAACGCCTGGGGATGCATCCCATCGATCCGGCAGGTCCGATCGACGGCGGAGTCGAGTTGCTCGGGCGCAAGGCCTTGATCGTGTGCACCAACCACGGTTGGCTGGACGTCGGCAAGCCCACCGGCCTGTTCGCCAGCGAGATGACCGTGCCCTACTACGCGTTCCAGGACGCCGGCATGAACGTCGACCTCGCCAGCCCCAAGGGCGGCCTGATCCCCGTCGACCCGCTGTCGCTCAAGCCTGTGCTTCGCAGCGAGTCCGACGACCGGTTCCTGGCCGACGACGAGCTGCGGGCTCAGGTCAACGACTCACTGGCCATCGGTGACCTCGACGTGGCCGACTACGACCTGGTGTTCCTCGCCGGCGGCTGGGGAGCGGCGTTCGACTTCGGCTTCTCCAAGCCGCTCGCCGAGGCGATGACCACGGCCAACGCGCTGGGCAAGGTGATCGGGGGCGTGTGCCACGGTCCGCTGGGGTTGATCAACGCCAAGGCGGCCGACGGTACGCCGTTGGTGACAGGCCGCCGGGTCTCGGCGGTGACCGACAAGCAGGTGTCCGAGCTTGGCATCACCTCGACCCCGCATCATCCTGAGACCGAGCTGCGACGCGTGGGAGCCCGATTCGAATCTGAGACCCGATTTCGGGACCCGTTGTCCAACCATTGGGTGGTCGACGGCAACCTGGTGACCGGCCAGAACCAAAATGCCGGGCCGATGGTGGCCCGCGAGATGATGAGCCTGCTCCTGGCGGCACCGGGTGCCGACGCCTGAAACCGGGTTCCCGGGTGGTTGTTACTCCTCAGCGTTCAGCGACGCCAGTACTTCCTTGCAACTGGGGCACACCGGGTAGCGATCGGGGTCGCGGCTGGGCGTCCACTTCTTGCCGCAGAGCGCCGTGATGGGTTCGCCGGTGACGTAGGCCCGGCTGGCGTCGGCCTTGGACACGATATGGGCGTAGCGGTCATGGTCACCGTCGTCGGTGGAGGGGGTGACGTCGGTGCGTGGCGCCTCGGTCTCGACCGGTACAAGCGTTGGCGCCGATGGGCCGGACGACCTTGTGGGCAAAGCAGACATGGTTGGCATCAACGCCCACGCTATCGAGTGGGCGTCTGGTCGGTTGGTTGCAGCGGGACGTTGAACGTCGCCCGCTGTTCCGCATTCAGTTGCGGGTCCGCCTGACCCGGTGCGCCGGCTCCCAGCGGTTCCGCCTTCCACCTATCAGGCGTGGTGGGCAGCGAGCGACCCCACGTGGATGTGGGGCTGCGGCTTGATGTCCGCGGTCAGGCCCGGCGGCTGGTGCTTCGGCGCAGTCGGTCGAGTTTCGGCAGTTGTCGAGCGGCTCGGCGGACTGTCTTGGATACCGTCGGCCGAAGCAGGCGGCTGACGGTCGAATCGACTCTGGGCATCACGGTGTCGCCAACGGAAATCTCACCCGGCTGCGTGACCAGCGCCCCGATCGCTGCCAGTCCGGCACGTTCAGCATTGAGCCGCTGTAGCACATCGAGGTCACGAGCAAGCCCCGGCTGCGGTCGCGTCACCATGACGCAGCGGCCGATGTGTCGACGCACGTCCAAGGTGACACCACCGATCACGAGCGATTGCCCCACCCAGCCGTCCTCGGTGCTCTCGGTGCTCTCGCCCACGGTGCCGTCCTGGTCGAGCACCACGTTGGCGCGGAACCTCCGTGGGTCCTGTCCGGCCAGCGTGGTTGTACTGATGAGCGACACCCGGGTGCGTTTGCTGTCGTGGAACGCCCCCGGAGGGCCGGTCCATTGCATCCAGTTGCAGCTCGACTCGTCAAGGTCGTCGAGTGGTGCCTCGAAGGTCCCGCCGGAGTTGTGGTCGGCGGCGCGCAAACGAACCCGGCGTCCAAGCCAGTCCGACAGTTCATCGTCGCTCCGCAGCACGTCGTCGCCAAGGTGCACCTCGGCGCTGCCGTCCTCGGCGAGTCGACCCGCTGCCAACAGCAGCGTTGCTTCCCGGCGGGCTGTGAGCACCCTGCCGGTTGCCACGTCCTCGATGCCCCAGGAACGATCACCCACCAGACCAAGTTCGGTGACCGCTGAGGTTTGCAGGCGCTCGCCGCCCAGCGACTTGATGGGGTACCGCCACAGCTCCACGATGCGCATCCGCGCATTCTCCCATGGGCGTCGACATGGAGTCGTGTATCGGCGGTCGTGCAGCAGCGGTCGTGCACAGGTCCTGGTGCATCGGCGGCCGCCGGCCGGCTCGCTGCCTACGATGCGGACATGGAAGACGACGGGGCCAACTCGAAGACGGAGCTGAGTGACCAGCGCAAGGTGGCGCTGCTGTCTGGAGCGGACGACTGGCACACCGAAGCCGTCCCTGAACTCGGCTTGGAAGCGGTGATGATGGCCGACGGCCCACACGGCCTGCGCAAGGTGATGAGCGCGTCGCTGGCCGACCTCCAGGCCAGCGAACCGGCGACCTGTTTCCCGACCGGAAGCGCGCTCGCCGCCACCTGGGATCGCGTCCTGGCGGGCGACGTGGGGCGGGCGATCGGCCGGGAGGCTGTGGCCGAGGGAGTCGGTGTGGTGCTTGGCCCGGCCGTGAACCTGAAACGTCATCCGGCAGCAGGCCGGAACTTTGAGTACTTCTCCGAGGACCCGTTCCTGGCCGGGGAGTTGGCGGTGGCCTGGATCGACGGCGTGCAGGGGGAAGGGGTGGGGGCCTCGCTGAAGCACTTCGCCGTCAACAACCAGGAGGCCAACCGCATGGTGGTCGACGCCGTCGTCGACCCGGCGACGTTGCGAGAGTTGTACTTGGGCGCGTTCGAGGCGGCTGTTCGTCGCAGCCGACCCTGGACGGTCATGTCGGCCTACAACCTGCTGAACGGCGTGTACTGCTCGGAAGACCCATGGTTGCTCAGCGAGTTGCTTCGAGATCAGTGGGGCTTCGACGGGCTGGTGGTGACCGACTGGGGAGCCAACGACGATCGGGTGGCCGGTATCCGCGCCGGTCAAGACCTGGAGATGCCCGGCGGCCACGGCACCCACGACGCGGCGGTACTGGCGGCGCTGGCCGATGGATCACTCCATCGAGCCGACCTCGACGGGTGCGTGCGCCGGGTACTTGCCCTGCTGGAGCGCGCTGACGGCGCACGGTCAGGTCGACCGGGCAGTGCCATGGCATCGCCCCGGCCGGGCGCGGATCCCGACGCCCTTCACCGCGAACATCACCAACTGGCTCGCCGGGCGGCAGCGGCGGGAACGGTGCTGTTGACCAACGACGGCACATTGCCGCTGGCACCCTCGGGGCACGTGGCGCTGATCGGGGAGTTCGCGGCGCATCCCCGGTTTCAGGGTGGGGGCAGCTCGCAGGTGAAGGCCACCCGCAGCGACAACCTGCACGCCGAACTACGCACGCATGTCGACGCGGCTGGAGGTCGGGTGCAGTACGCGCCCGGCTATGTGCTGCGTGCCCGTGACGACCGCCCGGGAGAGCCCGCCCGACGGGTCGACGAGGCCGTGTCGATCGCCCGGGGTGCCGAGGTGGCGGTCGTGGTGGTCGGGCTGCCCGACGCCGTCGAGTCCGAGGGCTTTGACCGCGATCATCTCCACCTTCCCGAATCCCACAACATCCTGGTTCGGGCCGTGTGCGCGGCCAACCCCAACACGGTGGTGATCGTGGTGGCGGGGTCGCCGGTGACGATGGACTGGGTCGATCAACCGGCGGCCATCATCCACGGTTACCTCGGAGGTCAGGCGGCCGGTGGTGCATTGGCCGACGTGCTGGTGGGCGCCGCCGAACCGGGCGGGCGCCTCGCCGAAACCTTCCCGGTGCGCTCGGCTGGCGTGGCATCCGACCGGTGGTTTCCGGGGGAGCCGCATCAGGTGACCTATCGGGAGGGTCCCTACATCGGCTACCGCTGGTTCGACGCCTCCGGCGCCACACCGTTGTTCCCCTTCGGCCATGGTCTCAGCTACGCCGAGATCACTCTTGGAGTGCCGACCCTGAGTGCCCAGCACGTTGATGCCGGCGTGCTACTTGGTGGCACCGACGTAGTGGCTCCCGCAGAGGTGCCGCCTCCGGGCGCCGGGCCGGTTGCATTCACGGTGACGGTCCCGCTCACCAACGCCGGCGATCGGGCGGGGAGCGAGGTGGTGCAGGTGTATCTGGAATCGCCGGATACCGGTCGCCCCGCCGCGCACCGCCACCTTGTGGGGTTCGCCAAGGTGAACCTCGAACCAAACTCGACCAGGGAGGCGACGGTGGATGTGCACGCCCGGGCGCTGTGCCATTGGCACCCTGCCGACAGGGGCTGGGCGGTCTCGGCAGGCACCTGGGGTGTGGCGGTGGGGTGCTCCTCCGGCAACCTTCCCCATGGTCTGATGGTTGAGGTGGCCTCGTCGTGGTCGGCCCCCGAGCCCGACCCCGCCCTCGATCCATACCGAAACCCTCGACCCGACGACTGGGACCCGGGTGTTGCGGCGTTCGAAGCGTTGCTTGGCCGGTCGGTACCCGAGCCCACCCCGGTGCGGCCGTTCACCCGCAACACCACCCTGGGCGAGCTGGGGGAGACCCGCCTTGGTCGCCCGTTGCTGGCCCTTGTCCGGGCGATCGTTGCCCACACCACTGGTGGCGCTCATGATGAGGGTGGCCTGGGGGCGATGATCGACCGGTCGTTGGGCGAACTGCCGCTCCGCAACCTGGCGGTGATGAGCCAGGGGCGGGTGCCGATGTCGGCGATCAACCGCTTGATCGCGCTGGCCAATCGGATGCCCGGTCACCCAGCCGGTCACCCACCCGGCCGCCCGCCGGGGCGCAGTGTTGGGTTCACTCGGCCAGGCAGGAGAAGATAGGCCCATGACCGATACACCCTGGCAGGGCGATGCCTCCTCGCTCGTGGACGCGTTCCGAGCGGGCGAGCGCTCGCCCGTCGAGGAAACCGAGGCGACGCTGGCGGCCATCGGCAACTCCAAGCTGAACAGCTTTTCCTTTGTTGACCCTGAGCGCGCGCTGGAGGCTGCCAAGTCGGCCGACGTCAGCCTGCCCTTCGGTGGCGTGCCGACCGGCATCAAGGAACTGGAACAGGTGAAGGGGTGGCCTGACACCGGTGCCTCGTTGGCGTTCGCCAACCGGGTGGCCACGGTGAACAGCAACTCGAACAAACTGCTGTTCAATCGCGGTGGCGTGGTCCCGGTGGGGCTGACCACCGCCAGCGAGTTCGGCGGCCTCAACGTCAGCATCACCAAGCTGAACGGCGTGACACACAACCCGTGGCGTCACGGTCGCACGGTGGGTGGCTCGTCCGGCGGCGCAGCGGCCTCGGTGGCCGGTGGGCTGGTCAGCCTGGCTACCGGTGGCGATGGCGGCGGGTCCATTCGTATCCCCGCCGGCTACACCGGCCTGCTGGGGATGAAAGGCACCTTTGGCCGCATCACCCGCGGCCCGGTGGCGTTCAGCCGTCCCAACACCGTGGTGCAGGGCAACCTGTCCAGATCGGTTCGCGACGCGGCTCGCTTCTACGACGTCTGCGCGGGCGTCGACCCCTACGATCCCACCAGCCTGCCGTCGGCGGGCGACTGGGAGGCCAACCTGGGCACCCATGATCTGGCAGGTCTCCGCGTGGCCGTGGTGCCCAACCTGGGCGGCGTCACCCTCGAGGACGGAGTGGAGCAGCGCATCCGCGACGAGGCGGCAGCTCTCATGGCCGACAACAACATGGTGCAGGTGAACGTCGACGTTCGTCCGCCCAACCTGGCTGCCCAATGGATGATGGGCAACCTGTCCACCCTGCTGGTCGAACTGGGGGACATGTGGCCCAAGTGTGCCAAGGACCTCACCGATGAGGTGGCGATCGGCCTGTACCTCAGCCAGTCGATGTACAACCTGCGCACCGCGGCGGTCGCTGAGGAGATGCGGGTCGAGGCCAACCAGGCGATGGCTCGGGCCTTCGAGCAGGTCGACCTGATCATCGCAGCGTCCAACCCCGGCCCGGCGTTCCCGGCCGAGTCGTCGATGAGCAGCACCGAGAACAACCTGATCGAGAAGGCCAAGTCCAGCACCGCGGCCAAGGGGGCGCTTCGCACCGCCCTGTTTGGCACCAAGCTGGCGTCCACGTTTGCCCCCAAGCTGCCGAGCAACCTGTTGGGCCGGGTCTCGGAGAAGTTCCCCGAGATGGTCAACATGGGCGCGCTCACCATCATCGCCAACATCTACGGCAACCCCGCTGTGTCGATCCCGGCCGGGACGGTGGGCGGGCTGCCGGTGGGCATGCAGGTTCTGGCCCGCCACCATGAGGACCCGCTGCTCTTCGACGTGGCCCTCGCCGTCGAGCGGGAGCGTCCTTGGCCCATGGTGGCACCGGCGGTCACCGACGCCGCGTAACCTCGGCGCTCCTCTGAGGCTTCACCGGCCATCTCCTGAGTGGGTGCGCCGAAAGGTGAGTTGATGAGCCCGTGCTTGGGCAGTGATTTCAGTTGGTTGGTCGTGGTGTCGACACCTTGTAGGTGAGCGTGCCGCGCACGGCGAGGTTGCCGGACTCGTCGGCCACCACGGCTTCGCAGAACACGATCGACCGGCCTCGTCGTGTGACCCACCCGTGGGCGATGGCATCGCTGNNCTCGTAGGCGCAGGCGATCGCAGGCACCACCACGGTGTCCACCAGCGTCGCGAGCGCGCCGCCGTGCATCATGCCCGCAGGTTGGCGTATCTCGGGCCTCCACGGCACCCGCATGCGGGCATAGTCGGCTCGTACCTCCTCCAGTTGGAGGCCGACCAACTGGGCGAAGTTGGCGCCCCCCATGTGGCCGGGGAATGTTCCCCACTTCTCGGTGGCCTCGGATGGGAGCGCCGCAAAGTCGGTCGGGTTGGGAATGCCGGTGAAGGTCACGGACCAACGGTACCGCTGGGTCCCACCGGTTGGGTGGGTTGAACCTCCCCGAACTCGCCTCCCGCTCTCGGCGTGTGAGGTCGGCCACCTCACTGAACACTCCCGTGATGGCCCCACCAACCCCGGGAATGCCACAAGTCGCTAGTACGCCCCCTTAGTAGTGGTCCGATCAGCACGGCCACCGCCGTGCAAGCTCGATCCGACCTGTAGAACCCCTACCCCCAGGTATCGCACTGCGACCGTCTGGCGGCGAGGGCAAGCCGAGGGGTCCCCGTCCGGGCGCAGCACGGACGGGGAGGCGCAGCCCTCGGGTGGCAGTGCGGATACCTGGGGGGCACCTCGGCGACACCAAACGGCGCTAGTACAGCATCCTTGGTGGGACCTCGGCCGTCTCTCAGGATCTATCATTGGTTCATGTTGATTAAATGCCCCTACCAGTGCGGCGCTAACTTTGAGCCCCGGGAGCTCAGGCCAGAAGTTTCTAATCCCAAGGAGGCCAGGTGCGCCGATGGCGACTTGGCTTTTGACCTAATTATCTGTCCTGGGTGTAGTCGACCCATCGTCGATCTGACTCTGTACCCGCCTCACTGCATGGATGACCTGGATCTGATTACAAGGTCACGCGTGTGGCCAAGGTCCGGACGGATGGCCCCGCCCGTAGTTCCCGAAGCCATCGCCCGCGACTATAACGAGGGTGCGTTCGTGCTTGACCGCAGCCCACGAGCATCTGCGGCCTTGGCTCGCCGATGCCTGGAGCAAGTTCTTGAGGGCTACCTTTCGGCAACAGGCTCCGACCTCAAAAAACAAATCGATTCTGTCAAGGAAAAGGTGCCGGAAAACGTCTACCGGGGCCTCCATGGTCTCCGCACCATTGGTAACTTCTCCGTCCATCTGAACAAGGACACCAACACCGGCCAAATCGTTGATGTTGAACCCGAGGAGGCCGAATGGACTCTCGAAGTTCTTGATTTGCTGTTCGACTTCCTTTTCGTAGCCCCAGCGAGGGCACAAGAACGTATAGACGGCGTGAACAGCAAGCTCAAAGCCTCGGGGAAGCCGCTGATCGAGTAGCCGATCGGCGGTTGGCGTTGGGGTGCCGTCGCCCCGGAGGGGCGGCGGCGCTTTACTTGAAATAGCAACGTAACTCGGGAGGGGGTTTCGGTGGTCGTGCGCTGCCCCCAGCGTCGGCTGCTCGGCACATCCTGGCCGGGTGCGTTTCTGTATCACTGCACCCGGTAAATACATGGTTTGGTGATCGGGGCTCGTGGCTCGGGTTGGTCTGTGTTGGGTCGAACTGGGCGATCGGGGCCGGTGCCTGAACGACGACGGCAGCACCGAACGGGAGTGCCGCCCGGAGCGGAGCGCAGCGCAGCGAGCACCGCCCGGGACGGCGCCACGCTCGGGGCGCCCGCCGACGCTCAGCCAACGCCACCAAGGCGCAGTTGCTCCCAGCCAACCAGGCGGCCCACCTCCCCCGCTGACATGTCCAGCACGTCCCCCAGGTCCTCCAAGGTCTCCTCGCCCCGGACAGCGCCCGTACGGGCGAGTGCGGCTGTCGTGGCGTGCGCCCGATTCGTGAGCGTTGCGGCGTGACACATGCGCTCGAACGGGTCCAGGTTCGGATCGGTCGCGAGCGCTGCGAGGTCTGCAAGTGACCGGCCCATGCTGGGTGGCTCCTGTCGTACTGAGGTTTCGGGACGGTGGAGGCGTCCGGAACGGCGCCTCGACCAT
>MTKZ01075587.1_pt1 | contig 157710 bp, 162 predicted proteins | sample 1042781 | NCBI WGS metagenome assembly MTKZ01 (sample SAMN06212207, study PRJNA360539) | anaerobic digester metagenome | biome: Wastewater treatment plant; material: sludge; isolation source: anaerobic digester fed with sludge from wastewater treatment plant | place: Denmark: WWTP Viborg ... | reverse complement strand
TTTCTCTCCTAATTATTTAAAAGTGCAACAACTTCTTTTTTTTCAGAAATCTTTTTTAATTCTTCAAGTAGACTTTTTAATTGTTCCTTTTTCTTATCTTCTTTAGTTTCAATTGACATTGCTGTCCAAGAATGTTTAAATTGTTGGAACAATGGTGAGATTCCTTTAACTAATAATGCTTCTATTACAAGAGTTTTATTTGTTTTTGTTAATTTTGCTATGTCTTCAACTAGATTAAGAATTGATTTGTTTACATTTAATGAAATCTTCTCTCTCATTTCAAGAGGGTTTTTAATTAGTTTATCCATATTATTTATATAATATTTAAATAATATATAAATATTTCTATACTTGATGAATTTGAAGATTGATTGGAGAGAGTTCTCCTAAAACTTATCCTTCTTTTTGTATTTTGTATGTAGCAGCTTCTCTGCTTTTTTGCTGAGAGGTTTGCCGAGATATTTTTTGTAAATATCTTTTACTATTGGGTTTTCATGAGAACGACGATATTTACGCATGTTATCTTGTTTGTAAAGTGCTTGGGCTCTTAGTGTGAGAACTTTATCATCAGAGTAAATAGGTTGTCCTCCGCCTCCAATGCAACCTCCTGGACAAGCCATCATTTCAATGAAATCATATTTGTCTTTGTTTTTCAATAGCTTGCGGATATTTGCTCCACCTGAAGTTGTTGCATAACGCACTGTTTTGTTTCCTAGTTTTATTGTTCCTTCTCTTATAGAGCTGTCATCTGTTCTTAGATTTTTGAATTCAACTTTTTCTAATTTTTTTGGAGGATTTGTTGAAATTTCGTAAGCTGTTCTTAATGCAGCTTCCATAACTCCTCCAGCTGCACCAAAAATATCTCCTGCTCCACTTGCTAATCCTAATGTTGGATCAAAGTCTTCATCAGGAAGATTTACAAAATCAATGTTTTTCATTTTTATTAATCTTCCAAGTTCTCGTGTTGTTAAAACATAATCCACTCCTGTGTTTAATTCTGAACGTGTTGATTCAAATTTCTTTGCTGTACATGGCATTATACTAACAACTACAATATCTTTAGGATTGATATTTGCAAGTTCTGCATAATAACTTTTTACTAACATTCCTAACATTTCATGCGGGCTTTTACAAGTAGACATATTAGGAATAAGTTCCGGATAGAAAGATTCCATCATTAATATCCATGCTGGGCAACATGTTGTAATCATTGGGAGTTTCTTTTTATTTTTTTCTTTGAGACGTTTTAGAAGTTCAGCTGATTCTTCCATTATTGTCATATCTGCTCCTAAATCTACGTCAAATACTTTATCGAAACCGCATCTTCTTAGGGATGCAACCATTTTTCCTGTTACAAGAGTTCCTGCAGGCATTCCAAAGAGTTCTCCTAATGCAGCCCTTATTGAAGGAGCAGTTTGTGCTACAACATGTTTTTTAGGATTTTTCAATGCTTCAAGAACTTCAGGCAAGTGAGTTCTTTCAATTATTGCCCCAACAGGACAATTAATTAAACATTGGCCACATTGAATACATGCTACTTGTTCTAGCTTTTTTTCACCATAAGGTGTTACATGTTCATTGTGAGCACGACTTGCAAAATCTATTGCATGTATTTCCTGAATTTTTCCACACACCTGAACACACTTTCCACAATTTACACATTTGTTATTATCGCGAACTATTGCAGCACCTAAATCTGGATAATAATCTTTAAGTGATTGAAATCTATTATTTTCAATTCCAATTTCATCATAAACTTCTCTTGCTTCAAAATCATCTGAAAGTTCATTTAATTTAATGTTTTGATTCATAAGCTCAAGATTCATTTTTCTTGCTTTGATTACTTTTTCAGAATTAGTAATAATAGTTGCATTTTCCACGGGTTTAGTTGAACAAGAAGTTACTAATTTTCCATTCATTTCAACTAAACAAACTCTGCATCTTGCTTCTGGGAAAAGATTTTTGTGATAGCAGAGTGTTGGAATCTTTATGTTATTCTCTTTGCAAATTTGAAAGATGGTTTTATTTGGGTCAACTTTAATTTGTTTGTTGTTTAATGTTATTTTCATTTTATTTTTTTAAGTAATAATTATAATCCTCCTTGAAGTGTTGAAGTGATGTGAGGATGTGATTTGTTGAAGATTGGCCTAAACCACAGAGACTGGTTTCTTTGATATGGTATGAGAGCTCTTTTAAGAGGTCTAAATCAGATTGAGTTGCTTTTTTATCACGTACTTTTTTTAGGAGATTTAGGATACGGATTGTTCCTTCTCTACATGGAGTGCATTTACCACAAGATTCATAAGTATAGAATTTAGCTATACTTAAACATATATCTACAATATTTCTGTTTTTTCCTATGAAAATTAGAGTGAATGCTCCATGTTGACAGTCCTTTTCACAGATTGTTTCAGCTGTAACTAAGGTGTTTTTGTTTATTGGCATTATTCCTCCAAAGCATCCAAAGGAAATTGCTTTTATTTCTTGAGTTGGTTTAACTGTTTCAAGAATTGTTGACATTTTAACACCTAATTCCCATTCATAAATTCCTGGTTTTTCAATATCTCCTGATGTTGAAAAAAGTCTTAAGTTTGGATTCCAGTCGTTGTATAGAAGAGCTTGTGGAACACAAGTAAGAGTTTCAACATTGTTGAGGACAGTTGGACTTTCCCATAAACCTTGTTCAGTTGGATAAGGAGGTTTATATTGAGATTGTCCTCTATAACCCATTATTGATTGCATTATTGCAGTTTCTTCTCCACAAATATATGCTCCTGCACCTCTTACTATTTCAATTTTTACTTTGTTTTCCATTTTTGATTTTTTTAGAACAGATGAAATTGTTTTTCTAAGGTCTTTTAAGAGATGTTCATATTCATTTCTTAAATAAATGAAAGCTTTTTTTGTATTCAATACATAGGAAGCTATGAGCATTCCCTCAATTAGTGTCTCTGGATTGTTTTTCAGGATGAATTTATCTTTAAATGTTCCTGGTTCACCTTCATCTGCATTGCATATAAGGAAAATTTCTTTAGACGGATTTTTCTTTTTTGCATCTAATGCTAATTTCCATTTCTTTGCAAGAGGAAAACCTGCTCCTCCTCTTCCAACAAGATATTTTCTTTCTAAAATCTGAAGAACTTTTTCAGGACCTAGTTTTTTTGCAAGTTTCAGTGCTTGAAGATTGGTTTTTTTTAGGATTTGCATTTTTATTTTTTCTTTGATTTTAATTCCTTGATTAATTTCTTTACTTTTTCAATAGTCAAATTTGTTATTGGTTTACCATTGAGAAGCATTGCAGGAGGTTCATCGCAACATCCTATACAAGATGTTTTGTAAACAGAGAACATTTTGTCTTTTGTTGTATCTCCTATATCTATTTTGAGTTCTTTTTTAAGGAAGTTTTCTATTTCTCTGCTTTCATGTAAAACACAAGTTGGAGAACCACATAATTCTATTATGTATTTTCCTTGAGGTTCTGTTCTTAACATAGTATAGAATTTAACAACACCATAAAGTCTTGAAATTGGAATATTATATTTTGTGCTTATTTTTTTTAAGAAATCTATTGAGATATAACCTTTTTTGTCTTGCTCTTCATGAAAGATATTAAGCAAAATATCTTCTTTTTTATTTGCTTTTTTGTTTTGTTTTTTCACCATCTTTTACTTTAATAATAGGAATGGGTTGTTTTTAAAATTTGAGTTGATAAGTTTGTTAGCATTAAAATAAATTTCTTATAAAAATAATGCAGTGGAATTTAAATAACTTTTAAATAACCTATTTTCTTTTTGAAGAGAAAGAGGGATAAAATGACGCATCCAATTATTAATGCTATTAAAACAGAGTGGGGGTATTTGGGAAAAAGAAGAAAATGGTTTATTTTTTACATATTTTTGTTTCTTATTGCAGGAATTGTTTCTCTTTTAACTCCATATGTTATAGGTACAATATTTAATTCTATTCAGGAATCAATTACAACTCACGAAGAACTTGTTGTTTTAATGAAGAAAATCGCTCTTCTTTTGGTCATAACAGTTGTTTTTTGGATGCTTCATGGTCCAGCAAGATTTTTGGAAACTATAACTGGATTTCATGTAAAGAAGAATTATGTAAATGATAAAATAAGGATGGTCTTGAAATTGCCTGTTAAATGGCACAAAGATAATCATTCTGGTGACACAATAGATAAAATAAATAGAGCTTCAAATGCTCTTGAAGAATTTTCTTCTCATATGACTCATGATATTCTCTATGGATTGATAAGCTTCTTTGGTTCAATAATTATTTTGTTTTTTATTGATTGGAGAATAGGATTATTTGCATTTGTCTATGCTTTAATAATCTTATTTATTATATCAAGAGTAGATAAAAACCTTGAAAGAAAATATAAAAAATTAAATGAATATAACAATAAACTATCTGCTACTATATTTGATTATTTGAGTAATGTAATAACTGTGATAACCTTGAGGTTAAGAAAAACAGTTTCTAAAGAAATTGAATCTAGACAGATTGCAAGTTATAAGACTTTCAAAAGCTCTTCAATTATAAATGAGATTAAATGGGGATTTGCAAGTGTTGCAATTCAAATTATGATTGTAATTTCGCTTATTTACAAATCTTATACAGAATTTAATCTTACAGGAACTATTTTAATTGGGACATTATATATGGTGTATGGTTATCTTAATAATGTAGGACAGACTTTCTATAAGTTTGCTTGGTTATATGGGGATGTAGTACGTGCAAATGCTAGGATTATAGGTGCTAATCCTTTGGATGAAGAATATAATAAATTAGAATTTCCTGAATCTGGAAGACTTCCAAGGGGCTGGAAGGAAATAAAATTCAAGAATCTTTCTTTTACATATGATACAGATGGAAAAAGAAATCATCTTGATAATGTTTCTTTTAAATTAAAGAAAAAAGAAAAGATTGCACTTGTTGGAGAGAGTGGTTCTGGTAAGAGCACAATTCTTTCTTTAATAAGAGGATTGTATAAGGTTGAGAAAGGGGAAATTTATTGTGATGGTGTTCCTCTTGAAGGAGGGATTAATAGAGTTAAAGAACAAGTCACATTAATACCTCAGGAACCTGAGATATTCAATAATACTTTTAGATATAATATAACAATGGATCTTCCAGCATCTGAAGAAGATTTGAAAAAAGTGATAAAAATAGCTAGATTAAACCCTGTTTTATCTAAGCTTCCTAAGGGACTTGATACCAGTGTTCAGGAGAAAGGGGTTTCATTGAGTGGAGGAGAAAAGCAAAGATTGGCTCTTGCAAGAGGACTACTTGCATCTAAAAAAAGTGAAATTATTTTAATGGATGAACCTACAAGTAGTGTTGATAGTATGAATGAGATGAAAATACATGAACAAGTATTTGAAGAGTTTCAAAATAAGACAATAGTTTCATCTATCCATAGGTTACACCTTCTTGACAAGTTTGATTATATTTATTTATTTGACCAAGGGAAGATTGTAGGTCATGGAACATTTGATGAAATAAAGAAAAATCCTTTGTTTGAAAAGATGTGGAGAAGGTATCATAGGGAGAAGACATCTAATAAGGAGAAGGAAGAGGAGAAAAAGAGATGAATGTTTTACAATCTTTAAAAAAGGATGAAAGAAAATTTAAAAGATTATATTTTTTATATTAAATATGAAATCAAAAGAGATTTTGATAAAAAAAGAGTTATTTCAATTATCTAATGAATTAGGATTAAAATATAATCCAAATTGGTTTAATTTTATCTGGATTAAAAAAGAACAGGAAACATTAACAGAATACTTAAGTGATTGTAAAAATCCTATTTATGAAAGGTATGGTAAAACTCTTCAAGAAAGGATTAAGAATTTGAATAAATTTTACAATTCTTTAGATTACCAATCATGTATTAAAAGATATGGTGGACAAGTTTTCAACAAAAAAAGTATTTCATTATTAAAAAAATCAATGAAGAAAATAACAAACAAAGAAATTTTAAAAATTTTAGATGATTTATTGATTAGAATAAAAAAACATAACCCTCGCTTCAACAAAATAGCTTTATTAACTGAGACTAAAAGAGAAGATGAACTCAAAATATTATATTATAGAGTATTAAGGCATGAATGGATTCATATTTTGCTTGATGAAAATAAAATAAGATTCAAAAATTGGAGATATAATGAAGGTTTAGTAATCTATTTTGAAGCTTATTTGGATAATATATTATCTCGCTTAGAAAAACCTTTGAAAAGAGAAGAGTGCTCTTTTAATATAGAATGTTTCAAAAAAGCAGTATATTTTAAAAGATTTTTAGGTGATAAGCCAGAAATATCTAGAATTAGGGGTTTAATGAGGAAAGTTAATTAAGGATGATTTTATTATTAAATTGAGTCATCATAAACTATTTAAAACATATTTGTTTTTTTAAATGATGAAAGGGGTGAAGATAGTTAAGAGACCGTGGGGCATGTTCAAGCAATTTGTTCTTAATGAAAAATGTACTGTTAAGATTCTTGAAGTCAAGAAAAATGAAGAGCTTAGTTTACAAAAACATAAACACAGAAGTGAAAATTGGTATTTTATTACTCCTGGATATGTTCAATTAGGTAAAAAAATTAAGAAAGTCAAAGAAGGAGAATTAATTAAGGTTGGAAAGAATGTTGCCCACAGAATAATTGCAAAGGGTTCAGATGTTAAAGTTCTTGAAATTTCATTTGGTGTGTTTAATGAGAATGATGAAATAAGATTGGAGGACAAGTATGGCAGGTAAAGTTATTGCAGTTGATTTGGGTGGAACTAATTTAAGAGTTTCATTAGTTGAGAATAATAAGGTTGTCAAATATATTAAAAACAGAACTCCAAAAACTCAAAAAGAATTGGAAAATCTATTGTTTAAAGGTGTTGAAGAACTAATGGAAAAAGATGTTAAGGGTATAGGAGTTGCAAGTGCTGGACCTCTTGAAAAAGGAATAATAAAAAATCCTCCTAATTTACCTTTGAGAAATTATAATATAAAAGCTGCTCTTGAAAAAAGATTTAAGAAAAGAGTTGAAGTGTGTAATGATGCTCATTCTGTTGCATTTGCTGAATTGAAGTTGGGTGTTAAGAAAAAGAATTTTATTGTTCTTACAATAGGTACAGGAGTTGGGGGAGGAATAATAATTGATGGAAAATTGTATGAAGGGAGAGGATATGGAGGAGAAATGGGGCATATTATTTTAGACGATGGTAAATCCTTTGAAAAACTAGTTGGATGGAAATATACTAAAGAATTGTCTAAAAAAGCATTTGGGAAAGAATTAATAGTAAGCGATTTAATTAAATTGAATAATCCTAAATCAAAAGCAATTTTAAATCAGATAACAAAGTATCTTGGACAGGGTATTGGAAGTTTAATTAATGTTTTTGATCCTGAAGTTGTTGTCTTAGCAGGGGGAGTAAAAGAAACAGGACAGGTTTATTTGAATATGATTAAAAAAGAAGCAGAAAAGTATGTTATTTTGCCAAGAAAAACACCTATTCAATGGAGTAAACTTGATCATCCGGGTGTATTGGGTGCAAGTTTGTTGATAAATTAAAATAAATTAATGAATATGAAAGTAAAAAAATTCATGGCTCCTGTAAGAATTGATTTTGCTGGTGGAACTACTGACATTTCTCCCTTTAAAGATGAATATGGGGGATGTATTCTTAATGCTACAATAAATAGGTATGTTGTTGGAGAATTAAAAGCAGATGATAAAAAAACTCATTTAGAATATACTGGGAATATACCTACTTCTTCTGGATTAGGAACTTCGGGAGTAATGAATTTAATTTGGTTGAGTTTAATAACGCAACAAAAAGGTAAATTAGATTCAAATGCTAAAATTAAACTTGCTGAAACAGTTTATGGGATTGAACAGGCAATGGGACTAGTTGGAGGAAAGCAAGACCAGTATGCTGCAGCATTTGGCGGAATTAATTTTATGGAGTTTAAAAAAGATAAAGTTAAAGTTCATAGATTAAATTTAAGAAAAGAATTTATCAAAAAACTTGAAGATAAACTTGTTTTAATTTATACAGGCAAACCTCATTTTTCAGGCAATACTAATAAGGCTATGATGGATAATCTAAGAAAAGGAAAGAATAATGCAAATTTACTTAGAATAAAGAATATAGCAATTGAAATGAAGAATGCTTTATTGAAAGAGGATTTAGAAAGATTTGCTGAATTAATGAACGAAGAAACAAGAGAAAGAAAGAAATTACATGAGAGTATAGTTCCTGAAAGCACTCAAAAGATAATTTCCTTAGCTATGAAAAATGGGGCAATTGCAGCTAAAGTGTGCGGTTCTGGCGGAGGAGGGAGTATTTTATTTTTTGGAGATAAGAAAAAATTAAAACAGAAGTTTAAAGATAAAGTTATTGATTTTAAATTTGATTTTGAAGGATTAAGAGCTATTTAATAGATTTATACAATAGGTAAACGCTTTTTTATTTCTTCAAGCATTAATCTTGAAATTAAGTATTCAATTGTTGATTCTGCTCCTTGATTAAGGTTTATTGAACTCTTAGAGAGTCCATCATGACATCCCCCTGTAACATCATTGTAAATCATTTGTTTAAGATGGTTTTTGCCTAAGAACCAATTGAATGCTAAAACAGCATTATGATAATAGCTTTTTTTTCTTGTTATAGCATATGCTGTCAAATAAGTTTGAACCATTGAAGAAGCATCTATTGGTTGTTGGTCAAAGAAGCTCCTTACCCCATTTCTATTATACCATCCGTTTTGTCCTATTGGAGACAATTCATCTTTAAAGAAAACCAAATTTGTTAAGAATTTTAAACTTTTTTCTGCTATTTCAAGATATTCTGGATTTTTTGTTAAGTTATAAGCTAAGAAAAGAGCTTCCGGCATCTTGGAATTTGAATAAGTTAAGTAACTTTCAAACCAATTCCATTCTTCTGTTGCTTCTTTTTTATAAGATTCTATAAGAGAATCAACTAGCTCTTTTATTTTATTCAATATTTTTTCGTCATTGTATTTTTTGTAATAGTGATATAATCCAATTATTGTAAATGCCTTTGTTCTTGGAGAACTACCTGTTTCTATTAATTGATAGGATTTGTCAAATATTTTTTTTGCTTGGCTTATTAGTTCGGGACTTGAACTATTATTTGTTAAATGACCTAATGCCCATAATGCTCTTCCAATTGCATCTGAACTTGTTTCAACTAGATTTTTATTTTCGTATTCAATGTCATTGAATCTTCCTTCTTCATTTTGAACTCTTTCTAAGAAGTTTAAGTATGTCTTTGAAAGTTCTTTTGATATTTCAGAGTTATATAATCTGTCGTGAATTGTTGAGACAATTAAAGCTCTTGCATTGTCATCTACAGTATAACCTGATGATGGGTCTGGTACAGAAAGTTTTGAAAATTGAATACATCCTATATTATCTGTAAGATTCTTTAGATGGTTGAGTTTTATCTTAGGATATTTTTCAGTTGTCTCTTCTCTTAATTTGACAACTTTATTAAATAAATGTAAATAACCTGAGGCAACATTTGACCAAATCATAGACCTTGCATAAGCATAAGCGCTTTGTTCTATATTTCTCTTTAATTCTGGATTTGAAAGTATTTTATCTACACAATCCGCATAAGATTTTGGGCTTTGAAGTTTTGCAATCATTCCTCTCCCATTATTTAAAACTTCTTGAGCATAAAGATTAGGAGTAGAAACAACAGCTTTACCACATCCCATAGCATAAGAAAGAGTTCCTGAAACTATTTGATTTCTTTCAAGATTAGTCATTATGTAGACATCTGTTGCAAGAAGATATTCTATTATTTCACTTAAATCAAGATATTTGTTGTAAAATTTTACATTATTTTGTAAGTCCAACTTTTTAACAAGATTTGTTAAATAATTTCTATATTCTTCTCCCTCTCTTTTTCTCACTACTGGATGTGTTTCTCCTATTACTATGTATAATAGATTTGGATATTTTTTAACTAGATATGGAAGAGCTTTAATCATATATTCAATTCCTTTTCCACGACTTAATAATCCGAAAGTTGAAAGAACTATTTTGTTTTCAAGTCTCAATTTCTTTTTATAAGGCCCAGTATCTTTTAATGGAGTGTCTGGGATACCATGACGGATTACATGGATTTTGTTTTTAGGAACTCCATAGTCATCATGTAAAATATCTATAGCACTTTCTGCCATGACAATTGTTGCAGCACATTTATCACAGATGAACTTAACAACATTTTTTCTTAGGTTGTCTGGTTGTGGAAGAACACTATGAAATGTTACAACAACTGGTTTTTCTATTGTTTCTAAGAATGGGATAATATAGCTTCCATATTCTCCTCCGAAAATTCCAAATTCATGTTGGATACAAACAATTTTTATTTTGTCTGAACGGTTTATTCTTTTTGCCATGTTTATATAATCTTCAAGATAGTCCTTGTCCATTTCGAAAATTACATGGCTGTCATAGTTGTAGATACTTGACTCATCGTTTAAAGCTATAACTCTTGATTTAACTTTTGGATTGAACCTCTTATTCATTGCATTTACTAGGTCTTGAGTGAATGTCGCAATACCACACTCTTTCGGCGGGAAATTACTTAAAAAACATATTTTTGAGTCCTTAAATACCTGCATCTCTTTTTCATCCATTTTAACGAATCCGTTTTGCGATACTATAACTAAAACTTTGGACTTTATAAAATCAACGCTTTTTGGTTGATTTTTTATTTGTCTTTTAATTGAGGTAAGATTGAGATTGAATAGTTCTGTTATTTTATCGACGGGAATTATATTTTTTTAAAAATCTCTAGAATCTTGAGAATTAATATTGCGAGTGAACTTCCAATCATATCAATTACAACATCTTTGATGCTCGCAAATCTTCCAATCACAAACAGCTGATGAAATTCATCTGAGATTGCATAGATTAATGAAATTAAAAAGATAATCACAATTGTTTTTTTGTTTAGATTCTTTGTTTTTATTGAAAGAGTTAAAAAGAAAGTGAATGCAAAGAATATTGCTAAATGATAGAGTGTTGCTAGATTTAGGCTTGATTGCTCTCCAAGAGGCGTTTCTATACTTGAAAATAAAAATATTTCTAAAGCAATTATCAGAGTCATTGAAATATAAAAAATTCTCGTTTTTGAAAACAAATTTGACATTTTGAAAAGAACTTGTTTTTGTTTTTATACACTTTGATAATTTAAAAGATATGTTTAGATTATTTTTAGAAAATGGCTCTGGGGAGATTCTAACTCCCGACCTCGGCCTCACCCAATCAAACAAGTCCTATACAGATTTGTCGGACTAATTTAATTCATGAGAGCCGCGCTCTAAACAACTGAGCTACAGAGCCATCAAAACACTGAGCTACAGAGCAATATACTTTATTATAAATAGGTGCTTTTAAATGTTTAACCTTTAGAAAAACAGGGATTTATATTTTATTGCATTTCAAGTTTGGCCTTTTCTTCTTGTTTTTTCAGCCTAGAGATGAGTCCTGCAAGCCTGTTTCTTATTCTTTTACTAGGCATTTCTTTTCCTAATATTCTTTTGTTTTTTTCAAAATCTTTGCTAAATTCTAAATCTTCTTTTATTAAGATGTTAGCAGTTTTTCTTACTGTTTTTGACTTTATTTTTCCCATGTTAATTTGTGCAGAAATTTGTTTTTAAAGGTTTTGATTAAGAAATTTTTGGATTTTTTCATTTATTTTTCTATTTTTTCTATCTTGTCTAGGTTTTGAGCTGCTTCAATTAAATTTGAGAGTTTTTTGGTTGGTTCTCCCATACTCAAAATTACATATTTAAGGTTTAATTGAGAGGCTTTTTTGTTTGCATTAATTATGTCTGTCTCTGCTACCCTCTTTTTATTGTGGGCTACAAGGAGTTTTTCTTCACCCTCTGCTTTTATTCTTAAATGGATTTCATTTTTATTGAAACTTTCCACATTTAGTATTTCAATTGTTTCTTTTGAAAGGAATTCTTTTATTTTATCAAAGAATTTATCGTCTTGTTTTTGTACTGCTTTCTTTTTTGAAGATTTTTGGGGTTTTGATTTCTCTTTTGTTTTTTGCTTTTCTTCTTTTGAGGTTTTCTCTTTTTTCTTTTCCTTTGCTGTATCCTTTTTCTCCTCTTTTTCTTCAGATATTTTTTGTTTTTCTTCTATTTCTTCTTCAACTTTATCTTCAATTTCTTTTTGTTCTTCTTTTTCTACTTCCTTTTTCTTTTCAAGTTCTTCTTTTTCTTTTCTTATTTTTTCTATGTCTTCTATGTTTATGTCTTTTACTATTTTTTCACCAAGTTCCCTTTCTTTTTGGTTATATACTCTTGGTTTAGCTTCAACATATTGGTGTTGTTCTATTGGTTTAATATCATATTTAAATTCAGATTCTTTTACTGTTAAATATCTCCAAAGGGTTTCATTGTTTCTTCTGAAGGGGAAAGCAAAATCCTTTATTTCTCTTAGTGCAACTCTTATTGCAGGGGGTTGTTCAGAATCTCTTAAAAATTTCTTTTCTTGTAAAAGCAGGAAAGCTTCTTTTTCTTTACTTTTAAGATAATTTGAAAATTTCTCTAATTGAGGTTCTTGTCCTGCAATATAATAAATAGGAGAATTTCCTACACGCATATGGCTCATTTTTACAAGTTTATCTGATGAAAGTTCTGATAAAAATGCAGATACAAATAGCATACTTATTCCTATTTCCTGAGAAATATATACAGGAAGTGTTGGACCTTTCATTCTCAAGATTGAAAGGATTCTCTCTTTTATTTTTGAAACATCTTGGGTTGGCATAACTTATGGAGAATACTGCATATTATAAAGATTTTTATGATAATTATGTCTTAATCCAACTTATTTCATAATAAGACACATCAGATTCCTCATCAATTATTGCAATTAAGAGGTTCTTTTTTGTAGAGTGTGCAACTCTGTTTTTTGCTGAAAATTCATGCCAAGAGAATTTTTTGGATTCATGTTCACAGAAAACAATCCATTTAGCATGTTCTTCATCTGGGGTTTTACCTTTTTCATATACTCTAAAATCTGAACCGAATTTAAGAGCAGTTTTAACAACATACCCTTTATTACGCAGGTCTTTGAACACAGGATATTTTAATTGAATTCTATTATCTATTTTTTTGAATATTCTGAAAAGCTCTTCAAAACTTATTGATTTCTTGTTCTTTTTTATTTCTATCTTGTTTTTTTCAACTAGATATAATGTTTCTGGTAGGGAGTAATTTACTTTTTGTCCTGTTGGTTGTCCAAAATTAGATTTTTTGTAAAGAGTAAATGCTTCTGCTTCGTTTGTTGAAACTATTTCACCTACTAGGTAAGCAGTTATTTTTTTCATAATTGGTTTATGTTAGGAGAATATTTAAAAGTTCCTGAATAGTAGGTAATTTATGCAAGAAACTAGTGGAATTAACTTTCAGAAGATTGAAGAAAAATGGCAGAAAAAGTGGCAGGAAAAGAAGATATTTGAAGCTAATATAGATGATAAAAAAAAGAAATTTTATGTTCTTGAGATGTTTCCTTATCCTTCTGGGTCTGGATTGCATGTAGGACACGCATTTAATTATATTATTGGAGATATTTTTGCAAGATTTAAGCTAATGCAAGGTTTTAATGTTCTTCATCCAATAGGATATGATGCTCTTGGACTTCCTGCTGAGAATGCTGCAATAAAAGATAAAATTCATCCAGAAGAGTATACTAATGCTTCTATAAAAAATTTTATGAATCAACAGAAAAAACTCGGTTTAACTTATGATTGGACAAGAGTTATTAATACCGCAAATTCAGAGTACTACAAGTGGGATCAATGGATTTTTCTTAAAATGTTTGAAAAAGGATTAGTGTATGAAAAAGAGGCCCCTATTAATTGGTGTCCAGAATGTGATACAATTATTTCTAATGAACAAGCTCAAGGAGGAGAATGCGAAAGATGTGGTTCAAAAATAGAAATAAGAAATATGAAACAATGGTTTTTGAAAATTACAGATTATGCAGATAGATTATTAGAAGGACATAAAAAATTAAACTGGCCTGAGAGGACAATTGCAATGCAGAAAAATTGGATTGGAAAATCTTATGGGACTGAAATTGATTTTGAAATTAATGGGAAAAAGTGGCCTGTATTTACTACTCGTCCAGATACTCTTTTTGGAGTTACATTTATGGTTGTTTCCGCGAACCATTCAAAACTTAATGAGCTTATTTCTGAAAAACAAAAGAAAGATGTTGAAAAGTTCCTTAAAAAATTAAAATCAGTTTCTGAAAAAGATTTAACTGACATGGAAAAAGAAGGTGTATTTACAGGAAGCTATGCTATAAATCCTATTACCAAAGACAAGGTTCCAGTTTATGCAGGTAATTTTGTGGTTGCAGATTATGGTTCTGGAATGGTTATGGCTGTTCCTGCACATGACCAAAGAGATTTTGAATTTGCAAAAAAATATAAGATTAAAATAAAACAAGTAATTGAAGGGAAGATTACAAAAGAAAGAGCTTATACTGAATCTGGGAAGTTAATTAATTCAGGAAATTTTAATGGCTTTTCTAATGAAGAAGCAAAGACAAAAATAACAGATTATTTGATAACTAAAAATCTTGCAAGAAGAGTGACTAATTTTAAGCTTAGAGATTGGAGTGTTGCTAGGCAGAGATATTGGGGAACTCCTATTCCCTTGTTACATTGTAAAAAGTGTGGAGTTGTTCCAGTAGATGAGAAAGATTTGCCTGTTGTTCTTCCTAAAAAAGTTAAATTTGGAAAAGGAAATCCTTTAACAACAAATGAAGAATGGTTGAATGTAAAATGTCCTAGATGCAGAGGTAATGCAAGAAGAGAAGCAAATACTTTAGATACCTTTGTGAATTCTTCTTGGTATTTTTTAAGATATTGTGACTCTAATAATAAAAAAGAGATTTTCAATAAAGAGGATGTTAATTTTTGGATGCCTGTTGATTTGTATGTTGGTGGTGCAGAACATGCATGTATGCATTTAATTTATTGCAGATTTTATACCATGTTCCTTCATGATATTGGATTAATTAAATTTGAAGAACCTGTTCCTAGATTGTTTAATCAGGGTATGATTAATGATGAGTATGGTGAAAAGATGTCAAAATCAAAAGGGAATTCAGTAGAACCATTAAAAGTAATGGAAGAATATGGTGTTGATACTACAAGATTTTTTATGATGTCTGAGGCTTCTCCAGATAAAGGATTTAATTGGAGTGATAAGGGAATTCAAGGGAGTTTAAGATTTGTTAATAAAATATTTGATACTTTTGAAAAATTGAAATTTGGAAAAGACTCTCAAGATTTTTTAATTAAATTAAACAGTGCTATTAAAAATATTAGTATACAAATAGAAGCACTTGATTATAGAAAATCTACAATAGAATTAAGGCAATTATTTGATTTAATTGCAAATCAAAAAGAAATTTCAAAAGAGTCTTTTGGCAAATCACTTAAGCTTCTTTCTCCTTTTTGTCCACATATTACAGAAGAGTTATGGGAGAAGCTTGGACACAAGAATTTCATTTCTGTTTCAGAATGGCCAAAGTTTGATGAAGCAGTTTTTAAAGTTAAAACAAAAGAAGTTGATTTGAATGAAAAATATATTAAATATATTAAAGAATTAATTGAAAAATTTGAGTTAAATGGAACTTCTGTTAAGAAAGTTTTTGTTTATGTTGTTCCATTTGAGATTGAAAAACTAAATAAATCCAAGTTGATTAAAGGTATTGGAAAAGAATTGGACATATTTTCTGTTAGGGATGAGAAGAAATATGACCCAGAAAACAAGTCCAAAAAGGCAATTCCAGGAATTCCAGGAATTTATTTTGAGTGAAATTAAAATAATCAGGTTTTTATATGCACTTTTTCTATTTATATTATGGGTGAATCTAAATCTAAAAAACGTTTTTTCTCTTTTAATTATAAATCTATTTTTGAAAAAAAATACTGGGTCTGGACTGTTTTTGTATTTAGCTTGTTTATCTTTTTCTCTGGAGGTTTTGGGATTATTGCACTAATTGCTAATGATTCCCATAATCCAAACTCAAACAAAGGTTATTGCGGAGATGATACAGTTATTAATGGTTGTTCAGAAGTTAAGCCTTATTTTTGTTTATCAGAAAAATTAATTGAACTTCCATTCCTTTGTGGATGTCCAGATTCATTTAGTTCTTTTAATGGGGCTTGTTTATCTAAATATCATACTAATTCCAAGACAATTCACTTAAAGTATTTTCTTAATGGAAAAGAGGACTTTATTGATTTTGTGGCATATGAGGGTTTTGCTAATTATGTTTCAGAAATACCTCGTTCTATAAAATACACTAATGGATATGAGTTTTCAAGAGTGGATTTTAAACTTAAAGCTATCAATGATGAGGAACAAAGGAAGTTTCTTTTGCCTTTAGTAATTCAAATACAAAATATAACTGACAATAAAGATGATCAAGCAAGAATTGCAATAAGTCTTGTTCAAAATATTCCTTTTGGAACTTCTAATAAAACTACTTACTTTTTTGGAGAAGAAATTAATCATACTAGATATCCTTATGAAGTTCTTTATGATTTTCAGGGAGTATGTGGTGAAAAATCTGATTTGCTTTCTTTTTTGCTTAGAGAATTAGGATATGGGGTTTCTTTCTTTTATTATCATTTGGAAAATCATGAAGCAATAGGGATAAAATGCCCTCTTGAAGAGAGCTTAATGGAAACAGGATATTGTTTTGTAGAAACAACTTCCCCTTCTTTAATTACTGACAGTCAAATTTCTTATATTGGAGTAGGAAAATTATATTCAACTCCTGAAATACATATTATTTCAGATGGATTATCTTTAGGAAGAAATCTTAAAGAATATAAAGATGCAGATAAATTAGTAAGAATTAGAAATTCAATAGATAAAAGTGGATTGTTGGGACCTTTTAACAGAAAAAGTCTTAATAATTTAAAAGAGGAATATGGGATAACTGGATTGTATCACAGATAATTATTATTCTAGTATTGCTTTGATTCTTCTAACTCCAGAACTACTTGATTCTTCTTTTATTATTTTGAATTTTCCTAATTCGCAAGTATTTTTTACATGTGGTCCTGTACATATTTCTTTAGAACAGCCTGCAATGGTGTAGACTGAAACAATTTCCCCATATTTGTGTTCAAATACTCCACTTATTCCCTTGTTTTTTGCTTCTTCCAAAGACATTTCTTCTCTTATTACTTCACATCCTTTTTTTATATTTTTGTTTACTTCATCTTCTATTAATTTCAATTCTTCATTTGTTAGCTTTCTTGGAAAATTAAAATCAAATCTTAATCTTTCTGGAGTGATGTTTGAACCTTTTTGATGGATTGAGTCATCTTTAAAGATTTTTTTTATAGCAGCCAATAGTAGATGTGATGCAGTGTGTAACTTTGTAGTTTCTTGGGAATGATCTGCTAAACCTGATTTAAACTTTCCTTCTGCAGCTGTTCTTGAAAGTTCCCTATGTATCTCACATTCATTTTCAAATTCTTCTCTTGAGAATTTTATTTTTCTAGATTTGCATTCTTCTTCAATCATCTCAACAGGAAAGCCATAAGATTGGTATAATAAAAATGATTCTTTACAGGATATTTCTTTTTTGTCTTTAGTTATTCTTTCGAATATGCTTATTGCTCTTTCTAAAGTGTGCCTAAATCTATTTTCTTCTTTTTCTAATTCTTCAATTATCTTGTTTCTATTTGTTTTTAATTCAGGATAATCTTGGTATATTTTTATAATTGAATCAACAAGTTTATGTGTGAAGTTTTCTTTTATGTTTATTGACTGTCCATAACGTATAGCTCTTCTTATCAACCTTCTTAGAATGTATCCTTGTTCTGTGTTGCTTGGAACAATTCCATCATTTATTATAAAAACAGCTGCTTTTATGTGGTCAGCTATAATCCTCATTTCTTTTTTATAGTCCTCATATTTTTTCTTAGATAATTGTTCAATTTGTTTTATTATTGGAAGAAAGCATTCTGTGAGGTAGTTATCTTTTAAGTTATTTAATATAGCAGTTGTTCTTTCAACGCCCATGCCTGTATCAACATTTTTTTGTTTTGCTTGAATGTATTCTTGTTTTTCATTTTTAATATACTGCATAAATACATTGTTCCATATTTCAACTTTATTTACAAATATTTCACTATCGGGTCCACATGGGCCTGTTTTTCCTGCAGGTCCCCACCAATTGCTTTCTTTAGGCAAGAATTTTATTTTATTTACTCCTAATGATTTCCATACTTTTTCAGATTCTGTGTCTTTTGGAGCATCTTTATCTCCTTTAAAACAAGTTACAGATAATTTTTCTTTTGATATTTTAAGTTCTTTTGTAAGAAATTCTAGACTGTATTTTATTGATTCTTCTTTCCAATAGTCCCCTAAACTCCAGTTGCCCAACATCTCAAAAAAAGTGTGATGAACTTCATCTCCAACCTCTTCAATATCTGTTGTTCTTATACATCTTTGAACTCCTACAAGTCTTTTACCTAAAGGATGTTTCTCTCCTAATAAAAAAGGGACTAGGGGGTGCATTCCAGCAGAGATAAACAATGCTGTAGGATCATTTTCTGGAATAAGGCCGGAATTAGGTATTTTTTTATGATTTTTTGAAATAAAGAAATCAATATATTTTTTTATTAATTGTTCTCGGGATATCATCTTATTCAAAGAATTAGGTTATTTTTAAAATATTGCTTATCCAAGTTTTCTAAGCTTTTCCTGTATTTCAATTAATTGTCTTTCTAAATCATCATCTTCATGAATTTCCTTTATCTCTATCTTTGATTGTTTTTCTTCTTTAATTTCCTTCTTTTTAGCTTCTTCTTTTTTCTTTAATATATTTGGTAATTTAACTTTTGGGAGTATTTGATTTAATTTAGTTATGTTTGAGTTTAATTCTTTTAATTTATTTTGTATCTTTATTCTATTGTTTAATTCTTCTCCTCTTAGTAGTTTATATCTTTTTATTCTTTTTATTATTCTTAAGAAATCTCTTTCAGAAGCTAGTATATCTCTTTTTGATTGCAGTGCTTCATCGTAATCAACCTTTATATGTACAATGGATTGTTCTTTCATTCTACTCTTGAGAAAATTTCTTGGTTGACTTTTTCTATTTTATTTTTTACTGTTTGTATCTCAGCCTCCCAAGAAGTAAGCTCCTCTTCCTCTTTTGCCTTTATTTCTTTTGTATTCTTGATGAGCTTTTCTATATCCGATATTTGCGATCGAATATCTTGGAATATCTTCATACTTTCTTCAAATTTATCAATTCTTATGAAAACAGGTTCAGCTTTTTTAGTCATGTAATTTCTTACAGCGTATTCTTTAACTGGTTCTTCTTTTACTTTTGTTTCAGCAGTAATATTTGGTATTGCGGGGATGCTTCTTTCATACATTGCTTCCTCTGCTGAAAAAGTTTCATCTTCATCATATTCTTTGCTGAATTTCTTTTCCGGCTTTGATCCACTTACACTTTGCTCATATTCATCATATTCTTTACTGAATGATTTTTTTATTGGAGGTTTTTGCATCGTCCCTCTATGTTGTTCAAGGAAGTCCTCTGCTTCGAAAACCTCTTCATCCTCTTTTCTCCCAGTTACTGCATCTTTAATAGTATTTTGTGAAAATTTATTTCCTATAGAATTATTTGGGAATGTTGGGAGTTGAGGCAATTTCTCTTCTTCTTTTTGATAAGTATTTTCAGGAGGAAACTCTGGAAGCTTTGGAAGTTCTGGCAGTTCAGGAGTAGACTGAATAGGTCTTTTTATCTCCCCTTTTTTATCTTTTTTTCCGAATAAACCCATTTTTGTCTTGTTTGATATATCTCTTTTTAATACATATAATATACAATATAGGTTTAAAAACTTTTATCTTTTTTATTTTTTTAATAAAACGAAAAATATATAATCAAACTATTTTTATTATTTTGATGTTAAAGAATTTTTTAAATGAGGTAATTTCTATTGTCGTTGGTAAACCATCTGATTCAATTGTAAGATTATTAGAAGGGGATAAATATGTGAATGAGTTTATAATTGCAAAAAAGCTAGATTTAACTATAAATCAAACTAGAAATATTTTATATAAGATTTCTGATTATGGGCTTGTTTCTTCAATAAGGAAAAAAGATAAGAAAAAAGGATGGTATACTTATTTTTGGAAAATTGAAGTGCTTAAATCTCTTGAATTTTTAAAAGAACTCACAATAAAAAATATTACTCAGTTAAGAAACCAGATAAAGAGCAGAGAAACTAAAGGATTTTATGTTTGCGAGAGGTGCAATATAGAATTTAATGAGGAAAATGCTATGTTGCATGATTTTACTTGTAATGAATGTGGTGAAGTTTTTACTGTAAAAGATAATGAAAAGGTTATTAGGGAGTTTAAAAAGAACGAGGATAAATTGGTGAATAAGCTTAAGTTAATTGAGGAGGAGATTACAACTGAAAAAGCTAGGTTGGATAAAATTAAAATGAAAGAACTAAAAAAGATTGAAGCTGAAAAACTTAAACAAAGGGAAGAGAAAAGAAGAATTCAGAAAGAAGCTAGAGAGAAACTTAAAAAAGAATCCTCAAAGAAAAAGCCTTCAGAGAAAAAATCTTCAAAGAAAAAATCTTCTACTCCATCTAAACCTAAAAAGAATATTAAAAAACCTTCAAAAGCAAAAGATAAAAAAAAATCTAAGAAAAAGTAAATTATATTCCTTTTAAAATGACTTATATCTATAGAATTAATCCAAAGAAAAAGAAAAATTTTTTTGATTCTTTTAGTTTGAATACTTTGTTGATAGTCGTGAATGTTGTTTTATTTATTATTTTTAGTGTTTTAATAAAGCTAAATTTTCTTTCTGTTGATGATATTGCTATAATGCCTTCAAATATTTTGGATGGCAAGTATTTGTGGACATTTTTGACAAGCATGTTTATGCACGCAGGATTTTTCCATTTGTTGGTTAATATGCTTTCATTATTCTTTGTAGGTTCTCTTATAGAAAAGATAATTGGCAGAAGAAGATATTTTTGGTTTTATATTTTCTCAGGAATATTTGCAGGAGCATTTTTTATCTTAGTTAGCTTTTTGTTTGGAGTAGATTTACATTCTTATGCTGTAGGGGCTTCTGGAGCATTATTTGGTTTGATTGGTCTGTTGATGTTGTTAACTCCTAATCTTCCTGTTTACATAATGTTTATTCCTATTCCTGTAAAAATGAAATATGCTGCTCCAGGTATGCTTGTATTATTATGGGTTATTTCTCTAGCAGGAAATGTTTCTATAGGAAATACAGCTCACTTAGGAGGATTGATTGCAGGATTAATTTATGGGCTATTTTTAAAATCAAAATATAGAAATAAAACAGCTTATATAAGAAGGTATTTTAGTTAGTTTTATATAGAATTATTGTTTGTTTTTTTTATGAAAAAGAGGAAGGTAAATAAGAAAATTGAACGTAATTTTTTCTCTGAAAATTATAAAAAATGCTGGGATTATCTTGTTGAATCTAGAAAATTTATTTGGGCCATTGTTATAATATTTTTTTCTTTTGTTGCAATTGGTTTTATATTTCAGCCAGAAAGTATTTCCCAATTAATTATGGAGATGGTAAATGAACTCTTAAATAAGACAGAGGATATGTCTTATCCTGAATTAACCTCATTTATCTTTTTTAATAATTTTAAAGTTGGTTTTATGGGAGTGCTCTATGGTTTTTTATTTGGTATACCCTCGGTTTTATTCTCTTTGGTTAATGGATATGTTGTTGGTTTTGTTGCTTTTTTTGCAGTTTCTTCTTCAGGAGTAAGTTCTCTTTTAAGTTTAGTTCCACACGGTATCTTTGAATTACCTGCTATATTTATCTCATTTGGATTGGGATTTAAGTTTGGAACTTTTTGGTTTTATAAAGAAAAGATGAAAAATTTTAGTTTATTCTTTGTTGAATCTTTAAGAGTATTTATTTTTGTAGTAGTTCCTCTTTTAATAATTGCAGCAATAATTGAAGGAACCTTTATTCATTTTTTAGGCTGAATATTTTTATCCCTTTATTTCGCTTATTCCAAGAATTATAAGAACTAAACCTGTTATTGCGACTATCCAAGTTAATCCGCCCTTTAGGACTGTCCAAGCTGCATATCCCCAAGATTGCATAGGCATACCTGGAAATACTAAAGCTACAACTCCTACTAGAAGAATAATTCCCAAGATTAATTCTAACCATTTATTCATTGTATTTTAACTATGGAGTTTTTCTTTAAAAAGATTTTGATAGTCAAAGATAGATTTTTAAGTTAATTTAATTATTGTATTTAATGAAAAAATCCATTAAATCCCAAGAATCAGATGCAGCTAAAAATATACTTAAAAAATCAGATAAAATTGAAGGTAAGATTATAGAAGGTTATGATTTTAATAAAGGAGTCGATTACAACAAAATAATTGATAGTTTTTCTAATACTGGTTTTCAGGCTTCAAATTTAGGAGAGGCTATAGATATAGTTAATGAGATGATTAAGATTAAATCTAAAATTTATTTGGGATATACTTCAAATATAGTTAGTTCTGGTTTGAGAGAAGTAATAAGATATTTAGTTGAGCATAAAAAAGTAGATGTTTGTGTTACAAGCGGAGGGGGTTTTGAAGAGGATATAATAAAATGTCTTGGAGAAACTGTTTTAGGAGATTTTAGATTGCCAGGTAAAGAACTTAGAGAGAAAGCAATAAACAGGATAGGAAATTTACTTGTACCTAATAATAATTATATAAAATTTGAAGAGTTTTCAATGCCAATTCTTGAAGAAATGTATCAAGAGCAAAAGAAAACAGGAAAGGTTTACACTCCTTATGAAATAATTTGGAAATTTGGAGAAAAAATAAACAATAAAAAAAGTATTTGTTATTGGGCTTGGAAAAATAAGATTCCTATTTATTGTCCAGCAATCTTAGATGGAAGTTTTGGAGATATGGTTTATTTCTTTAAGTATAAACATGAAGATTTTAAAGTTGATATTGCAGAAGAGGCAAGGCAACTAAATGAATCTACTACGGGTATTGAAAAATCTGGAGTGTTGATTGTGGGAGCAGGTATTGTTAAACATGCTATTCTTAATGCTCATTTGTATAGAAATGGTGCAGATTATGCTGTTTATATAAACAATGCACAGGAATTTGATGGAAGTGATGCTGGAGCTCTTCCTGAAGAAGCTGTTTCTTGGGGCAAATTAACGCCTGAATGTAAAAGAGTTAAGGTTTATGGAGATGCAACAATTTTGTTGCCTTTACTTGTTGCAAAAACATTTGCTAAAAATAATTGAGCTTCTAATTTAGGAAAATTATGAAAAATTAATTGTTGTAATTGTTATAATGTTATACAATAAAATATTTAAGAGAAGTCAAATTTTTATTGTATATGAAGGTTGCAATAGGAACTGAAAATAAAGCTAAGATACAGGCAGTAGAGAGTATTATAAAAGAAGTTTGGAAGGATGTTGAGTTTTCATACCATAAAACAAATTCACTTGTTAAAGATCAGCCGCTTAGTGATGAAGAGGCAATTAAAGGAGCAATTAATAGAGCAAAGGAAGCTATTAACAAAGGAGATGCAGATTATGGTATTGGGCTTGAAGGGACTGTAAACACAAATAATTATGGGATGTTTCTTCATGGATGGGTTACTATTGTGGATAAATATGGGAATATTGGTTTTGGACAGAGTGCAAGCGTGCATATACCAAAGACAATAGAACAAAGAATAAAAAAAGGAGAGGAATTAGGTCCAATAATGCAGGAATTAATGAATGATGAAAAAAATTCTATAAGACATAATGAAGGGACTAATGGAATCTTGACAGGTGGGTTATATACTAGAGTTAAAGAGTTTGAAGATGCTACAAGATGTGCTCTTTCAAGATTTGTAGCCCCTAAATGGTATAGTTAATACTGTTTTGTTTAATTTTATATAAAAGCTTATATATACGTTTTTTATCCATTTTTTATGGAGGAGAATAAAGAGATAGGTGATTTGTTTATCCCGCAGGGTGAACAGGAAAAAACATTTGTTGAAAAAGATTTTATGGATGTTCTTAAGATGGTTGCACCAGGAACATCTATAAGAGTAGCAATGGATGATTTGCTTAATGCAGGTATGGGAGCATTAATTGTTATAGATAATGGGAATATTTCTTCTGCTTATCAAAAAGGGTTTGGCATTCATTCTAAATTTACACCTCAAAAATTAGTTGAATTAGCTAAGATGGATGGAGCAATAATTCTTTCAAAAAATGTAAAGAAAATACTCTATGCAAATTCTTTTCTTTCACCAAATTCAGAAATAACTACAAGAGAAACAGGAACAAGGCATAAATCTGCAGAGAGAACAGCTAAACAAACAGGAGCAATAGTTATTGCAATATCTGAGAGAAAGAAAAAAATTACGATTTATCAAGGAGATAAAAGACATGAACTTAGAGATAGTTCTGAAATACTAAGTAGAGCTGCTGAGACCCTTCAAATATTGGAAAAACAAAGAGAGAGTTTCAATGAAGCCATAACTAACCTTAATTTAATGGAACTCCAAAGGATTGTTACAGTTAAAGACGTTTGTGTAGTTATACAAAGATTTGAGATAATAAAAAGAATTTCTGATATTGTTAAAAAATATCTTGTTGAGCTTGGAAGAGAGGGGGCAATAGTTAGTATGAGCTTGAAAGATTTAACTAAAGGATTAGATAAGGAAGAAGAATTACTCCTTAAGGATTATTTTGGTACTAATTATTCTTATGCTGAGAAAGTTTTGGAGAAAATGGATTTTGATTTTCTTCTTGAACCCTTTAATATTTCAAGAATGTTGTTTGAAGAATTACACGATAAACAAATTTCTCCTAAAGGGTTGAGAATATTAAGTAAGACAAATATTCTTGAAAGATATATGCATTCTTTGATTGCACATTTCCAATTTTTAGACAAGATTCTTTTAGCAAGTGATGAAGAGTTGCTTAAAATTTTTCAGAATGAAGGAATGCTAGCATTTTTTAAGGAAGAAATATATAGTTTAAGAGAGAAACTTGTTATAGGGAAGTCAATATAAAGATGTTAACAAAAGAACAAATGCAGGAAATTAGGGAGCATTTAAATAATTCACAAAATCCAGTTTTCTTTTTTGATAATGATCAAGATGGGTTATGTAGTTTTTTACTTTTACAGAAATATTTGGGAAGAGGTAAAGGGTTTCCAATAAAAACTTCTCCAGCTTTAACTAAAGATTATCTTAGAAAAGTTGATGAATTTAATTCAGATTATGTTTTTGTTTTAGATAAACCAGAAATATCTGAGGATTTTGTGACAGAAATAGAAAAAAAGAATATACCTATTGTTTGGATAGACCACCATGACATTTCTCCTGAAAAAATACCCAAATATGTTAATTATTACAATCCTTTGTTTAATAAAGACAAAAAAAGTGAACCTGTTACATATATTTGTTATAATATTACTAAGAGAAAAGAAGATATGTGGATTGCTATTGCTGGGTGTATTTCAGATAATTTAGTTCCTGATTTTTATTCAGAATTTATGAAAGATTTTCCTGAATTGGCTAAAGAAGATGATGATGCCTTCAATATATTTTATGGTTCTGAGATAGGTAAAATTGCAAGAATTATGGGATCTGGATTAAAAGATAAAATAAGCAATGTTATTTTAATGATTAAATTTATTATTTCGTGTAAAGGCCCATATGATTTCTTAGAAGAAAACACTAAAAATAAATTTATTTTTAAAAGATTTTATGAGATTGATAAAAAGTATAATAAGCTATTGGATAGGGCTAAAAAAGTTTCTAATTCAGGTAAACTTTTATTTTTCAAGTATGCTGGTGATACAAGTATTAGTTCAGATATTGCTAATGCTTTGAAATATACTTATCCAGATAAATTTATTGTTGTTGTATATAATAAAGGGGCTAAAGCAAATGTTTCTGCAAGAGGTAAGGATGTTAAGAGAGTTATTCTGAAAGCAATAGAAGGTCTAGAGAGTGCAACAGGTGGGGGACACGATAATGCTGTTGGAGCTCAGATTAGAAAAGAAGATGTTCTAGAATTTGAAAAGAGAATTAAAAAATTGGTTAATTAAGTTGTCTTTTATTTGTTTTTCTTGTTTTTTAATTAATTTAAAATACAATAGATTTAAATAATATAAATATTATTTATATTATAATACTCATCTTGGGTAAAAAGAGGGATTAATGGTTAAGAAAGTTTTAAGTGCAACTGTAGATGAAAAGGTTCTTGAAAAATGGAAAAAATATACTGATGAGGAATGTATTAACTCTTCTCAGCTTATTGAAAAATTACTTAAGGAACACCTGAAGAAAAGGGGGGAGAAATGAAAAGAAGATTTTTGATTGTGTTGGTTTTTTTTGTATTTGTCCTTTTTTTAATTGGCTTTGTTTCTACTTGGGTAGATAATGGAAATTCAATCCAAAATGTAGATGGATGTAATCAATTAAACACAACTGGAGCTACATACAATCTAACACAAAATGTTTCATCTCAAGGAACTTGTTTCACAATAACTCAACCAAATATTACATTAGATTGTAATGGGTATTGGATAAATTATTCTGGAGATGACATTGGATATTATTTTGGAATAGAAACAAATCAATTCAATACTACAGTTAGAAATTGTAATATATATAATTATACAGCAGGTATCTTCTTTAATGGAGCAGATAATGGTACAATAGAAAATAATAACATAATAATTTACAATAACAAATCTCTCGGTTCTATTATATCTGATAATGGTTTAACACCAAGAGCTTCTGGTATTTTAATTTATGATTCAGCTAATTACAATGCAATTGTAAATAATACCGCATATTCTTATTATGGAAGAGGTATTTACATAAATGATGCAGATAATAATATAATAGAAAACTCTAATGGAAGTTCTTATTTTAATCCAGGTATTCAAGTATTTGGAGGCGTATCTCATACTGGTTTAAATAATTCAATAATTAATTCTTTTGGCTTATCAGAAGAAAGCAATGGTATTAGATTAGGACACTATGGAACCAATGATAGTATTATTAATTCAACAGCTATTTCAAATTTAGACTATGCAATTTTAGCTGATTATGGAGAATTTATAGATGTAATTAACTCTTTTGGAAATTCTTCATCTAATGTAGGAATTTACTTTTTAGGAATTCTAAATGGAAATATAATTAATTCAACAGGATTCTCTAATCTAACCAACGGTATAACAGTTACTTATAGTTCACATAACAATACAATTTCTAATTCAACAGGAATTGGACATCATACAGGTATTGTCTTAGGAAGTGTACCTTCTTACCCATCAAACAATAATCTTTTAATTGATTCTCAAGGTACTGGAGGAATAGCAGGTATTCGCTTAGGAGGCATCAATAATACTGTTATAAGAAATAGTGCTACAGGAGAAAATGAAGCATATCATCTTTCTAGTTTGAATAATTCCAGAATTATAGATTGTGTTTATACTAATGGAAATCATCAGGACATATATGTATCTTCTGTGTATTTAAGTGTAAACAACACTTTCCTTAATTGTTCCTATGATGATGAATTTTTTACAGGAAGTTCAGGAGAAATTATAAGAAAATGGTATTATCAAACTTATGTAAATTATACTAATGGAACTTCAGTTGCAGGTGCAAATATAACAGCATATAATTCATCGGGTAATATTCAATTCACAGAACTTACAGATTCATCTGGTTGGATACCGAGACAAGAAGTTACAGAATATGTTAATACAGGTGGAACAAGAAGCTATTACAATAATTATACAATAAATGCAACTCTCTTCGGGCATGAAACAGAGACTAATGTTTTCAACTTTACTACAACTCAAAGTAAACTTGATGATGTGTTTACATTGCAAGGAGAATTTGTAGATACTATTTCCCCAACAATAACTTTTGAAGAACCTCCAACTCCTTTAAACAGTTCAACAGTTTATTCTTCATCTCAAACAATAGTTGCAAACATTTCCGACAATAATATAAAAGGAAACACCTCGTCTTGGATAGACTTTGATGAAAGTTTAATGGTATATTTCTCAATGGATTATTATAATTCAACAGGAATAATAGACAATTCAACATATAACAATTTAGCAACTTTTCAAAAAGGGTTATCATCTTCAAATATTACCACAGGAGTAAGAGGAAGAGGATTGACTTTTGATGGAGATGATGACTACTTAGAGGGAGATGACACTTATTTGCCTTATGGGGATTCAAATCTCACTTTATCTCTGTGGATTAATCCTGCAGAAGTTCAACATGACAAAGGAGTTTTAGGTTATGGAACATATGGCAGTAATAACCTCTTTAATGTATATTTGTATAATACAAGTTTAGGAGAGAGATTAATTGGTCTTTTTACTTTAGAAAACGAAATAGAAAATGTTTTTTCAAATACTAAATATTCTGCTAATGAATGGCAACATATTGCATTTAGTTATAATGGAACTCATGTAACTTCTTATGTAAATGGAGAGATAAAAGATAATCCAGAATTGGTTTTAAATATATCAAATCACGGAGAAAGTCCATTTAGGATTGGGTGGGCACATGTAGGGTATAGGTTCAATGGTTCTTTAGATGAAGTAATGATTTTCAATAGAAGTTTATCTGAATCAGAGATTTTATCATTGTATAATTCACAATTAAATTCATTAAGTGCGACTATCTCAAATTTGCAGGATGGAATGCATAATTACAAGGTTTATGCAATTGATGAAGCAGGAAATTATAATTCTTCTGGAAAAAGAAATTTCATTGTAGATACAAAATTGTATTGTGGACCATTAAATTCTGCAAATACAGTTTACACATTAACTTCAAATGTTTCTAGTAATGGAACTTGTTTCACAATAACTCAACCAAATATTACATTAGATTGTAATGGGTATTGGATAAACTATTCTATAAATGGTTCAAATAATGCATATGGAATTTATTCAAATCAATTTAATACAACAATAAAAAATTGTAATGTTATTGATGGAAATTATTCAAGTACTGCTGTTTGGAGAAGAGGAATCTATCTTGATAATTCAGCTAACTCTACTTTATACAGAAATTTTGCTATCTCTAATAATTCTAATGCTATTGATGTAGAGGGAAATAGCAGGTATGTTAACTTAACTAATAATACTGGAATAAGTACATCTAATAGAGGAATATATCTTTATGTTACTAATTCTATTCTTACAGACAATATTGGTATGAGCAATTCTACTCATGCATTTGATATTGGGTGGGGTTCTGCTAATAATCTCTTTATTAATGATGTTGGTATTACAAATTCAACTAATGGTAATGGAATTATTCTTTATTATGCAGATAACAATACTTTAATAAATTGCTCTGGAACAAGTAAAGATGAAGGAGTAAATATTCACGATTCTGATTATACTACATTAATAGGAATAAAAGCTATAGGAGTCTCTGGAGGTTGGGGTATTAGAATAGACAATTCCAATCATTCTTTGATTAGAGATTGTAATAATCTTAGTGGTTTTTATTCAGTTTATTTTTCTACAGGAGGTATTTCTATTAACAATACTTTCATAAATTGTTCTTATGATTCAGAATCTATTAATGGAGGAGGTAATGAACTAATAAGAAAATGGTATTATCAAACTTATGTAAATTACACAGATGGAACTGCAGTTACTGGAGCAAACATAACAGCATACAACGCAACAGGACAATTACAATTCACAACTCAAACAAATTCTTCAGGTTATATACCTAGACAAGAAGTAACTGAATATATTAATAGAGGTGGAACAAGAAGTTACTATAATAATTATACAATAAATATAACTTTATTTGGACATGAAACAGAGAGTAATATTTTCAATTTCACTACAACTCAAAATAAAGTTGATGATGTATTTACCCTAAATAGATTGACTCCAGGAGAAAACGGTTGTGGAGTATTAGATTCTCCAAATACAATTTATACTTTAACACAAAATGTTTTATCTCAGGGAACTTGTTTTACTGTTGCAGCAGATAATATTACTTTAGAATGTAATGCAATGAGGATAAGTTATTCTATAAATGGAGAAAACGGAACATATGGAATTTATTCTGATAGATTTAATACAACAATAAGAAATTGTAATTTTATAGATATGAATAATACCAGTTTAAATAATGAAAGATATGGTATTTATTTTTCTGGAGCATCTAATGGAACTATACATAATAACTATGTTAACACAACTAATTCACAAGCAATCTTTGTTTCTTCTAATTCAACAAATATTAATTTAACCAATAATTTTGCTGAAAGCTTGAATAACGGAATAGAACTAAGGAATTCTTCTAAAAATAATTTGATTAATAATACAGGAATTGGTTTGATGAGTTTTGCTGCAGGAATTGTTATTAATGGTTCAAATGAGAATATCCTTGTTAATAATACAGGTATTGGAAATTATTCGGGTATTCTATTAGGAAATAAACCTTCTAATAATAATCTTTTTATCAATAATACAGCAATAAACAATTTCTCAACTGCTCTTTTAATTTCTTATTCAAATAATAATTATTTTATTGGACAGAATGCAACATCTTATAATCTTGGTAGAGATTCTGTTGCTATAAGAATTTCTAATTCTAATAATTCTTTGATTAAAGATTGTTTGAGTATTTCAGGAGAAGATTATGATGTGTATATTGGAGATAATAATGTTAATAATACTTTTTTGAATTGTTCTTATGATATAAATAAAGAGTATTTAGGTATTAGGGGTAATTTAATACGTAAATGGTATTATCAAACTTATGTAAATTATACTAATGGGACTGCAGTTGCAGGAGCAAATATTACTGCATACAATAAAGCAGGACAAATCCAATTTACACATTTAACTGATTCTTTAGGATATATTCCATTACAAGAATTAACAGATTATGTTGGTTATAATGGGATAAGAAATTATTATAGCAATTATTCAATTAATGCAAGTAAATGGTTGTATAATATGGAAAGTAATGTTTTTAATTTTACAACCAAAGGAAATTTTGTTGAAGATTTTTTAACATTGGAATTAGATACCTTCCCTCCTAGTTATGGTTATGTTGGTTATAGCTCAACTACTGCAGGACAGAAAGCTAAATTTTCGATTAAATTTATTGATAGAGGGGCTCTTCATCCTTATGGAGCTTATATATTTTCAACAAATAATACTGGTACTTGGGAAAACTATAGTGCAGTTAACTTTACCTCAACACCTTCTTGGGCAAATGTATCTGTAACATTAAATTCAACTGTTGGAAATGTTGTGGGATATAGATGGTATTTCAGTGATTCTTTTGGAAATATGAACATGACTCCAATCTATAAATTAGTTACAGAAGAAGGAGAAGAAGAGGAAGATAAGAAAGAAACTAATAGTCAAAAGAAAGAAGAGTCTTTGTACAGACCTTCTTATGCGGTCCTTCAAAAAGGTTATGAAACATATTTTAGAAAAGGAGATTTTGTTCAAATAAATTTATCTAAAAAAGGAATATACTTATTTGAGATTGGAGATATTAATAGATTTACAAAAAATCTTACTATTTTGTTTAATTCAGGTAAGTATCCTGTTGGATTGAACGAGTCTCTTAAATTTGATTTAAATAAAGATAATTTTTACGATTTGCAGATTTCAATTAGAGATATTACAAAAAGCAATAGTTCAAGAATTAATTTCAAAGAAATAAATGAAGAAATTCCTGCTTCAAATAAACCTGCTTTGAATGAAACCTCTTTAGGTAATAAATCAACTATAAATATTTTTGGAATAGATGGAGAGGAAAAAGAAAGTAAATCTGTGGTTTATTTTGTGTTTGTTGGAATTATAGTGTTAGCATTGATATTAGTTGCATGTGTTATCTTTTTTAGATTTAGAAAAGCTAAAGAAACTTCAGCCACTTCTTAATTTTGTGTTTATATAAATATTTATAAAGTATTTATTGTTACTTTTAATATGACTGATAAACTGAACATATTGAATGTCTCTATGTGGGATAGATGTTCGTGTTTAGTTTATACTTTCAATATTAAACCGAACTCAATTTAATTCAGTTCTAAAATCTGGATTGGATTGAGGCACTTTCTTTCTAGATTTGAAAAACTTGAATTAATGAGATGTTTGCTTTATATAAAATGAAAAGCAAAAAAACAAACATGGAAAAAAAGAAAGTTGAGCAAGAGTTGAGTAAATTAATAGCTTTAACTATACAGCTTGAAGATGAACTTAACAACTGCATAAAATTAGAAAATTAAAAGGGATGTTTTATTTGAATTGTTTTGTCTATTGTAAATATTAGTTAATAGCTTCTTCCTATATATACAACCTTTGTTGCAGGTTTGTTACATATTACACAATTTCCTGTTGGTTTTTCATTTTTGTTAGCTAGTGTTCCTCTAACATCACCATAAAGCTCTTTCTCAACTATTTCAGCACATTTTATACCTGATTTGTCTGTAGAACAAAAGTTTATTTTAGCTAATTTTCCAGAAGAGAGAGCTTCTTTTATTTCTTTTTTATTGGAACACGAAACCAATCTATTTTCCATAAACTTGTCTGCTTTTTTCCTTAATCTATTGTCAAACTCTTTTCCTAGTTTTTGGATGTTTTTCAATTCAGTTAACTTTATTTTCTCTTTTTTCTTTATGTCTCTTGTAAATAATATTACTTCATTGTTCTTTATTTCTTTTTCACCTATTTCTATTCTGAATGGAACTCCTTTTAGTTCCCAAATATGATATTTTTCTCCTGGTCTTTTGTATTCTCTTTCATCTATCTCTACTTTTATATTTTCTTTTTCTAATTTATCAGATATTTCTTTTGCTTTTTTTATTATTTTATTTTTATTTTCTGCATTAAATATTGGAATTATTATTACTTGTATTGGGGAGATAGAGTAAGGTAAAATCATTCCAGAATCATCTCCATGAGTAGCAATAACTGAGGCCAATATTCTTGAGACTGCAGGGCCATAGGCAGTTGTCCAGAGATGTTCTTCTTTTTCTTCTTTGTTTTTGAATGTTGCATCAAATGCTTTTGAAAATTTTTGTCCCATTAAATGTGTTGAAGGTTGCTGAATTAATTTTCCATCTGGCATAAAACAATCTGAGCCTACAGTGTATTCTGCTCCTGCAAATTTATCCCATTCTGGTCTTTTCATAGGTAAGAAAGGCACCCCATAAATCTGATGCATTACTTTTTCTGTTGTATCTATGTCTTCTTGTACTTGAGCTTCTGCTTCTTCTCTTGTTGCAAAGGCATCATGACATTCAATCCAAATAAATTCTCTTCCTCGTATTAATGGACGTGTGGCTTTAGTATCCATTCTGAAAACTGAGCCTCTTTGGTATAGCTTTAAAGGTAAATCTCTATGACTTCTTATCCAGAGTTTAAACATAGGAGTATAAAGAGTTTCAGAAGTTGGTCTTAATGCAAGTTCTTTGTTGTCTCCTGTGTTCTTAATCCAAAATACCTCTGGTGTAAATCCCTGAACATGTTCTGATTCTTTCATTAGGTTTTCTTTAGGTATTATTGAAGGCATGAATGTTGGTTTATGTCCTTTTTTTTGTAATTCTTTTTCCAAGTGCTCAAACATGTTTTCTATTGTTAAAGCTGCCCATGGGCGGATTATTGTGAATCCTTTAACATCTAATCTTAAATCAACTAGTTCTGCTTTTTCAATAATTTGTGTGAACCATTCAGAGAAATTTTCCTCTTTTTTAACTGTAATTCCTTCTTGTGATTTTTCTTGAGTTTTTTCTTTGATTTTCTTTTCTGTCATGTTTATATGAACTAAAGAGCATATTTAAAATTATTTGATTTGATTGTTTATGTTTAAATATTAAAGTATAAAAAGGTTTTAGACCTGTTTAATATATAGGGCCCATAGTTCAACGGATAGAATTTCGGGTTTCGGTGAAGAAGTTTGCGAAACTAAATCATTTATTATCGCGAGCGGGCTTCGGAATACCCCGATGATGGAGGTTCAATTCCTCCTGGGCTCATATCATTAAGTTTTTAATTAGTATTTCTTTTTATTTAATATGGGAAAAAATTTAAAGAAAAAAGTAAGAGTAAAATCAGAGCGTTTTTCTGGAGTTTCAAAGATTGAGTCAGCTAAACCAGGAGATTTAGTTGAGGTTCATTTTGGAAAGGTTATATATGAAGGAACTTTTCTTGAAAGTCCTGATTCTGAGAAAGGAATAATCTTACTTAAATTGAGTAATGGATATAATATTGGATTAAACAAAAAGGAGATAATTAAGTTAAAGGTTTTGAAAGAGTTTAAAGAGAAAGATGTAGATAAAGAAATTAAAAAAGACCCTTCAAAACCAAATATTGCTATGATTATAACAGGAGGAACAATTTCTTCTAAATATGATTCAAAAACAGGAGGAGTTCATCCTTTAGATAGTCCTGAAAGTTTGTTTAGATTTTATCCAGAATTATTTGAGAGAGTTAATGTTTTAAAGATAGAAACTCCATTTATGAAATTTTCTGAAGAAATGAATTTTAAAGATTGGCAAAAATTAGCAAAATTATGTGAAAAATTATTAAATGATTCAAATATTCGTGGAGTAGTTATAACACATGGAACAGATTTTTTACATTATACTTCTGCTGTACTTAGTTTTATGCTTGGAAAATTAAACAAGCCTGTTGTTTTAACTTATTCTCAGAGAAGTATTGACAGAGCAAGTTCTGATGCAAATCTTAATTTGATTTGTTCTTCTATAATTGCTGGAATTAGTGATATTGCTGAAGTTGTTTTAGTTGGACATGCTAATTCAGAAGATAATTTTTGCAATGTAATGCCTGGTACAAAGGTAAGGAAGTTGCATACTTCAAGAAGGGATGCGTTTAAGGTGGTTAATGGAAAAAGTATTGCAAGAGTTTATCCTAATGGAAACTTGGAAATATTAAGTTCATTTAACAAAAGAGGAGATGTGAAAAAAGCTAAATGTCTTAAGAATTTTGAAGAAAAAGTAGCATTGATTAAATTCTATCCTGGTCAATCTCCTGATATACTTGATTTTTACTATGGAAAGAAGTATAAGGGAATTGTTTTAGAATTGAGTGGAATTGGAAATTCTTCAGAGTCTTGGATAAAAAAGATAAGAACTCTTTCAGGGAAAGGCATGATTTTTTGTGGAACTTCTCAGTGTATTAATGGAAGGGTGGATGGATTGGTTTATTCAAATGGAAGAAAACTTATTGATGCAGGAGTTATCTATTTAGGAGATATGCTTTCAGAAACAGCATTAGTTAAGCTTGGATGGGTTTTGGGAAATAAGGAATGGATGAAATCTAAAAATTTAATAAAAGAAAAAATGCTTCAGAATATTTTAGGGGAGTTTAATAAAAGATTGGAAGAGTAATTAGGAATTAAGAACTAATTCACTTGCTGCAATATGTGAATAAAACTCTTTAATATTTTCTTTGATTTAGTTTACTTTCTATCCTATCAAGCTGTATTTTTATTTTTTTAATTTCTTTTTCAGTTCTTCTATCTACTTGGTAATCATATTCCATCCTTTTTCTGTCTTTTTGACTTGATCTGTTTTGAGACATTAATATTATTGGTGCTTGTATGGCTGCTACACAAGATAAAAATAAATTAAGTATAAGAAAATGGTCTATATCTAATGTATCTTTTGATAATAGAATAATTGCAACAATCCAGATTATTAAAAGCAATACAAATAAAATAATGAATGGCCAACTACCTATCCAAATAGTTATTTTATCTGATGCTTTTTGTCCAAAATTAGTTGGACGAAATATTGAACGCACATTCTTTCTTATCACTTCTTTCTTTTTCATTATTTAATTAGTTTAAATCTAATTATAAGTTTAATTATTAATTAGTTGTAACTAACACATAGTAACATATAGAAAGGTTTATAAGTAAAATAAGACTTAATATTTTACTTAAAATGACTCCCTTATGCAATGAATTATTTGATATTAGTAACTTAAACTCTTTAGTTAGAGCTGAATTTAATAAAGAGATTAATTTAAAAGATTATGATACAGGATTTTTTAGAACACCAAAGAATTTTAAAGATTTTTCATTTACCCCTAAGAATGGTCTTAATCTAAGTAGAATAATTGATATTTTGGAAGATGATTTAACTAAAAAAGGAGCAGATTATTTTTATTTAAGCCAAACAATTCCAGGTATTTGTGAGGCAATTAAGAATGCATATGAGCACGGTAATTTAGAGGATAATAATAAAAATATTTTTTTATTAAGAAATTTTTCAAAAGGAAATATAGAATATGTTGTGGGAGATGAAGGTGGGACTATTAATGGTAATTTTATTCCTTACATATTTTTGATACGCGAAAATAAAAAAGAAAATTCTTTAGATTCTGCAAAGGATTTTTATTCCTTTTGTGGAAAAAATTATGCTCCAAAAGGACATAGTGGAGTTGGTACAAAAACAATGCACAAATGTTTTAACCAGGTTAAATACTTTAAAAATGAGCAGGGCGGTTTAATGGTAAATCTAATTAAGCCTTCTTTTTAATTCAAAATTTTAATAAACCCTCTTTGTTTAATTTTTTTATGTCAGATATCGATTATTCAAAACTGAAATTTAAATCAGGTTTGGAAATACATCAACAATTAGATACGCATAAATTATTTTGTAATTGTCCTTCTATATTAAGAGGAGATTTACCCGATTTTTATGTTGAGAGAAAATTACATGCAGTTGCAGGAGAATCAGGAGAAGTGGATAGGGCTGCAGAATATCAGGCTTCTTTGAAAAAAACTTTTGTTTATCAGGGGTATAGAAATAGTACTTGTTTAATTGAATTAGATGAAGAGCCCCCCCACGAAATAAATGAAGATGCTTTAAAGATAGCACTTCAGATTGCGTTGCTTCTTAATTGTAAAATAATTCCTGTAACACAGATTATGAGAAAGACAGTGATAGATGGGAGTAATACTTCTGGATTTCAGAGAACTGTTTTAATTGCAAGAGATGGATATGTTGAAACTGCTTTTGGGAGAGTTGGTATTGAAACAATTTGTTTGGAAGAAGATGCTGCAAGAAAGGTGAAGGTGGAAGGAGAGAAAGTGTATTGGAATTTAGATAGATTAGGGATACCGTTAGTTGAAATTGCAACATCTCCAGACATTAAATCTGCTGAACAAGCTAAAGAAGTTGCAATGTATATTGGAGATGTTTTAAGAAGTTGCAAAGTTAAAAGAGGGATTGGGACTATAAGGCAGGATGTTAATATTTCTATTTTAGAAGGCAATAGAGTTGAAATGAAGGGTGTTCAGGATATGAGAACATTTATTAAAACAATTGAAAACGAGGTTTTAAGACAAAAAGAACTTTATGATGAGGGAACTCCAACTCAACCAGAAGTTAGGAATGCTTTACCTGACTGTAGTTCAGAATTTTTAAGACCTATGCCTGGTGCAGATAGAATGTATCCTGAAACCGATTTACCTTTGCTTAAACTATCTAGAGATTTTATTGATAGTTTAAAGAAGGATTTACCTAAATTGAGAAGTGAGAGTGCAGGTGAACTTAGAGAAAGAGGATTGAGTGAAGAGATGGTTAAATTAATTTTAGGTGAGGACAAGATAGAAGAATTGAAATCTCTTGCAGAAATTTATTCTAATCTTAATTTTATTGCCAAGATGATTGTTTTATTCCCAAAAGAAATAGCTTCTAAAGAAAACAAAACTCTTGAAGAAGTTGAAGAACAAGTCATGGATTATTATGGTGATATTTTAAGGTTATTAAATAAAAAGAAGATAGTTGAAGGAGATGTTAAAGATATTCTAATTAATCTTGTTAAAGGAATGGACTTTAAAGAAGCTATAAAGATAGAAAAAGTAGATAATTCTGAAATTGAAGAAGAAATTCTTAAGATAATAAAAGAAAAACCAGGATTAAATGCTAATGCATATATGGGTTTGGTTATGGCGAAGTTTAAAGGAAAGATTAATGGTAAACAAGCAATGGATGTAATAAATAAATTGATGAATAAGTAATAAGATGAAGATTTTAGCTGTGGGAGACCCACATGGGGAGATAAACAAAATTAAGAATATTTCTTTGAGAGAAATTGATTTGGTTTTAATAACAGGAGATATAGGTAAAGCTGATTTTGCTAGAAAAAGATTTTTTGAGGATATTAAAAGGCAAAAAGAAGGACTACCAAAATTAGAATTAACTAAACCAGATGTTAAGAGAATTTATTCGGAGATTTATGATTCTACTATGGGTATTTTAAAATATATTTCAAAAACAGTTCCAACTTATTCTATTTTGGGAAATGTTGGAGCAGATATGATAAAAGGTTCAGAGGTTAAAAAAGATGAAACTAAATTTAAAGTTAAATTACCTTATCTTAGGGAAGGTGTTAGTAATCTTAATAATTTTTATTTAGTTAAAAATGCTGTTAGAAATATTTCTGGTTTAAGAATAGGTTTTTTAGAGTATTTTATAGATACAAGTTGGGTTAAAGAGTTTAAACCTTCTGATTATAATAAAAAATTAAAGAAAGCAAAAAAAGAAACAGTTAAGGCAAGGAGGATTTTGAATAATTTTAAATCTTTAGATATTTTAGTCTGTCATCAGCCTCCTTATGGTTATTTAGATAAAGTTTCTCCAAAATATAATCCACCTAAAGATTGGATTGGGAAACATGCAGGAAGTAAAGTTATCTTAGATTATATTAAAAAATATCAACCTAAATATGTTTTTTGCGGGCATATCCATGAAGGTGAAGGTAAAGCCAAAATTGGCAAAACAGAAGTTTATAATTTGGGTGTTGCAGGACATAAGATAATTAATTTATAGATTTTTTATACTAGATAAATTAAAAAACCCCTTTCTTCTTTTATTTTAATCATGGAAACAAGTTATGTTAAAGAATTAAAAGTAGGAAAAGTAGTTTTGTTGAAAGGTTGGGTATATGAAGTAAGAGTTCTTGCTAAATTAGGTTTTGTTTTACTTAGAGATAAAACAGGTATTGTTCAATGTGTTGTTCAAGGCAAAGAATTAGAGAAATTATCAAATTTGAGTCTTGAGAGTGCAGTTGAAATTAAAGGAAAGACAAAATCTGCGAAAGTTAAAGCAGAATTTACAAGAAAAGATATTGAAATTGATGTTGAAAGTTTAGAAATTGTAAGTCCTGCAGAAAAGTTGCCTATTCATGTTAATGAGAAAACAACTACAACAGAATTCCAGAATAGGTTAGATTATAGATTTTTAGATATAAGAAAACCAAAGATTCAGGCCATTTTTGAAATACAGACAGTTATAGCTAATTCATTCAGAGAGCATTTTTGCAATAAAGATTTTATTGAGATACAGCCTCCTTGTATTATAAGTGCAGCTTCAGAAGGAGGAACAGAATTATTTTCTGTGCAGTATTTTGAGCAGAAAGCATATTTAGCTCAATCTCCTCAATTGTATAAACAAATGTTGGCTTGTTCTTTAGGAAAAACATTTACAATAACTCCTGTTTGGAGAGCAGAGAAACATAATACTACCAGACATATAAATGAAATAAGACAGATGGATATTGAATGTGCATTTACAAACCAGATGTCTATTATGAAAGAGCTTGAAGAAGTTGTGCAGTTTATAATTAAACAAGTCTTAGAAAAATGTAAGAACCAACTTGAGATTCTTGGAATAAAACATTTGAAAGTTCCAAAAGGAGTTTATTTGAGTTATGAAGAAGCAATTAAGAAAGTTGGTGGAAAGATTGGAGAGGATTTTACTCCAGAAGAAGAAAGAAAACTTTGCGAGATGTATCCTGGAGATATAGTTTTTACACACTCTTGGCCTACTTCAATTAAACCATTTTATATTATGACTAAAGATGAAAAGAAAGATGCTAAATTAAGTGAGGGCTTTGATGCTCTTTATGGAGGAATTGAAATTTCTTCTGGAGGTCAGAGAATACATATACCCGATTTACTGATAGCAAGATTGAAAGCTAAAGGACTTAATCCAAATAATTTTAAGGATTATATTGATAGTTTTAGATTTGGAGCTCCTCCACATTCTGGATGGTCAATTGGATTAGAGAGATTAACTCAGATTATCTGTGGATTGGATAATGTTAAGGAAGCTACAATGTTTCCGAGAGATAGAACTAGATTAACTCCTTAATTTTATTTATTCGTTATACTTTTCTTCAACTTCTTTTAGAAAGCTTTGAAATGTTCCTTGCTTAATTTTTTCTTTTGCAGTTTCTATAAGTTTTGTTAAATAGTAAATATTGTGGTAAGTTGCAAGTTTTTTTCCTGTAAGTTCATCGTGTATTAATTGGTAACGGATGAAGGCTCTGCTATAGTTTTTACATACAAAACATTTGCAGTTTTTGTCTATTGGTTCAGGACTGAATTTACAATTTTCTCTTAAGATACGTAGTTTTCCTTCTGATGTGAAAAGAGTTCCTCTGCGGGCATTTTGTGTTGGCATTCTTGAATCAAAAATATCAACTCCTAATTCTATTCCTTTTAATATCTCAATAGGGGTTCCAATACCCATTAAATAAACTGGTTTGTTTTCTGGAAGAAGAGATTTTACTTGTTTTACAATATTAAATTCTTCTTGAATTGTTTCACCTAAACCAAATCCTCCAATAGAATATCCATCAAAATCTGATTTTAGTAATTGTTTTGTTGAAGTTTCTCTAAGGTCTTCATATTTTCCTCCTTGAATTATTCCAAAGAGAAGTTGACGTTTGGATTTTGGTAAGTTTTTTTGTAGTGTGTCATGGTGGGCTTTACATCTTTTTGCCCATATTGTTGTTTTATTTACAGAGTCTTCAATTTGTGTTTTTGTAGTGTTATGGTACATAGGCATAGAATCTAAACACATTGCAACTTCACTTGATATTTTCAGTTGTAATTCCATATTTTTTTCAGGAGTCATTAATATTTTTTCACCGTTTAGAGGATTTCTGAAGATAACTCCTTCTTTTGTTGATTTTAAATAAATGCTTGGAGAATACATCTGAAATCCTCCAGAATCTGTAAAATTTATTCCTTTGTAGTTCATGAATTTTCCAATTCCCTTGAATTTGTCTGTGATTATTATACCTTCTCTTAAAGAGAGTATTAGCGCATTAGATATAACTGCAGGAACTTTCATTTCTTGGAGTTCTTCTGAAGTGAGGGTTTTAACACTTCCGCGAGTTGCAACAGGCATAAAAAAAGGAGTTTCAACTTTTCCTTTTTTTGTTTGAAGAATTCCTATTCTTGCAGAGGTTTTTTTGTCTTTGTGAATTATTGTGAATGTGTCTTTATTTACCATTAAATTCATTAAAAATTCTTGTATATAAAGATTAGTAATAGTAGATAAAATTTATTAAACCCTTTTTTCTTAAGTTTAATTATGAAAACACATACTCAAAAATTTATTTCAATTCAAGAGGCAATTGAAAAGGCGAGACACTCACAAGTTAGGTCTGGTTCGTCCAAAGACCAAGCCAAAGGAGAAGTAGCAGTGCGTGGATGGGTTTATAGAGAAAGAGGGAGCAATGCTATGAAATTTATTGTATTAAGAGATAGTTCAAATATAATCCAGTGTGTTTTAGAAAGAAAAAATTTTGAAAAACAATGGGATGAAATTGATAAAATTAAGATTGAAAGTTCTTTAGAGATAATTGGAGAGATAAAAGAAGATAAAAGAGCTCCTAATGGATTTGAGATTCAGGTTAAAAAAATAAATATAATTCAAATTGCAGAAGATTATCCAATAAATAAAGATTTGAATGAAGAATTGCTTGGAGATAGAAGACACTTATGGTTAAGAAGCAGAAAGATGACTGCTGTTTTGAAAATTAGAAGTACAGTATTTAATGCAATTCATGAATATTTTAGAAATAATGGATTTTATGAATATCAAAGTCCTATTTTTCAGGCAGTTCAGTGTGAAGGTGGAAGCAGTTTGTTTAATGTGGATTATTTTGGAAAAAAAGGAGTTTTTTTAGCACAAACTTGGCAATTGTATGCTGAACCTGCTATTTTTTCTCTTGAAAAAATTTATACTTTAGCTCCTTCTTTTAGAGCCGAGGAAAGTAAAACTTCAAGACATTTAACTGAATATTGGCATGCTGAGATGGAAGTTGCATGGGCTACATTTAAAGACATACAAGACCATGGTGAAGGACTAATAAAAAATATTGTTAAAAGAGTTTTAAATGAAAATAAACCAGAATTAGAAATTTTAGAAAGAGATATTAAAAAATTAGAACCTACTGTAAAAAAACCTTTTCCAAGAATAACTTATGATGATGCTTTGAAAATTTTGAAAGATAAATGTAAGGTTAAAATTCCTTGGGGAAAAGATTTGAGAACAATTGAAGAAGATGAATTAAGTAAGTTGTATGATACTCCTATAATTGTTACAAATTATCCTAAGGAAGTTAAAGCATTTTATATGAAGGAAACAGAAGGAAATCCTAAAGTTGTTAATGGATGTGATTTTATTGGGCCTGAAGGATATGGAGAATTAATTGGGGGAAGTGAGAGAGAAGCTGACCCTGATAAAATTAAGAAAAGATTGATTGAGATGGGAGAAAAACCAGAGCAATATTCATTTTATTTAGATACGAGAAAATACGGAAGTGTTCCTCACGGAGGATTTGGTATGGGTGTTGAGAGAGTTGTATCTTGGATATGTGGATTAGATACTATAAAGGACGCAATTGCATTTCCAAGAACAATGACGAGAGTTACCCCTTAAATTTTTATTAAATTTATAGAATTATATTTAATCCCACTGAGAATACATTTCTTCTTTTGTGTTATGTTTAAGTCTTAATTCTTTGAATAAATTAACTTCTTCTTCCTCTTGTTGTTTTTCTTTTGCCTTTGTTTTTTCTTTTTCTGTGTCTCTTGATTTTCTTGCTTGCTTTACTGGATTTTTTCCAAGAGAAAAGAAACATGAAGAACAAATTGCTCTTGTTGATTTTCCGTTTATGCCTGTGTTCATATCTGGACCTTCAATCTCTGCAAAATAACACATTGCAGTTCCAAGATTTTTTTCACACATATAGCATTTTTCTTTTTGATATTTTACAATTTGTCTTTTTGGAGAAAGAATTGTTTCTGTCTTTTTTTCACGTCCTCTTAGCGCATCAACATAATAATTTCCCATTTTGATAATTTATTCATAGAATATGCTTTTTTAAGCTTTTCCACTTATTTTTATCTATTTTTGAGTGTATCGATAGATTTAAAAATATTGAAGAAAAGTAGATGATATTTAAATTTGGAGGTATAACAATGCCTAGATATGATGAAGAGGAAATGCCTGAAGATGAAGACGATGAAGAATTTGACGACGAAGATTCTGATGGCGAATACTTCGATGATGATATGTAAGTTCTAATAGTTTTCATGGGGCTTCTGTACTTTTATATTTAAATTAGATAGAAGTTCCCTCATTTTCTTAATTTTTACAATAATCTTTAAAAAACATGTTTCTTTGTTTACTTTAATGAAGGTAGGAGATGTTGAATTAAAGTGGTTGGGTCATTCTGGATTTTTTATAAAAAATTCAAGAATAATCTATATAGACCCGTATAATATAAAAGAAGGTTTGGAAAAGGCAGATATAGTCTTAATTACTCATAGTCATTATGATCATTGCAGTGTAGCTGACCTTAAGAAGATAGTTCAAGATGGAACGAGAATAATTTTGACAGCAGATTCTCAGAGTAAAATAACTAGATTTGATGTTCCTGTTAAAATTGATATTGTTGAACCTGGAAAAGAATTAGAGATTGGGGAGATTAAGATTTCAGCTTTCCCAGCTTATAATTTAGATAAACATTTTCATTTAAAGGACGAAGGATGGGTGGGTTACTTGCTTAAACTTAATAATTTGATTATTTATCATGCAGGAGATACTGATTTAATCCCTGAGATGCAAAAACTCACTGGATATAAACAACCTGGAAAAGAATTTGTTGCACTTCTTCCTATTGGGGGAAGATTTACAATGAATGTTGAAGAAGCTGTTGAAGCAGCTAAACTTATAAAACCTTCAATTGCAATCCCAATGCATTTTGGTTCTATAGTAGGAGTTAATGAAGATGCTAATGAATTTAAAGACCTTTGTGAAGAAAATAATATAAAGTGTGAAATATTGGAGAAAGAATGAATAGATTCAAGAAAATATTTATTTCTTAGATTTAATCTGAATAAATCATCAAATATTTAAATTAATCTTTCATAGTCATTTAATGAAAGAGAGTGCGATTAAGAAGGTTTATATTAAAAAATTAACCAAAATCTCTGGTTTTAAAGTTTGGATTGTTAATGGAAAATATATAAGGGGCAACATTGACAGAGAATTTACTAATTATGGCCAATATTATAGGTTTAGGTTTATACCTAAGGACGAGTTTTGGATAGATAAGGAAAATAATCCTGGAGAGGCCAGGTATTTTATTGATACTATGTTTATTATGAACAGACTTCTTTCTAAAGGTATGGATTATAAATCTGCTCGTAAAATTGCAAATAGAATTGAAAAAAGAGAGAGAAGTAAATCTAAACTAATTCAAAAACATATTGGTATAAAAAAGAATAAAGGAAATATTTTTAAAAGTGTATATAAAGAATTAATAAAAGAATATAGTAAGGGGAAGATTAAAGTTTGGATTGTTAATGGAGAATTGGTGAGAGGATTGTTTTTTTTGGATTTTACTGAAGGAGGACACGATAAAGTTTATAGTTTTATACCTAGTAATGAGATATGGCTAGATGATGACTTAGACCCTTCTGAAATAAAATTTGTTTTATTACATGAAGTTCATGAAAGAAATTTGATGAGTAAAGGAATGGGTTATGAGAAGGCCCATAAATCTTCTAGTGAGATAGAGTATTATTGCAGAAATCATCCAGAAAAACTTGATAAATACTTAATGAAAGAATTTAAGAAAGCTAAGAAGATTAAGGAATAATATGCCAAGAGATAGATTTGTTCAAAGAAAAAATGCAGTGCTTTCAAAAATAGATAGGTCTTCTGCAGGAGAATGGGACGATAAGATTCAAAAGTTATGTGAAAAGATAAATAAAACTTCTGATTTTTATACTACTAGTAGTTGTTCTGGAAGAGTTATTTTAATGATATCTAAAGATAAAAAAGGAAAAGATTTGTTTTTGAAAATATGGCACGAGAAAGTGTATTTTGATGATTTTAAAGAAATTTTGAATTCATTGTTAAATAAAAATGATATTATTAAGTTTAAGTTAGAACCTCCTATCTTGCATGTTGCTTGTAGGGATTTAAATAAAGCAACATATATTTTGGAGAAAGCAAAATTTCTTGGATTTAAAAGAAGCAGTATTCTTACTTTTGACAGAAATATAATTGTGGAGATAAATAGTAGTGAGAGATTTGAGTTTCCTATAATTAAAAATAATAAAATACTTGTAGACGATGAATTTTTGAAACTTGTTCTTAGTATGTCTAATTATAAGATGGAAAGAGGCTGGGAGAAAATTAAAAGATTAGAAAAATCAATTTAATTTATATTTTATTTAAGAATTTGTTTTATTGAAAATATATTGTATTTTTCTCATTTTATAGTAATGTTATCTATTTTTTATTTCCATAATTCTTATAAATAGAGGTTGCTACTTTTTTATATGAAAATCTGCTTAGTGGGTTTATATAGAGTTGAAAGGAGGATAAAAAAGAGATGGTTTTAGATTTTGCAAAAGAAGCAATAGCAAATACTGCTACACACAGCATTAACTTTGATGAATTAAAAGCTGGAAAAGCTAACATAAAAGTTATTGGTTGTGGGGGTATGGGTAGTAACGCTGTAACTTGGCTTTTTAATAAAGGTATAAATGGTGCTACAATCTATGCTTGTAATACAGATGCTCTTCATCTAAGTGTAACTAAGGCTGACGAGAAAATCCTTATTGGTAAGGAATTGACAAGAGGTCTTGGTGCAGGTGGAAAACCAAAAATAGGTAGAGAAGCTGCTAAAGAAGCTTTGTCTGAACTTAAGAGGGCAGTAGGAAGTGCAGATATGGTTTTTGTATTGGCTGGTATGGGTGGTGGAACAGGAACTGGTTCTGCTCCAGTTGTATCCCAAATAGCTAAGGAATCAGGTGCAGTTGTTATCGGTGTTATAACAATGCCATTTGAATCTGAAAAAGCTAGAATTGATAAGGCAGAATTTGGATTGCAAGAATTAAGAGAAGTTACTGATACTTGTATTGTATTAGATAATAACAGACTCGTTGATATCGCAGGTCAATTACCAATTGAGCAAGCATTTGCAGTTGCAAATGAGCTTGTATCCACTATGATTAAGGGTATTGTTGAAACAATTACATTACCTTCATTAATTAATCTTGATTATGCTGATGTTTCAGCAATAATGAAGAATGGTGGAGTATCAGTTATTGGTATTGGTGAAAGCGACTCTCAGGACAAAGTTAATGAAGCAGTTAGGCAAGCCCTTACTCATCCTCTACTTGATGTGGATTACAGAGGTGCTAGCGGAGCATTGATTCATATAACTTGTGGACCTGATTTGAAATTAGAAGAGTTTGATCTTATTGGTAGAACAGTTTCAGAAAACTTAGGCCCAGAAGCTCAGGTTATTATTGGTGCAAGAATTAGTAAAGATTTCTCTGGAAGAGTTAGAGTTATCACAATAATGACAGGAGTCAAGTCTCCATATGTCCTTGGAAAGGATATTGAAGAACACTATTCTTCGTCTCCTTCGAGGGAAATTAGTGACTTGGGTATAGAGGTTTGGAGATAAACTTTGATTAATTTTTATTTATTTTTTTATTTTCTTGAGGGGATTTTCCCCTCATAATGTTTTTTAATAGTTTTATTGTATTTTTAAGAAGAATAATTGTTATAAACTAATTTTTCTATTAATATTTATGGGAAAGAACACTCCTGAAAATTTGGCTAAGATTCTTGAACTTGATTCTTGTAAGGCAAGCATATGTGCAATAAAAGGAATAACTGTTATTAATGATAATAATTTTGTTTTAGAAAAAAGGGGTTTAATTAGAGATTATCGAAAGACAACTGGAGATTATAGAACTGGGTGGTTTAAAAGTTTATTTACAGGAAAATTAGAATTAACTGGGAAACAGATAGAAAATTATCAGTATGAATATTCAAAAGATATAAGAAATTATAATTTTAGAAATGTTTTTAGGGAGGATGTAGATTAAGTAGGTTAAGCGCTTAACTTAGATTCTTCTTCCATTCTTTTGTTACCATATTTGTTAAAGTATAAAATGCTGTCTAATTCAATATATCTCTTTTCTTTTGGTTTTTCATATGGATAACCTATTGGGAACATTGCTTCAACATCTATTTCATCTGGAATATCCAATATATCTTTAACTTGTTCATCTACAAAATGTCCTACCCAACATGTTGCTAATTTGCATTCTGTTAATTTTAAAAGTAAATTTTGTATTGCTGCACCTGCTTGCTGTTTAAGATATTTGCTTCCTCTTTCACCATAAGCTGTTTCAGTTCTTCCAGGAGTTGTACAAACAACTATAACATATTTTGCTTTAGTGATGAAATTTTGTTGTGCTGCTTCTGCGAGTTTTTGTATTTTTTCTCCATCTTCAACTAAAATAAATTTCAAAGAAAAATTGTTTCCTGCCATTGGAGCATATCTTGTGCTATCAATACATTCAATTATCTCTCTCCAGTCAGGTTTAGAAGATTTGAATTTCCTTATACTTCTTCTTGCCTTGATTAATCTTTCAACACCCATATTTAAATTAAGAGAGTGTAGTTTAAAAATTATTCTTATTTTTATTTATTGGAAGATTATCTCTCCTCCACCAATAACTTTGTCTTTTTCATATATTACTACTGCTTGCCCCTCACTTACTCCTGTTATTGCTTCATTTAAGGTTATTTGAAATTGCTTTGTTTTTTTGTTATAATGAAAGATACTAGGAAGTAATTCCCCTACATGACGTATTCTTGAGAAAACTTTTGTTGGCTTATTTTGAAATGTTTCTTTTTTATTTGAAATTAAATGTAAATTTTTTATTATTATGTTTTTTCTGAAATTTAAGGGATGATTTTCAGGAGCTGCAGTTATTGTATTTGTTTTTACATCTTTTTTTGCAACATACCATTTGGAGGGTTTATTTTTATTTCCTCTGTCTATTTCAAATCCATATCTTGGACCTAATCTCTGTCCTATAGTATAATAATAAATTCCATCATGTTCTCCAATAATCTTTCCATCAGGGTTAAGAATCTTTCCTTTTTTTGGTTTTATTTTCTTTTGCAGGAATTTTTTTAGGTTTACTTTTCCTACAAAACATATTCCAACAGTTCCTTTTTTGTTATAATTTGGAAAATTGTTTTCTTTTGCAATTTCTCTTACTTTTTCTTTAGTATATTCTCCAACTGGAAATAAACAGTGTGAGAGTTCTTCTTGGGTTATCTTGTAAAGAAAATAAGATTGGTCTTTTGTTTCGTCTTTTCCTCTTAGAAGTTCATACATATCTTTTTTATCTTTGCTTTTACTTTTTTTAACTCTAGTATAATGTCCTGTTGCAATTAAGTTTATTTTTCTTTTTTGAGCTTCTTTTAAAAGGAGAGGGAATTTTATTTTTTGATTGCAATCAATATCTGGATTAGGAGTAATACCTTTTTTGTATTTATCAAACATTTTATTGATAACTTCTTTTTTGTATTGCTTTTCAAAGTCTAATGTGATAAGAGGAATATCTAATTTAGAGGCTATTTTTAATGCCATTTTTCTTTCAGTTCTCCAGGCACATCTTCCTGTTAAAGGGTCTTTTGTGTCAGACCAATTTTTCATGAAGGCCCCTATTACTTCATATCCTTGTTTTTTAAGAAGAAGAGCTGCAACACTTGAATCTACTCCACCTGACATTGCTACTAAAACTTTTTCTTTCATAAGATAATGAGTAATTGTATATTTAAAAATAAAGCGACCCGGGCAGGACTCGAACCTGCGACTTCACGGTTAACAGCCGTGCGCTCTAACCAACTGAGCTACCAGGTCATTTTTATAAAAGACTTAGCTTAGAACCTTATTTAAAATTATTGTTTGTTGATTTTTTTATTTTTTCCTGTGCTTTTTGCTTCTTTTAATCCTAAATCTAGGAGAGGTTCTGAATGTCCGTGTTTTTCTAAATAAGAATATACATTAGAGTGTTTTGTTCCTTTAATTAAGAGTTTACAAGCTTCTTCTGCATTTCTTATACATTCTGCTTCTCCTATTATTCCTAATTTATTTCCAGAAAGTTCAATATGGCAGTTGCTTAGGGTTGAAATGGTTTTTAATGCTTTTCCATCTTTTCCTATTATCCTTCCTCTTACTCTTTCAAAATCTTTTTGATTAGTGTATTCTTTTATATTTAAAATTTCAAATAAAAACTCTTCTTTTTTTATTGAAAGTGCACTTGATATTGGGAAACCAAAGTCAATAGCTTCTATTACTTTTTCTGCAATGTATTCTTCTTCAGGTTCACCAATTATTGTTATTTCTTTTCCAATTATATTTAGTTTTACATCTAATTCTTTTTCTAAATTTGCCTTATTTTTTATTATCCTTATTACCTTTTCAGAGATTATCTTTTTCATGTTTTTATTGGAGGAGTTTTTTATAGTATTTAACAATAACCTCCCTGACAGCATCCTTGCATAGTTTGGTATATTTCATATTTGTCTCCATCTTCTATTTGAGTAGGATCTTCAGAAATCTTAACATAACTCATGTCATATGTAACAGGATCTATTGGTGTTACAAAGTCATATATCATTAAGCATTGATGTATCATATTTGGATTTTCTGGGAATCTTACATAATAACCGTAAAGATCGACTGTTGGATCTGTAGGTAAATCATTGCTATCAAAAAGCATACGTCCATCTGGTCTTGGCCAATAAGAATTAACATATCCTGTATTTTCAATAGGTTCAACAAATACCTCACACATATTAGATGTATTACATACTTCTCCATTTTGTTCATTACATTCTCCACAGCTTGAGTGACATGTAGGGTCTAATCCACAATTTTGTGTTGGTCCACATGTAGGAACACAAACATCACAAGTCCAAGTGTTTTCATTACATACTTCTCCGTTTAATATATTACATATTCCACAGAAATCTTCTCCACATCCTGGTTTTGCTGGAGCAGGACCACATTCTCTTGTTCCACAATCAGATGGATTACAATCTTGTTGACATGTTCCTTGGTAATTATGGTGTCCTATTGGGCAACATTTTCCATTATCACACCAACCATCTGCACATCCAGTAGAACAATCTCCACAGTTATTTTCTGAAATTCCGCAGTCAATATGGTATGAATATTGATCATTCCAACAGTCCGGAGTACAACTTCCACCATCATTTCCTGTTCCGCTTCCTGGACCACCATAATCTGGCTCATAATAAGTGTCTCCTACATTACCTGTTATTTCTTTTCCTGATTCTGTCAAAAAGATTGGTGCTACAGATATACTTACTATTTCTCCAGTATAATCTAATAAAAATACTTTTACTTCTAATTGTTCTATACTCCCCATTCTTTCAAAAGTATGAGATTGTCCACTATCATCAGTTATTGAAAATATTAATCCAGATATTTTTCCTTCTCCTGGATTTCTTCTAACCTTAATACTTGTTCCAGTTCCATCTTGTGCTACAGAAACAATTTCTAATTCAACTGTGGTTGTTCCAAGAGATATTAACTCTGAATTTTTGTTTATTGTTTTTTTTACAACTACCCAGACTATTCCTGCTGCAACAAGAACTAGAAGGATTATTAAAAGAGTTGCAACAATTGTAGAGAGTCCTTTTTTATCTCCTCTTTTCATAATTTTAAATAGAAATTTAGGTTAATAAATATTGAGTTTGGTATATTTTAGTAATATTGGAACCTTAGAATTCTTTTTCTTCTGTTTTTAGATACCCATTTCTTTTAAGCCATTCAATTTGATTTGAAGGATATTTGAAGATTACATCTCCTTTAGATTTATCTAATTCCCAGGGCTCAACAAGGACTGTATCTCCTGGTCTAAGCCATAGTTTTCTTTTTAATCTTCCAGGAACACGAGAATTCCTTGTTTTTCCATCAAGACATTTAACCTTCATTTTATTTCCTCCAAGTCTTTCTTCAATAATACCTATAACTTCTTCTCCTCTTGGTATTTTTGCTCTTGCTATCTTTACTTCTTCTTCAGAATTTTCATTCTCATTACTTTCATTTTCTTCTTCTGAGAATTCTTGGTCATTTTCTTTAAATTTGTCTGTCATATTTTAGATAAAAGATTATGTTTTATAAATATATAGTTTAAATTAAGGAAATGTTTATAATATATTTGTTGTTTTTAATAAAATTTATTGGAGGTGTTTGTATGAGTGCAAATTATAATAAAAAGGGGTTGGAATCTAGAGCTAAATATTTGTTGACAACAGAAATTAATGGGGAGGATAAGATAAATTTAGATATTTTGAAAGGTAATATTCATGAAATCAATTATCTTGTAAGAGAAGGGTATCTTGTAGAAAAAGGTGATACTGTTGGTTCTTTTCATTATGAGCTTACAAATAAAGGTAAGTGCTTTATTTCTATATGTAAAAAATTTAAATGAATTTTAAATTAAAGATTTGTATTGCTGTTAACTATATTATATAAGTACTAATGCAAAAGGTATCCCGTCTATTTTTCTTATACCTTGTTTTGTTATTATCCCTGTTTCTAGTGCTATTTTTATTGATTTTTCTCCCACAATGTTAAAAGTGGAATCTTCAAGTTTCATTTCTTTCATTATCTTGGAGACTTCTTCTGTGGAAGCTTCTCTTCCTTTAAAGAAATTTTCTTTAACATCTAATTGAAAATTACCCTCTTCAAATTTTTTTCCTATTAATTCTTTATCGCAAATAGCTACTACATCCCTGTAGGATTTTATTACGTTTACAAACATTTTTAGTAACCTTTTTTTGCTTTACCATCTTTTATGGCTTTTTCTGCTTTTTCTGCAGACATCATAGCACACATAATAGTTCCGCAATCAGGACATTTTCCTTTTGCCATAAATCCACCTTTAGCAGTTTGAGTCATTACAGCTTCTTTCATTTTTTGTCCTTTCTTTTTACATTTTACACAATAAGCTTCAACCATTTTTTTACCTCCCTTTTTAATTTAATTGGGACAGGGTTTTCAAGAAATTTTGTTTTATAAATATTTAGATTTTATTTTTTTAAGATTTTTTTATATTTTTTCTCTAACAGGATGCTTTGCACCACATGCTAAACATTGCATAAAACTTAATCTATTCTCTTTTTTTAATTCTGTATCTGGTTTTCCACACTCCTTACAGATTACAAATTCCTTAACATATCTATCTATTTTTGCATTTATTTTAGAACTTGCTATTTTATTGTTAAGAATTAATCTTTCTCCTTCTCTCTGTCCTGATGTTGCAAGTTCTTTAAGAATAAATTTTTGAAAATGTTCTGGATCTCTTCTTATGTATGATGCAATTATCAAGAAATTTGTCAGTATAGTTTTTTTCCCTTCTATATGTCCTTCTATTACTGGTACTTCAAATCTATCTGATTTGCCTTCTACAACTTTAACTTTTTTATATGCTTCATCAAGAAGTTTTTCATAGTCTGTCATTAATTTCTAAAAAGGAATGTCTTTATAAGGATTTTGATGAGTAATTAACCTAAATATCTTACTTTTCCAGGGCGGGGTTCAAAGATTATTCCTTCTTCAAGGAATTTTTTTATTTCTTGGTTTATTATATCTGGAGAGGTTTCTTTTAATTTTAGGATTATTTGCTCTTTCTCAATTCCCCCATTTTCTTCAGCTTCTTTGATTAAATTTATTATGCTATCTTTTATTGCAACAATCTTGCTTCTTTCCATGGGGAGTGCTTTTTTCGTAGAATCTCCTCCTTTTTCAAGTTCTAATTTTCTTACAAGAAGGTATTTTGTGTTTTGTTCTTTTATTATTTCAGGTTGAATGTATGTTTCATTGTTCCAGTGCCTTAATGTACCAATAACTAAAACAGTTAATCCTTGATTTATTTCTTTGAATTTTTCTATATCATCTCCAAATACTTTAAGACTAATTTGTCCTGAACCATCATCAAGCTTAAAGAAGATATATTTTCTTTCCCCATCACTTTCGTATTTATCTACTATATTTCCTATTATATTTACACGCACTATTCTTTTATCTCCTAATTCTAAAAAAGAAAATCTTTCATTATCTATAATTGGTTTTCCAAGAAGGATATCTCCTATTTTTAGTTTATATGCAATGTTTCTTTTAAACTGTCCTTCTTCTGCCATCTTTTTATGCTCTCTAAAAATTTTTAAGTGTTTATAAGTTTTTATGGGTTAGAAAACCCCAATATATCCTTTTTTAGGTCTGTAAATTTCATTGTCTTTTACAAGCCTACCTATTATATCTTCTAATTCACTTTTTTCCATTTTTCCTTGAAGCTCTTTTTCAATTTCTTCATAAGGAATCATTTTACCCATTTTACTTTCAAGAGCAGTTATTACTTCTTTTACCATAAATATTCTGTTTCTTTGTGATGAGGAAAATTTTCCTGAAATTCTATCTATGTCAAAAGTTTTTGATTCATAGTCATATCCTACTTGCATTAAGTAATATTTCATTAATTCTATTGCTTCTTTTGCATCCTCTTTTGAAACTTCTTCACTTAACCTTAATCTTGCCGATGCCTCAGACATTCTTACTAATGCTTGCAATTGTCTTGCTGAGATTGGAATCGGACGCATTGCACTTTCAGACATTACTGGCTTGTTTCTTAGTTCAACATAGAATTTTTTTAATTCTTCGACTGCTTCTGTGCTTAATACTGGATTTACTTTTTGTTTTGCATATGCTACATATTTTCTCAATAAATTTGAATCAATTAAAACTTCTTTTGTTTCTTTTTGATGTTCTCTTAATACATGTGCTGCAATTTTTTCGTCTTTGTTTTTGTCAGGTAAATCTCTTAGTGTGAAAATTATATCAAACCTATTTATAAGGGTTGGAGGTAAATCTATTTGTTGAGGAATAGGCATGAATGGGTCAAATCTTCCAAATTTTGGATTTGCAGCAGCAAGAACAGATGTTTGTGCTTTCAATGAAGCTTGAACATTTGCCTTTGAAATAGTCACTGTTTGTTGTTCCATAGCCTCGTGCATGGCACTTCTATCTTGAGGGTCCATTTTTTCTAATTCATCAATACAAACCAATCCTTTATTTGCTAAAACCATTGCCCCTGCTTCTAGACTCCATCCTTTCAGATATTCATCTCTTACAACAGTTGCTGTAAGTCCTGCTCCTGAAGCAGATTTACCAACAACATATCTTCCTTTTGGAGAGATATTTGACATGAAAACCAGAGTTACACTTTTTGCTACACCGGGGTCTCCTATTAAAAGAATATGAATATCTCCTCTTGATTTTGAACCATCAGACATTTGTTTTTGAACTCCTCCAAATAACTGGAGAATTAGTGCTTTTTTTATTTCTTCATAACCCCAAACACTTGGAGCAATACTCTTTGCTAAATTTTCAAATATTTTGGGATCTTCAGATAATTCGTGAATTTGCCTTTCATCTTCATCAGTTATGTCTAATTCTTCAAAGGTTTCTTCCATAGGAATAATGTTGTTTACTTCAACTGCTAATTCAAACCTTGTTGATAATCCTCCTGTTGAGAGAGGAACAGGAACTTCTTTTAAAATTCCAATAACCTTTACTTTTGCTCCTGGAGTTGTTTTATCTTCCATTTTTGGTTCAACTAAATCTTCTTTTACAAACACATTCATTCTTTTTGGTTGTTCTCCTCCAGAAAGAGATTCAGGAGATTCTTCAATTACTAATCTTTGAGTATCAACCATATCTTTGGAGATTAATCTGAATCCTCCTCTTCTTCCACATGAACATCTTGTAGGTTCTCTGAATTTTTTTTCTATTTGTAATACAGAGATAATTGTTCCACAACTTGGACATTCAAATTTAGCATTTACAACTTGAGGACGCACATCTGAAGCTTGTCTGATTATTCCTTCAAGAATTACTAATTCATTTAAGTGTTTTGAACGTATGTTTCTTATTTTTATCTGATGTGTTTCAGAGAGGTTTTTTAAACGGACTCTCGCATTTTTAACTAATCCTAGTTCTTCTACAGCTAATTCTATTATGCTTAAAGTTTCTTCAGGATTAACTATTATTTCATCGGAAAGTCTTGTTGAGAATTCTGTAAGTTTCATAAAATCTACTAAAACCACGTTTGTTTTTTTACGTATAGATTCTCCTAAATCTTCTTTATTTACATTAAAGAAATTTTTTGCTTCAATAATTAATTCTTCTGATTTAGGTCTCTTTTTTTGTCCCTCTTCTGGATTACTTGCTGCAGAATAATCCTCTTCTGAATAATTAGTACCATCTCCCATTAATTTTAGATAGAAAGGGGTTTTTTATAAATTTGTGTGTAATATAAAGTGTATTCTTTATTTGTAGTTTTTTAAAGCAGCTTTAACGTTTTTTAGAAGTTGGTCCATACTATCTTCTAGCTGTTGCCTGTTTTTTGTACCGGTACATACTAACTTTCCGTTTGAGAAAAGCAGGAATGTTGCTGTGGGCTCAATTAGTTTGTAAACTAGACCTGGAAACTGTTCAGGTTCATATTCTGTGTTTTCCATTTCTAATGCCAAAAAATTAAGATTTAATTTTAATTCAATGCTTCCAGACGCAACTATATTTTGAACAGTTATTTTTGGTTTTCCTGTAATATTGACACTTATTTTCTTAAGTTGTTTTATTACAGCATCTATAACTTCTCTTACTTGAGTTAAAGATTTTGTACCTGTGCAAACTAAATTTCCTGAAGAGAAAACTAAAACTGCAGATTTAGGTTCTTTAATTCTTAATACTAGTCCTGGAAATGTTTCTGGATTATATTCTGTGTTTGGTTGTGTTCTTGCAAGTTTTGTTAAAGGAACAGGTTTTCCTAAAGAAGCAGTTGCTACAATATTTTGTATTTTGTAATTGCTTTGTTTTTGTGCCATTTTTAATGATTTATAAAGAGAAAATGGGTTTATAAAGGTTTTTAAAGAGTTCGTCGAGAGGTTTTTAGTTTATTTAGGCCAGTATTTATCAGGAAACTTTTCTTGATAATTTTCGGATTGTGGATTTGTTTCTGGTTGTTCCTTAAAATTATGGGTCTGATCAGATCCGTAATACTGTTCTATTTGTGAAGGGTAATTAGGGTCATTTTTATACTGTCCTTGTTCTGTTCTTGGTCTCTCTTTTAATTTTTCTCTTCTAATTATTATTCTTTTTAAAATAATTACTATTAAAATTATAACTGCTATTCCTAATAAAGTTATTAAAATATATACTAAGATATTTTTTCTTTCGCAAGTTTGAGTTAATTCAGGTTTTCCTTTTTCTGTACCACAATCATTTATATCTGTGCATGTTCTTGTTCTTTTTTCTTCTCTAGGGCATTTTTCAGGTAAAAATGGAGTGCATTTCCAATTAGGAATACATACAGGACATTCTTGATACTCTAGAGGTTTACCTGTAATATTTCCACAATTGTTTAAATCTGTACAAGTTCTATATCCACATGATTTAGAAGTTTCACTCCATTCATCACACTGCCAATTTTGAACACAAGGAATTTCAGGGGGGATTATTTCCAATATCGCAGAGTGTTCTAATCCTGTTATTATGAATTTATTTCCTGAGATATTACATGTGAGATTTCTTGCTATTGAAGTTAAATTTCCAGGACATTCAAGGATATATTCATCAATTGCATTACACTCTGGGCTTATTTCATCTATTGAATAGATGTCTTTATCTTTTATACAAACAGATTCAGATTTGTCGTTTAATCTATCTACTGTTACATTTTTGGTATAGTTTAATCCATTTATTATAATGTAACCTCTTGTGGAATCTGTTTCTTGTTTTTTAAGAATTATTTTTGTTAAATCTATTTCTTCACTAAAATTTACTTCAGATTCTATTATTATTTGATTATCTTGATTTATTTCTAATTTTTGTAAATCTTCGTAGTTTTTTAGTAATTCTAATTTGGAATTATTTACCTTTATTTCTATATTTTTTAAAGAAGTATTTATTGGAGATGTCCAATTTCCATATAATCTTTCTAGTTCTTTTGTAAATGCTAAAAGTGAAATATCTGTGTATAAATATATATTCATACTATAATTTTGCAACACCATTCCAGCTTTTGCGATTATCCCCATAGGGTCAATTGATTCTCCAAAGAGAGTTATATTCTCTAAACTTCCATTTTCAAAAAAGCTAAATGCAGTTAGATTCTCTGTAATTCCATCTACTTCAAATTCTTCTTTTGTCCAGTTTGATGAAGAAATATTAAATACAGATTCAAATTCTGTTTTTGCTTCTTGACTGGTGTTTATATTTCTTTTAATTGTCCTGTTTGCTAAAAAATTTAAAAGTAAATATTCTGGAGCATTTTCCATCTCGTTTTGTTCAGATGAACTTATTCTTTGTATTATATTTTCCATTTCTTCTGGAGGATAATTGCCATCTATGGCCATAGCAACTTTCATATTCATTAGGAACCATACATCCATTCCAATAAGTGTTCTAATATTTGTTCCATTTGTTTGATATACCTTATATGCCGGACACTTTTCATTTAATAATAAACTCCAAATTTCACTTTCTTCTTCTGAGGAATCAGTATTATTGTATGGAGCAGAAGTAATTGTTAAATTTTCAGAACTTCCTTTGAAAATAAATTCCCATACTTTTTTTATGCTTTCATTGGAACAATTTTCAGGTGTTGGAGGATTTTCTATTACCTTTGGAGTTAAATGATTTTGTATTACATTTGTTGTTAATACTAAATTTTTAAAAATTAGAATAAATAATATCAAAGCAAGTAATATTAAACATATTAGAATTGGAGGTATTTCGTCTTCTTTTTTTGGTTTATTTCTTCCTCTTTTTTTCATATTTTTTTATTAGGGTTTTGTGTTTTAAAAGCTTATTTGTTATTAATTGCTTTTTTGGCCTTTAACTTCTTTTTCAATTTCTTGTAAACTTGCTATTTCAGAAAGATGTTTATCTGGGCGTAGAGAAGTTATTCTTGGGAATCTTAGAGCCCATCCAGAACTGTAATTTGGAGATTCTTGAATTTCTTGATAAGTTACAGCAACAATTATTTTAGGTTTTATTTTAACATCTTTTCCTTGTTCTTTTATTATTAATGGTTTTAAGAGGTCGTTTAATTCATTGAATGAAACTCCTTCTTGTTCATCTTTTTCTTTTATGCCTGTTCCAACTCTTCCGATTTCTAAGAATTCTTGTTCTTCTTTTCCCATACATGATAAGATGAAGCTACTTAACCAACCAGAACGTTTTCCTGTTCCATATTCTGCACCTGTTATAACTAAATCTAAATCTTTTTCAGAGGGTTTAACTTTTAACATGTGTCCTACTCTGTTTCCTGGTTGATATGCTGTTGAAAGATTTTTCATCATAATCCCTTCTTGATTGTCTTTAAGTGCTTTCTTGTAAAATTCTTCTGCCTTGTTTAAATCATCAGTTATAATTTGTTTTGAAGAAACAATTTTGTAAGGAGTTTCTTTTATTATCTTCCTTATTAATTGTGTACGTTTTTCAAAAGGTTCTTTGATTAAAGATTTTCCATTATAATATAAAATATCAAAAACATTTATTTCAATTGGAAGTTCTTCTCTTATTTTTTCAATATTATATTTTCTTCTTATTCTTTGAGAGATTGCTTGAAATGGAGTGTATTCTTTTGTTTTTTTGTTATATCCTATTGCTTCACTATCTAATATAAATGATTCTCCTCTAACATATTTTTGGATATATTCAACTGCTTCTGGGAATTGTTTAGTTACATTTTCCAGTTTTCTTGTAAATAATTTTATTTTAGAATCTTTTTTATGGATTATAAGTCTAAATCCATCATATTTATATTCTATTGCACATGGTTTTCCAACTGCCTTAAATCCTTCTTCAATGTTTTTTACTTTTTGTGCAAGCATTGCTTTTATTGGCTTTCCAACTTCAAGACCTATTTTGTCAAATTCACTTATTTTTCCTTTTTTTGAAATTAAGAATACTTTTGCTAAATCATTGGAATGGTCAATTGCTTCTTGAATTATCTTTGAAGATTCTTTGTCTGAATTGAAAAATGCCTTTGCGAGTGATTCTCTTATTGTTGATTCTTGGATTCCTATTCTTAAATCTCCAAGAAGTGTTCTTACAATATATAATGCTTCTATTGGAGAAGCTGAAACTAATAATTCAGTTATAAGAATTAATTTTTTTTCAATTGTCCCTTCTCCTTCAAGCTCTGGTAGTTTTCTTAAATTTTCAATTACTTTGTCTGTTGTTAGATGGGATTTGAGAAATAATGTTGATTGTTTTTTTGTGTTAATTAGTTTTTCAGCTACTTTACCTAAGTCTCCTATTTTTTTCCATTCTTGAACTACTTTATCAGGAGAGTTTCCAGATGCTTTTGAGATTGCCTTTATTACAAGTTGATTACTTATTCCAATTTTTCTTTCATCATAAGTTGGATATATTTCTCCATTTAGTAAATATAATGTGTCCTTATCTTTTTCAGAAAGATATTCTAAAAATTTTGAGAGAATTTCAATTTTTTCAAGACGCTTTGGAGTATTTCCAAGATTTTCATATAATTCTGCAAGTTTTGAATATAGCATAGATTATAATATTACAAGAAGTTTTTAATTATTCTTATTTATTTTCACTTTCCATAACCCATGCAGATTACAATATTCTCTTGCTGAAACAGGTTTAAATGAAAATTCTGCTTCTGGTTTTGAATCTGGTTTTAGAAATACTTTGGCAGTCTCTCCTGTTTCTGAAGTTGCTTCAATCCATTCAATGTAATGTTCTGTTACCATAGGGTGGGCAATTGAACCTACTTTTACTTTTTTACCACGAATAATTGGAACATGTTTTTCTTGAGAAGCATCAACAGTGTTTTCTTTTTGCAATTTCATTGGTTGTCCACAACAGATTAATACACCTCTTCCTTCATGCACGACTTCAACTATATTTCCACATATTTCACATTTATAAATTTCTTTTTTTTCTACCATTTTATAGGTTAATAATTTTCTTCTAAAATCTCGTAATAGGATTGAGGATGTTTACATGCAGGGCATTCATCAGGAGCTTCTTTTCCTTCATGAATATATCCACAATTTCTACATTTCCACTTTACAATTTCTTCTTTTTGGAATACTCTTTTTTCTTCAATATTTTTGAGTAGTTTTCTGTATCTTTTTTCATGTTGTTCTTCAACTTCTGCAATTTCATGGAAAGATTCTGCAATGTCTTTGAATCCTTCTTTTAATGCTACTTTTTCAAATTCAGGGTATAGTTCTTCCCATTCTTCCTGTTCCCCATTTGCAGCTGCAAGAAGATTTTCTTTTGTTGTTCCTATTTTTCCTGCAGGATAACTTGCTGTTATTTCAACAGGTAATCCTTGTGATTTTTCTAAATATTTAAAGAATACTTTTGCATGTTCTTTTTCATTATCTGCTGTTTCTGTGAATATAGCCGAGATTTGTTCATAACCTTCTTTTTTTGCAACAGATGCAAAATAATTATATCTCATCCTTGCTTGGCTTTCACCAGCAAATGCCTTTAGCAGGTTCTTTTCTGTTTCACTTCCTTTTAATTCCATAATTATATTTGTTTGTTGTAGTTTAAATAGATTATGTAATTTTATAATTATCTATGTAAAATATATCTTCTTCCAGAAGGAGGGTTTGGTTTTTGTCCAGCTCTTCTACTTGGTCTGTTCTTGTTTGTTGGAGATTTATCTCTTAATCCTCTTGATTTCTTAGCTGAACTTGTTAGTCCTCTAAAGACCCTGTTCTTGTTTTTTCTATTTACTATCCAATTTATTGTTTTATCATTTTTTATTTCTGGTCTTTGAGGGTCTACGCAAATAACTTCATAAAAATAATTTATTCCATCTTTTCCGATTTTATAAGAATTTAATACTTCAAGGTTAGTGTGTTTATTTGCAACTCTTTGTTCTGCAATCCATTTGTAAGACATCTTTAGATTTTTTCGAGTGTGCATTCTTTTTCCTCTTCTTCCTTTTATAGGTCTTGGCCTTTTGTGTCCTCCTCTTTTTACTTTTACTCTTATAACTACAAATCCTTTTTTGTCTTTATATCCTAAAGCTCTTGCTCTGTCTAATCTTAAAGGTTTTTCAACTTTAATCTGAGTTGGACTTTCTCTCCATTCTTTCATCCTTTCCATAAGGACTTTTGAATCTGGTTTTTTCCAAGCTTTCTTAATATAATAATACATTCCATGAACACTTTTTTGAGGTTCTTGTTTTGTTTCTTTTTTATTTCCTTTTGGTTTCTTTTCTGCCATGAGTATTTTAGAAAAAGTTCATTTAAAAAGCTTGAGGTTCAGGGTTTTGTAACTACTTATCTGAAGACATAATTTAGCAGAATAATTTATAAACCTCAATAGTTTTTTTAGTCTATGAAAAAGAGTGTTGCTAAAAAAGCAGTTAATGCTAAAAAAAAGAAAAAGGTGAGACATGAAGTAACTCTTAATTTTCTTAAAATATCTAAATCTGCAGAAGCTCCAGAATATGCTTTAGATACAGATGCAGGTTTTGATTTAAAAGCTCTTGCAAGTGTGACTATATTTCCTTTTGATCAAAAAAAAGTCAGTACTGGAATTGCAATAGAAGTTCCAGAAGGATATGTTGGAATTGTAAGAGATAGGGCTGGAATTGTTCAGAAAATGAATGTTCACACTGTTGCTGGAACTTTTGATAGTGGTTTTAGAGGAGAAGTTTCAATAATGTTAGTTAATATGAATGATAAGACAATTGAGATTGAGAAAGGGATGAGAATAGCTCAGATAATCTTGGTTCCAATTGTTAAGGCTAAAATAACTGAAGTGAAAAAACTTTCATCTACAGAGAGAGGAGATAAGGGCTTTGGTTCTACAGGTATGAAAGAGATTATAAGAGAATTGAATAAGATTTCTGAAAAAAGCATTTAAGTAACTTTTATAAATTGTTTGAGTTTGTTTTTGTTACCAGAAATAGATATGTTTTGGGGCTGTAGCTCAGTCTGGTTAGAATGTTTAAAACATAAACCATCCTGAGAAGATAGTCTTATTATAAAACATGAACAATGAGGCTGTAGCTCAGTCTGGTTAGAGCACTGCTCTGATAAGGCAGGGGTCCACAGTTCAAATCTGTGCAGCCTCATTTAAATTTAATTTCCTTTGAATTCAAGAACAAGCAACCCTTTTGAAAATTCATATCCTATTATAGGTAAGTTTAAGGGTATTGATTTTGAATAAGCTTTTTCTTCTGCAATTGCTTTTAATTCTATGCTGCTTTCTAATGGAGTTATTGTAACATTTTCTATTGATTCAACTCCTGGAATTTCTATTTCATAGATTATTTTGTCAGCAATTCTTCTTAATTCTGTTTTAGGTTCTTTTTTATTGAGTTTAGAGAATTTTTTTATTTGCTCTTTTGAGAATTTTTTGAATCTTAAAGGAATAGATTCTTGTTTTTCTTTTTTATTTTCTCCTTGTTTTTGCATTCCACTGTTTAAATCCACTTCTTTTCCATTTATCATTAATTTTATTTTTGTTTTAGGAAAATTATTGTTTGTTGGAGATTGTTTAGACATTCTCATTTCTTTTTCCATTTCTTTTTCAAGCATCCTCATTGTATTTGAAATCATTTTATTCATGACATTTCCCATCATTCCTCCAAACAGAGAATTAGAAATCATATCTGTTTCATTGAAAGAATCATTTTCACCTAACATTCCAAATTCTTCTTTTTTGCCTTTTTTTCCTAATGGGAAACCACAGCTAGGACAAAAGTTGTTTCCTTTTCCTGTTTTTTTTCCACATCGTTGACAAGTCTTTTTAGAGAACATATTTAATTTATATGAGATTTATTTAAAAGGTTTGTGGATAGCATATTATGTAGAATAATAATGATTATATATGTTGTTTTTAAAGATTATTTATGGCAATTAAGGCTATTAAAGAAATACCTTTGAAATCTCGGCATGTTAGGTGGAATTTTGAAAAGTCTGAAGATAATTTTTATATGGGGACTCCTTTGACTAGATATTACTTTGCTATTATAGATAATAGGGAAGCAAACAGGAAAGAACTTTCAAATAAGATTGCTAATCAATTGATGAAATCTAATTATTGGGTTATTCCTGTTGAACAAGGATTTAATCTTAAAGTTAAGAATAGCGAGTGGGGTTTATCTTTTGTTGTGTATGATGCTTTAGCAAGTTATGAGAATTTGAATTTTTCAAAACTAAATGTTGTTTCAAAAAGAGATTATAAATTGTGTAAGAAAGAAGTTCTCAGCATCGAGGATTATCTTACAAGAATTTACGAATAGTTTAATTTTTTCATAAAAAATGGTTTTAGATGATTTGGCGAAAAGTATTTAATTACAATTTATTTTATTTTTAGTATGAAGAAAGAAAAGAGGTTAAAGAAATTTAATATTTCAAACAAACTTGCTTATACATTAATGGTTATTCTTTCAATTGCATTATTAGGAATTGGAGTTTATGCTAATAGTGTAGGAACTAAACCAAATCCAGGTCATTTGTTAAGTGAACTTTCTCCAAATAGTCCTTGTAGTTCAGGACAGGTTCTAACTTGGAATGGAAATAATATTGTTTGTTCAACCCCTACTGCTACAGATTCAAGATTTAGAATAACTTCTAAGGGATTGTGTTATGATGCTCCAGGTACTTGTTCTCTTGTTGTAAAAAGTTGTGGAAATGTAAAATCTTTGACATATTCATATAGTGGATGTGAGTCAAGCTCTAGTAGTGAGATGGATAATTTTTGTGATCTTAGATGCTCTGGTCAAGGTTTAGCTTGTAGAGGTGATACTACTAGTTCATGTTCTGGAGGGACTAATGTAGGCTATACTGGAACTGCGACATCTTGTTCTTCTCAGATAAATACGATTTATTGCTTTTGTAGTCCAACTCCATCGTCTTATAAAGAAGAATCTTATACTCCTGCTGGGGAGAGATGCATATAATTTTATTTTTAGTTTTTTAATTTAATTTCTTTTAGATTCTTTTTAATTATATTATTTATACAAATTTTTTTAAATTTTATTTTATTATCTTATTTTAAATATTAATTGGTAATATTTATGGCAGGTGTGAATTTTAGTTAAAGTATTGAGAATGGTTGTAAAATAATTTTTGTATGAAATGCGATATTGTTTTTTTGTAAGTCTATTATTATATATAAACACATAAATTTTTTTGAAAATTCTTTTTTAGGTGAGCTGGCGAAAAGTATTTAAATACAATTTATTTTATCTTTGGTATGAAGAAAGAAAAGAGGTTAAAGAAATTTAATATTTCAAACAAACTTGCTTATACATTAATGGTTATTCTTTCAATCGCATTATTAGGAATTGGAGTTTATGCATTTGGCGGATCAAGTCCATCAACTATGGGACATAGTGCAAATGAATTGGAACTAGATTGGGGTTCAACCAGTTATTGTGAAGGTACTCCAAATTCTTGTGATTCTTATCCTCAGAGTTCGTGTACTACCCAAAAGGGATGTTCTGTGGGGTGTGGTGGAGAAGGAGGAGAGGTAACTTGTAATATGTGGTTTAGTCAATCAGACTGCCAGGATCATGGATGTAATTGGGATTATAATTCTAATTCGTGTAGCGGGTATAGTGGTGGAGGTTATGTTGCCTGTTACTATTTCAGTTCCTCTCGGACTGAGTGTCTCAAGTATCAGGCTTTAGGTTGTTATTGGGGGTGTACTGGAACTGCAACTCCTTGTTCGTATTTTAATAATAAAAATGATTGTGACGGTTCTAATGGTCAGAAAGGTTGTAAATGGGTAACAAGGCAAAGGTCAATTATACCAACCAATAAGGGAATGAATATTTCTAGCATAATTACTGATGCTATTTGTGATGTCTCTGGAACTCGTTGTATTAGTGTTAGAACTGGAGCAGCACCATCTAGTGAGGCACAGGTTTATCAAGGAAGGGACAGCGCTAGAAGAGAAATGAGGAGAGATGCTTCTGTTTCTTGTCCTGAAGGTTCTTATTTAACTAGAGTTCAGGTAGTCGATCTTGGGGTTGGTCAGGAAGCTTATTTAAAAGGAACTTGTAAAGCATTACCAATAAGATAAATAAAAATCTATTTGTTTCTTCTTATTTATATAAAATTTTTTAAACTTTATTTTATTATCTTTTTTTAAATAATAATTGGTAATATTTATGATGGGAGATAAGGAAAACAAGGAAAATAATATTGAAGGAATTGTTGAATTTAATGAATGGCAGGTAATTGACTTGAGAGTTGCTCAAATCAAAAAAGTTGAAGATATCTCTGGTGCAGACAAACTCTATAAATTAACCTTGGATGTTGGTGAAGAAATAGGTGAGAGAGTTATTTGTGCAGGAATTAAACAGTATTATTCTAAAGAAGAACTTGAAGACAAGAAAATAGTTGTTTTTGTTAATCTTAAACCTAGATTAATGAGAGGTATTGAAAGCCAAGGAATGCTTCTTGCTGCTGTTTCTGAGGACCATTCTGAGGTTGTTTTGGTTTGTCCAGAAAAAAGTATTAAGAATGGCTGTAAAATAAGTTAAATTAAATTGACCTGTTTTTGTTATTTCTTTTTGTAGCTTTATCCTTTTTTCATAGTCATTTTCCAGAAATAAGGGTTTTCTCTTTTCAGAATTCTTCTCCAGAAAGGATATCTATCTTTTTTGGAATTATATTCTGTACTTGTTATTCTTGCAGCAATTTCTTTGTAAGCTCTTGAAGCATTTGAATGAGGATGAGTATGAACAACTGCATCTTTTTTGTTTAAAGCTTTTTTAACAGTTATGTCTTCAGGAATCATTCCTAAAATAGGAGCTTCAAGCATATCTTTTACTGATTCTGGACTCATCTCTATACTGTCTTTTCTTACTCTTGTAACAATCACCCCTAATATTGTTTTTTTCATTTGTTCTGCTAGTTTTATTGTTTTAAGGGCATCAGTTATTGCAGGCATTTCTGCATTTGTTATGACTATTATTTCATCTGCTAGATTTATTGCTGCAATTGATTCATCTCCTAATCCTGCTGAACTATCAACTATTATATATTCAGAAAGTGTCTGAAACTCTTTTTTAAAATCAGAAATTTTTTCTGGTTTTATTTTTTTAAGTTCTTTTATAGATAAAGAAGAGGGCATTACCTTTAAACCAGAAACATGTTCATATATTGCTTCTTTTGGTTCAGCTTTTCCTCTTAAAACATGGTTTAAATTGATTGGTACTTCTGGAGAGTTCAAGTGTAATCCAACATTTGGAGTTGATAAGTTTCCATCAATTATAAGAACATCTTTTCCAAAATAATTTATAGCTGCACCTAGATTTATAGCAGTGGTTGTTTTACCTACACCTCCTTTTCCAGAAGTTACTACAATTATTTTGTTCATTTTGTAACCTTTTATAAGCTTCTTGGCTTACTTTGATAGAAGAAATTGTTTTGTAGTGCTTATAAACTTTTCCAGCTTTTCTGCATATTCCTTTAGTTTTTCCAAATCAACATTTATTTCTTTTCCTTGGTAGAATATTCTTAATGCTACATTTTTCCTAAATTCGCCTATTCTCTCTGTTCTTAATTCATCTATTTTCCTGAACATTTCATATAATTCAATCACTTCTAGGAAATTAGAATCTTTTTTGAATAGTTTTTTTATTTCTTCTATTTTTCCTAATGGATTCGAAGGTATTGAACTTATTTTTTTCTTTTTCTTTGCACTTTTTAATATTTCTTCTATGCTTGTTTCAATCATCTTTCTCCATCTAAGAATAAGATTTTTAATTACATCACATGTCTTTGTGTATTTCAAACTTACATATAAAAGATGATCTGCGCTTATTTTTTCTTGGATGATTTCTTCCATTAATTGATTTGCCCTTTCCCCTCCTGTTTAATCCCATTTACTTAGAAGTGTAATTTACAAGGAGGCACTTGTTTATATATCTTTTGCTGTTCTAGAGGGGTGAAAGTTTTTTTAGAATTTGTTGAAATTTCTATAAATTAAAATTTTATTGGGTTCAATCAGCGAAATTCCTTTTCTGTAATTATCAATTATCTTGTAATCTTCCATATCTTGTTCAACTTTATCCCATATATCATTATATTCTGTTTCATCTAATAATTTTACTTCCCCGTTTTTAATTGCCTTTTTTAACATTCTTTCTACTGGGTTGATTAATCTTGACATTTTAATTTAAGTTTTGGTAAACATAACAATTTTCTGCTTCAATCCAAGAGCGATAAGATTTAATTATATATTCTTGATGAATATCTTTCATTATTCTGTCTATCTCTTCAAGGATTTTATAATCTACATCTTGGATATTATTCTGTTTTTTTAGTTCTTCTGTTATCTCTTGTGTTTTGTTTATCAGTGTTGACATTTTTTAAATTTGGGCTAATTTTCTTTTATGCTTGAGTAGTTGTTCTTTCCAGCTCGTTTATGTAACATCTTGAAGCATTTTATTTTTTATGAAATTCTTGTTTTATTGGAGATAATCCTTCTGCGAATTGATTATCAATAGAATAGGTTTGTTGAAGTGAGAGAGTTTTAACTCTTCCTTCCTCTTCTAATTTTTTAATTACCTTTTTGTATAATGGTTCAAATGACATTTTACTTACTTAATTCTAAAATTGTTTCAGCTAAATCTCCATTGTTTTTTTCAAGTGTTTCTCTTGCAATTTCTTCTGAAACACCTGTCTTTTCTATTATCATTTTTATATCTTCTTCAGAGGTTTCTTCTTTTGCTGACTCTTCTGAAATATCTCCTGCAATTTGGAATGTTTCCTGTCCTTGCATTTTTATTTTTGTAACAGAAGGGTTATCAATTATTATTCTGGAATTATCTGTTTTTTCAATTATAACTCTTGAAGCATTTATTTCTTCTTGGGAAATACCCATCTTCTTGAGCATTCCTTGCATTTGTCTGGGATTAACTCCTGGAAACATTTTAAAAAATTAAATTTATTTAAATATGAGGGGCATTAGTATTCTAAATGCTACAATTGATATTACTAAGAGAACTACGTGAATAGGTTTTAAATTAATATAACTATTATACTCTTCACTGTAACGCATTAAACCCCCAAATCCTCCTGGAAGGTTTATTTTATTGTTTGATGCCATGGATATTTTAAAGAGAGATAGTTTTTAAAAGTTTCTTGGATAAGATTATTTATGGCAAAACCAAATTCGAGTTCAAACCCAAAATTTGACTTTAAGGATATTGAAAGTAAGTGGAGGAGCTTTTGGGAAAAAGAAAAGATTTATACTGTGGATTTAAAAAAGAAAGAGATTTATTCAGTTGATACACCTCCTCCATATATTTCGGGTAAGATGCATATTGGGCATGCATTTTCTTATTCTCATCAAGACTTTATTATAAGGTTTCAGAGAATGTTATTAGCAGATAAGAATGGAAGTGTTTTTTATCCATTTGGGACAGATGACAATGGATTGCCTACTGAAAGGTTCATAGAAAAAACAAATAATATGAAAAGCAAAGATATGGGAAGAACAGATTTTATTAATCTTTGTCTTAAAACATTAAAAGAAATAACTCCTGATTGTGTTCAGGATTTTAAAAATTTAGGAATATCTGCAGATTATAAGGTATATTATTCTACAATTGATGATAATTCCAGAAAAATATCTCAAAAATCTTTTATTGATTTATATAAGTCAGGGGAAGCTTATCAAAAAGAATTTCCTACAATGTGGTGTCCTGAATGTCAGACCTCAATAGCTCAGGCTGAACTTGAAGATAAAGAAGAGAAAAGTTTGTTTTCAACTTTAAAGTTTTCATCTGGAAAAAAAGATTTGCTTATTGCAACAACAAGACCAGAACTTTTAGGTGCATGTGTTGCTGTTTTTGTTCATCCTTCAGATAAAAAATATTCTGGTTTTGTTGGAAAAAAAGCAAAAGTTCCATTATTTAATTATGAAGTTCCAATAATTGCAGATACATCAGCAGACCCTGATAAAGGAACAGGAGCATTAATGGTTTGTTCTTATGGAGATAAATATGATGTTGATGCAATAAATAGATATAATCTTGTTCCAAAGATAATTTTTGACAAATCAGGAAGAGTTAATTTTGGAGAATATAAAGGTTTGAAAATTAAAGAAATGAGAAAGAAAATTCTTGAAGATTTAAAAAAAGAAAACTTAATTTTTGAACAAAAAGAGATAACTCATGTAGTTAATTGCCATGATAAGTGTGGACATGGAATAGAATTTATTCCAACTAAACAATGGTTTATAAAAATATTAGATAAAAAAGAAAAATTTATTGAACAAGGAAATAAGATTAAATGGTATCCTGAATTTATGCATAAAAGATATGATAATTGGGTTAATGGTTTAGAGTGGGACTGGTCTATTTCAAGAAATAGGCATTTTGGAGTTCCTATTCCTGCTTGGGAATGTAAAAAATGTGGACAAATAATTGTTGCTGAAGAGCGAGAACTTCCTGTGGACCCTCTTCAATTAAAAAAGAAATGTCCTAATTGTAAATTAGAAGCAAATCCAGAAAAAATGGTATTTGATACTTGGGCAACTTCTTCTATGACTCCTCAAATAACAAGCTCTCTTATTAAAAATAAAATTACTATTCCATATTCTTTAAGACCACAAGGACATGATATAATAAGAACTTGGGCATTTTATACAATAGTTAAATCTTATTTACATTCTAATACTATTCCTTGGAAAGATATTGTTATTTCTGGTAATGTTTCTTTAGGAGGAGAAAAAATGTCTAAGTCAAAAGGGAATGTTGTTTCCCCAATAGATGTGATGAATAAATATGGTTCAGATGCATTGAGATATTGGGCTGCAGGTTCAAAACTGGGAAGCGATGTAGATTATCTTGAAAAAGATTTAGTTGCAGGTACAAAATTTATAAATAAATTGATAAATGCTTCAAGATTTGTTTTTATGAACCTTAAAGATTATAATCCTAAAAATAAACCTTCTAAGTTAGAGAAAATAGATGAAATCTTTTTAGATAAACTTAATCTTTTGATTAAAGATTCTACTAAGAATTTCAAAGAGTATGAATATTCTAAAGCTAAACTTGATACAGAAAAGTTTTTTTGGAGTGATTTTTGTGATAATTATCTTGAGATTGTTAAGAAAAGAGTTTATCAGGGAGAGGGTAATTCAAAATTATCTGCACAATGCACATTATATTATTCTTTACTTAAAATTTTGAAACTTATTGCACCAATTATGCCTTTTATCACAGAAGAAATTTATCAGGAATACTTTAGGAAGAATGAAAAAGAAAAATCAATACATATCAGTCCTTGGCCAGAATCAGATAAAAAAGAGAATTCTAATCACATAAAGATACTGGAAAAACTCTATTCTATTATTTCACAGATTAGACATGAAAAATCTTTTAATAAAAAAGCAATGAATGCAGAGATTATTCTTACTTTGGAAAAAGAAGATTATGAAGAGATAAAATCTGTTCTTGAAGATTTAAAGAATGTTTCAAACGCTAAAGTAATAAGAGAAGGAAAAAAATTTGAAGTTGAATTTTTGTAACTTTTGTTGATTGGCTAATTTTATAAACCCATTTCATTTTCTTTAAACATGGCAGCAATAAGCAAAGCAGAACTTGAAGTTCTTCTTGAAGAATTAGAGAAACATAAAGGAAGACATACTGAATTGATTACAGTTTATATTTCAGCAGGATATGATATTGTTTCTGTTCAGAAACAGCTGGAAGCAGAAAAATCTACTGCCAAAAACATAAAGTCTACTGCAACAAGAAAAAATGTTGTTGATGCTCTTGATAAAATTGTAAGGTATTTGAAGGATTTTAAAGGAAATCCTGAAAATGGGCTTGCCATTTTTTGTGGTAATGTTTCAAAAGTAGAAGGCATGGATGATTTACAACTGTGGGGAATTGAACCTCCTTTGCCTTTAAAGACAAGATTATATAGATGTGATAAAGATTTTGTGCTTGAACCCCTTAGAGAGTTATTAGAGGTTTCAGAGATATTTGCATTATTGGTTATGGATAGAAAAGAAGCAACAATAGGTGTTCTTGAGGGTAAAAGAATAGAAGTTTTACAAAAGATGACTTCTGGTGTTCCAAGTAAAGTTCGTGCAGGGGGACAGAGTTCTCAGAGATTTCATAGAATTACAGAAGGATTAACTAAAGAATTTTACAAAAGAATTGCAGATGAAATGAAAAATATCTTTTATGAGAATAAAAAATTAAAAGGTATTTTAATAGGTGGTCCTATTCCTACTAAAGATGAATTTATTGATAATGAGTATCTAACTACTGTTTTAAGAAATAAAATCATTGGGAGAGTGGATATTGGTGGAAGTGATGAGTCTGGACTTAAAGAACTTGTTGAAAAATCAAAAGATATCCTTGCAAATCAGGAGATAGTTTATGAAAAGAAATTAATGGAAAAATTCTTTGAAATGTTGGGAGCAAAACCAGATTTTGTAGCATATAAGGAAGAAGAAGTAAAAAAAGCTCTTGAATATGGGGCAGTAGATACTTTGTTTTTATCTAAAGAGTATGAGAAAGAGTCAGCAAAAGAATTAAAGGATATTGCAAATAATAGTGGTACAAAAATAGAAACAATTTCAACAGATACAGAGGAAGGAAAACAATTTTTGAATCTATCAGGTGTTGGAGCTATATTAAGATATAAAATATAATTTAATTTATCCTAAATTAATCTTTTTTAAAATATTCTTATAATTTTGTTAGGTATTTTATCTGAATCATTGCAATGATAAACCTTATGGGTTATTTGATTGTAAATTCCCATTAACTTAAGATTATTGTTTAGAATTAATTCTTTGTTCTGAGAGTTTATTTTTAACTGAGGGGGTTTAAATGAGGTTGGTGAAAAATTAAAACATTCTTCAAATTTTCTTATCCCTTTATTTAATTCCTCTTGTGAAATATTTTCATATAAAAATTCCCGATATGTGTGATTTAATCCATGGAGTGAAAGAGATTTATTTAAAGATAGGATATGATTGCACCATTCTTTATCTTTTGATATCTCTAAGCTATTATAATTTGGAATTACATAAAGTATATCTGGATTGTATTTTTCTATTTCTGGACAAGGTATTCCAGGAGTTACATCATCTATTTCTGTGGGGTTTATTAATCTGATTAAAAATAAAAGGAATATTACAATTATTATTGAAAATATGATTACTTTTACTATTTTTTTTAATTTTACCTCTTTTTTCATACTACTTTTATTAAAATTGCTATTAAATAATTATTGATAATACTTTTAAATACAATTTGTTTTTATCATTTATGCCTACAAGTAAGACAATAGAGGAGATAGATGAAGCTAAAGAAAAAGAGGACTTGAAAACTTTAGAAGCAGTTTTTTTTATTTCTGGAAGATTTCTTAGTATGCAGGATTTAATATCTTTAAGTGATTTGAATCCGATAATTTTAACTGATTTAATTGAAAGATTAAAAGATAAGTATAATCGGGAGGATTCAGCATTAGAGATTGTTGAGAAAAGTGGGCTGTGGAAAATGGATGTTAGACCGGAATATTCTCATATAATAAATAAGTTGGCTACAGGAAGTTCAGAATTTACAAAAGCAGAGCAAGGAACATTGGCTATAATTGCATATAAACATCCTATAAAACAATCAGTTATAATTAAAATTAGAGGAAATAAAGCCTATGACCATATAAAGAAATTTTCTGATTTAGGTTTGATAAAAAAGAAAAAAACAGGGCACACACATGAATTGAGTTTAAGTGAAGATTTTTATGATTATTTTAGTATTTCTGAGAGTGAAAGAAATACTTCTAATGTTTTAAATGAAAAAATTAATATGGAAATAGAAGAAGCAGAGAAAGAAGTTGAAAAAGATGAGTCTGAAGGAAGATTTGAAGATGAAAAAGACTATTCTTAATTAATTAAGAAACAAATTTATCACAATAATACTTAAAAGAATAAATTTTATATTTACATTTATGGATACAATTACTGTAATATATTTAATCTATATATTTATAGGATTTTATTTTCTTTTCCTATTTATTTTAATTTATATTCAGAATAAAAACTATCTTTATTATTCTCCTAAACCTAAAAGAGATTATTCTCTTAGTATAGTCATACCTTGTTATAATGAAGGAGCAACAATAGAGAAGACAGTTAAATCTGTTTTAGATTCTGGATATAAGAATCTTAAAAAAGTTATTGTTGTAGATGATTGCTCTAAAGATAATTCTTATAAGATAATAAAAGAACTTGAAAAAAAGTATCCTAAGGTTTTAGCAGTTCAAACCCCTAAAAATACTGGTTGTGCAGCAGGTTCAAAAAATTATGGAGCTAAATTTGTAGATACAGAGCTAATAGGTTTTAGTGATGGGGATTCTTTTATTGAGAAAGGTTCTATTGATAAATTAGTGGGATTTTTTAATGATGAAAAAATGGGCAGTGTTACTTGTTCTGTTCTTGTGGCAAATAGAGATAAATTTATAGAAAGAGTTCAGTCTGTTGAATATAAGGTTATAAAATTTTCCAGAAAACTTTTAGAATTTATAGATTCAATTTATGTTACTCCTGGACCTCTTGGTGTATTTAGAAAAAGTGCATTTGATAAAATAGGAGGGTTTGATGAGAAAAATCTTACAGAAGATATAGAAATAACTTGGCATCTTCAAGCAGAAGGGTATAAGGTTAGAATGGCTTTATTATCAAGAGCATATACTGTTGCACCTTCAACAATTAAAGATTGGGTTAAACAAAGAAATAGATGGAATATTGGGGGCCTTCAGACAAGTATTAAGTATGGTAGAGATTGGTTTAGAAAAGGAATGCTTGGTAAATTTATTCTTCCCTTTTTTGTTTTCTCTTGGGTAATTGGTTTATTTGGATTGACTGTGTTAGCTTATAGAATATTGAAGGTTCTTATATTTAGACTGTTTTCAACAACTTATTCTATTCAAACACAAACCTCTCTTATTAGATTTGAAGATATAAGTTTGATGCCAAATATTCTTATTTTCTTTGGTTTAGTTATGTTCTTTTTAAGCATGTGGTTTACTTTGCTTTCATTATTTCATATGAAAGATGAAAATCGTAAGGGAGAAAACTTTTTTGTTTTAAGTTTTTATATGGTATTTTATGTTATGATATATCCGATAATTTTAATAAGTTCATTTTATAAATTTTTGAAAGGGCATAGAAAATGGTAAGATTATTGCAAAGCAGGAAGAGAGTATTTTGGGAGGCTTTAATTTTAACTATAGTTGTCTTTTTGTTTGGACTTTTAATAGGTATTTTTTATGAATCAACAAAGTCTTCAGATATGAATGAATATTATGTTAATTCTGAACTTTCATTGATGGATATATTCGCTTTAAACTCTCTTTTATCAATAAATTCTCAGAATTGTGATGTTCTGACTTCTTCAAATTTAGAATTTGCAGATAAAATTTATCAAGAAGCAGTTATACTTGAGAAATATGAGTCTGTGGGAAAAGTTACTGAACATATGGAAGTAGTTCATAAAAGGTATGATGTGTTAAGAACTTTTTTATGGATAAACACTATAAAAACATCTGAAAAGTGTGAGAGGGATTATTCTACTGTGGTTTATCTCTATGAATATTTTTCTAAAGATTTAACTCAGAAAGCAAAGCAAAATGTATGGTCAAAAATATTGTCTGATTTAAAACAAGAAAAAGGAGGAAATATACTTTTAATACCTATAGCTTCAGATACTAACCTTTCTTCTTTGAATGCTTTAACTGCTAAATTTAATATTACAAGTTACCCTGTTGTTATCATCAATGAAAAGCATGTAATTTCTGACATTAGCTCTGTTCAAGAGCTTGAAAGATATTTAAAGTAGTTTTTTGTTTGGTTTTTTATTAATTTTAATAATACAAATATTAAAAAAGGGATAATTACTAAGATTTTTTATGAAAGAATGTTTTCGTTGTGGTGTTTCTGAGGAAAGAGAAAGATTGTTCGACGCTATTTCAGGAAAAGGTGTCATAAAATTATGTAAAAATTGCGCTCATGAGGAGGGTTTGCCTTTAGTCCAACCAGTTGATTTAAATAGGCCTGAAAAGACAAGAACAGTTTATGAAAGACTTTCAGATATGGCTAAATTAGATCCTGAAAAACATAGGAGTATTCTTCTTGAAAAGGCTAAGCAGGATTCAATGAGAAGGTATAAAAGACAGGATACTACCTTAAAAGGAGTTGTGGATACTAATTTTCAGAAAAATAAACCTCAATCTAGAAAAGATTTGATTCCAAATTTTCATTGGGTTATTATGAGGGCCAGAAGAGCTAAGAAACTTACTCAAAAACAATTAGCAGAAAATCTTGGAGAACCAGAATCTTTGATTATTAGTGCTGAATCAGGGGTTATTTTGAATAATACAGATAGTCTTGTAAGGAAACTTGAAAATTATCTTGGAATAAAGATTAGGAATATTGAAAGCCCTTATACTTCTGATGTTTCTAAGGATTTAGCTGTTGGAACAAATGAGGACCCTGCTTTAAGAGAAGCCAGAGAGAGATTTGAAAGAGAAGAGGGTAGCTTTGATAAGGAAACAACAGAGAATTTAACTATTTCTGATTTACAGGAAATAAACAAGAAAAAAGAATCAGAAGGTAAAGGAGGATTATTTTCATTTTTTAGAAGAAAGAAAAAGAAATCTCAAGAAGAAGCTGTTCCAAATCCTGAAGAAGAAATCTCAAGTGAAGAAGCAGATAGAATACTTTTTGGTAAGTAATCACTAAAAAATACTATAAGTAAAGTTTTTAAACTAATTTTATGATAAACTATCATGGAAATGGATATTCTTAAGGACTCAAAGGAAGAAATTGAAGTTGAAATGGAAAGTCTTACTTTGGTGGAAATATTGAGGGTTTATTTAAATAAAGATTCTGCAGTTACATTTGCTGCTTGGAAAAGAGAACATCCTACAAAAAAACCTATCTTAGCTGTTAAAACTAAGGGAAAGAGTGCCAAGAAAGCTTTAAGTGATGCTGTTGATGCAATTACAAAAGATTTGAATAAAATTGAAGACGATTTTAAAAAATTAAAGTAAATACAATAATACTTATTAATTCTATAGTTGATTAGATTTTTATGAAAACAGAAAAAATATCTACAGGAAGTTATGATTTTAATACCTGGTTGTATGGAGGATATGAAAAAGACATTATAACTATGATTGCAGGTCCTCCTGGTTGTGGAAAAACTAATTTTGTAATATTGGCTTCGTGTAGTCAGGCTAAAAAAGGAAATAAAGTTATTTTTGTGGATACAGAAGGAGGATTTAGTGTTGAAAGAGTTAGGCAGATTGTAGGTTCTGAGAATTATGAATCTGTTCTGAATAATATTTTTCTTTTGAAACCAACTAGTTTTGAAGAACAGAAAAAAGATTTTGTTAAATTACTTGGACTTGTTAAAAAGGATGATATTGGTTTAATTGTTGTTGATGGAATGGCTATGCTTTATAGATTGGAAATTGGAGATGCACATAATTCTGGAGATGATGAAAGAGTTAAAGTAGTCAACAGAGAGATTGCCAAACAAATGAGGATATTTGCAGAGATTTCAAGGAAGCAAAACATTCCCATAATCATCACAAACCAAGTTTATCTGGAATTTCTTCCAGAAGGAGATTTTAAAAAAGGAGTTGAAAGGAACACAAATATTGTTGGAGGAGATTTGTTCAAGTATTGGAGTAAATGTATAATTGAATTAAAGAATGATAATGGAAAGAGAAAGGCAGTTCTTTTAAAACATAGGAATTTGCCTCAAAAAGAAATAGGATTTATAATTAAAAATGAAGGTATATTCAAGAAAAGGTGGATTTAGTTGTTTTTATTTTTTCTTTCAGAGTAAAGGAAGGTAACAATCATTCCCATTATAAATAATCCAATTCCTATTAAGTTGTGAGAGCTTAAAGGAAATTGTGCTATTGTATTTCCTGTTATTCTTCCAGAGAAGAATACAAAAGAAAATAAAAATGTGCAAAAAGCAAGCATAACAAGGAATTTATCTTCAAGAGAATGAGTTTCTTTTTTCTTTAATAGTTCTTCTTCTTTTTCTGAAGAATTTGATTTTTTATAATATTCTATTGCTTTATCATCTTCATGGTAAGTTTTTGCTATATCTCCTAGTTTTTCCCAAATTTTTTCTGCCTTTTCATCTAATCCAGCTTTCTTATAATAACCAGCTGCTTCTTGAAAATTCTCTTTTTTAAGGAATAAATCTCCTAGAGTTTCATAATATGCTTTTTGAGTGTTTGGATTAGTTGAATTTATTTTTGGTTCTATATATTGCAAAAATTCTATTTTTTCAGAAGTTGTTTGAAATTTTTCTAATTTTTTGGAGATATCTTCCTTACTCATCCCCCCTGAATTTCCCCTTTCTTCCATTATTTAACTAACCTTTTTTCATTTAAATAGGTTATGAATTTTTATTTTTTGTTTTGTTGTAATTTATTAAGTAGTTACAAACTCATTTAAAGATTCTTTTTGTTTATGACTTATGACAGAGGCGATAAAATTTGAAACAGTTAAGAAAGTTGCAGATGTTAGTTTTAAAATTAAAGATTTAAGTAAGATCTCTAAGGTAGATTCTATCTCTCCTCCAAGTGTGTTTATTGGAAGCAAATTAAAATATCCCTTGGTTAATGTTGGAATATTAAGTCCATTAAACAAAGACAATAATGCCTGGCTTTATGATGATGCAAAGTATTGGGCAGAAAATAGTCTTAATATAGAAGAGGTTATGAGTTTGAGAAATGGGCTTCTTAATTCAAGATTTCAGGCTAAAGTTAGTGATATTAGGTTAAATAAGAAATTTGTTGAGGTTGCTAAAGATGTTGCTATCTCTTCAAAACAGGTTGATGTTGAAATTGAATTAAAAAACAGACTTATTGTTGGAAGAGAGAAAGATAAAATCTTAACTCCTCATGGAATGAGGGCTGGCTTAAAGAATGTAGCGATAACAGGTAATGTTAAAGTTGAAAAGCAAGTAGATAAAGTGATAAATGATGAGATTAAGGCATCAGAAGCAATTGAATTTTTATATAAAAATGAATTTAATGAATATACTTTAAGTAAAATATTGAGTGTTGGGGTTATAGGTTTAGCGAAAAATAAAAAGTTAGTTCCAACAAGGTGGAGCATCACTGCAACAGATGATGTTTTAGGTAAGAAATTTTTGGAGAATATACGTCAATATCCTTGGATAGAGAATTATGAATTATTTTTTGGAGAGTTTATGGGGAATCAATACATTATACTTATGTTTCCAAGTTCTTGGAGTTATGAGTTATTTGAATTATATTTACCCCATAGTTCATGGAATCCAAGTCAAGAAATTAAAGCATCTACTGATATTGAGGGTTATGGAGGAAGAAAGAGTTATGCATTTGATACTGCAGGAGGATATTATGCTTCTCGTTTTTCAATTCTTGAATATTTAAATTTAATTAAAAGGCAAGCAAGTGTAATTGCAATAAGAGTTGAAACTCCTAGTTATTGGGCGTCTCTAGGAGTGTGGGTAGTAAGAGAATCTGTTAAGAAGGCTTTGAAAAGAGAGATGAAGTTTGCAGATAGAAGTGAACTTTTAGAGAGTGTTAAAAAAATAGGTAAAATAAAATATAATTTTGATTTTGAAAATATTTTGAATAGAAGCAAACTTTTAAGAGAAAAAAAGGAACAAAAAAGTTTAAAGGATTTTGTCAAGATATAATTTATTCTTGTTTTTCTGCTTCAGCTTCTTCTTTTTTTGCTGCTGATTTTTCAGCCCATTCTTTATTTGTTGGACATTGAGGATTAAAACAGAATGTCCATGGTTTTTTACCTTTGGATAATCTTGTTAGCATAGGCCAATTACATTCTTCACATATTTTATCTGATTTTGTTATGTTTCCATTTTGGGGTAAACTATAAGTGTTTTTACAATCAGGATAAGCATTACAACTTACAAAGAATCTTCTTGTTTTCTTGGAATAGTTTATAGATAAATCTCCTTTTCCACATTTTGGACATCTTATCAATGCATTCTCTCTTTTTTGCTGTTCTCTGTATTCTATGTTTGCATCAATTAGTTCTTGTCCTATTTTATTTTTATTTTTCTCAAAATCTTTTGAAATCTCTGTTATTGTTGTTTTTGCTTTATTTATTATTTCTTCTTCTTTTTTTTCTTGTTTTGTTTTTATGTGCATTCTTTGAATATTTTCCATTCCTATTTCAAAGTCTCTTGTTAGTTTTTCATCTATAATTATTGGAGAGTATTTTTTTAAAGTGTTTATGAGAGATATACCTAAGGGAGTTGCTTGTATGCTTTGTCCTTGGACATATCCTCTGTCATATAATGTTTCTAGTATTGAAGAACGAGTGGCTTTTGTTCCAAGATTTCTTTTTTCTAATTCTGAGATTATTGATGCTGGAGAGTATCTTTTTGGAGGTTGTGTTTCTTTTTGTTCTGTTCCTGAATCAATTATCTGTGCTTTTCCTTGCATGTCTGGTATTTCTTCTTCTTTTAATTTTGTCGGATAAATCTCCATCCAAGATTTTCTTGCTATGGACTGTCCTCTTTTTGAAAAAACTAAATCATTTAATGTTGCTTTGACTGTTTTATTATCTATTAATGCATCTTCACAGAATAAACTCAAGAATCTCTTTACTATTAACTTGTATATCTTTTCTTCATCTCCTGAAAGAATTTGTGTGTTTCCTGTTGGATAAATTGAAGGATGTGCTGGGTCTGTTTTACTTCCTTCTATTGGTTTATCTCTTTTTATTAATTTTTCAGTTTTGAATATTTTTGCAAGTTTGTTTAGAATTTCTTTATACCCAATTGATGGAGGGAGTTTTTGAGAAGAAGTTCTTGGATAAGAGATTAATCCTGCAAGATATAAAGATTGGGCTATTTGTAATGTTCTTGAAGGAGTTATCCCATAGAACTTATATGCTTCTGTCTGAAGTGTTGTTAAATTAAATGGAGATGGTGGAGAAACCTTTTCTTGCTTTTTTATTAATTCAACATCTACTTCTTTTCCTTTCAAATCTTTGAATTTTTCTAATTGTGATTTGTTGAATATGTCTTTTGTGTGTTTTAATTCAAGTTTATTTTTTTTATCAGAAATTGTAATAAATATCTGCCAATAAGGTTTTGGTTTGAATGCAGCTATTTCTTTTTCTTTTTGTACAATCAAGTGAAGTGCAGGACCTTGAACTCTTCCTATTGACATTATTTTAAACTTGCCTGTTGTTTTTATAGCATTCATTAATGCTCTTGAAAGATTTATACCATAGAACCAATCTAAGTAATGTCTAGTTTCTCCTGCAATTGCTTGTCCCCAATTTATATTTGGAGATTTGTTATCGTATGCTTGCTCAAGCTCAGTTTTGGTAAGGGTTGAGAATTTCATACGAGATGCATCTTGTTGGTTGCAAATATATCTTACGATATTTAATCCTATTACTTCTCCTTCTATATCATAATCTGTAGCCACTGTTATTGATGAAGCTTCTTTTGCAAGTTTTAATATTGAATCATAATATCTTTTTGTGAAGTCCCCTCTTTTTGCTAAAAAATTAGGAATCCAAGAAATATCAAATACTGGAATTTGGTATCCTCCGTTTTTTTGTTTAAGCGTGAATAAATGTCCAACTGCACATGCAACTAATATTTTTTTGTTTCCTCTTTTAACTTCATAATGAGGTACTTTATTGAAATTTTTTTGAGTTGGACTTCCGAGAGCACTTGCAATTTTAAGTGCTGCCTGTGGTTTTTCTGTTATGATTAACTCATATCCATTTTCCCTTAATTTTATTTTTGGATGAGAATATTCTTCTGCTTTTTTGGATTTTTTTACTTTCTTTTTTAACACAATAAATTTCTCAACTTTCTCTATTTGTTTTTTTGAGGGTTTTTTGTAATGTTTTTCAATTGCTCTTTGAGTTATTATCTCTGTTGGAGTTGTTTTAACAGGTTTTTCAGTTATATTTTTTAGAATATTCTGTTTTGGTAAAGCTTTTTTTACTTTTTTTTCAGTTGCATATTTTAAATCTCTTTTATCAACTCTGAAGTTCCCTTCTATAGCCAACTCTTCTTTTGTCTTTTTTTTCTTTTTCTTTATCGCCATTTTTGTTGCTTTCTTAGAATTAATGTGTTTTTTGTGTTTTTATAAATTTTGTGTGTCAGATTTCAAATATTTTTGGCTTTCTTCCTACATGAATTATTTTTGTTTTACCTATTTTTTCTTGTAATCCTCCTGCTTCATGTATATGTGCTGAAATTAAAATATCTGGTTTGAATTCTTTTATTGCTTTTTTAACTGCATTTGACCCAGGAAAACCTGAGAATTCAGCTACACTTCCTTTAGGATGAGCATGAGTTACCATTATCTTTTTTTTAGAATCTTTTATTTTTTCATTTCCTTTTTTTAATACTTTAAATATTTCTTCATCTTCTATGAAAAATGGTCCTGTAGAGGGTTCATATCCAGAACCGAAGATTCCAAGGTCACCTTTTCTTACAGAATATCCATGCACGTGTTTTGTTCCTTCGTAGATTTGAGTTAATGTATTTATTGTGGACATAGTTTCATGATTTCCAGGTATTAATACAACTTCTTTTTTTTCTTTTACAAAAGGTCCTATAATATTTTTTGTTGATTTTTCAAGGAAAGTTAAGTCTCCTGCAAGAATAACTAAATCAACTTCTTCATCTTTTGCCTTTTTTGCTAATCTCTCAACAAACTTTGTATCTCCATGAATATCTCCTACTGCAAGAATTTTTGTTTTCTTATTTCCCTTTTTCATTGATTATAAAATATAAGTGAGTTAATAAGATTTTTTATTTTTAGTTTGTTGTAATTATGAAATCATTAAATTGTTAAATTTTCATCAAAATTATGTAGTGAATATATACATTACAAAACATTTAAAAGGATGATATTGTCTGGATATATACATTAAATAAGACACCTCAATAAGATGGAACAAGGAAAGAAAGACAATTTTGATATCTTTTTCAGAAGGAAGCCAGCTTTAATGCTTGTTTCTTTGAAGAAGAATACTCGAATGAGGTATGGTAGTATTTTGGCTAAGGAAGTGGATTGCACTTACAGCCATGCAGTGAAAATTCTGCAGACTTTGGAAGAACTTAAGTTAGTGGAGTTTGAAAAAAAGGGGAGAATTAAGGTGATAAAACTAACTAAGAAGGGAATTGAAGTTGCAGAGGCTATTGAAAATATTCAAAAGCTAATAAGATAAGATTGCATTGAGGTGATTACTAAATACCCCTGTTGCGAATGGAATTCAAATAGTTTTATTTGAAATGATAGCAATTTTTATTAACTCTTTTTATTTTTTTTATTTATGGTTAGCAGTAGTTATAAAGGAATAAAGTTCCCTCCTTTAACAAATAAAGAAATAGAAGAAAAATATAAAGAAGCTGAAGAAGAGATGCAGGAAGTTTTGGAGTGGAAAAAAGAAGAGGAAGCAAGACTTAAAGATAAAAAATCAAAACCTCAGGCAATTAGTGCTGCTAAAAGAGCTTTAATGAAAGTTGAAAGAAGAATAAATACTGTTAATGGTAATTTGATTTATTGGAAATTAAGAAAAGAAGGAAAGAGTCATTTTTATGCAAATCTTGAAAGAAATGAATATTGGGATAAGCTGAAGAATGGAAATTCTGGGAATGATGATAAAGAAAGTGAAGATGATTAAAAAAGAAGTGACCCCGATGGGATTTGAACCCACGACACCTAGATTAAGAGTCTAGTGCTCTAACCAGGCTGAGCTACGGAGTCCTGGTATATAAATTAATTAGAAATAAATTGTTTAAAAAGATGTTGTTAAATTTAATATTTAAGCATTCTCTATTTTTTAACATCTATCTATATTCTCTCCAAGTATGATTACACTTGGTGCATTTGAAGAATTTTGTTTCTGCTTCATCTCCTGCACGTGTCTGGCTTGTCCAGAAATAAGCTTTATCATTTCCACATTTTTTGCATTTTTCAACAACTAGAGGTAATGTATTCATTTCTTTTTTAACTACTGCAACTTTGCTTTTTTCTTCTATCTTTTCAGAAGTTTTTATTTTTAATTTTTCTTTTGTAGAATAATCACATCTTGCACAACCATAATTCTTTCTTTTTTGGATTAAAACTGCTCCGCATTTAGGACAAAATTCCATTGTTTATTTTTACTCTCCTTTAACTTCTTTTTTTAAATTTATTTTCTTTATAAAACTTCTTGTTGTTTACTTTTAATTTTCATCACACATTCCCCTTTCAGATGGGGTTCTTAAATGTTCATAAAATATCAATTTAATCCAACCTACTGAAGGAAGTATGTTTGCAGCAGCTTTTCCTACTAATTGGTCTTCACTTATAGATTTTTCTCCACTTATTTGTCCGTAATTGTTATCTCCTATTGTTGAAAAGATATACTTTCCGTTTTCTTGTCTTATTTCAATTATTCTATGTATTACTGGATTTTTTTGGTCGCTTTCAAAGATTATTATGTCTCCTACTTCTAGTTTTTCAGGTTTTGTTCCTACTATAAACACTATATCTCCTTTACTGAACCCTTTTTTAAGAGGAAATTCTTGAAATTGTGTTTTGTCTATATTTAATGAAGAGTATTTTGTCTCGTGTCTATCCCACCAACTATTAAAATTTCCGAATACATTTCCTGAGTGATACATGCTACAAGATTCAACTATTGCAAGAGGAAGAGTTGTTCCTGTTACTAAATTTAATAGAGGGAAGAAAATGAGTTTTATAACTATAAATATAAAAAGAAGAGAAATTAACCATCCTTTGAAACTATCGTCTTTCCAGACTATTTCCCAGAACCTTTTTAAGAATTTTTTAAATTTACTTTTGTTCCCACCTCTAGTCATTAGAGTAAAGATGAATTAAGGTTTTTAAAATGTTAGTTTGTTTTTTATTTGATTTATATTTTTCAAGAATAGAAATATTTAAATAGTATACATTTCTTTGTGTATACGTAATGTATATACAAAACCTCTTTTCAACCCAGCCACACTCAGGGTAAAACCTTGAGTTAGTGGCTTTTATATTCATCAAATAAAAAACAAAATGGAATACGCTATTAATAATTATAGTATTGGAAAGTCATCTTTTAATTATGATATTGCTAATTATAGAGAAATGTATTCTCAAAATTCTTTTGCTCAACAAATGTATAAAAATATTGTAAGATACGTTCCAACTACAATTAATATAGGAGATTATATTAAATAAAACTAAAATGATAAACGACATATTTGATAACACTATTTTATGCAGGAAATGCGGTAAAAAAATGAAAAAAACAAAACTTGTAAAAAATGGTTTTGTTTTAAGAGGAGTGGCTTGTCCTAATGAATCTTGCAATGAAAAAATAATTCATCCTATTGATGAACAAGAGTACAACAAATTTATAAATCTCAGAAACAAGGAATTCAAAGTCAAAATGAGACTAGTTGGAAATAGTTATGCTGTTTCAATCCCAAAGGAAATAGTTTCGTTTATGAATGAACAAGAAAAGATTATGAATGATATGGTAAAATTGTGTTTTGAAGATTTTGGAAAACTGAGTTTAAGTTTTGGGGACTATGTTGATGGAGATTCAAGAGTTATCAAATCCAGAGAGTGTAAAGTTATAAAGAACAATAAACCTGTTTTACACACAAAACAATTTTATGATTCAGCAAATCCTGAAAATAATAGAAAAATGATAATTAAAGAAGATGAGGGAGATGAATAAAAATGACAACAAAGAAAATTCAGCTTAAAGTTGTAGAAGCATTACAAGATGACGCATATAAAGGTATTGCAAGAATAGATGCAGATTTAATGAAAGAATTAGAACTGAAAAGAGGAGATGCTATAATAATTAAAGGGAACAGAGATACAGTTGCAATAGTTGATAGGTCTTATCCTGCAGATGTTGGAGAAGGGATTATAAGAATAGATGGTATTCAAAGAAAAAATGCTAAGACAAGTCTTGGAGAAGTTGTTTCTATTTCTAAGGCAGAGATAAAAGAAGCAAAAAAAATAATGATTGCTCCTGCTCAAAAAGGAATAATGGTTCAGGGAGATCCTCAGGGGTTGAGGACTGGTTTGCTGGGAAGAACTGTTGTTAAAGGAGATATTGTTGTATTGGGTGGAGTTCAGAGAAGAAAAGATTTGATGTCTGAAGAATTTGGAGATTTAGAAGATGTTTTTGGGAACTTAAATGAATTATTAGGAGGAATGGGGTTTGGAAATCTTGGAGGAAGAATTTCTCAGATTAAATTTTTAGTTGTGAATGTAAATCCAAATCAGCCTGTAAGAATAACTGAAAACACTGAAGTTACATTGAATTCAAAAGCAGTTGAGATAAATGAAGAAAATATTCCAGAAATAAATTATGAAGATATTGGTGGTTTGAGTGAAGAAATAAGAAAAATAAGAGAGATGGTTGAGATTCCTATGAAACATCCTGAGATTTTTGAAAGATTGGGAATTGAACCTCCAAAAGGAGTTCTTTTACATGGACCTCCTGGAACAGGTAAAACCTTGCTTGCTAAAGCTGTTGCAAATGAATCAGAAGCAAATTTTATTTTACTTAATGGTCCAGAAATAATGTCAAAGTTTTATGGAGAATCAGAAAAGAAAATAAGAGATATTTTTGAAGAAGCTGAAAAAACAGCTCCTACAATTATTTTTATAGACGAAATAGATGCAATTGCTCCTAAGAGAGAGGATGTTCAGGGAGAAGTTGAAAGGAGAGTTGTTTCACAAATACTAACTATGATGGATGGTCTTAAAGGAAGAGGTAAAGTTATTGTTATTGGAGCAACAAACAGAGTTAATGCAATTGACCCTGCATTAAGAAGACCAGGAAGATTTGACAGAGAAATTGAAGTTGGAGTTCCAAGTAAAGATGGAAGATTGCAGATATTGAAAATTCATACAAGAGGAATGCCTTTAACTAAAACAGTTAAGTTAGAGGAATTAGCTTCACTTACTCATGGTTTTGTTGGAGCAGATTTAGAGGCTTTAGCTAAAGAGGCTGCAATGAATGTTCTTAGAAAATATTTGCCTCAAATGAAATTAGATGGCGAAGACCAAATTCCAAAAGAAATACTTGAAAAATTAGTTATTGACCAGGAAGATTTCAGAGAAGCATTGAGAGTTGTAAGGCCAAGTGCAATGAGAGAAGTTTTAGTTGAAACTCCTAATGTTAACTGGGAAGATGTTGGAGGATTAGAAAATATTAAACAAGAATTAAAAGAAGCTGTTGAGTGGCCAATGAAATATCCTGAAAGCTTTGCAAGAATGGGTATAAGACCTTCAAGAGGTATTTTATTATATGGGCCTCCTGGAACAGGAAAAACCTTGCTTGCTAAAGCTGTTGCAAAAGAATCAGAAGCAAATTTTATACAGGTTAAGGGTCCTTCTTTATTGAGTATGTGGGTAGGAAAATCTGAAGAAGGAATGAGAAAAATATTTGAGAGAGCAAGACAAGTATCTCCTTGTGTCATATTCTTTGATGAAATAGATTCATTAGCAGGTAAGAGAGGGGTTGAAATGGGAACAAAAGTTACAGAAAGAGTTTTGAATCAAATGCTTGCAGAAATGGATGGATTAGAAGATTTGAAAGATATTTTGGTTATGGGTGCAACAAATAGACCTGATATGTTGGACCCTGCTTTGTTAAGACCAGGAAGATTTGATAAGATTCTTTTAGTTAATGCTCCTGATTCAAAAGGAAGATTAAACATTCTTAAGATACACACTAAGAAAATGCCTTTAGGAGATGGTAAAAAAATATTTGGTGAAAAAGAAAAAGAAAATTTCCTTAAGGAACTTTCTGAAAAAACAGAGGGTTATACTGGTGCAGACCTGGAATCTTTAGCAAGAGAAGCAGCTTTACTCTCATTGAGAGAATCAATTGAATCTAAGTTTGTAACTGAGAAACATTTTGAAGGTGCTCTTAAGAAAGTTAAACCAAGTATAACTAAATCAGTTATTGATGCTTACAGAAAAATAGAGGAAAATTTCTTGAAATCTGCAAAGAGTGCTGTTTATGAAGGAAACAGTTATCTTGGATAAATTGTTATTTCTATATAGTTACAACAATAGTAAGTTTTAAATATTCTTTTTATTGCATTCTTTTATGGAAAAATTAGGAGTATTAGTAGGATATGGGTTTGATTTTGAACTTGGAGGGCAAAATAAAATTTGTGCTGCTCTTAAAAATAATGGATATTTTGTTAAATCAATAGGCGAGCCTTGGCCTAGAGGTAAATATGTTCTTTTTGGAAAAAAATACATATCTTCAGGAGAATTAGATGATTCTGGGAATGTTTTTGGAGAAGGGGGAAATGTTCAATTAGGTAAAGATTTTGTTCTAGTTTCAGATAATGCTTTTCATTTTAATGAAATAAAAAAAGATGTTGATTTGAAAAGATTAATTAATGATAGAGGTTATTATGAATCTTCAAAAAAGATTATTTCAAATAAAGGAAAAGAACAATATAACATGCCTGTTCATGTTGCCCCAACAGGTTATTTTTTTGGAAATTCTTCTGCTCAAGGACATATTGATTTATTTACTCTTTTACTTCCAAATAGCAAAATATTAATTTTCGATAAATATTTTGGTAAGGATGCGAATTTGAATTATGACTATAATAAAATTTGTGAGAAAGAAGGTCTTAAATTTTTAGAGTATGATGGAAGTAAGGAAGAAGTTTGGTTTCCTTTAAACTCTTTGGTTTTACCTAACTCACAAAAAGAAAAAGTAGTTATTGATAGTAATGCCAAATCATTAAATAGGATTTTAGAAAAAGAAGGAATTGAAAGAATTTTGGTTGATATGCCACAGAGAAATTATCCTGCAGGTAAAATTAATTGTCAGACAAATGTTTTTCTCTTAAAAGACAAAAATAAATTAGACAAACTTTTAGTTTAATCTTTACTTGTTGTTATTATTTTATTTCCGTTTTCTTCAATAAGTATAGTATCTTCAGCTTGAGAGACTATACCTTTTCCTACTTCAACTAATTGAGCATATTGATGTAAGTTTCCATTTTGTTCTAATTGAGATAAAGAAATTAAAGCCCTTGTACCAAAGACATTTACAATCCATCTTGAGCAAAAAGGGAGTTGATTGTATTCTTCTATGATATATTCTAGTATCTTTCTTGCATCATTATTTCTTATATTCTTATGATTAATCAAAGAGTAAATTCCAGAAGGTTTTCCATCTTTTATTTTTCCATAACCGTTTGTTGCAAAAGGTTCTATTGCATATAATCCAGCAGTAATTTCAGTTGTTCTTTTATCATCTATATTTGGAATTGTTAATCCTGCATGAAGGTTGTATTGTTCTATTTGGTGCCCTGAAAGATTTATTATTGGAGAGAATCCATAAGATTCAATTGTATCTTGTATGACTTTTCCTATTTTATTTATTTGAATTCCTTTTTCAATTGTTTTTTTTGCATTTTCAAGGGCTTTTTTTGATGCTTCTATTAACTTTTTATTTTCTTCCGAATTTTCTAAATCCAGAGAGAAAGAAGTGTCAGATACAAATCCATTCACATGAACTCCTAAATCTACTTTAAGCAAACCGCTTGCAAGTGTTTCATCATTGTGAAAAGGAGTATAATGTGCAGCTATTTCATTTATTGAGAGGTTTGTAGGAAAAGCAGGTTTTCCTTTTAATTCAATTATTTTTTTTTCTATTTTTTCTGCTATTTCAAGTAATGGAACCCCTTTTTTTATCTGAGGCTTAATCCATTCCTTTACATCTTGTGCAATTTTACCAGCAAGAATTATCTCCTTTTTTTCCATTTCATATTTGGGTCTTTACTTTTATACAACCACTTATTTATCCAATAAACAATAGCAACTGTTACATATAAAAATAGTAAATAAAGCCCAAATGTACAATTAAGAACATTTCCTGTAATTCCTGGTTCTTCTAAATATTTAAAATACCAGAATGCTGTCCAGAGAAAGATTAGTATCCCAGTGGATACCCAGATTGTTTTTAATGTCTTATGCATATTTTTATTATTAGAAGTTAGTTTAATTAATTTTTCTTTTAGAAATCACTTAGTTTTTTCTGTTTTTTTTCTTCTATTATTTCTTTTACATCTATGTTGAATACTTGAAAAATATTTTCTACTGCAGGAAGTATTTGTCTTTTAAGATAGTATTCTATGTTGTATTCTCCTTCTTCCTGAGGGAGCTTAACTTTTTCTCTTACTAGTTTAGATTTCTTTCCTGCGGTTTCTGCTATATAGTATTCAATTAAATCTCCTTCATTTGGTGCTATTGAAAGTTCTTTCATTTTTTTTGCAGCAATTACATGAGGAGAGATTGCTTTGTATTCTGAAATTGATTTTTTTAACTGAGTCCTTATTATTATTTCTTTTTTGAGTATTTTTCTAGATTTTATTTTTTTTATTATCTCTTTTAAGTATTCTATTGCTTGTTTTTCATCTCCATCTTCTAAAACTAGTTTTATGACTTTGTTTTGCACTTCTCTTGCTAAATCACACCAATCTCTCCTTACTGTTTCAAATCCTCTTATTTTTATTTTATCCTGTTCATCTATTAATGCGTATTTTTTCTTTGCCCCAAAATCTCCTGTTCTTTTTGTAACCCATAATCCCCTCTTGAAAAATCCTTCTAAGTCTAATTCCATTATGCCTGGAAGTTCTTTATTTATTTTCTTAAGTAAATCAAGAGCTTGTTTTTTTGTTTTATTTCCTAATATTACTGCTATACTATCTGTATCACTATAAACTGGTTTGAATCCTTCATCTTCAAAGATTTTTATTGCTTTTTGTATACTCTCTCTTGCAAAATAAGCTGTTGATGAAGCAGCTTCAACAGAATAATATCTTGCTCCGAAAAATCCCTGATATCCATAAGCTGCATTTGCAATCAGTTTGAAAGCATTACTTCTAACTTTTAAAATAGGATTTGGATTTTTATTATAATCTTCTTTGTATTTTCTTCTTTTCATTATTATTTCTTTTAATAATTCTGGAACAAATCCTTGTTCTTTTGAAAAATAGACCTTTTCGTTTTGAAATTCTCCAACATAAGAATTTTTTTTGTCTTCTGTTTGAGTTGATTTTGAGAGATTATATGTAACAATAACACTTCCATACATACTTGAGAAATCAAAGAATGCAATGTTTTCATATAATCCTGGAGTGGGTTGAAAAACAAATGCTCCCTGATATTTTTCTCTGTTTCTTCTTTCAATTATTTCTGGTCTGTAAGGTTTTTTTTCTGGTATTTCATTGAATCTTTCTAAGTTGTGCAAAACATAATCTTCAAAATTTCCTGCCATTGTGCTTCTTGATACACTAAAAATGGGCTCTTTTGTTATCTTTGTTATTTCTTCTAAATCTGCCCAAATTTTTTCAAGAATTTTGTAAGTTAATTCAGAATCTTTGAGATTATATTCATAAAATTTATCCCAATCTACTTTATTTTTTCTTGACTCTTCTAAAGGATTTAATTCTATTTTTCTTTCTCCAAGCAATTCGTTAGATACTTCATTTAGAGAAAGAGTTTCTGATTGAAGGTATTGGGAGTATGCATTTTTTATGAATCGTAATAAGTCAATATGAACTATTCCTTTTATCTTTCCTGTTAAGAATATTCCTCTTGAAAATATAGGTTGTGAATTGTCTAATCCAAGATTTAATTTGATTTTTAGTTTTTCTGTTCTTGCCTTTATGTAAGGTAAGTCAAATCCATCTGAGAAATATCCAACTAATATATCTGGAGAGTATTTTTTTACTTCATTTACAAATCCTTCAAGCATTTCTTTTTCATCTTTGAATTTTTCAACAAATGTTTTTTTTGAGGGTTCTTTGAATGTTAATACTTTTTTGAAATTTTCTCCATATAAAGAAATCATTAATATCTCTCCTTTTCCTAATTCTAATTCCTTAGCTTCTATATCATATGCAAGAATTTTTGGAAAGAATTTTGTTCTATGTTTATCTTCTGGTATTTTTTTTAAGGATTTTAATTCTATGCAAAAATCAACTTCAAGGGCAGAATCTATTCCTCCGAATTTATCATAATTATTTAGCATTTCTCCTTCAATTTCATACCATTCTAAAGGGTTTAATTTTCTTTCAATTATATAATGTGTGATAAATCCTAAATCATACCCTCTTCTTTTTTCTATTCCTTGAAAGTCTAAATTATCTGCTAAATCATGTAAATCTTTGTAATTTGTTGCGAATATTTTAAGAGCTTCAACTGTTTTTCCTAAAAATTTCTTATCGTGGATTTCAATTTTTCCTATACTAGTTTTTCTGGATTTTTTATCTAAACTTATTTTATCTACTTCTTCTATTAAATCTCCTAATTCTTTTTTGCCTATGTTATCTTTTAATATTGCCCAGAGATAAACAGGGCAGGAATCTATTACACAAACTTTTTTCCCATTTTCATCTCTACCAAATACTTGAATGTAATTTTTTCCTTCATAATCAAATGGCTGATAATCTAGGGGTATAAAGTTTGTTTTCATGAATAGATTAAGAGATAGAATTATTTAAAGCTTAGGAATATTCATTTTTCTATATTTAGTTTTTACAAATGTTTGTATTTGTTACTACTTATAAGATACTATATGTAGAAAAGTTTATAAAGTAGAAGGAGTTTAATTAGGTATGGTAAACAAATATACTGTTTTTAATTATGCTCCAGAAACATATGAGAAAGATAAATATTTAGTTGATGCTATACATAGGAGAGTGCCTTATTTGAGTAGAGGAAGACCTCAAGATGCCTTAGAATTAGCAAAGATTCTAAAAGAGTATGGTTATAAGGGATTAAGAGTTGCTTCTAATGATTCACCTAATGCCTTTGTTTCTCTGGATAAATTAGTAAGTATTAATCCTTGGAGAATTATTAGAGTTGCTAATGATATGTATGTTCAAGCAAATAAAAGAATGAGTTCTTTTGGAGATCCATCTAAAAATCCTGAAAGCCCTTTCTATAAGAAAGGACCTGATTTAGAAGGAAGAATTGAAGATGATGGACAAGGACGTTTATTTTAGATTTTAGATAATTATTTATATTTCTGCAGTTTAGTTTCAGATATTTTATATTAGAAATGGGACTAAACATAAGAGAAATAATACCTAGAAGGGAACTTGAAGAATCTGAACTTAAAGATAAAATTGTTTGTGTTGATGCATTTAATGCTCTTTACCAATTTTTATCAAGTATAAGACAACCTGATGGGACTCCACTTATGGACAATAAAAAAAGAATAACTAGCCATTTGTCAGGTATCTTTTATAGAAATATTAATCTTATGGAAGAAGGCATTAAATTGGTTTATGTTTTTGATGGTAGAGCTCCAGATTTAAAATATAAAACACATAAAGAAAGAGAAACTTCTAGGGATATTGCAAAAGAAAAATATGAAATAGCAAAAGGTGAGTTAGATATTGAAAGTATGAAAAGATATAGTTCTCAATTAACAAGACTTAATAGAGAGATGATTGAAGAGAGTAAGGAGTTGCTGGAAGCAATGGGAATACCTGTAATACAAGCTTCTTCTGAAGGAGAAGCTCAAGCAGCATATATGGCAAGAACAATCCCCAGAGTTTATGCATCTGTTAGTCAGGATTATGATAGTTTACTTTTTGGAGCTCCAAGGTTAATAAGAAATTTAACTGTTTCAAGAAAGAGGAAAACTTATAGTGGCTATGTTGAAATAAAACAAGAAGTTATTGAATTAGATAAAGTTCTTAATATTCTTGAGATAAATCTAGAGCAATTAATTTGTTTAGGTATTCTTGTTGGAACAGATTATAATCCTAAAGGTATTCCAGGTATAGGACAGAAAAAAGCATTGGAGATTGTTAAAAAATATAAATTTCCTTATGAGATATTCAAGAGTGTTGAAGAACAAATTATGAGTCTGTCAGAAGAAGATAGATTTGAATGGCAGGATATATTTTCTCTTTTTTATAAACCTAATGTAAATAATGTTGATTTTGAATTTAAGGGATTTGATGAAAATAAAATCAGAGAGATTTTAGTTGAAAGACACGACTTTTCTGAAGAAAGAGTTCAAAAGCAAATTAACAGATTAAAGGATTTAAAAAATAAAAACCAACAAAAAAGTTTAGGTAAATGGTTTTAAATTTATCTTCTCAAATATATTCTCTGATTAACTCTTCTCTTGGCTTCTCTTCTTATTAATACTATTCCAATAATTAAGAAGATTATTCCTATTATTCTAAACAACCAAACTGCATTTTGTAAGAAAAAACTTACAATTATAAATAAAACTCCGAAGAAAGAGAAAATAACTCTTGCAGTTACTTTCCAGAACATATATAATGTTCCAACTAAAATTATTATAGGGATAACACTGTATAGAAGATTGTTGTTTATTCCTATCTTGTAAAAAAATCCTGGGAAGTCAAGATTTGTTTTACTTAAACCATATACTGACAAAAGAGCAATAGATAAAGAGATTACTCCTAGTGGACCTTTATCTTTTATAGTTTTAGAGAGTGCTAATCTTATTATAGCAAAGAAAAGCACAAAGAGTAATCCAAATATGATTAACTCTGCATCTAAGTTATAGAAAATATCAATACCCATATTTAATATATGGATAATCTGTTTATAAATTTATTTTTATAAGTTTTAGGAAGATTTAAATCCTTTTTTTAATATTGTTGTATATGGTAAATCATCGTTCATTTAATATTTTGGGAAATATAGCTGTAGTTAATTTTCCTTATGGAACAAAACTTTCAGATAAAAAGAAATTTGCATTAGAAATATTAAATAAAAATAGTTTTATAAAAACTGTTGTGGAAAAGTCAGGTAATTTTGCTGGTAGACTTAGGAAGATGGAAACAAAACATCTTGCAGGAGAGAAAAACAAGGAAGTTTTGTATAAAGAAAATAATTGCTCTTTTAGATTTAATTTAGATACAACTTATTTTTCTCCAAGATTAAGCAATGAGAGAAAAGAAATTGCTTCTTGTATAAAAAATAATTCCAGTGTTTTAGTTATGTTTGCAGGAGTTGCACCTTTTTCTATAGTTATAGCTAAAAATTCTAAACCTAAAGAGGTTTATTCAAATGAGATAAATAGAGCTGCTAATAAATATGGGGAGCTTAATGCTGAAATAAATGGAGTTAAAAATAAAATTAAATTTGTTAATGGAGATATAAAAAAAGTAGCAGTTAAATTAAAGGAAGAAGGTAAAAAATTTGATTTTATAGTTATGCCACGTCCAAATCTTAAGGAGAGTTTTTTAGAGCAGGCATTTATGTTAAGCAAAAAAGGAACAATAATCTTTTATTATGATTTTTGTAAGGTGGATGAAGTAGATAAAATTCTTGAAAAGATAAATAAGAAGGCCTTGGAATCTGGAAATAGAATAAAAATATTAAACAAGAAGCCTGCAGGAGAAATTGCTCCTTATAAAATAAGAATAAGGGTTGATTTTAAGGTTTTGTGATTATTAAAAAATCTTCTCCAAATTTTTGTTTGTATTTTTGGTAGTTTTCAATTGAATTATCTTTTTTTAATCTGCTGATATTTTTTTCTAAAGAATATCCTTTAAAATTTTCTTTAGAAAATTCTTCTAGTGTCTTGTATCCAAGATTAACATATAGGGGGTTTTTTGGATTTAATTTTAATCCTTGTATTTTTAATATTTGAGCGAGTGGTAAATCTTGCCTTCCATTGTATTTTCCTTCTAATAGATATACTTCATTGGCTCTTTTGTAATTGAGAAAATATTCTTTTGATTGTTTATCATTGTTTTGGAATTCTATAACAAAATGCAATCTGTTGAAATCAAATCCATTTGAAGGAAGGTGTTCTTCTATTACTAGTTTATGAGGTATTTTCTTTTTTGAAATTAAATGCGAAGAAACCAAGGTTAAATCCAAACAAGGATTCATAAAACAAGTTTCTCCACTTGATAATATTTCTTCTACTGAGCGTCTCCCAAAATATTTATCTATTTCTTCATTTGTCCAATACACTCGTTTTACCTTTTTGTTTACTTCTGAGATTATTTCTTTTGCTATGTTAATTGCTTTATCCATAAAAAGATGTAAAACCTTTGGTTTAAAAATATTATTAAAATTTCTTTTCTGCTTTTAATGCAGTAGGTGCTTCTCCTCCATGCCAAGTAAATCTTGGTCTTATTCTCATAGGATATATTCTTTCAGAATTATCATCTAATATAATTGCTGAACCATTTAGTGAGGGTAATTCATCCATATATTGTTTAATACTTTCAAGAAGATAACTTTGCATTATCTTATTGAGTGCTTCTAAATCTGGTGCAGAAGTAACTCTATGCGAGATTACTATATCGGATTGAGTCATTACATCTTTGTGTATCTGACCTGGTTGTTGAGTTGCAAGAACCAGAGATATTCCTGGTTGTCTTCCTTCTCTTAATAATTGTGTTAATGCATCACTTGCTATTGTTTTTCCCTCTAAAGGTAAGAATTCGTGTGCTTCATCTATAAATAACCAGATTAAGGGATTTTCTTTTTTTTCTACATAGTAGCCCATATCTAATCCTCTTGATATAGATTTTATTTCTTCTTTTTTTCTTGCAGCCATTCTTTGGTTAAAGAGTTTTCTTGATATTAGGCTTATAACTAATGCTCTTACATTAAAACTCCCTACAGAATTATAAACACTTAAATCTAAAACAGTTGTTGTTCCAGCATTTACTAAATGAGTTATTTTTGTAGGTGAAATACCTTTTTTTGAGAATATTCCCCATGTGTTTGCAGCTTCAAATAACCCTGTTGCAGCGTTTTTTATCTCTCTGTCTGTTTTTTGGTCTTTTTCAATTTCATTTATTATATCTTCTATATCAAAGATTTTTTTTGTTCTCAGTTTGTTTATTATTCTTTGGATGAGGACAGCAACAGGATGGATTATATCTAAACCAAATGTTAGTATCCAATCTTCAGCATTCATTTCAGTTACATCTAATGCAAACTTTTCATCTGCAGGTATACCTCTTCTTACATAGTCATCATAAAACCCAAATGGGATGAATATTTTTACATTCAAATTTTTTGGTTTTAAATCCCATTCATGTAAAAGTTCTTTATCTTTTTCGTTTGCATATTTCATTGTCCAGTAAATTCCCATAGTGTCAAACATAAGAGACGCAATATTTTGTGAAACATCTTTGGGTAAATTAGACAATTCCTCTGCTATAACTCCTAGAGTATAGCTTTTACCGCTTCCTCTTTTACCTGCAACAAGTACAACATGACTCCTTATTACATCCATGAATATTTTATTGCTTAAAGAAGTGTATTGTCCCATTTTTACAAACCCCTTTCCAATATAGGCTAAACCCTTTCCCTCAAATTTTTTTTTATCTGAGGAGTTTCTTCCTGTTACAATTTCATATGACATTTATAAATAAGTTTACATTAATTTTTAATTGTTTGTTTTTGTTGCAATAAATTAAAGAACCACAATATTTTTAAAGCATTTATTCATCTTTTAAAAATGGAAAATCAACCTAAAGAACATATTGTTCATGTTAATAGAGAAAGAAGACATGGTATGAGAGACAAACCTTGGGTTGTTTCAACAATTGCTTTAATAATCTTGGTTGTTTTACTTCTTTCATTGAATGTATTTAATATTACTGGAAAGGTTGTTTCAGCTAATAAAGCTGGAGAGAAGCTTGTTAATTTTGCAGAATCACAAGGATTAGAAGCTAAAGTTTCTAGTGTTGAAAAAGAAGGCAATTTTTATTTAGTTACTCTTTTGATTGAAGGTCAAGAGTTGCCAATGTATGTTACTAAAGATGGAAAATATTTCACAAATTATCTATATCCTTTAGAAGAAGAGGAAGAAGAATCTAATAATAAGAATAATAATCAAAATACTAATACTCAAACCCAAGAAATACCTAAATCTGAAAAACCAACTGTTGATTTATTTGTTATGAGTCATTGTCCATATGGAACTCAAGCAGAAAAAGGAATAATCCCTGCTATTGAAGCTTTAGGAGATACAGTTAATTTTAACTTAAGATTTGTATACTATGTTATGCATCCTTCTGCTGGGGAAGCTGAAGAACAGACAAGACAGTATTGTATACAAAAAGAACAAGAATCTAAGTTACTTCCATATTTGAAATGTTTCTTAGGAAAAACAGGAACTGCTGCTGATTCAGAAGCTTGTTTAACAGAAGTTAAGATAGATAAAACTAAGCTTAATTCTTGTATTACAAAGGCAGATAAGGAATTCAAGATTTCAGAAAATAAAAATGATCAGAGTAAGTGGTTGAGTGGAAGATATCCTCTTTTCAATATAGATAAACAACTTAATGAATTGTATGATATTGGAGGAAGTCCAACATTGGTTATAAATGGAGTTACAGTTAATAGTGCAAGAGACCCTGCTTCATATTTGGATTCTATATGTAAATCATTTAGTGATGGAAAGGTTCCTGAAGCTTGTGGAACAAAATTATCTACAACTTCTTATAGTGCAGGATTTGGATATAATGCAGGAACTTCAACTAATGCTCAGTGTTAATTAATCTTTTATTTTGTAGCAATTATTATTATCTTTTAAAAAATATTTTTTGAAGTTTTATATTTTTGAGAATTAGAAAACAAAACTCGCATAACCTACAACAAATACAGTATCTCCTGTGATATCTCCTGAATTCTTATATTCTACTAATTGAGGTCTCCATCCTTTTATCTGACACATTTTGAATAGAATTAGTAGAGGATATAATCCACAAGCATCAATATTTGGTAATTCATATTCTTTTAAGTTTTCTATTGCATCTATCGCTCTTCTGTCTTTTTTTATAGATTCACTATACTCCAGAGCATGACTTAAATCTGTTGAGAAGATAAAGACAGCATCTTCTTCCAGGAATTTTCTTGCAAGTTCTTCTGCTTCTTGCATATTTATTTGACCAACTGCAATAGGCAGAATCTCAGTTACATTTAATTTTTGTAAAAAAGGTATTTGGTTTTCAATGGAGTGTTCGCGAGGTATTTTATTAAAAGAGTTTTTAGGAATATTTACTTTTCCTAAAGGGGTTGTAAAACTTGAGAGAGTGCTTATTCCTTTGAATGTTTGGTAGTGAGAGGGTCCAAAGATTATAGCTTTTTTTATATTTCTATTTCTTTTTAAAAGCGAGAAAGCTTTTCCAGCTATTTCTCCAGAGTAAGCATATCCAGCATGAGGGACAATAAGTCCGTGCACTTCATTTATATTAACTATACTCTCTTTAGATAAGAATTTTTCCAACAATTCTTCTAATTCACCCTTTTCTGAAGGAAACCACTTTTTCATAAGTTATTTAATTAACAAAGTATTATAAATTTTATGCATGAATGTATTTTGTATAAATCTCTTAAGGGAAAGTCAGTTCAATGTTTTGCTTGTAATCATAAATGTATTATAAAAGAAAACTATTCTGGTATTTGCGGAGTTAGGAAGAATATTGAAGGAAAGTTGTATCTTCTTGTGTATGGGGTTATTATCTCTGAAAATATAGACCCTATTGAAAAAAAGCCCTTGTTTAATTTTTTACCTCATACAAATACTTATTCTATTGGGACTATTGGATGTAATTTTAAATGTGATTTTTGTCAAAATTATGGGATTTCTCAGGTAAAAGAAATTATTGGAAAAAAGATTAGTGCTCAAGAAATTGTTAAAAGAGCATTGAAATCTGGTTGTAAAAGCATATCATATACTTATAATGAACCAACTATTTTTGCAGAATTTGTTAAAGAAATTGCTGTTTTGGCAAAAGAAAAAGGACTTAAGAACATTCTTGTTACAAATGGTTATATGACTAAGGAGTGTATGGATTTTCTAGGAGATTATATTGATGCTATGAATATTGATTTGAAATCTCTAAATGAGGATTTTTATAGAAAACTATGCAAATCCAAATTAAGTCCTGTTTTAGAAACAATAAAATGTGCTTATAAAAAAGGTATTCATATAGAGATTACAACATTACTTATTCCAGGAGAGAATGACTCTGAAAAAGAGCTTAAAGAGATTGTGAAATTTACTTCTGGTATAAGTAGAGAAATTCCTTGGCATATTTCAAGATTTTTTCCTATGTATAAAATGAAAAATAAAGATGTTACTTCAATAGATAGTTTAAGGAAAGCAGAAGAGATTGGCAAAAAGTATTTGAAGTATGTTTATGTTGGTAATGTCTGGTAATATGGCACTTAAATTAACTGAAATAGCGAGAAAGACTCTTGAAGAGTATTTTAAAGGCGGAAATTTTCTTCCTGATGATTATACGAGGAGTATTTATAATAAAAAACAAGCGTGTTTTGTAACATTAACTATTGATGGAAAATTAAGAGGGTGTATTGGTTCTCTTATTCCTCAAAGAGAATTATGGAAAGATGTTCAAGAGAATGCAATAAATGCAGCTGTTCATGATTTTAGATTTCCAAAATTAACAGAAAAAGAATTATCTAAAATTAAAATTGAAATCTCTGTTCTTTCTCTTCCTAAAAAAATCAAATCAATTAATGAAAAAGATTTGCTTATGAGAGTTAATCCTGGAAAAGGTTATATTCTTAAGAAAGGAGGATTTTCATCAACTTTTTTACCTCAAGTATGGGAACAAATACCAGATAAGATAGAATTTTTAGAGAGTTTGTCTGTTAAGGCAGGATTAAATAGAAATTCTTGGAAAAGCGGGGAACTATGGTCTTATAGTGTGATTGTAGAAAAAGAAGATTAATTTTTAAGATACTCTAATTCTTCTTCATCTAATTTAAGTTCTTTAGGTATTTCAGGGTTTGAATTAATTATTTGTTTTATTATTGGAAATTCTTGCATTGCTCTTTTTTTTCCTATGTGAACATATTCTGCATATTTTGCAGATATTGATTTCTTTTTAATATTCTTTTGATTATTCATCCATATTTTTAATATCCTTGTTGGTTTTTTGTAGGTTGTAAATCCCGGTTTAGCGCTTTTTTTAGATGAAGAAATTCCATAACTTAAGAAAATATTTTCATAAACCAAAAATCTCCAATACTGTTGTTTGTATATTCTTCCTCTGAAAATATCTGTTTTACTTAATAAATCATAAGCTCTTGCAAGTTCTCTTCCTTTATATTCTAAAGGTATGTTCTCTTCTACCCATAGAATTATCTCGTCAATAGGGGTTTTAACAGAATCAAATATTTTTAATGTTTCATCAGTTGCTTTTTCTTTGAATATCATTTTTAATGCATTGAATATATCTACTTCTTTGTTTCTTTCATCAAAATCAATACTTGAAAGATCTTTTAGTTTCGAGATTGTTTGAATATCATTTATTGCAGCTCTTAAATCCCCTTTTGCTTTAACTGCTATTCTTGTAAGGATTGAATCTTCCATGAAGCTTTTTTCTTTTCTTAAGATATCTGCTAACACTTCTTTTATTATCCTGTAATCTATATTTCTTAATTGGACTAGTTCTGCTTTTTTTCTTAGTGGACTTAAACGTTTATCCCAGATATCATTTGCAGTTATGATAACCGGATAATGAGTGTATTCTATTAAATCTACAAATTCACTTAAACCCCCTTTATCTACAGTTGAGATACCATCAACTTCATCAACTAATATTATTTTTCCTTGTTTTATAAGGGATTTTTGTTCCATAGCAGGTTTTAATACTTCTTCAAGTCTTTTTTTATCACGTAAGTCAGAAGCATTCAACTCAAAGACTTCAGAATTTGTTTCCTTTCCAATTACATGAGCTATTGTTGTTTTTCCTGTTCCTGGTGGGCCATGGAGGACTATTGCCTTCTTTGAACCTTTATTGTGGAATTCTTCTAAGAATTTTCTAACTTTATCAATTGCATCATTCTGACCTTTAATATCTTGAAATTTTTTTGGCCTGTATTTTTCAACCCAAGGTGACATTTTTTGTTCCTTCTTTTTTTAAATATTTTATATCATCTAAAATATTAGATATTTCTTTTCTCGCTATATTAACAGAAATTAATTCAGAAAGGGCATCTTTAGCTGTAGTTCTTATTTTTGCTGAAAGATAGTCTATTTCGCTTATAATTTCTGGATAGGTTATATTTTTGTTTATTTTTGATTTATATTTTGTTAAATTTGTAAAATAGATTTTATCATTTATTTCCATTTTTATTCCTTGCCCAAACCTGCAAGCACAAAACTTGCAAGAAGAGCTTGAAGTTGTATAAATGGGTCACTTCCTTCAACTATCCTGAATTCTGATTCTCCTGTTTTTTCTGTGAGTCTGACTTTTAATTCTGGTTCAACAGGTAAATTCCAGATTTCTTTTTGTATGGCTTTTATTACATCTTGTCCAGAAATTGACTCTTTAAGCATAACATCAAGAAGTTTTTCTCTTGCTCTTTGGAAATCTCCTGCAAGTGCATAATCTAGCACAACTTTAATGTCTTTAGGCTTAGCATTTGAGATTATTGTTGAAATTAGTTCAGGAGTTATATTTGGAGAGATTGATGCTGTTGCTTGTAGAAGATTTGTAGCTCGTCTACAATCTCCTTCACTTCCTTCATACAATATTTCTATTGCTTCTGGTTTTATTGTTAAGTTTTCTCTTTTTGAGATATCTAATATGTATTTTTCAATATCTTTTTTCTCAAGAAGCTTAAATCTAAATATACTACAACGCGATTGTATTGGGTCTATTATTTTTGAACTGTAGTTGCAGGAGAGTATAAACCTACATGTAGAGGAATAGTTTTCCATTGTTCTTCTTAGTGCCTGTTGAGCTTCTGGTGTTAAAGCATCTGCTTCATCAAGGAAGATTATTTTAAAAGGGACATTTCCAATTGATTTTGTCCTTGCAAAGTTCTTTACTTTTTCTCTTACTATATTTATTCCTCTTTCATCAGAAGCATTAAGCTCTAAATAATTTTCTTTCCAGTTTGAACCATATAATTCTTTTACAATTATCAATGCAAGACTGGATTTACCTGTTCCTGCAGGTCCTGCAAACAGTAAATGGGGAATATTCATAGAATTTGTTAATCCCTCAACCCTTTTTACTATCTCATCTTGGCCAACAAGTTCATAGAATTTTGAAGGCCTGTATTTTTCTGTCCAAATAGAGCTCACCATTAGTTGAAAAAATAATGTTGGTTAATAAAGGTTATTGTGGTAAAATGATTAATATTTTTTATAGAATTATCCTCTCTTAAGCTTACGCTTACGCTTTTCTTTCTTTAGCCTTTTTCTCTGCCATTTCCATCTCATTTGGCCGTCTTTTTTCCATCTTCTACTTGATCTTTTCATGATTGAAGAAAGATAAAAACTATTTATAAAGGTTTTGTAAGAGAATTGTTTTATTTTAAATTTATATACTCAGAATAAACTTTCTCTTGCTTTTTTATCTACTTCTTATAATCCCTCTTTTTTTACAGTATTTGTTTATAGGACAAGTAGAACATTTTGGAGAAACAGGTTGGCAAATATCTCTTCCAAACTGAACAAATATAGCATTAACATCTGCCCAATAAATTTTAGGTAAGATTTTCATTAATTCTTGTTCTGTTTGTTCTGGTTTTTTTGTTTGAACCCATCCCAATCTATTTGGTATTCTATGAACATGGGTATCTACAGGTATAACTGGTTTGTTGAATGCAAAAGCTAAAACAATATTTGCTGTTTTTGGGCCTATACCTTTTATACTGAGTAATTCATCTTTTTTATCTGGAACTTTGGAATTGAATCTTGTTATCAATTCATTTGAAACTGAATGTAAAACCCGTGCTTTCTTTTTATAATGTCCTGAAGAGAAAATAATTTTTTCTAGTTTAGGTATTGGAATTTTTACAAGTTGTTCTGGAGTATTAACAACTTCAAATAATTTCTTTGAAACTTTTTCAGTATTTTCATCTCTTGCTCTTAATGAGAGAAGACAGGAAATTAAAACTTTAAATGGGTCAGGTTTTGTTCTCATCCTGTTTAAAGTTGTCTTGTCAGTAGAAGGATATAATCTTTTTAATTCTTCCATAACTTCCTTGAAATATGCTTCTTGCATTTTTTGGTTTATTTTTATTTAATTATCTCACCAAATGTTTTTTCAGAAATCCCAGCAGCATTTGCTTCATCTGTATCTAAATGAACAGATAAATTATATTTTTTAGATATTCTTACAATAACATTATGGAAAGTTATTTTTCTTTGTCCATTTATTTTTACAGATACAATTTGATGGTCTTTAAGTTTTATTTTTTTTGCCTGTTCTTCTGAACAGTGTAAATGTCTTTGAGCAATTATAGCAGGTATTTTTATTTGAGATTTGGGCCCTTTAATTGTTACATTTGTTGTTTCATAGGTATCTCCTGAGAGTCTTACTTTAGGCAGAGGATTTAATTTTAAAGTGTATGCATCAGTTAAGGATATTTCTGCTTGAGAGTATTCTCTTAATGGACCTAGTATTCTTGCATTTAATTTTTCTTTTCCATTTATTATTTTTATTTTGTTTTTAGATGCAAATTCTCCTGGTTGAGAGAGTTTTTTTACTGATTCTAATTTTTTATTTTTTCCAAATAGTTTTTCAAAATCTTCTTTGGATAGATGAATGTGTCTTGCAGATATTTCTACTGGGACTTTTATGCTTGGTTTTATTTTTTTGAATTTCATTTTAAAACCTTTAAAACCTCCTCAACTGCCATTTTTTCTTCATCTGTTTTTATTACATAGACATTTACTTTTGAGAATATTGAAGATATTTTCCTTTCATTATTGTTGTTCTTTTTTTTGTTTAGTTTAACTCCTATAAATTTCAGATTATTGCAGATATCTCTTCTTAATCTTGGAACATTTTCTCCTATTGCAGCTGTGAACACTAAATTATCCAGTCCATTTAATACAGTTATATACGAACCTATAACCTTTGTTATTTTGTAAATAAATAAGTCATAAGCTAATTTTGATTCTTTGTCTGTGTCCATATTCTTAAGAATATTTCTAAAATCATTATACCCAGAAATTCCCTTTAGCCCTGATTGGTTAGTAATAATATCTTCAACATCATACTTCTTTTTTTGCAAGAAAAATATTACTCCTGGATCTATGCTTCCTGAACGTGTTCCCATCATTATACCTTCTAATGGTGTTAGCCCCATACTTGTATCTAATGGTTTGTTATTGTTTATAGCAGAAATACTTGAACCAGAACCTAAATGGCACGTGATTGTTTTTCCTTTTAAATTTTGAGAAACATATTCATGAGATAATCCATGAAAACCATATTTTCTTATGTCATATTTTTCAGTTATTTTTTTTGGAATAGCATATGTTTTTGAAACTTCAGGTAATTCTGCGAAAAACATTGTGTCAAAAACAGCGTATTGAGGTTTTTTGAATTTTTCACAAAGTTCAATTACCATTAGTTGTTTTGGATTATGTAGTGGAGCGAATTCTGAGAATTGTTTTATTTTCTTTTTAACTTTAGGAGTTATAAGAGAAGTCTTTTTTAGTTCACCTCCGTGAACAACTCTGTGAGCCAAGAAATCTATTTTTTTATCTGAACATTCCAGAAATATTTCTTGTAATGCTTTGTTATAATCTTCTTTTGATTTTAATCTTTCTTTGTTTCCTGATTTTAATAAATTTGAATCTTCAAATAAGCTGTACTTTATGCTTGAACTTCCGACATTAAACACGAGAATTGATTTCAGCATATACTTTTCCCCACATTATTTTTTTCCAGATTCTTTCATAATTATATAAAAATATTACTTTTACTATTGTAAGTGCAAATGTAAATTTTAGGGAGACTCCCATATCCCTTTGAAGAATATAAATCGCTATTAGAGTTATTACAAAGGATATTGTTTCCCAAATTAATGCTTTTATGAAACTTCTTTTAGGTGTGGAAGTAAGATATTTCACTCTCTTTTTTGCCATTATATTTATAATAAGGTAATCTTTTTAAGGTATGTGCTTGTGTAGTAGCAAATAAAAGATTTAAATGGTTAAGTAGTATTTTAATCATGAGAGTTATATTAAAAAAAGGTAAACAAAAGGAATTAATCTTATTAGCTAAAGGAGAATATTCTTGGAGTTTTCTTTCTAAAATTTTGAAAATTAATGAGAATTATTTAAGAAATGATGTGAAAAATGAAAGAGTAACTCTTGATGAAGATATTTATCTGAGATTATGTAAATTTTCAGGAACTTCTTTTGATAAGTATATTCTTAGAAAAGTAGATGAGAATTGGGGGAGATGTAAGGGTGGAAAAAATTCTCCTAAAAATATTAAAGAAATTGGTCAAATAAATTTTAGTGAGAATCTTGCAGAAGTGTTTGGAATTCTTTTAGGTGGCGGGCATATTCAAAGATATGAAGATGGAAATAAAATAAGATGTTATTCTTTAATTGTTGCTGGAAATTCTCATACAGATAAGGATTTTGTGAGTGTGTATGTACCCTCTCTTTTTGAAAATGTATTTGGAACTAAAGGGAGTTTATTTTTTTCTAAGGATAAGAATTCTGTTTATTACAAAATATATGGCAAGAGAGTAGTTGATTTTATTATTTCTAATGGAATTTCTTCTGGTAATAAGAAAGAGAATAATCAGAAAATTCCAAATTGGATTAAAAGAAATAAGAAATTCTTATTAAAATGTATTAAAGGTTTAATAGATACAGATGGTTCAGTGCATCTAGATTCTAAGTTTAGTAAAAACATAAGAATTAGTTATTCTAGTTATATACCTAGTTTGCTTAATGATGTTAGGGAAGCATTAATTTTATTAGGTTTTTCTCCTTCTGAAGTAATTAGAGATAGGCAAATCTTTCTTTCGAGTAAACACGATGTAAATAAATACATTAAGGAAATTGGATTTTCTAATAAAAAAAATTTAAATAGGTTGATTTTGTTTAGAAAAGGTAATGCCCCGGTAGTTCAGAGGCCAAGAATTCCGCCTTCTCAAATCATGCCGGAATTCAATCGATGAGATAATAATTCCAGCCTTCTCTAAGGCAGGCTTATATGTTTTATCACCTTATTTTTCTTAGGGTGATGGAAAACGGCGGTGACCCGAGTTCGAATCTCGGCCGGGGCGTTAATCTTAAGGTTGAATTTTCTAACTGGGCGTTGAATTACATAAGTAAGTGCTGAAAATATAGATAGCAAAATCTTTATAAGGGTGATATATATTAGATATATATGGCTAAAAAGCAGATAATAATAAAATTTGAGGGTTCAGAAATTCTTGAGAGAAAGGCTTCTAAGTTTGGAACAGGTGCTCATGTAATTATTCCTAAGGAATATATTAACAAAAAAGTAAAGATTATTTTGGAGGATGAAGATGAGAAAGAGTAGGATTTCATTAATATTTGGGTTAATTTTCTTCTTTGTAGTTATTCAGTTTGTTAGAGCAGACATAATTAGTGATTGTAGCGCAACTCCCATAACAACTCCTGGATATTACGAATTAAACCAAAGCATAACTTCAGCAAATACATGTCTTACAATAGCTGCTTCAGATGTTGAAATTGACTGTAAAGGCCATACAATTGAATATGCGAATACAGGAACAGCAACGAGATTTGGGATAGATGTTGTGTTAGGAACAGTTTTTCTAAATAATATAACAATAAGAAATTGTTATATAAATAAACCAAGTGCACTTAATACTGCAGGTTATGGAATAAGAATGCAAAGAACTTCTAATTCTTTTATTATTAATAATACAATACAAACAAATGGTACTACAAATAATTATGGAATATATCTTTTTACAGCATGTGAAAATAATCTAATTGAAAATAATACTATAAATGCTTCTGGTAACACTACTGGAAGTGTAGGAGTTTATCTTTCTACACAGTCAAATAATAATACTTTAAGAAATAATATTATATCTGGTAGAGGAACAGCAACAAGTCATTCAGTTTATATTTATGCTTCTGATAATAATCTACTAGAAAATAATTCTCTTTTAGGGTATTCAAGTTACCTTGATAATACTGATTCAGATATTTATAATGTATTTCTTTCAACAGGTTCAAAATATAATGTAATAAGAAACAATTCTCTTTTTATCCAAGCATCAGAAGACAATTACAATGTTTATATTTATTACAATTCAAATTATAATTTAGTTTATAATAATACTATGCAAGTTAATGGAACAGCAACAGGAACAGGAAATTATGGAGTTTATATTTTAGGAAGCGATTATAATAAAATTTCAAATAATTCAGTTTATACATATGGTTATGGAACAATGTATGGAATGCGATTAGGTGCTGCATCCCTTAACAATGTTCTAAATAATAATTTTATAAGCACTTATGGAACTTCAGCAAACAATTATGGAATTTATATTGTTAGTGCATTGTTTAATAACATAACTGAGAATACTATTTTTACAAATGGTTTATCTACAGGAAACCATGGAATTTCCTTATCGAGTTCACAAAGAAATTATATATACAAAAATAATATTTCTACAAATGGTACAACTACTGCTTATGGAATTTATTTAACTGGTTCAGATTATGTTACAATTTCAAATAATTTTATTTCAACTAATGGTATTGCCACATCAACAGTCACAGGAAATAATGGAATTCATCTTTCAAGTTCTACTAATAATAATGTAATAAACAATGTTATAGTTACAAATGGGACTACCTCAGGTACACCTTCTACTGGTAATGGAAATATAGGGATAAATTTGTATGTTTCTTCAGGATACAATTATGTCCATAATAATACAATTCAAACTAATGGAAGAGCACATAATTATGGAATGTATCTATATCTAACTAATAAGAATACTATAATAGGAAACAAAATTTCTACATCTGGAGAACTAACAATGAATCATGGAATGTTTCTTTCTACAAGTTCAAATGTTAATTCTTTATTATACAATGATATTTCAACTTATGGAAGTACTACAAATCATGGAATTTCTTTAACAACTAATTCAGATGGTAATGAAATAATAGGAAATAATATAATTACAAATGGTTCAATAACAGGAGCAGTGACTACAAATAATTTTGGAATTACTCTTACTACAAGTTGTTATAATAATCTATTTGAAAATAATACTGTTCAAACAGGAGGAGGAAATTATAATTATGGTTTTTATTCTCTTCTTAATTCAAATAGCTTTGTTCTTAGAGGAAACAATCTATCAACTGGAGGAAATAGGTATAATTATGGAGTCTTTATTTCAGAATCAAGATTATCCACTATTGATAATAATATTATTACTACATCTGGAATTCAGGGAAATAACTATGGAATGTATTTATATTCCAATTCAAAGTATAATTTAATTAAAAAAAATAATCTTACAACTTCTGGAAGTACTAATTCTTATGGAATTTTTATTGATGCTATAGCTCCAAATTTTCCCAATAATAATTTTTTTGAGGAAAATAATTTTATTAGTATTGCTGGAACAGAATTTAGGTTTGCTGATGCAGAAATTGATGAAACTTTTTTAATTAGCCAGAGTATTAACAGTTATTTATTTACTGGAATTGGAAGCATAATAATTGTTAGGAATGAATCTGCAGGAGAAATAAAATTCTTAGAAAGATTAACTGGTTCTGGAAACGGATTTAGTGATTCAATAAAAATATCTGAAAACTATGCCTTGATAAATACAGGAGTAGCAGGTTTTAATAAGCCGGCAGAGATAACTCTTTACAATCTTTCAACTTCTATAACTACCCTGCAAATTTACAAAAATGGGGTTTTGTGCAATGATTGTGTAAATCTTACTCCAATGCAAGCAGGAAATGTCACATTTAATGTAACAGGAGGAGGAACTTATTCAATAAATGCAAGTGATGAAATTCCTCATGTGATAACACTTCTCTCACCAGAAAGTAATACAAACATAACAACACAGAATTACTCTTTCAATTTTACTGTAACAGATGAAACTTCTTCTATTTTCAAATGTTATATTCATATTGACAATGAAATTTATGGTTCAAATGAATCTGTTTTAAATGCTATTGAAACAAGCATTAATGTTTCTGGGATAAGCGGAGGAAGTCATGAATGGTATGTCTCTTGTTTAGATGAAGCAAATTGGAGTCAGAATTCAGAAACAAGAACAATAAATAATAATATCCCTTATGTAATTTACAATTCTCCTGAAAATGATTCTTTTATTAATAATGCAAGTTCTGTTTTATTAAATATTAGTCTTTCTGACACAGAAGAGAGTATTTTTGAGTTGTGGATTTATGGAGATGGAGAGTTAATCAATTATTCAGTTGGAATTTCAACAGGAGAATTTACATATCTTTGGGAAGACCTCAATTTAGGACAGCATAATTGGAGTGTAATTATAAATGATGGGTTTAGCAATTCAACAGACCAAACTTATTACTTCAATATTATTAATTTGACAATAAACTGTGAAGCAGGAGGGCCTTATCAATCAGGGGCTTTAGTATTAGCTCAAGGAAATGTAAGTGATGGAACTTCTCCTTTATTCTCTCAAATAATTAATGCAAGTGTTTATCTAAATGGTATTTTAAATACTTCAAATAACCTTAATTCAACAAGTGAGGGGAGTTTTTCTACAATATTTTTAGGATTAGCAACTGGAAATTATACTTTAAATGTATCTGTTAATTATCAGGGATTAAATGCTTATTGTTTGGATAATTTTAGCATAAATGAAGGTTATGATGCTGGATTTATTTCAGGTAATGAAAGTGGATATATTTTAGGATTTAATGAAGGGAACATAACTGGATTTAATTTAGGAAACACAACAGGATTTGTATTTGGTAATAGTTCTGGATTTACATTAGGGAATGTAACTGGATTTAATTTAGGCAATACAACCGGTTTTATATTGGGCAATACAACAGGATATGTTTTGGGAAATGCAACTGGATTTAATCTAGGCAATACAACAGGTTTTATATTAGGAAACTCAACAGGATTTATTACAGGAAATTTAAGTGGTTATGTTTTAGGATTTGATACTGGAAATCTAACTGGATTTAATTTAGGAAATTACACAGGATATTTGCTTGGAAATCTAACTGGATTTAATTTAGGTAATGAAACTGGATTCTATTATGGAAATACATCTGGATATAGTTTAGGATATACTGCAGGTAATGAAAGCGGATATACAACTGGTTATGCTGCAGGTTTGACTGCAGTAGGAAATACTTCTGCTAGTTTAATTTTAGATAAAATCATAAGTTTTAGTAGTTTTACAAATCAAACTTTTGTCTATAATGTAACTTTAAGATTGACTAACAAAGGAGGAAGCAATGCAACATATGTTAATATTACAGATTTAGATTCTTTATCTAGTCCATATTTTATAGGAAATATTACTCCAGGAGAAACTGTTGTAAGGAATTATTTACTTAGTTTTGCAAGAAATTCTACTACTTATCATAATATTACAAAAATTGCACAAGTATCTGGAATTGATTCTTTTTTATCAAGTTTGATTTATTCCAATTCTAGTCAGATAGTTTTAACAATTCCAGGACAAGAAACAGGTCAGAAATTAACTTTAATAAAAAATGTATATTATAATTCAGAAAATTCAACAAATGTAAATTACACAATAACTGTAGAGGTTGTTAATTCTGGAGGAATTGATTTAAAAAATATAAATATTCTAGATTCTGATTTAAATTTAAACACCTTAATTAGTTTAAATAGAACTCAAAATTATTCTTACTCTAATTTTGTTTTAGTGGATAAAGCTGCTTCCAATACTAATAAATTATTTGTAAAATCAACAGCATTAGCGAATTCAATAACTTATGAATCAAATCAAATGCAAGTAAGGATTCCAGGATATGGTGGACCTGCAGACACTATAGTTAATTCACCTTCTTATGTAAATCAATCTGAAGATTTTAATACAACAATTCAAATAACTAATCAAAATCAAGATATAGGACAGAATTTTATTATTTATTATTGGATAACTAATGAATTTGAGAATGTAAATTATTCTTCTGGGACAAGAACAATTTATGTTGGTGCCTCTCAGACAAATAATACTATAGTAACTTTTTCAGCACCTTCTGATATTGGAATTTATAAATTTAAATCAGTAACAACATATGAAGGAGGTGTAGATTTAGCTGAAGATAGCTTTCAAGTTGTTGCACCAGGAATAGTAATTAATCCATCAAGTGGGAAAGGAAGTTCAAAATGTAACTATATATGGGAATGTAGTTCTTGGAGCGTTTGTTCTTCTGAGGGATTACAAACAAGGATATGCACTAATAAAGGAACATGTAAGGGGACAGTAGGAAAGCCAATAGAACAAAGAAATTGTTCAGAAGTTTCATTTAATGTTAAGTTAAGATTAAATCAATTAAATTTAACTGAAAACGAAACTTTAGAGTTTAATATTACTATAACTCAGAAGAAACCTCAAGAAGAAATAAATGTACAAGTTAACTATTTGATATTAGATGCTGATGAAAACGAAATATTCAATGAGATAACAAATTATTCTGTTAAAGACACTATGACTTATAAAGAGATATTAAATGACTTAAAATTAGTCCCAGGAGAGTATACATTAAAAATTTATACAATATATAATGGAGAAAAGAAAGCAGAAGATGAACAAAGGTTTATAGTAAGAGAATATGAACAAGGAGAGATTCATTCTAAATTATATATTCAATTGAAAAACAGATTATCTTTATTTAATTATATTGTATTACTCGGAATTATACTTATATTAGTTCTCTTAATTGTCATAGTTATTAAGATAAAATTGAGAAGAAGAGATGAGATTGACGTTTTAATTAAAGAAGGAAAAAAATATTTCTATGAGGGAAAATTTGATGAAGCAATAGACATATATCCTGTTCTTAAGAACTTATATAAGTCGAAATATAAAGGAGATGCTTCTGCTTATGAGAAGATTAACTCTTATTCTAAGTTTCTTTCAAAGGGAGTTAAAGATAAATTAAAAAAAGATTAGATTCCTATCAATCCTACACTAAGTTAAACCTAATGTTGAATTTACGGCTCTAAAAGAAACATTTAAATAGTAATATCAAATGATATTATTGATATTTTGAAGTTTAATTAAAATGGAAACTCGGACAATTAAAAAAAATAAAAGTTATATTGAAATAAACGATATAGCTAGAAGCCCAACGCTTCAAACAGTTCTTATGGTTGAAAAATTCATAAAGGATAATTCAGGAGAATACAAAAAAACAGATTTATTCAAAAATCTACCAAAAAAAGTGATGTGGCAGACATTTCAGGTTATAATGGAGTATTTAGAAGAGAATTTGAGAATAGCTTATGATAATAAAGGATATATTGTTTATATCTGGAATCCAGAATTTGTAGAGAGATTTAGAAATAAACCCGAGTTAGAATGGAATGCAAAGTAAAGTTTATTGATTTAGAATTGAAACATGCTTTTGATGATTTAGAAAAATCAGATTCAAGACTCTTTAAAGAGGTAAATAAAGCAATACAAGATATATGCCAAAATTCTTTTTGTGGAAGAAATGTAAAGAAAAAATTAATTCCTAAGGAACTTGTTCAAAAGCATAAAATAGATAATCTTTGGATTTATAATTTAAGAAAAGACTGGAGACTTTTATATTCTGTTGGTAGAGATGAAATTGAAATTATAGCAGTTATTCTTGATTGGATGGATCATAAAGATTATGAAAAATTATTCAAATTTTAATTTTATATCAATCCTGCACTAAGTTAAACTTAAGGTTGAATTTACGGCTTGGATGTAACTTTGTTTGGAAAAGTATAAAAAGAAGTTTAATTATATTTATAGATGGAAGATTATTTAGAAAGACTTAAAGGTATGAAAAGAAAAAAAGTTGTTGATGAGGATTATAAACAAGGTTATAAACAAACAATTCATGCTATAAAAAATCCCCGGGATTTAGGGAAAGATAAAAAACTTCTTGAAACAGGAAAAAATTTTGTAAAATATTTTAATGGAGAAAAAAAATCTCCAAGTGATTGGAGAAAAGGTAATTCTTCAAAAATTGCTTCAGAATTAATGACTAGAGGAATAAAAAATAGAAATTTAGAATATTCTCTTGTTGGGCTAAAACTATACGATTGCATTGGTTTGGCTGATAGAGATTCTGTAAAAAGGAAATTTGAAAGAGCAGCTAAATTAAATCCTAATCCAAAATATTTAAATCAAGGAATTGAGATTTTTGAAAAGTATAAAAACGATTTTGGAATTGAACAAAAAGTTCTAGGTTTTTTATCTGTTGCATTCTTTCTTGCAGGAATATCTTTTTTATCTCTTAATTTGACTGGAAATGTTATTGGGAATATGACAAGGAGTTCTGGGAATATCTTGGGGATAATATTGTTTGTTTTAGGAATTGTTGGGTTATTTCTTGTAATTAAAGAATAAAAATTTAATCTACTAATTATCTCTTTTTATTAATTCTATATCTGGTTAAACCTTTATTTTATTTTGCCAGATAATATTTACAGCATTTTTTTAAACCCCTTTTACTTATATTTAATATGAGACCAAGATATAGTTTTTCTTCAAGACATACAGGAAAAATAAGAAATATAAGGAAACAAAGAGGCAAATATCCTTCAATTGCAAAAAAGGTTGTTGAGGACTCAGATGTAATCTTGGAAATTCTTGATGCAAGATTCATAAAGGAAACTAGGAATAAAGAAATTGAAAAATATATTAAGCATAAAAACAAAAGAATTATTTATGTTTTGAATAAATCTGATTTAATTAACAAAAGTAATTTGAGGATACCAGATGAAATGTTTCCTTATGTTATGGTTTCTGCAACAAATAGAAAAGGAATAAAAGAATTAAGAGATAGGATAAAGATTGAAGCAAAAAAAGTTGAAAAAAATCCAGAAGATTATCACAAAGTGATTGTTGGAATAATTGGTTATCCAAACACAGGAAAAAGTTCTTTAATTAATTCACTTGTTGGAAAAAGTTCTGCAGGAGTTGGTTCTGATGCCGGATTTACAAAAGGGATGCAAAAAGTAAAACTCTCTCAAAATATTGTTCTTATGGATTCTCCAGGGATAATTCCTGAAAGCGAATACTCTTCACAAGATAGAGAAAAAGTATCTCGTCATACAAAAGTTGGGGCAAGAAGCTATAGCCAGATAAAAGAGCCAGATATAGTTATAAATTTAATAATGAAAGAACATCCAGGAATATTGGAAAAACATTATAAAATAGATGCTAAAGGAAATCCAGAAACCCTCTTAGAAGAATTAGGAAAAAGAAAAGGATTTCTAAGAAAAGGAGGAGAAGTAAATGATGATGCAGTTGCAAGATTAATATTAAAAGATTGGCAAGAAGGAAAAATTAAATTATAATTTTTAACTAAATTTCTTTTCTCATATATTCCCCATTTCCTTTTCCTTCTTCCAGAACATATCCTAATTTTCTATAATACTCTCTAACTCCAACTCCAGAAATAACTTTAATTTCTTTGCATTTTTCTTTTTTAGCGAGTTTTTCTGCAGAATCCATTAACCACTTTCCTAATCCTGTGTGTTGTTGTCCTTTTTCTTTTGCCCCTTCTCCAATTTTTAAGCTCTTTCCATAAACATGTAATTCTCTTATCATTGCTTTTTTATTGAATATTCTTAATCTTAATAATCCAAATAAAATATCTTCTTTATTCACAATCTCTAAAAAATATTCTTTTCCACCAGAAGCCTTATACTCTGATTTTTTAAGTTTCAGATTCGTGTCTAAATTTCCTGCAGATTTATTGAATCCGATTTCTCTATATCTTATTTCTTTAAGTTTAACATTATTTTTTCTTAAATCTTCTTCAACATCTTTTCTTATTCCAATATCTTTGCTACCTGCAATTAAATACTCTAATGGAATTTCTCTCATAATTCTCATTACTCTACAATATCTTGGAACAATCTTCAACATATCCACAAGAAGCTTCTGAATTTCTTTTGGAGTATAAGGTTTATACTTTCCTTCCCAATAAAGATTTTCTAATTCTGAATTAGGTAAAACCTGACAAGGATATATTTTAATCTGATCTGGTTTAAAGTTTTCATCTGAAAATATTTTTTTAAATAACTCTAAATCTTTCTTTAAATTGCTTCCAGGTAATCCTGGCATTAAATGATATCCTATTTTGAAACCAGCATTTCTCAAACACTTTGTAGCTAAAATAACTTCTTTAACTGAATGCCCTCTTTTAACTATTTTATACACTTTGTCATCTATCAATTGAACCCCCAATTCAACTCTTGTGCATCCAAATTCCCTCATTCTTTCAATAAATTCACAACATACATCAGGTCGTGTTTCAATGCAAAGAGCAACACATCTATGTTTTGAATTTTCATTTATTTTTTTAGCTTCACTTAAATTTTTAGAAATCTTTCCATTTAATCCATCATAAAGTCCTTTAATAAATTCATATTGAAATTTTTCAGGATACTCTAAAAATGTTCCTCCCATAATTATTAGCTCTATTTTATCTGTAGGATGATTCATAACTTCAAATGCCTTAATTCTTGAAACAACTTGTTTATAAGAATCATAATCCAAAGATTTAGCTCTTAAAACAACAGGACTTTTTGGAGTATAGCTTTGTGGAACATTCATTGAAGGGCAATATATGCAGTTACCATGTTTGCATTTTTTTGGAGGCAACATAACAGCAACAGGTGTTATTCCTGATATTGTCTTTGTTGGTTTACGAACTTCATTATTTATTGGAGTTTTCATATACCTTCAAGAAAAAAGTTATTTTTAAATTATGCATATTGTAAAAAAAGACGAAATTTAATTTATATTCTCAACCCTCAAAATACTTATAAAATCTTTCTGAATTAGAGTAATAATGAAAATAGGCATAATAGGGGGTTCGGGACTTGAAAATCCAGAAATTTTTACTGAATTTAAAACAAAAGAAGTTGAAACTCCTTTTGGGAAACCCTCTTCTCCTTTAACAATAGGAAAAATAGGGAGTGTAGATGTTTTCATAATTTCAAGACATGGGTTAAAACACGAAATTCCTCCAACTGAAGTAAATAACAGGGCAAACATCTTTGCATTAAAATCAGAAGGATGCAAGTTTATAATTTCAACAACTGCTGTAGGTTCTTTACGCGAAGAAATTAAACGAGGGGATTTTATGATATTAGACCAATTTATTGATTTTACAAAACACAGAAAACTAACTTTTTTTGATAAATTTGAATTTGGACCAATACATACTCCTATGGCAAATCCATTTTCAGATGTTTTAAGAAAAAAGCTAATTGAGAGTTGTGAAGAACTCCAATTTCCAGTACATAAAAAAGGAACAGTTATAACAATAGAGGGTCCAAGGTTTTCAACAAAAGCAGAAAGTAATTTATTTAGACAGTGGGGAGCACATGTAATAAATATGTCAACTTCTCCAGAAGCTATTCTAGCAAATGAAGCAGAAATACCTTTTGCAACAATTGCAACTTCAACAGATTATGATTGTTGGAAAGAAGATGAGAAACCAGTAACATGGTATGAAATAAAAGAAATTATGAAACAAAACACTGAAAAATTAAAAAACGTTTTAGTTCATACAATAAATTCATTTTCAAGAGAACAAGAAATAAACAAGCTAAAAGAAAAAGTTAGAACAATTCCAGATTTCCCAAAACAGGGGGTTATGTTTAGAGATATAACAACTCTTTTACAAAATAAAGAAAGTTTAAGGAAACTTGTAGAACTTTTTTATGAGAAATATAAAGATGCAGAAATAGATATAGTTGCAGGAATTGAATCTAGTGGTTTTATAATGGCAGGTTTACTTGCAGAAAAATTAAATGCAGGACTTGTTTTAATAAGAAAACCAGGGAAGATTCCTTATGAAACAATAAAACAAAATTATAAATTAGAATATGGAGAAGGTTCTGTTGAAATACCTAAAGATGCAATAAAGCCAGGACAAAAAGTACTTATTATAGATGATTTAATTGCAAAAGGAGGAACAGTTCAGGCAGTTGCAGATTTAATAGAGAAAATGAATGGGGTTATAGCAGGGTGTGCATTTGTAATAGAGCTTCCAGAATTAAAAGGGCGTGACAAACTTTCTAAATATCCTTTTTTCAGTTTGATTAAATTTGAAGGTGAATAATTAATCTTTTATTTTTTATTGGAAACATAATTATAAACTGTTCTTGAAATTTCTTCAATAACTCTATTTCCCTCTTCACTTGTTACATTTTCACTCATAATGCATAAAATATAGGGGTTTTTTGTATAAACTATTCCACAATCATTAACACTTCCAACAGATTCTCCATTATTAATCCAAACTCCTATTTTGTGGGAAACTAAAACATCTTTAGGGACACCAGCTGGAATTCCTGTTTTAAATACGGTCTGTGATAATAAACTCAAAATCCAATTAGAAGAAGAACGGCTTAAGTATCCAGAGTAATACAATGATTTAAACACATTACTAAACTGCTTTGGGGTTAATTCAATACCTGCAGCAGATTGATTAACACTAACTAATGGCAATCCCATTGCTAAACGAGCTTCTTCCCACCTATCCAAAGTAAGGTAATCATGTAATGCCTTAATAGCAGTATTATCTGAGTAAATTAAAGATATTTTTAATAATTCTTCTATTGTAAAAATAGATCCTTTGTAATTGTAAAGATTTCCAAATCCAGTATCAATATGCTTGTTAGTTAAAAGAACTTGCTCTTGTAATGAAAGTTCTCCTTCTTCAATTTCCTTAAGTATAGCTACTGCAGTTGTTATCTTTAATAAGCTTGCTGGAGTAAAATATTCTTTTTCATTTATTCCAATCCAGGAATGGATTGTTAAATCCTCAAAATAAACTCCAAAATGACCTGTAGAATTAGAAACAATCTTCTCAATTTTTGCTTTTAAGGGTTGATAAGAAATAGTGTATTCTTCCTTGGTAGCAAGGTAATTATCTAAATCTAAAACCTCGGGGTCAATAAAATAAAAACCAGTACTAGGATTATTATTCACTTTATTTTTAGATACAATATAATAAATGTTTAAAGAAAGCAATAAAACAACAAATAAAGAAATTATAAGAAAAAGCACCTTCTGATTTTTCATCTTTTAGTGAACTAAAAATGAGATTATAAACCTTGCTATGGAAAAACCAAATAATTTTTAATATTACTCTAATAATATTAATCATGGAAAACCAACAAAAAGTTTGGAATAATATAGCAGAAGAATGGCAAAAATTTAAGGAGACACCATCTGAGCTTAGCCAACAATTTTTAAAATCTTGCACAGGTAAGGTATTGGATTTAGGAAGTGGGACTGGAAGACATCTAACAAAAATAAATAATGGAAAAATGTATTTAATTGATTTTTCTGAAGAAATGATAAATCTTGCAAAAAAGAAAGCAACTAAACTTAAGATACCTGCAGAATTCATTGTTGCAGATATTTCCAAAGAACTCCCTTTTCAGGATAATTTTTTTGACTATGCTATTTCTATTTCTGCAATTCATTGTCTCCAACCACAAAATCATAAGAAAACAATATCTGAATTATATCGAGTTATGAAACCAAAATCTAAAGTACTGATTGGGGTTTGGAATTTTAAATCTAAAAGATTCAACCAGAAAAAAGGAAAAGAAAAAATGATAAAATGGACAGATAAGGGAGAAAGGTATTATTATTTATTTGAAGAAGAAGAAATACATAATCTTTTCAAATCAGTAGGTTTCAAAATTGTTTCTACACACAATTCAGAAATGATGATTAATTTTATTGTAGAGAAATAAGATAATAGGATTAAATATTTGGAACAAAGAACACAAAGAATAATTTATAGTTAATAAATTAACTATTTTTTAACAACTTTTATCATATCAAAAAAGCTCATCTTTTCAAAATCAACAATCTTTTTCTCATCTAAATCTATTTTAATTTTAATAAGACTCAAACCAGATATAAAAATTGTTCCTAAAATATAAACTTTTTTTTCTTTTGCCTGAATACTAAGAAGAAGCTTCTCTATTTTATTTTTTATTTTTTTCTCAAACATCTCACCTTCAATAAGTTTTTCAATATGATTAAAATCAAAATCAAGGTTATCTGGAATCTTTTCTGGTTTGAATACTTCTCCATAATCTTCTACAGGGATTAATTCCACTCCGTCATTTATTTTAAAACTAAACATCTTGTTGATTGAAGGAACATAATAATCTATATTTTGTTTATTATCTTTACCCTTCTTATCAACTGCAAAGAAAGCAGAACAAAAGAAAGCATCTTTGTTCTCACTAATAAATTTCTTGAAATCTTTTGAACCTACTAACTTCTCAAAATAAAATTGGAAATTCATAAAACTTTCAGTATATTCTAATTTATAAGGTTTTAGAATATAAATTATTTTAAAGATAAAACAATGTATTTTAGATATGAAATTAAAGAAAAAATCTCCAGAAGATTATAGAAAAAAGTCAAAAAGGCCAGCAGAAACAAAAAACATTTCATTAGAAAGAATTGCAAGAGGGGTTGTAACAGCATCTAGCCCTGTTTTATTTCAAGTAGAATTATCCCGTAAAAGATACTATACATTTACAAAAGACGATGCTTCAGAATACAATCAACCAAGAGTAAAAACAAGTATAAGATGTATCTATTATGGACACAGAAACAATCTTCTTCCTTATGCAATTTATGATTTAAATTGGAATTTAATCTGGAAAGATAAAAAGGAAAAAACTAAAATTTAAAACATCCTCCATTAATACATCTTACAATACAAATATTGCTTGAATCTTGGCCTGCAATAAGTAACTTATTGTAATTAGAAATATTTCCAGATAAAGTAACTGTCCCAACCCCTATAATAGAGATATTGTTTTTTCCAATATTATAGTTTGAGTCAATATAACAATTTTCAGAGCAATTTATCAGCCAATTTCCAGAAGAGTAACTACAAGTGCTTAAAAATAAGGTGAAAAAATCATCCACTTTATTTTGAGTTATTGTAAAATTAAATAAATTATTATCTGTTATATAACCTGGCTTGCTTGCATTTATTGTATAATTGTTATAGTAACTTCTTGTTCCTTCTAGGTTTACATATTCAGTAATTTCTTGTCTTGGTATATAACCTGAACTATTTGTCTGCTTTGTAAATTGTATCTTATTTGAAACATTATATGAACTAACATTAACATTAGAGGCTGCACTTCCATTGCTATAATTTACATATGCTTGATAATACCATTTTCTTATGAGTTCATTTCCTGTTCCTTGGACTATTTCTTTGGCAGTATTGTATGAACAATTTATGAAAGTATTGTTAAAGCTGCCTGCTGTACCATAATAATAAATATCTTCATCTGCTCCACTAATATTTACACAATCTCTAAATAATGTTCCATTTGATTGATATATATAAATTCCACGACGAACCCCGCTTGTTCCTGTAGTTCTTGCTATCTGGTTTAAGAAAGTATTATTTACAGATGCCTGAAGATGGATTCCATACCCTACATTAGTTATTGCAGTATTGTTAATTAAAGTATTATTTATAGATGAATAAAAATAAATTCCTGATCTTCCAATACTACCAAGACTAATTCCTGTATTATTTACTAATATGTTGTTTCTTGCTTGGCTAAAATAAATTCCATAGAAATTTTCTTTACTTGTTCCTGTATTATTTATTAATGTACTATTATCAGCACCGCCTTGAAGATATATTCCAGTATCTCCCCACCCAACATTGTTTATTAATGTATTATTAATTGAATAAGCAACACTAATTCCAGCAGCATTTGTAAATTGTGTTCCATTATTTCCTATTAAAAGGTTATCGTTTGAGGATGAGCCAATCATAATTGCTGTACTTGAAATACTTGTTGCATCATTATTTATTAAATTATTTTTTGAAGAATATCTAAGATAAATTCCGATGTTTGTATTGCTCGTTCCATTATTATTAACAAGAGTATTATTATTGGATAGATAAACATAAATACCTTCTAGAGAATTGCTTATTCCTTTATTTAATGTTAAATTACTATTATTAGTACTATAAAGATAGATGCTATTCCCATTATTATTTAACAAAGTAATATTCAAGGAATATTCAATATCAAATCCATAAAAAGAATGACTTAATCCAGTATTGTTCACTAAAAAAGTATTATTTGAAGAAAGGATATAAAAAGCCATACTTCCTTCTCCTAATGCAAAATTATTTCTAAGAGAATTAGATGTAGAATATTGAATACGAATTCCAATACCATTTATGCTTGTACCATTATTTGAAATTAAACTATTACTACTTGATGAAGAAAGATATATTGCAGCTTGAGAATGACTTTTAGCAGTATTATTTATTAAATTATTTTTTGAACTTGTAGAAAGGACAATTCCGTAACTTTCATTACTTAGTAAGTAATTATTTGTAATATTATTAAAATCTGCTCCATTAAATAAGTAAATCCCATATCCATTTTTTACACTAACATAATTATTAAAGATTGTGCCATTATCTGCAGAACTAAAATAAATACCATTTCTAAATTGATTTGATGAGGTAAAATTACCATCAATAATATTACAATTTTTAACTGTTGTATTAAATTGATTTGTATGAATTCCATAAGTGCCTGTTGAACCTCCTGTAGAATAATTAATCCAATAGCCATTGCAATCTATAGTCACGTTTGCTGCTTCAACTGTAAAGCAAGTTCCTATTGAAGAAACATTTTTTGTTAATGTATACACCCCAGGATTAGAAATAGTGCCACAATCTATTCCACTTGATACAATAAAATTTCTTTCACCAGAATTTGCAGTATTCCCATATTCATCAATTGCATAAACAGTGTAATTATGCTTTCCATCAGAATAGCTTAAATTAGTTGTATTAAATTTATTTATTTTTGAATTATACAATGCCTTTATTTCTGATTGAGATAATGGCCTACTAAAAATCATAGCTTCATCTAAAATAGCTCCTCTTCCTAAATTGTGCCAACCCATATCCCTTATGTCTGCTATAGTATTTCCATCAATTAAATAATTAGATAATCCTGTGAGATTTTCGGAACTATCTTGAACACCATTAGTATACATTCTTGCATGTCCTGTAGTACTGTTGTATGTATAAACAATATGATACCAATTACCATCATCGGGGATTACTCTAGTATATAGTCCTCCTCTGCTAACTCCCTCAATAAAAATTTCTCCTCTAATTCTACCAGAATTATAAGCGTCATAAAAATGCCATGCAGGATATCTAGATAATAAATGCATATCTCTTGTCTGAGTATATGTAGTTGTTCTTTTCATCCAAATAGCAAGAGTAATTCCTTCTGTTATATTGTATTGTGATGAATATTTTATGCCCAATCCCCCTCCATCTCCTACAAAATCCATACCATTTCCTCTTACACCTGTTGTAATATTTGAAATCGATAATCCTCCTTTAAAGGTTGCATTATTTTTATAACTAGAATTATCAAATACATTGGTAGAATTTGCATAATCCATTGCCCAATAACCTACTAAAGTTCTATCTAAATCTATCCAAGATGAAGTATTTGATGTATCAGAAATATTTGCTACAATTTCTACATATTTTGAATTTGTAGTAGAACCATTTGAAGGAGTTGGAGGTTCAAATGAAATAGTAGGCGGAGTTATATCTCCTGAACCAACCACAAAATTTCTCAATCCAGAATTTGCTGCATTTCCATATTCATCTATTGCATAAACTGTATAATTGTGTTGTCCATTTTCTAAATTCATAGTTGAAGTGTTAAATTTATTTACTTTTGAATTATACAATGCCTTTATTTCTGATTGAGATAAAGTCCTGTTGAAAACCATAACTTCATCTATTAAACCATCAAAAAAATCTCCCCAATTCTGACCTACATTAAAATAATCAATATCACCAGTTAAATTAGCATTTAAGATAGTTCTTGAACCAACAAGAACTCCATTATAGTAGGAAGAAGCATTACCATTTGAACGATTATAAGTTAAGGCAATATGTTGCCATTGCCCTGCAGAAAGTATATCAGGAGAGTCGAATTGATATTGTGCTGTAGCATTATAAATGCCAGAACGAATTCTACTTGGAGCTGCTATATGAAATCTAACAGTGTTAGTACCCATAATTCCTTGCCAAGAAATAACATCTGGATTAATCCAAGCACTAAAAGTTAATTGTCCAGAAGTATTAAATGTTTCTTTAGTAGAGGAACCTAATTTATTCATGTTTAATCTGGAATTGTTCCCATAAAATTCCAAAGAATTCCCTCTAATACCTGCAGAAATTCCATTTATTCCTGTTCCAAGTGCAAAAGATCCAAAATTATTCCAAGAAGAATTATCATAAACTCCTGTTGAATTATAGTAATCCATTGCCCAATAACCCACCAAAGTTCTATCTATATCAATCCAAGAAGAAGTGTTTGAAGAATCTGAAATATTAGCCACTATTGTTACAGGACTTGAAGTTATAGAACTATTTGTAGGAGTTGGGGGTTCTTCAAATGTTATAATAGGAGGTGTTATCTCTCCTTCTCCAACAATAAAATTTCTTTCACCAGAATTTGCAGTATTTCCGTATTCATCAATTGCATAAACAATGTAATTATATTGCCCATCTGCTAAAATCATAGAAGAAGTATTAAACTTATTAATTTGAGAACTATATAATGCTTTTATTTCTGCAGAAGATAATGTTCTGTTGAATATCATAAATTCATCAATAGAACCATTATAATAGGATGAACTATATCTACCAATGTAGAATATATTCTTTGTACTAGGAGTCCAAGGAGAACTTGTGCGATTTCCAACAAGCACACCATCAACATATAATGATACATATCCTGCATCAGAGTCAATGACATGGGTAAAATAATGCCACTCACTCTTATTTATTGTTGAAGGCCACCAATTAACATAGTGTTGTTCAGATGTTGTACTCCAAAAATTTGCTACATATCTATCATCTCCTCCAAAATACATACCATAATCATTTCCAACATTATAGGAGAAAGCAGGTTCATAACTAGAACTATCAATCTCTGCTACTTCAAAATCATTATTCATCCAATAAGAATAAGTCATTTTATTATAAGCAGATGAGATTTCTGCTCTTAAATAACCATTACTCCCATCAAAATGCAATGCATCTCCTCTTATACCTATAACTTTATCGTTTATCCCTATACCATTTTGAAAAGAAGCATTGTAAATTTTATAACTAGAATTATCAAATACATGGGTAGAATTTGCATAATCCATTGCCCAATAACCCACCAAAGTTCTATCTATATCAATCCAAGAAGAAGTGTTTGAAGAATCTGAAATATTAGCCACTATTGTTACAGGACTTGAAGTTATAGAACTATTTGTAGGAGTTGGAGGTTCAAACGATATAATTGGAGCAGTTGAATCCCATATATAATTTATTGCATTTGATTGAGTATCATTTAATGTGGAACTATTATAACTAGCATTTACAAATAAATCTTGATACCCTCTTAATCCACTAGGAGTAGTCACATTAACTTGCCATCCAACATTTGTAATATATTTATTTGAAGGAACATCTCCATAAGTTTCATAACCTACCCCAAAAATTCCATAATGGTAACTAGATTGAATTGCAGTAGGAACAGTGGAATCTAAAATTCCATCACTTGGGGAAGGATAATAACTTCCTTGATTTGGAAGATATTCTGCACAATTAGAACCAGAATCTCTTGCCAAATTAAAAGTAGGATACATCAAAATACCTACAAAATAACTTTTACCTCTTGTTAATGTAAAAGGTGTTGAGTAATTAGCATAAGTCCATCCACGTGTACCAGTACCATAAACAACAATTTCTGTCCCCACTATTTCTGTACCATTAGCATGATAAAGTTTTATTGTAGTATTTTCTGTTATATCCATACTAGTATCATTTTGAAAAAGAAAAAAGCTTGTTACATTTATGTCTCCAGTTCCAGGAATTGTCCAATTACTATATGCCTCCATAAGAGAAGAATAGATATTGTCTACACAAGAAATAGGAACTGTGACTGAATCAGAACCATTAACTCCTGTCATATTTAAAATTGTTGAATTTATTCCTCCTATAAAAACACTATCTATTTTAACTCCTGAAGTTACATTTGAACCTCCGTTAGAAACATTGAAATATATGGAAATATTCTCTTTAGAAGAAACACTCAAAGGTCTAGAGGTTCGAGGATTTATTATTCTTAAAATCTTTTCACCGCCTATAGAAGTCAAAGTAAAAAAATCATTAATCTTATTTTGGGTGATAGTAAAATTAAAGATATTTGTATCATTTGATGTACTAGTTTTATTTGCATGAATTATATAATTATTGTAATAGCTTCTTGTTCCTCCATTATTTACATACTCTGTAACATTTTGTCTTGTAATCCATCCAGCTGAATTAGTATTTGCTGTAAATTGCAAAATATTTGAGGTATTATATCCAGAAACATTTACTCCTGCCGCAGCAGTTCCATTACTATAATTTACATAAGCCCGATAATACCACTGCCTAATTAAAGAATTAGAAGGAGTAATATATTCAGTATCATAATCACAATTCAAAAAAACATTTCCAGTTGAACCTAACTCAGTATAATAATAAATATCATAAGAAGCTCCATCTAAAAAAACACAATCCATTATAATATTATTAGTTGCATTATGAAACCTAATTGCCTCTCCAGAAGTTGATGTAGAAGCATTCAAACCAATAAGAACATTATCATGAGCTCCCTGCCAAAAAAAGACTCCTCTACCAGACTGAGAAAATGCAGTTTGATTTATTATTGTATTATATGAAGAACCCCCGGTAACACCAAATCCTTCATTTGTTTTTGTTATGCCTACATTATTTAATAAAATATTATAATGTGAATCATGTAACCTTATTCCCTGAGAAGAATTTGCAGTAATTCCAATACTATTTGTTATATTGTTATAATTTGCATTTCCAGTTAAATAAATACCTGCAGAATTGCTATTATTTGCATAACAATTAAAAATAGTTCCATTATCTGCTCCTAAAAAATAAATTCCAATAGAATCATAATATCCGATGGTTGTATTGAAATTATTTATCTTGCAGTTTTTAACTGTTGTATTAAATTGGTCTGTATATACCCCGTAACGAAAAGGAGTTGCACCACTATAATTTACCCAATATCCATGACAGTCTAAAGTAACATTAGCCGCGGTAACTGTAAAGCAAGTACCTGGAGTAACTGTGGAAACATGCGCAGTTAAATCATAAGTAGCTCCTGCAGAACCCAAAGTACCACAAGCTGAGATATCTGGGTCCAAGAATAATTCCTTAGGTATTTTATTTTTATTTTCAGAATCAATTTTTTTATAATTATCGAATTTCTTTTCTTTAACAAATGTTTGACTTATTATTTTTCCATCTTCAAATATAGTTTCATCTTTTTTCTCAACAGAAACAATTTCATAATCCTCAGAATATTCCCAAATAAAATCCGGATTTATATCTTTGAATACAACAAAATTTTCTTGATTTGTATCAAAATCAAAACTTCCATAATAATACTTGGGTATGTCTGCTGTTCCTTTTATAGAAAAATTTTTCCATGTTGTTTTATCTGTAATTTGTAATTCCACAGTTAATTTTTTTAAGTCTTTTTTTGGGCTATCATCTGGGTACCATTCTGCTGAATATTCATTTAGTGAGCTTATAATATACCTTCCATTATCATGAAATTTTTTATCAAAAAATATTTCTTCTTGTCCTTGAGATTTTGGAGTATATTCGTCTAAAAAAACATTTTTCACAATTTCATTTTTATTACTTTCCTCTTCGGTATTTTCCTCTATATACTTTCCTGTAAAAAATGAAATATTTTGAGAAGAACTAAAAATAAATAAGACTAATAAAATTAAAGAAAAGGTTAAACCTGCAATAAAAATTACTTTTTTTTTATCATCTAACATATTTCCAACCTGCTTGTAGGACCTTTAATTATTATGCAAGTTGAATTAGAACTAATTTGATTCCCTCCGCTCATTGTTAAATTGACATTTGCAGAGAGGTTTAAATTTCCAGTCATAGTATCTCCAGATTTATTAACTTTGGTGTTGATGAGATAATTTTGAGAGGTATTTTGCAAATTAACATAATTTCTCATTGAAATATTTTGTAATGTGAAATTAATACCAGTCATGTAAGAGATATTAGTCATATTTGCATAAGTTCCATTATTTAGTATCTGAATTATAGTTGCGTTTAGATGTGTTAGATTTGCATCTGATTGTGATTTAGTGTAGAATGTCCTGTTTATCCAAGAATCATCATATATTCCTGAAGCAACCTTTGCATCAACATACTGCCTCATTGTGTTATTTGTGTAATTGACGTAGTATCTCATCGAAGTATTAACTGTTCCAACATAAGCTGTTGTTGCAACACTCCCCAAACAAATTCCTCCTTGAATACAGATATCTGTGGTAGCATTAATTGTGCCATTTGCTAAAATATTTCCTATAACATGAAGGCCTTGAAGGGCATTCATAGTTCCAATACCTACTCTGCCTGTTGTTCCATCTATTGAAAAATATGCTTGGCTTGGATTGGTGCTATTGTATATTGTAAAATTTCTAGCAGATGTAAAAGACAAAGCTAAAAGAAAAACAACAAATATAATCAACACCCCTTTTTTACTCATTTTAAATTAACTAATTTAACACTAAATCCTGTATAAGATTTATTATTGGTTATATGTTATAAATGTTTTTATTTTCTATCGATAAATTGTAGTGAAAATTTTTACTCACATAGAATAATTAAGAAAAACAAAAAATAGAATGAAGAATAGTTAGATTCTTTTTTCAATTTCTTCTCGTATTTTAAATATGAACTCATCTGTATCCATTTTTCCAACAAGATTGCTTCCACCCTTTCTTACAGAAACAACTCCATCTTTTTCTTCTTTATCGCCTATTACAAGTATGTAAGGTATTTTCATTTCCTCAGCATCTTTAACTTTTGATTGAACAGTTTTTTGTTCAAAATCAAAATCAATTCTTATACTTGGGATTAATTCTTTCATTCTTGTAATTATTTTTTCTGCATAGTCAATATTTCTATCTGTAAAACTCAGAACTCTAACTTGAACAGGAGCTAACCAAGTTGGAAGTCTTCCATTTGTATTTTCCAAAAGCATTCCAATAAACCTTTCTAAACTTCCATAAATTGTTCTGTGAATCATTATTGGCCTTTTCTTTTTATTATCACTATCAATATATTCTAATTCAAATCTTTCAGGCATTGCAAAATCGAGTTGTATTGTTCCACACTGCCAAGTTCTTTCCAAAGAGTCTTTCAAATGAAAATCAATTTTTGGACCATAAAATGCTCCATCCCCTTCATTAATCTTAAATTTAACTTTTCTTTTTTCAAGAACTTTTTTTAAGGTATTTTCTGCTAAATCCCACATTTTTTCATCTCCTATTCTCTTTTCTGGTCTTGTTGAAAGTTCAATTGTGTATTCAAATCCAAATTTTTTGTAAAATAAGTCAACTAAATCTATAACTTTTGCAAGTTCATTCTCAATTTGTTTTTCAGTACAATAAATATGTGCATCATCTTGAGTAAATTGTATAACTCTAAACAATCCTCCTAAAACACCGGATAATTCTTGTCTGTGGACAACCCCTAATTCTCCAACCCTTAAAGGTAAATCTTTGTAAGATTTTGGAGAATTTTTGAATACAAGTATTCCTCCTGGACAATTCATTGGTTTAACTGCAAAAATTCTTTTTTCATATTCTGTGAGGAAGATATTTTCCTTATATTTTTCCCAATGTCCTGAAATTTGCCAAAGTTTTTTATCTAAAATCTGGGGAGTTTGAATTTCTTTATAACCTGCTTTCTTGTGTTCTTCTCTCCAAAAATTAATTAATTCGTTTCTTGTAATCAATCCATTATTATGCCAAAATACCATACCAGGAGCAACTTCTGAAAAACTGAATAAATCCATTTTTCTTCCTAAAATTCTATGGTCATTATCTTTGAGCTTAGAACTATCTAATTTGGACTTTGAAATTTCTCTTAACAATTGTTTGGAGTCATAAACTTCTTCTTTAATTATCTTATCTTCTTTATTTTCTTCTTTCTCTTTGTCTATTCTTATTTCTCTAGACAATTCACTTAAAGGATGTCCTTTAACTTTTAATTCAAATTCTTTGTAATATCCAAAAGGAGCTCTTGCAACATGAAATTTATGCTTTTTTAATTCTTCTTCAGCTTTTTCTAAAACTTCTTGAGCAATTTCAGGACTTCCTAAATCTTTGGAAAGGTGAGCATAAGGGTAAAGAACAATATTTTTGGTTTTAACTTGAGAAGCAATATCTTTAATATTTTCAACTAATTGTTTTACAACTATAGGGACAGATTTATCTGCTTTTTCAACAGCAGTTAAAACAACCAAAGCTTCCTTAATTTCCTTCTCTTTCTTGTCTTTATCTGGAAGTTCTTTAATACTTTTAAGTGCCTTTTTAAGTGGCTTAAATTTTATATAATCTACATGGAGATTTAATGTCTTCATAAATTCTTCAAGAATTAGAGGTTTATAAAACTAATTTTAAATCTTGAAAATACTGAAAAACCTACAAAAAATCAGAAAAGTATATACTAAATATGCATAAAGTTTTTAAAGGGCATTTATTAAAAAAAACCATGGTAAAAAATACACTCAAAGTAAATAAAAAAACAAATTTATCGGGAGGTGAACTGCATGGAAGAATTAAACAGTGAACCTTCGTACAATCTTCTTGCTTGATTCACCTATTTGTAATTTTAGTTTAGATACAAACAGGAAAAATAAATTAATTTTTCAATACAGTTTAAACACTGGTTTTTATAAAAATTCACCGAAACATTTAAATATTGTAACTATTATATAGTAATGAAATAAAATGGGAAACAAATTAATAAACAAAATAAAGAGAAATATTGTTGTGGGTAGCTTAGCTTTAGCAGGAGTATTTTCTTATAGTGGTCAAAAATTTGAGCCAACTTCACCTGAAAACAGCTTACTTTACACTCATCCTATTTCAGAGTATGCAAAAATGATTTCTACAAATTACATAACAAATGTCAACAAGTCAACTCCCTTTGAAAAAGCAAAAGAACAGTATGAAATTTATCAAAAATCAGAACTTGAAAAGATATTAAATGAAGAAAAAAAACAAAAAAAAGAAGTGGAAAAGAGAAAATTCTTAGAATCTTATTATCTTTCTCAAGACTCTTTAAATTCATATATTAGACAAGCATACTCAAATGTTAAAAAATGGCCAAATGAGTTTGACAAAAGGCTTTTTAGAGTTATGTTAAGGCAAGAATCTGGATATAATGTACATGCAGTAAGTAAAACAGGATATAAGGGATTAGGTCAGATAGGTCCAGAAGTCTATCAAACATTTAGACCAGAAAAATTTGAAGCACTTAAGGATTCAATAACAGGGCAGATAGACGAACATGCACTACAAAAAGAATTATTTAATCCTACTACAAATCTTGAACTTTCATTAGAATATTTAAATTATATTTCAAAATTCTGTGCAAAATATGATCCAAACTGGTCAAATTCAGACTTAGAAACAAAAAGAAAAAAGATTCTTTTTGCATACAATGCAGGAGTAGGTACAGCTAGAAAGTATAATTTCAACCACAATAACAAAAAACTTCCAAGAGAAAACAGAGAATATCCTGAAAAAATAATGAATGCTTATCATGATTCAAATCTAAAGATTAAAACATAACTTTTAATTAATAATTCTCATCTCTACAAATATTTATAAATAAATATTTGTTAGTATATAAATGAAAAAAGAGATTGTGTTTACATTATTGTTTGTATTAGTAATTAGTTCTTTTGCTTCTGCAGAGATGATTATAAACCAACAACCAAACAAAGTACATAATATAGGAGATTCAGTAACAATACCTGTAACAATAAAAACTATTACAGGAGTTTCTGGAACATTTAGTATGGATTTGCTTTGTGGAACAAAACAAATTAATTTTTATAAAAATGGAGTAAATCTTGTATATGGAGAAGAAAAAACATTTGATGCTTCTCTTGTTTTAACAAAAGAGGTTGTTGGAGAAAATGTAGGAAACTGTAAAATAAAAGGAATACTTGGGACAGAATACTTTTTAACAAATGAATTTAAGATATCTAATTTAATTACACTTAAGCCAAATACTGAACAAAGTGAGTTTGAACCTGGTCAAAACTTATTAATATATGGAGATGCAATAAAAGAAAACGGACAACCAGCTAATGGATTTATAGAACTGGAATTAGTAATTGCAAATGGTTCATCTAATAATATCTTACAAAAAGGTACAATAAACAATGGAATGTATTCAATGAATGTTGTTCTTCCAGAAAAAATGAAAGCTGGAAAGTATTTGGTTAAATTAAATGCTTATGAAGTTGCATTAGATAACACAAAGACAAACAAGGGATTTGTAAATTATAATATACAAATAAAACAAATTCCTACTTCTTTGGAGATAATCCTAAAAGATAAAGATGTTAAACCTGGAAATCCAGTTGAAATAAAAACAATCTTACATGATCAGACAGGAGAGAGTATAGAATCAACTTCTGTTATTACAATAAAAACAGATACCCTTGAAATTCCAGAAGGGGCAGGACCAATTGAGAAGAAAACTGGAGAATACTTTAAATTTCCAATAGTATATAACGAACCTCCTGCAACTTGGACAGTTCATGCTGTATCTAATGAACTAACAGCAGAAACTTCTTTTACAATATTAGAAAACCATGAAATAAGTGTAGAACTTGTGAATCAAACTTTAGTTGTAACCAATGTTGGAAATATCCCCTATAATGCTACAATAAATATAAGGATAGGAAATATCTCAAAGGATTTTGATTTATTCTTGCCTGTTGATGGTAGTAATAAGTATGGATTAAAAACAGAGCATGCTGGAGAATATGAAGTAGAATTAATGGATGGAACAAGAACAAGTAAATTCAAAGAAAAAGTAGTTTTACCAGAATCAAGAATACCTGGATCAACAGGATATGCAATAAGAGATTTTTCAGAATCTACTACTAAAGAATTTTACACAAGACCTATTTTTTGGGTGTTTGTGTTGCTGATGATAGCATCATTAATTTTTATTTTGACAAGAAAATACAAAAGAAGAAAAGAAATGGGAGTATCTAAAAAAAGTGTATTCAAGAAAAAATTTTCAGAACCAAAAACAAACACTGCTTGGGAAAATAGGGCAATACAATTATCAAAAGAATCTAAGCTTAAAATAAACAATAGGGCAAACCTTTCTATTTCAATAAAAGGAAATAAGCAAGAGGTAAGTATGGCAAATATAAGTGTAAGGAATTTAGCTGAGCTTCAAGCAAAAAAATCAAATGCAGAAGAACCTCTTCAAAAGATAGTAAATTTTGCAGAAAACAAAAAGGCATTTGTGTATGAAAATCAAAACAACTTAACATTTATATTAGCTCCTTCAAAAACAAGGACATTAAAAAATGAAACAGCTGCTCTTGAAATTGCACAAAATGCAAAAGAAATCTTATCTAATTATAACAGAATAGCAAAACATAAGATGGATTTTGGAATATCAATAGATTATGGTTCAATAGTTGAAAAAACAGAAGGTGGAGTAATGCAATTTATGGGATTAGGGAACTTTATGAATAATTCTAAAAAGATAGCATCTTGTTCTCAGGGTGAAGTTTTATTAAGTGAAGAAATAAGAAATAAGCTAACAAATGTAAGAACAGAAAGAAAAGATAATGAAAGAGTAGTGTGTTACAAAATTAAAGACATGAAATATCATGATGAAGGACATTCAAGATACATGCAAAATTTTATGAACAAAAAAACAGGAGAAGCAAGTGGAGGAACAAAATATAATACATTACCTCCTAAAGAAAAATCACAGAATACAAATCAAAATACTGAAAAAAGTACAGACCCTAAATCTTTGATTAAAGGATTTTATTAAAAATTAATTCCTTTTTTTCTTTGGTAAATTAGATTTGTTGGTTTTTTTCTTTGAAATATCTTTTTTATATAATTCCTCTCTAATCATCTCTCTAATTTCCTCTCTGGAAATTTGATTTAAAGAAGCAGATTTTTTATTCTCTAAATTCTCTTCTTTGAATTTCATTTTCCATCCAAATATTAATGCAACTATTCCTATTAATGCAAGGATAATTGAGATAATTAACATTATTACAAATACTGTGTGAGCTTTCTGTGAAAAGAGTGAGAATAAAGGAGCAACCTGAGCTGGAACTATCTTTAAAATCCAATTCATATTTTTAAAAGGTAATGAACAAAGAGCTAAAAGAATCCCAAAAGAAATAAACTTGGATGGTCTATTTTCAGCAACTAAAAAAATCAAACCAAATAAAACCAAAGACATTATAGCCAATAAAATAGCTTTACCTGCCCAATATACTCTTGCTTTATCAGAAATAAGAACAAAAGGAACTTCAGATTCTTTAACACATTCCCAGAATTTACAGTTATAATCTGCATAATAAATTTGTTCAATGAAATTATTTTGAATATAAATTGCTATAGAATCTTCCCCTTCTTCAATGACTTCACAAGGTATTGCAAAGCTTTCATTTCCATAATTAAAAGTATACTGACTATCAATGTTACAATAATTGTTTAATTCTTCTCCAAAAACTTCCTCAAAATCTACAATACTATCAATAACCCCATTTGCTGAATTATCTAAAGCAGGTTTAAGGTCATCATAATCAAGAGAAGAAGCAAATGTTATGGAAACATTCATTAAAAGAATACAAATTGTCAAAACAAGACCAAATAGTGTAATTACTGCACCTCTTATAAAGCTCATAATTAATCCAATAAATAAAGGTTTTTAAAACTAATTAAAGTAGCTTTGAAATTACATTCTTTCTAAAGCTTCTATTCTCTTCTCAATTGGAGGATGTGTGCTTGTAAGATTCTTTAAAGGGCTAGCAAAAAACAATGGAGCAATTGCTTTACTCACTTTCTTTTCAGAAGTTTCATAGGAGTAATCTTGTTTTATTTTTTTCAAAGCTCCAATTAACCCTTGAGGATATCTTGTGAATTTAACTGCAGTTGCATCTGCAGAATATTCATGTTTTCTTGAAATTGCAAGTTGAACTAACTGAACAACAATAGGAGCAAGAATTGCTAAAATAATACCTATTATCAAGAGGATTATGCCTAATTTATTATTGTCATTATCTCCTCCCCCCTTTAACCATAAACTTCTTAAAAACATTTCAGAGATAATTGCAACCATTCCAACCATAACTGCAACTAATGTCATATATCTTATATCGTAATTTCCAATGTGTCCTAATTCATGTGCTAAAACTCCTTCTAATTCTCTTCTATCTAGTTTAGCCAAAGCTCCCTCAGTAACACAAATAACAGCATGTTTAGGATCTCTTCCAGAAGCAAAGGCATTTATTTGATTAGAGGGCATAACATAAAGTTTAGGCATAGGAAGTCCAGAAGCTAGAGTTAAACCTTCAACAATATTGTAAAAATCTTTATACTTGCTTCTGTCTGCTTTTTTTGCTCCAACACTCTTAATTGAAATTTTATGCGAATTATAGTAACTAATAAGAGTATAGGAAATTGAGAAAATAATTGAAAATATCATTATAAACCAAAACCAAACAGGATCAAAAGCTAGGGAAATAACATACCCTAATGCTATAATCACTAAAACAACAATTAATATTAGAAAAAATGATTTTCTTTTATTTTTTGAAATCTGATCTCTAAAATCAATTCTTTGATATTTTTCCATATCTAGATATAGAAAAATGGCTTTTTAAGATTAACCAAAATAACCAAAACCCTTAAATAATGACACTTAATTAATTTAAATCAGGGATTGAAGAGGTTTCTACAGAATTGAATGTAAAAGGTAACTTAAATGACAATTGTTTCAGAAGCAGTCCAATATTCCAGAGAAGAAATAGAAAAAATACTCCACCCACTTGTAAGAGAATGGTTTTTCTTGAAATTCCAGGATTTTTCAGAATCTCAAAAATTTGGAGTAATGAACATCCATAATAAACAGAATATACTTATATCTGCACCTACAGGAGGAGGTAAAACTCTAACAGCATTTCTCTCAATATTGAATCAGTTGGTATCTTTGTCAGAAAAAAATAAACTTGAAAAGAAAGTTTATTGCATCTATGTTTCTCCTTTAAAAGCTCTTAATAATGATATACACAAAAATCTTATAGAACCTCTTGAAGAAATAAATGAACTTGCAAAATCAAAGGGAATAAATCTCCAGAAAATACTTGTTGGTTTAAGAACAGGAGATACAACTGCTTCTGAAAAAGCAAAAATGGTAAAAAACCCTCCCCACATTCTTATAACAACTCCTGAATCTCTTGCAATTGTTTTAACAACAAAGAAATTTGTAGAATCTTTTCAGGATGTAGAATATTGTATTATTGATGAAATACACTCTTTAGGAAATAAAAGAGGTTCTTTTTTAAGTTTAAATGTTGAAAGGCTCAACTCAATTGCAAAAACAATTCCTGTTAAAATAGGTTTAAGTGCAACAATAGAACCCTTAGAAGAAGTTGCAAAATATTTGGTTGGAATAGACGAAGACAGAAAAGTAAAAATTGCAAAAGTTCATTCCCATAAAAAACTTGATTTAGATGTTTTAATACCCACAGCAAATTTAATCTTGGAAAATAAACCACACATTCATATGTATCGTTTAATACACGATTTAGTTAAGGAACATAAAACAACTTTAATTTTCACAAATACTCGTTCAGCAACAGAAAGAATTGTAAATTATCTGAAAGATAAATTTCCTGTAGATTATACCGATGAAAATATTGCAGCACATCATTCTTCTTTAAGTAAAGGGCATAGATTTGCAATTGAAGAAAATCTCAGGCAAGGAAACTTGAAAGTAGTTGTATGTTCAACTTCTTTGGAATTAGGAATAGATATTGGTTATATTGATTTAGTTATTCTTTTAGGTAGTCCAAAAGCTTCTTCAAGAGCTCTTCAGAGAGTAGGAAGAGCAGGACATAAATTACACGAGACAGCAAAAGGAAGATTTATTGTATTAGATAGAGATGATTTAATTGAATGTTCTGTAATTCAAAAAGAAATGTATGAGGCTAGAATAGATAAAATACATTTTCCAAAAAATGCTTTGGATGTTCTTTCCCAAACAATTTTTGGGATGGCAATAAGTCAACATTGGAAATTAGAAGACCTTCTTAATCTAATAAGAAAAAGTTATTGTTATCAAAAGTTAACTAAAGAAGATTTTCTTTCTGTAATAAGTTATTTATCTGGAGAATATGATTTAGAAAAAGACAAAGTTTATGCAAAAATTTGGTATGATAAAGATACAAAAGAAATAGGTAAAAGAGGTAAATTAGCAAGAGTATTATATTTAACAAATCTTGGAACAATTCCAGAAGAATCTTTTGTTACTGTAAAACTTCAGACAGGAGAGAAGATAGGTGTTATTGATGAATCTTTTATGAATAGAATGCATAAGGGAGATGTTTTTGTTTTAGGTGGAAGTAAATATGCTTATTTATACACAAAAGGGATGAATTTAACAGTTAAACCTGCTCCAGATAGAAACCCTACAATACCTTCTTGGTTTTCAGAGACTCTTCCATTAAGTTTTGATTCTGCTTTGGAAATATCTAAATTTAGAAAAGAAATGAGAAAAAGGTTTGAAAAAAATCTGGATAAAGAAAAAATAAAGGAATTTATAAGAAAATATACTTATACTTCAATGGAGGTCTCAGAAGAGATTTATGAATATTTTTATCAACAATTCCATTTTTCTGAAATACCAGATATAGATACAATAACAATTGAAAAATATACAGATGAAAGAGATGATAAAAAATATATTCTTGTAAACTCGATGTATGGTAGAAGAGTAAATGATGCTCTCTCTCGCGCTTTAGCATATTTAATGGGTGCTAAAGGTTCTGCAAAAAGAGATGTTGAAGTAGGAATATCTGATAGAGGATTTTATCTTTCTTCTGAAAACACCAAAATAGAAAAAGCATTTGAACAGCTTAATTCCAAGAATATAGAAGAGATATTAAAACAAGCTATTGAAAAGACAGATGTTCTTACAAAGAAGTTCAGGCACTGTGCAACAAGAGGTTTGATGATTTTAAGAACATATAAGGGTGCTACTAAATCTATTAAAAAACAACAAATGAAATCCCACTTCTTGATAAGCTCAGTTAAAAAAATATCCAAAGAATTTCCAATATTAAAAGAAGCAAAAAGAGAAGTTCTAGAAGATTTAATGGATATTGAAAGTACTAAATTAGTTCTTGATTGGATAAATTCAGGAAAAGTAAAATTAAGTTATAATCATGTAAAATTGCCTTCTCCATTTTCACTAAATCTCATACTTCAAGGACATCTTGATTTAATGAAGATAGAAGATAAACAAGATTTTCTTCAAAGAATGCATAAGGTATATATTCAGGAAATAGCTCGTAGACAAGACCCAGAAGAATTTAGTTATGAGGAATTTTTAAAAGACCAGGAGAGATAAAATGAAAAGAGAAAATAAATCAAAAGATTTTACATTCATCTCAAAAACACTTTTCTTTCCTAAAAAAGGGATTCTTGCAATAGGAGATTTACACTTAGGATATGATTCAATGATAAAAGATCAGGGAATAAATCTTTTATTTAATCAATTAGAAGAAACAAAAAAGGAAATGGAAATTATAATAAAAAGAATAAAGGCAATTTATAGATTAAAAAAGATAATCCTTCTTGGAGATATGAAACACCACTTTCATTTTCAAAAACAGGAAGTATCAGACTTAAGAAACTTTTTGAGATTTCTAGAAAAACATGTTCCAAAAGAGGATATAATTCTTATACGAGGAAATCATGATACTTTTACATTAAGTGATTACAAACTAAATGATTTTTATATAGAAGAGGATATTGCATTTACCCATGGAGAAAAAGACTTTCTGGAATTATATGATAAACAGATAAAAACAATAGTTACAAGCCATGTTCATCCAGCTGTTTTAATCTGTGATAAAATTAATATAAAACGTGAAAAATATAAGTGCTTTCTTGTTGGAAAATATAAAAAAAAGCAATTTATAATAGTTCCAAGTTTTTTCAGTATTACTGAAGGAACAGAAATATCTGAATATAAAAAAGGAGAATCTTATCAACAACTAATACCTAAAAATAAGTTAAAATCTTTTGAGACATATGTTGTTGGACGTGATGATGTTTATCATTTTGGAAAGTATGGTAAACTAATAGGTTAATCAACAATAGAAAATAAACTATATTTAAAACTTAACTTTAACAGGTTTTCTTTCTTCTTCAGTTATCTTAATGTATTCTTTTTCTTTGAATCCAAAGATTCCTGCAAATACTTTTCCTGGGAAAGTCTTACATTTATTATTGTAATCAAGAATTGAGTCGTTGTAGAATTGTCTTGAATAAGCAACTTTATCTTCTGTTGAAGTTAATTCTCTCTGTAATTCTAAGAAATTAGTATTAGCCTTTAAATCAGGGTATCCTTCAGCAATTGCAAATAATCTTCCTAATGCTCCTTCAAGTCCTTTGTCTGCTTTTAATCTTGAAGGTAAATCTGTTGCACTAACCAATGCTTTTCTTGCATTTGTAACTGCTGCTATTGCCTCTTTTTCGTGTTTAGCAAAACCTTTAACAGTTTCAATAAGGTTTGGGATTAAATCTGCTCTCCTTTTCAATTGAACATCAATCTGTCCAAGTGAATTTTCTATTCTATTAGAAAGGACTGTAAATCTGTTATAATATCCAATAAGAACAATTATTAAGAATGCAACTAATATAATTAAAATCCATAATCCTGCTCCTAGTGCCATAAATAAAGATGAATATTTATCTTTATAAACTTAACTAATGGATTAAAGTTAAAGTTAATTTTTTGACAGAAACTACTTTTTAAACAAAGCCTGTTTCAGCATTATATTTATAAACTTGCCTAAATTTACACCAAGTAAAATAAAATGGTGAAAGTGAATAAAAATAAATGCATTGGGTGCGGAGCATGTGCTGCAACATATTCTGAAATTTTTCACATGGAAGATGATGGAAAAGCAGGTGTAAAATCAGGAGTAGATGCTAAAAAAAATGCAAAGTCCATAAAAGAGGCAATTAAAAACTGCCCAGCAGAAGCAATATCTAACTAAAAACCCCAAACATTTATTAATATAAATTATTTAGTGAAATTATGAATCAAAGAGAGGCAACAAACAACTCTTCTGATGAAAGGTCTGAGTTGGTGAAGTGGTTTTCTGATTTAGGAAAAGATTCTGAGAATTTGGTTGGTGAAAAAGGAGCTAATTTGAGTGAAATATATAATTTAAAATTACCTATAACTCCTGGATTTATTGTAACAACAAAAGCTTACGATTATTTTTTGGAAAATTCTCCTGGCTTAAATAATAAAATAAAAGGATTACTTGAAAAGATAAATTATGAAGATCCAATCCTTTTGAATGATATTGCTGAAGTTATAAGAAATGGTATAATGGAAGCACATATGCCTCAAATTTTAGAAGAAGAGATATTAGATGCATATGATAGTTTAGGAGCAGGTGATTTAAGTGATATTTATGGTTCTGCATTAGATATTCTGCAAAATGCACAAGAACCTATTTTTGTTGCTGTTCGTTCTTCTGCACCGTCTGGAAATAGTTCTAAAGAAGGACTAGTTGTTCAGCAAGATTCATTTTTGAATGTTAAAGGAGAAAGTGAACTAATTACACACATAAAAAAATGCTTTGCATCTTTATTCACTCCTAATGAAATTTATGCAAGATATAAAAAGGGTTTAAAGGATTCTCCAATAAAACTCGCAGTAATTGTTCAAAAGATGGTAGATTCTAATAAATCTGGAGTAATTTTTAGTAAGAACCCAAATAATTTAGACGAGAACATGATAATTCAAGCAATATGGGGTCTTGGAGAAGGCGCATCTTCAAAGATAATAACTCCTGATGAATATGTGCTCAATAAAAATCTAGAAATAATTGATATAAAAGTTGCAAAAAAGGAAATAGCAATTACAAGAGATTCTTCTGGAAGTAGGATAACAATACCACTAAGAGAAGAAAAGTCAAAACAACAGGTTTTAACAAAAAGAGAATTAACAAGATTAGCTAAACTATCTTTAGAAATTGAAGAACATTATAAGAGACCACAATGTATTGAATTTGCAATTGAAGGTGAAGATATTTATTTAGTTCAAACAAGAGAGATGAAAACAAATCATTCAAATAAAGAAATCAAAATAGAGGAAGATATAAAAAGAGAAATAAAAGAACCTGTAGAACCAGAGAAAATACAAGAGATAAAACCAGTAGCAACAAAAACAAAAACAAAAGTAAAACTTATAATTAATTCTCCTTCTTTTGTAGATAGAGCAATACACACAGGAATTAAATCTGCTGGGATAATTAAAATAGAAGACATAATTTTGGAATCTGGAAAGCATCCAAAGTATTATCTAACAAAAAACACAGTAAAAGAATATGAAGATATAATTTTCAAAGAATTAAATAAGATAGCAGAACATTTTAATGAATTGTGGATAAGAACATCAGATATTATAGGTGATGAATTTCCAGAATTAGAAGGCACACCTAATGAAAAAGAAGCTAATCCTAGATTGGGGTTACATGGAATAAGGTTTAGTCTAAATAATCCAGAGATACTTGAAGCAGAATTAAATGCATTTAAAAGAGTAAGTGAATCAGGCAAGGAAGTTGGAGTAATAATACCTAATTTAGTTCAGATAGACGAATTACAAAAAGTAAAAGAGATATTAGATAAAATAAACTTTAAAGAAGTAAGGATTGGAGTCTCCATAGAAACTCCTGCATCTGTACAATTAATAAATCAAATATGTGATGAAAGAATAAACTTTATTTCAATAGATATAAACAGTTTAACACAAAATATTCTTTCTATAGATAAAAGAAACAAGAATGTTTCATATTTGTATAATGAGTTGCATCCAGCTATACTTTATCAATTATCTTATATTATAAGAGTAGCTAAGAAAAAAGGAGTAAAAACTAGTATAATTCTTGAATCAGAAAAAAAAGAAGAATTAATTCCTTTTTTAATAAAAGAGGGAATTGATATAATATGTATGAAAGCAGAAGATACTGAAAAAATAGTAAACTGCATAAAAGAGGTAGAAGAAAATATAATAAAAGGAACAGACCAAGAACCAAGAAAGTATACTCCAAAAGAGAATAAATCAGAAGAAACACCTGTAATAAAAGGAATAGAAAAGCTACATGAGAGGTAAAAAAGTAAAATTACTCAATTATAAATATTTATAAATATTTAATTCGTGTATAAACTATGATTAAAAAGAGTGTGGATAAAAATAAAAGTAGAATTAAAAAAGTTTCCAAAGAAAAGAAAAATAAAGAATTGGAAAAAGTTCTTATAGATAATTTTGTATCGTTACAAAAAGTAATGGTTAATCTTTCAGTAAAATTTGATGATTTGACTAATCAAATATCTAAATTATTAGAATTATTTGAAACATCTGCCAAAGTTCTTGCTGAAAAAGATTTTGATGTTGAAAAAAATAATAAGGAAAATGCAAAAATACTGGAGAGATTAGAAACAGTTTTAGAACAAAATAGAACTATTGCAAGAGGATTAACTTTGATGCATGATAAAATGAATGAACCTGCTCCTGCTCCTCCTGCGAATCAGGGATATTTTCCTCCACAATTAAATCAAAGATATCCTCAACAACAACCGCAGGCCCCTCAACCTTCAATGTTTAAACCAGTTCAAAAAACTTCTATGATAGGAGGGGTCACTGAAGAATATCATAAACCTATCTCCTCAAATGGACACTAAGATAAAAAAACTAAAAGAAGAACCGAGTTTTATAGAATTTAAAAAAGCATTTTTACTTGAGTTTACAAGACAATTAATAATTCATTCTACACATGCAGATATTTTGAAATTAGAGACTATCTTAGAAAAAGAAGAAGTTGTGACACCTAAACCTCTAACCCAAAAAGAAAGGATACGTGATAAAATAAGGAGGAGAGAAGAAATACAAGAAGAGAGAATAGAAGGAACACGTTCAATATTACGTCCTGCAATAGGAATGTTTGATACCCATGTAATCCCTGAAATAAGTCCTTTTAGAGATACTTTTAAAAAAGAAAAGATAAAAGAAAAAAAGCAAATAGAAGTTACTAATAAACCCTTATATAGAAATGAACCTCGCCAAGAAGTTTCTCAAATAATAGTAAAAAATATACCTTACCAAGACCCGTTTAGGAAAATAGAATTGTGGATGCCAGATGTAAATCTTCCTCCACATATTCAGTATTTAAAACCAGTACCAATAAACAAGAGTATTGATTTAGGGAAATTAAATCCTTTGATTAATGACCCTATGGTAAAAAGAATAGAATGTTATGGTGCAAATGAAAATATAGGAGTTAAAGGAGGTATGGGCGCTAAGAAGACAGCAATAGTTTTAACAAAAGAAGAGATTGAAGATATAATAAATAGATTTTCCAAAGAAACAAAAATACCTGTTCAAGAAGGAATATATAAAGTAGTTTCAGGAAGACTTGTTCTTCTAGCTGTGATATCCAGTGTTGCAGGAATAAAATTTACAATAAATAAAATGAGTTTTGAAGAAATGAATCAGAATGTATAATTATCCTTAAAATCATTTATAGGTTCTGCTAAATTCTCCTCTTGAACAAGAGATTTTGCTATATCTTTAAGAAACTTTATTCTGTCTTCTTCCATTAAAGAATCTAAAGTATTTTTATCTAAATCCGAATCATAAGAATATTCTATATAATATTCTCCAAGAGCATAATTGATAATTATTCTATCTTTGAATTTTTCTGAATTAACAACTTGTATAGAACTCTCTCCGAATTTGTTTAATATGGCTTCTCTTTCTTTGGAAGTTAAAGATTTACCAATATCTCTAATTAAAATAGGTTCTTCTTGTTTGATTTCAACTTCTTCATTTAGTATTGGTTCTTTTTCCTCTTCTAATGGAATTTCTATTAGCTCATCTGAAATTTTTTCCCCTTCTTTAATAACAGTGTTTAATGAAAATATCTCATCATCTTCGTAAATAACTTTGACAATTAAATCTCCTTCTTCAACAGATAAATTAAAATCTTCTAAATTTAAAGTCAATTTTTTATTTTTAGAACCTAAATAATCTTCCCCATAACCTTTTTCAACAAAAGAATATTCTGTGGTTATAATTATTTTATTATCTTCTTTCTTTAATTCAATTGTTTTATCAGGAAGATTTTCTTCTCCATAGTAAACACTTTTCAATTCTAATTCAGCTTCTTCTCCTTCATTTAATTCATAGACAAATTCGTTGTCTTTAGATACTTTGCCTTGAATATCTAGCTTAAGCTCCATAGAAATAACACTTCCAGTTGTTCTGAAAAAAGAACTTAAAAATCTCCCAGAAGATTTTATTGAATTACCTGTTATAGGAGTAGATATGTTTTCTTCAGTAGGATTTTCTTCTAAAACTTCTGTATTCTCTTCTGAATCATCATCTATTGTCTGGTATATTTTGAGAGTAAAAGATAACTCAGGATAAATCACTCTCTCTCCTTCTAATCCATATCCTTCTCCTTCTCCTTCTAATTCAACATCTTTGACATAATATTTTCCTTCAGAAATAGGGCTATCTAAAAAATCTCTTAAATTGAACTCTTGGCTAATATTTGAATTTTCAAAAATAATTTTTGAAGAAGCTGGAATTAACTCTCCTTCATTTAAAGAAAATTCTAAAACACCGTCCAATATTTTTCCTTGTTCATAGAAACTATTTATACTAGCAATAACATTACCTGAAAAACTATTTTTATTAATATTAAAAATAAAAAAATAAATTAAAACAGCAAGTAATATGGCTCCAATAAAAAACAAGAATATTTTTTTATAGTTAAATTTATTTATTTTAACACCTTTTTCTTTTTTAGGTTCTTCACTTCCGTGGTATTCTGAAATAACTTTGCCATTAACTCTTTTACTCTCATAAATATAAGGGCCATAAAGTTTACCGTTTCTTTTAATATATTTTTTATACACCATCTTTTATAATTAAATAAAAGAATTATCTTATTTAAATTTTGTTAGGAAATAAAAATATAAGGTTATTCTGTTGAAATTTCTATCAAATTAATAATATTTTTTACAATAACTCCTCCATCTAATTTAACAGAAACAGAGATAATATCTCCTTTGTTAAATTTAACAACTCCTAAAGATTGTGTGTCATAATCTTTCTTGAATCCAGCTGAATCAACAGAAATTGTGTTTCTAAATCCTATAGGTTCCCCATTTATATTAATAATTATCTCTACATCCCCTTCTCCACTAATGGCTTCTAAACTTGTTGAAATTCCTGTTATACTTCCTTCCCTCATCATAACATAACCATTGTCATAATTTCCTTCAACTCCTGTTGCGCTGTTAAGGAAAGTTGAGGTTTCTACCTCTCCATTTTTACCAAAATTCAAAAGCATTTTTTTGTAAACTTTCTCAGTTTCTTTTGAAGCAAACAATTCATCAGAAGCAGTTATAACAAAAACAGGACTCTCTCCGCCGTAATCTACTTCATATACTGCTAAATTAGTTGTGTCAATATCCTTTAGGTCAACTTGATCAGGAAGTGCTTCAAAATTTACCTTATCAATTGATTTAATTTTGTCTTTATCTATACCATTATTACCAATAACTTTATCTATTGCTTCTCTGGTTCCACTTGTTAAACCTAATGATTCTGCAAAAACTCCTGATATCATTAAGAATAATACTACAAAAGCTACTCCGAAAAACAACCTCTTTTTACTCTTGTCCATTAAAGAATAAGCAAAAAGATATATTTAAAGATTATCTTAATTTAATTATAAGATGAAAGATAAGATAACTCTTGAAAAAATAAATAAATATTTTGAAATAACAGAAAAGGCACTTAAAGAAGTTAAGAAAAATATAATAAAAGGAAAGGAAAATTATGCAAAAGAGATAATAGATATGGTTGAAAATTACCTCTCAGATGCAAAACATTTCAAAAATAAAGAAGATTATGTTAATTGTTTTGCTGCATTAAATTATGCTCATGGATGGATAGATTCTGGGGTGAGGATGGATGTATTTGATGTTAAGGATGATAAGCTTTTTACTGTTAAGTAAATTTAAATTTAGCAAGATATAAAAACTAAAGTTAAATTATAATAAAAATGGAAAAAAAGGTGATTGTTTTAAGTTTAGGAGGGAGTTTAATAATACCTGATGAAATAAATACTAAATATCTTAAAAGCTTCAAAAAAACAATTCTAAAAAATACAAGCAATTACAAATTCATCGTTGTATGTGGAGGGGGAAATATAGCAAGAAAATACATAAGTGCTTTAAAAAAAGTTGGAATGAATACTTTATTCCAGAGTTATGCTGGAATCTCAGCCACAAGAACAAATGCAAGATTTATGAGCTATTTTTTCAATCAAGACCAAAAAAGAGGAATACCCAAAAAAATAAGGGAAGTTAAAAAATACATAAAAAAATATGATATTGTTTTCTGTGGTGCCCTTGAATATCATCCTAATCAAACTTCAGATTCAACAGCATCTGAAATAGCAAAAAAATTTAAGTGCGAATTCATAAATTTAACAGATGTTAATGGTTTGTATGATAAAAACCCAAAAGAGTTCAAAAATGCTAAATTAATCCATGAAATATCTTGGGAAGAATTTAAGAAAATAGTAGATAAGATAAAATTCCGTCCAGGACAACATTTTGTACTTGACCAAACAGCTTCAAAAACAATAAAAACCAATAAAATAAACACATATATTCTTGGAAAAGATATGAGACAATTAGATAATCTCCTTAATGGAAAGAAATTTATAGGTACAAAGATTTCTGGATAAATGAAAGATACACAGATACTCCTAACACAAAAAGATTTCAATAAACTTAAAAATGAAGTGAAAAAAGCAAAGGAACAAGGAAAACAAATAATTTATTTTTCAGAAGATGATGAACTAAATAGGAAAGTTATTGAAAAACTGGAGATAAGTGTTCTTCTTTTAACATTAAATCAAAGAAAAGATTTTCAAAAACAAAGAAATTCAGGATTTAATCAAGTTATGGCAAGAACAATGAATAAGAAGAGGATATATTTGGGAATAAATTTAGATGAAATTATAGAAGAAACAAATTACAAAAAGAAATCAGAGATATTTGCAAGAATAAGGCAAAACATAGAAATATGCAATAAAAACAAAGTGGCTATGAAATTTATTGCATTAAAAGAAAAAAATAAAAGAAATGTCTATGATTTGAAATCTTTAGGGTTAGTTCTTGGAATGCCTACTTGGATGACAAAACAATTTTAAATAGGTCTCATCTAATATTAAAATATATTAAAATGGATAAAACTAAAATTATTGAATCTTTAAGCCCTAACGAAAAGAAAATTTTGCCTTACTTGGGAGAAAAGATAAGTGAGATATGTAAAAAATCAAATTTAGATAAAACATCAGTTATTAGGTCTTTAGAATATTTACAGAATAAAGAAATAGTAAAAATAAATTATATTAAAAACAAAATAATAGAATTAGATGTTAATGGGGCATTATATTTGAAAAAAGGCTTACCTGAAAGAAGATTATTAAATTTATTAGATGAAAAACATATAGTTTCTTTACAAGACGCACAAAAAGAAGGTAATCTTTCAGAAGAAGAGTTCAAGGCATCTATTGGGGCTCTAAAGAAAAAAGCATTGATTGATTTAAAAAATGGAAAAATAATATTAAATGCAAGTAAATCTGAAATATCAAAAAAGACACTTGAAGAACAGTTTTTGGAAAATCTTCCAACAGATTATGAAACTCTAAAGCCAGAGTATCTGCTTGCATTAAAAAACCTCCAAAATAGAAAACAAATAATAGGGATAAAAGAAGATAAAAAAATAAACATTGAAATAACGCCATTAGGAAAAGAAATACTTAAATCTAAAATAAGCACACAGGAATTGATAGAACAAATAACTTCAGAAATATTAAAAAAAGAGTCTAATTGGAAAGGAAAACGATTTAGGAGATATGATGTTACTTCTCCTGTGCCTGAGATAAATGGTGGTAAAAGACACTTTGTAAATCAATCAATAGATTATGCAAGAAAAATATGGACAGAGATGGGATTTCAGGAAATGAAAGGAGATATTATCCAGAGTTCATTCTGGACATTTGACGCTTTATTTACTGCACAGGACCATCCAGTAAGAGAGATGCACGATACTTTTTTTATAAACAAAAAAGTTGAACTTGAAGACAGAAAAATAGTTTCAAAAGTAAAAGAAGCTCATGAAAAAGGAATTTCTGGAAGCAAAGGATGGCAATATTCTTGGGATGAAGAAGAGGCAAAGAAATTAGTTCTAAGAACCCATACTACATGTTTATCTTCAAGAACATTGGCAAATCTGAAAAAAGAAGAATTGCCTGCAAAATTTTTTGCAATAGGAAAATGCTTTAGAAATGAAACAGTTGATTGGGCTCATGGATTTGAGTTCTATCAAACAGAAGGAATAGTTATAGATAAAGATGCAAATTTTAGACATCTTTTAGGATATTTAAAACAATTCTACAAAAAAATGGGATTTGAAAATGTAAGATTCAGACCAGGATATTTCCCTTACACTGAACCTTCTGTTGAAGTTGAAGTTTTTCATCCTGAAAAAAAGAAATGGATTGAACTTGGAGGAGCAGGAATGTTCCGTCCTGAAATAACTGTTCCTTTATTAGGAGAACATGTACCTGTTTTAGCTTGGGGACAAGGATTTGACAGAATAATAATGGATTACTATAATATAAAAGATTTAAGAGAATTATACAAAAATAATCTCACTCAACTAAGAAAAATGAAATTTTGGATGAAACAGTAAAATGGAAAAAACAGATAATAAAAAAAACAATGATTGTATATTCTGTAAGATAGCAAGTGGAGAAATACCTTCTGTAAAAATTTGGGAGGATGAAAAACATTTGGCAATATTAGATATAAATCCAAATACTGAGGGAATGACATTAGTAATAACAAAAAATCACTTTAATTCATATATATTTGATTTACCTGATAAGAATTATATAGAATTATTAAACGCATCAAAAGAAGTTGCAAAAATTCTAGAAAAAGGATTAAATGTAGAAAGAGTTGCAATGGTATTTGAAGGACAGGGAGTGAATCATATACACACAAAATTATACCCTATGCATAATGTTAATACTGCAAAATTTGGAGATTTAACTGGTAATGTTTACTTTAAAGAATATCCGGGATATATAACTACATTAGTTGGTCCAAAAAGGTCTCCTGAAGAATTAAAAAAAGTTGCAGACAAAATAAAAAAATAAAATGGCAAATATAACTTTTAGTAGAAAAATATTTGAAAAAGAAATAGGGAAACTTGATGAAAAAATGCAGGAGAAGATTTCAATGTTTGGAACTCCTTTAGAAACATTTGACGATGAAACAATTGAAATAGAGGTATTTGCAAATCGTCCAGATTTACTCTCTTACCAAGGATTTAAAAGATGTTTTCTAGCTTTCTTAGGTAAGAAACCTGGATTAAGAAAATATGAAACAAATAAACCTGAAAAAGATTATCAAGTAATCATTGATTCTTCCACAAAAGATGTTCGGCCTTATACTGCGTGTGCTATTGTAAAAGGGCTTAAATTAGATGAAGAAAAAATAAAAGAAATCATGGGAATACAAGAAAAATTACATCTAACAATGGGGAGAAAAAGAAAAAAAGTAGCAATAGGAATTTATCCTCTTGAAAAAATAAAACTTCCAATTACATTGAAAGCTCTTGAACCAGATTACATTAAATTTATACCTTTGGAATCAGAAAAAGAAATGTCTGGATTGCAGATATTGCAAAAACATCCTGCAGGAAAAGAGTATTCTCACTTATTAGCAGGGAAATCTAAATTTCCTGTATTTGTAGATGCAAATAATAACATCTTAAGCATGCCTCCTATAATTAATTCACAAATGACAGGAAAAGTAACAAAAGAAACAAAAGATGTATTTATTGAATGTTCTGGTTTTGATTTTAAGACTTTAAAAAAATGTTTGAATATACTTGTAATTGTATTTGCAGATATGGGAGGAAAGATTTACCAAATGGAATTAAAAGGAGCTCCAGAAAAAATATCTCCTGTATTGGAATCTGAAAAAATGAAAATTTCTCTTGAAAATACAAACAAAACTCTAGGAATAAATATAGATGAAAAGAAAATAAAAACATTGCTTGAAAGAATGGGACATAATTATAATCCTAAGACAAAGGAAGTTGAGATTGGAGCTTGGAGATCAGATATCTTACATGAAGTGGACTTGATTGAAGATGTTGCAATAGGATATGGATATGGGAACTTAAATCCAGAAATACCAAAAATATCTACTATAGGTAAAGAAAATTCAGAAGAGATAATAAAAAGAAAAATCTCTGAGATAATTACAGGATTAGGTCTTCTTGAAGTTTCAAATTATCATCTCACAAATAAAGAATCTCGGTTTGAAAATATGAATGTTTCAGAAAAACAAGAAAAAGATATTATTTATCTTGAGAATTCAAAAACAGAATATAATCTATTAAGAAAGGATATTTCATCATTTTTATTGAAAAATTTATCTGAGAATGTAGATTCAGAATATCCCCAAAAAATATTTGAGATAGGGACAGTGTTTAGTTTAAAACAAAATATTCAAGAGAAGGAAAACCTTGCTATAGCTATAACTCCCGGTAATTTCACTGAAATAAAACAAATATTGAATTATTTAGCTAAGTCTTTGGATTTAAAGATAGACTTTAAGGAAAATGATTCTCCTTCAAATTATTTAATTGAAGGAAGAACAACAAATATACTTTTTGAAAATAAAGAAATAGGAATTATGGGTGAAGTGCATCCTAAGATATTGAAGAATTGGAAAATAAAAATGCCTGTTGCAATATTGGAAATAAATTTAGAAGATATAATTAAAAAATTAAGTTAGCCAAAATAGGCTTTATTGTTGTCTTCATGTTTGCTATCCCAATTAGATTTTACCTTTGATATAACTTCAGAAAAATACCCTTTTATCTCTTTCCAAGATTTATAAGAGTTAATAATGAATTCTGCTTGCTTTTTCATTGAAAAATTCACATCAAGTTCAATCAGGTTAAGTTCTATTTTTGTAAGTTCTTTATATGCTTCAGACAATTTCTTTTTTTCATCTTCCCCCATTGCTTTCACCATAGAAAAAACAAATATTGGAGAATTAATAGGGTTAAGCATCATCTCTGTAATTCTCAAATAACTTGAAAATTTATCTGACATTACTCTTCCAATTTCTCTCATTAAGAAATCTGTTTCAACATCTGAAATTTTTTCTATTGAAAATTCTTTATTTAATTCATCAAATTCAGGAAGATTATACTCTTTTTTCAAATCTTTATATTTTTCCTTGAGTTTTTGCAATTTAGATTCTTCTTTTTTTTCTTTTGTCATAAGTTTTTATTAATAAAAAGGTTTTATAAATATGTTGGAATTAATAACCTCCTGAGTAAAAATCAAATAATCAAATAAGCCGCAGTAGCTCAGTAGGTAAAGTTCTACGAACAACCTCCTGAGTAAAAATCAAATAATCAAATAAGCCGCAGTAGCTCAGTAGGTAGAGCGTTACCTTGGTAAGGTAAAGGTCCCGAGTTCAATCCTCGGCTGTGGCTTAAAATAAATTTGTCTGTTATGAATTGTTTAAATTGTAAAGTTATACATAAAAATATTATTAAGAAAAACTAAGGAAATTTAAGATTTTTATCTTTTCATCCACTTTAATATCAATAAAGCCAATAAAGCTAAAAAGAATGCCATTGAAACTAAAAAGGAAATGATTGCTAAAATTCCAAAAAGAATAGAAAATCCGCTTTCTTTAGGTATGGCAGTAGCATATAATGCTAAAGATATTAAAAAAAGAAAAATGAAAATTGAAAGATTCTTTAGGACTACTCCTAAACCAACTTTAGTAGAGAATACTTTATTTTTTTCTATTTTAGAAACAATTTTAGGTTTTTTATTTGTTTTCTTTTTAACCACTCTCTTTTTTTTCACCATATTTATTATAATGAATGTTTATTTATAAATATTACTCTAACTTTATTTTTTGGGTTTTTTTACACTTTCATTAACTGAGACATTCTCATCTAACTTCCAATTCATACCAATAGCATTTCCTGTTACAACCTTGATATTTCTAAATGCTTGACCAAGCCAAAGAACATAAATATGGCCTGCTTCTTTTAATCCATCAGTTGTTTTTAAGTCAATACCTCTTCCTTTTATAGCATAAGAAAAACTAAGGCTGGTGAAAACAAGGAGTAAGATTAAAAAAACTGTAAAAAATTTATTTTTAACTTCCTTGAATTCCTGACTTAACCAGATTATAGCAATTAATGCGATAACTAAGACTAGAATAACATTCACCATTAATATTGTAATATAAAATACTATAAAAAGATTTCGAAATAAAAAAATAAGAAAAATAGCCCCGCCAGGATTCGAACCTGGGTCACAAACTCCAGAGGCTTGTATACTTGACCGCTGTACTACGGGGCTTTTTGTATAATAAAAGAGGTTTCAACAATTTCTTAAATCTTACTATTTTCTCAAAATATATGTTGTAAAATAGCTATAAGAAAAATTTATATAGGGATATAAAATACATATTGACATGAAAACAAAAAAAGAAAAAACAAGTAATAAGAATAAAAAATTAGAAGAAGTACTTATACAAGTTGGATTAAGAATAGCAAAAAGAGGAGAAGGAGCATTATTTGTTGTTGGAGAAACTAAATACACTCCTTTAATTGATCAATCTGTTCCTCCATTTAAAGCATCAGATAATCCTAAACTTTTAGAATCATTGGCATTAATGGATGGGGCTGTAATAATTAATAAAAAAGGTTTTGTTAAAGCATATGGAGTAAGAATAAAGACCACAAAAATTTTCAAAAATTTTGGTACAAGACATTCTGCTGCAATAAGTGCTGCAACAGGAGACAACATTGTAGTAATAGTATCTGAAGAAGACAAAAAAGTAAGAGTAATGAAAAAAGGAAAGACAGTAATGCAAATAGATGCTCTTCAAAAAAATGTTGAAAAAGATGTTTCTAAGGCTGTTAAGGTTCTTGAGACAATAGGTGCAGGGACAGTTGGAGCAGTTGGAACAAGTATTCTTTTCCCTCCATTAGGTGTAGCTATTCTTCCAGGGATTGTTATTTTTGGCTCAGCATATTATCTTGGAAAACTTATCCAAAAAAAGATAGGAAAATAAAAGGGAATATAAAATAAGTTACCCCTAGAAACTAAATTCTTAATTTGATTTTACTTTTTTTTGATGTAATAAACTAAATATTATATAAAACAAGATAAATTGAATAAAGAATAATACAAAATTATTAGCAGAAAAAAATTCTGAAAGGTTATACATATTGAAGTATCTAAATAAAACTTTTGGGATTTGATTCATAAGGTCTTTGAATGTTACAAATACAATTACCCATAATAAAGCAGATAAAACCATTGATAATATCACCTTTAATTTTGTTGGTCTAAAGTTCATAGATAATGTAAAATAAGAGACTTTAAAAAATTACCGAGTAGCGTCTTGCTGGAAGATGTGTAATGAAATGGGATTTAAGTATTTAGGATTCTTTATTTTTAATTAAAAATATATATCATGTGGGTAAGAAAAGAGGTTTAGAAAAATTACCAGAAGTTATAGATATTATTGATGAAATTTCTGAATAATTTATTTTTAAATTTTACGACCAGAGCCGATTTCAAAATGATATTTTACTATTCCTAAACCGATTTGGTCATATTTTTTATCTGGTGCATGGGCTAAGACCGAATTATTTTTTAATTCAAAGGTAAAGTTTTGACTATTAAAAGCAGTAGGTGCGAGCAAGGCTGCCTTAACACCCTTCTTAAACCACTCCGGATGATTAGAACCAACAACTACATCTTCATATTGTTTGCTTTTATGTTGTCTGCCATTATTTTTTCCATAACCAATAACAATTACACAATACAGTTTTTCACCTTTTTTGGTTGCCATAATGTCTGAAACATGTGCGAACGAGCCACCAACCCAACAAGTATTTAGACCTTCTATTTGAGCCTTTAATACTAGCTGTTCGCCATAATACCCTATTTTTTCATAAGTAGCGTGATTGTCTGGACCTATTAACATAATGTAATTTTTAACATTAGAAAATTGAGCTAAACCAAAAATACTCCTACGAAAAGCTCTCGGCTCATTTAATACCAACTTAAAACTTAAACCAGATTTAGCGTTTAGCTGCTTTATCTCATTTTGAAGCATTAAAACAGTATTTTCATCTAGTTTCTTCTTTGTATAACGCCTAACCGCGTGTCGTTTTAAGATTGCTTTTTGTATTAAGTCATTATCCTTATTCATAATTCAGTTATACCAAATTTTTGGTTTTTATTTTCTAATTGTTCAGATAAAAAAACTGCTGATTCCCCATCAAACCATTTGGGGTAATGTTGCACTTCTTGGGAAAATATCATAATATAAATGAACTATTTCCTGTTTTAATAGTTTTTTATATTCTTCATTAGAATACTTAGGATAACTTTCTTTTTTACAGTATTTTAGGATTCTTTATTTTTAATTAAAGAATTAAAAAATTCATAACTTGGCTTTTCTCCATAAATTTCCTGAAATTTTGAATTAAATTTCTCTTCAGTTTGTAATGAAGAAATATTCTTAATTAATTCAAATAATTTATCTTGTCCAAAATTTTCAATTAAGATTTTTATTGCAAATCCTCCTTCTGTATAAAGACTATCCCCTCTTTTTTCAAAATAATCTAAAAACTTTTCGAATTTTTCGAGGTTTTTATTCTCTAATTGTTCAGATAAAAAAACTGCTAATCCTTCATTTAACCATCTGGGATAATGTGCTCCTTTTGAAAAAATATCATAATGTAAATGAACTAGTTCATGTTTTAATAGTTTTTTATATTCTTCATCGGAATACTTATGACAACTTTCTTTTTCATAATTTCTCCTATCTAAAAGATAAATTTTATTGTTGGTTGCAAACCCCACATTCCAATCATCAGTTTTACTTCCTTTTAATTCATCTAGAGTCTCTCTGTCTTCAAAGATTATTATCGAAGGCCTATTTCTTGTCCAATTAATTTTAAAAAATTCTTTAAGTTCATTCATACACTCTTCAAAAATCCTATCTATAAATTCATCTTTTGTTTTAGATAGTTTTAAAGTCATTTTTATATTAATTACTTGTTTTATTTAAAATTATTGTATGAGTTTATTCATTGAATTTATAAATCTTGAATGAATTTTTCTCTTTTTAGCTCTTTAAGAATAGAATTGTTATATGAAGTAGTTTTTCCTGAAAAATTTTCTGATTTTTCAATCTTAGCTATCTTGGTTAAATAGTATTTTTTTACTCTTCAAAATTTAACTTTTATAATTGAGCCCTAGAAGTTTGGTTCTTCTTCACATTTAGGATAATACGGAAACCACACTTCATTTTTTAACGCCCCGACCGAGATTCGAACTCGGGTCACGGCCGTGAAAGGGCCGCATTCTTGGCCTCTGAACTATCGGGGCTTTTTTAAAACTACAGCTAAAAACTTAAGATAAAAACACTTTTTAAAGATAACTAAAAAGAAAAAAGAAAGGCTTACGCCTTTCTGAATTTAATTAATTGGTTTTATTTGCCCCAAGCTGCTACACCTAGAAGAATAAGCCAGACTAATGTTCCTACACCTGGTATTAGTACTAGCAATACCCACCATCCTGGCTTTTTTATAGCTTCGAGCATTTTCCATTGCCATATTATTACAAATACTGAAAATACAATTATAGCTATGATATTTACAAGAGGTATAAGTACACCTATTAGTAAAAGCCATGGCCACCAGTGCATTTTTGATGTTTTAAACGCAATTATTAATGGTCCAACTCCAGGTATCCATGAAAGTTCTGGAGTTTTTAATTTTGCTTTTCTTCCAATAGCCATATATACAAAACTCGTGTAAATATAAAGACCAATTGAAATTATTATAGCTAAAACCATAATACTTGCAATAAAAGCTATTACTCCGGCTAAAATTTCTGGAGAGGATCCTGTTGCTTCAGAAGTTAAATTTAGGTTTGTTAAATCTAATGCCATTTTTCACCTCCTTTCAATTTTTTATTAAATGAGCCTACTCGGATTTGAACCGAGGACCCCCGCCTCTCTTAGATTTTGTCTCTGATTTTTTCAGTTTTTCTGTGAGAGATGCAACCAATTTTTGGGTTGCAATCATATAAGAGCGGTGCTCTAGACCAGGCTGAGCTATAGGCTCATTGTTTTTCATTTTAAGTAAGATTTTGGAAATTTATAAGTCTTGTTATTGCTATATTTCTGTTAAATTTTCTTTTTTTAAAATTACCGTACATTTAAATTTATCCTCGATATATTAAGTAAGTAAAAATTTTCCCTACATATTTCTATACGTATAAATTACAAAAAGATTTATAATATATAAATAATAATATATCTCATGAAAAAGAAGGTGGTGGTAACTGTAGCATTTATTGTACTTTTATCTTTTATTTATATTGTATCTGCTGAACAAATATCTGAAGATTTACATTTAAATATCCAAACTACTTATCCAAATGGTACAATCATTTCTGGAACATTTAATTTTGTTTTTAATATTTCTAAAAGTGTAACCTGTTCAAATCCTATTTACTCAAATTCAGTAGTTTTAACTACAGATTCTTTAGGTAGACTTTCATATTATCTTCCAAATGTTTCTTTGAATTATTCAGAACAATATTACTTGTGTTATTATAGAAACGGAGTTTTAATTGATTCTGTTAAAATGTCAAGAACTCCTTATTCTTTTAGAGCTAAAAATATTTCTTTGAGTGGTGTTGAAGCTGATTCTAATTTTAATATGAGCGGATATAATTTTACTTCTTCATATTATTTTGGAAGTGGAGCTTATCTTAAAGAAGTTAATGATACTTTAAAGCAACTGAATTGTGCAGATGGACAAGTTGCCAGATGGAACTCAACTTCTTTGAGATGGTATTGTTCTTATGTTTCTGCTTCTGGGGGAGGGGACATTGAGGCAGTTACTACAGACAATATTTATTTAACAGGAGGAGGCACAACTGGAACTGTAAATATTGTATTTAATGAAACTAAACTAAATCAGACAATTGATTCTAAAATAACAAATTATAATGTTTCTTTTTTTAATTTAATTAATGTTCTCATATCTTCAATTGGAAATTGGAGTGCTGAGAAATACAATTACTATACTAGAACTGAAATAAATCAGATTAATACTTCTGTTACAAACTACATAAACACTACAAATCAGTCAATTTTAGATTATGTTGAAAATAATTTTATGCCTATTGGAGTTGGGAATTTAACTGTGAACAATACTGCTTACTTAGATGGGTACGATAGTAGTTTTTTCATGCCTTTAAATAATTCTGTTTATGGAGAGTTTAATTTTAATGGGGGTTGGACAGATGATGGAGTTACTATTTCTGGAGGGAATGTTTATGCTAAAGCAGGATACTTTTACAATATTAGTTCTTTGCAAGTTTCTAATTTGAATATAAATGGTTCTTTAACTCCTTATAATGGTTTTGATAACCAATTTGATTTAGGAAGTGAGAACTTGAGGTGGAGAAACTTGTATCTTAGTGGTAAAATCAATGCTGTTATACTCAACTTAAGTGGAGATTTAGTTGTTGCAGGAGTGAACATTCCTCAGTTAATTTTAAGTAATAATGCTTCAATAAACAACACTTTGAATAGGCTTAATGAAACTTTGATAGCTTATGTTAATAGTCAAATAACTTCTAATGAATATGATGATTCTTGGATAAACAGGACATTCTATAATAAATTACAATCAGATGCAAATCTAAC